>Ga0187893_10006668_pt1 | contig 19558 bp, 22 predicted proteins | sample MA1701074metaG_FD_139574 | JGI IMG/M metagenome (GOLD analysis project Ga0187893, IMG submission 139574) | White microbial mat communities from a basaltic lava cave in the Kipuka Kanohina Cave System on the Island of Hawaii, USA - MA170107-4 metaG ... | reverse complement strand
GGACCTCAATGCCCAAACGGTTGAGCCTTTCGGTGAGCCAAAGGCTGTTCGTATCCGTGCGATCGGGCGCCAGTAACTCTGACCCGATCGCGATAATTTCAGCAGTCAGCATTTATGGAGGAAATACTCGAGTTTGTCTTAAGCAGTTTTCTTATCTTCCGGCTGGTAAACGTCACGCAACACTTCCGAAATCGGCGGTGGGGCGTTGATCAAACTCAGGGGTTTGGCAGTTTTCACGGCTTCAGTTTCGGCTTGCCGCCGGCCGCCAGACTCGGCTTTGCCTTCGAGCTTTTTCGGCACAGCCGGCCCCTCAACCAGCTGCTGACGACAGTCAGCCAAAATTTCTACGGCCCTTTTGCGGCGCAAACGCTCCAGGTTTCTCATGGCCGCGAGAGTTTGCGGGGCCATGGCCGGGTCACGCTCGAGGCGCCGGAGTGTTTCCACATATCTTCGCAACTGCGGAGAGGGAGTCGTTTGATGAACTTCGTTGGCATGCGAATCCTCAACCAACTTTGACAAATGTTCAGCTGCAGTTTCGAAATCGCCAATGCGCTGGTAGAGAACCCCTAGGGTGAATCGACATAAGGGCGGTGGATCGGGTAGTGAAAGCATCACGCGCTCGCCGAGGTCGATTACCTCGGCAATCTCAAATCCATACCATTGACGGTTCTCGTCCCTGAGGACCTCATCCGCTGCCAGGTAAAACTCAAATACTCTTTCCGTTTCCAAGTGCTCTGAGCGTTTGACCTTGTGCCAGATGACTATACCCCCGACCAGGAAAAACACGATTAAGGCGGGAGAGAAACCAATTACGCCAAGTATCGCAATAATGACAACAATGGCGATCAGTTTTTGCGCCAGTCTTTGGTTCGCTCCATTCATAAAAATCCCCCGGGTCTTAAACTTGCCTCAATGGTTAAGTCTCGAACAAATTGTTTCACCGGCTTCCCTGGTGGAAAGGGAGCCACCAAGGTCTTTGGTTGTTTGGCCGTCAGCAATTGCTGACCGGACAGCAAACACAATCGCTTCGCCAGCTTCTTTGTATCCCAGATATTCTAGCATCATGGCCGAGGTCAGAATAGATCCGATCGGATTTGCACTCCCCTTCCCTGCCATGGCCGGCGCGCTGCCATGCACTGGTTCGAACAAAGAGACGCGTCCCGGATGAATGTTTGCTGAGGCCGCCAGACCTAGCCCGCCCTGAATCGCTGCGCCGAGATCGGTCAGGATGTCGCCAAAAAGATTATTGGTGACGATAACATCGTATTGCTTCGGATCGAGGACCATAAACATGGCCATCGCATCGACGTACTGATGATTTGTCGCAATGCTCGGATAGCGGGTGGCAACCTCCTTGAAAACGCGCTGCCACAAGTCGCCTCCAAATCTCTGGACGTTGGACTTGTCGGCCATTGTGACTCGCTTTCGACCTCTGGCTACTGCATAATCAAAAGCGGCGACGATGATCCGTTCAACACCCTGCCGGGTATTCAACTCCTCCTGCGTGGCGATTTCTTCCTTTGAGCCTCTTCTTAAGAACCCGCCGGCGCCGCAATAGGCGCCCTCAGTGTTCTCTCGAAAGACCACGAAATCGATATCGTCTTCGCTGCGGTTTCTGAGCGGTGTCAACGCCGGGTGCAGTAAGCGTACAGGCCGCAAGTTTATGTAAAGATCAAGGCCGCGACGCAATCCCAGCAGGATATCCTCAGCATGTTGGTTCGAGGGGATACGCGGATCGCCAAAAGCGCCGGCCAGAACGGCCTGGAAATTTTGTTTCAGATCATCCAGAGCTCCGGCTGGCAGGCTGACTGCTTCGCTTAGGAATTTTTCAGCCCCCCAATCAAATTCAACCAGTTCCAGTTCGAGTCCATAGCTCAGCCGTAGACAATCAAGTACCCGGATCGCTTCGGCGATAACTTCCGGTCCAATACCGTCGCCGGGTACTACAGCAATTCGCTTCATCTGGTTCAAGACGTTTCGGACAAGAATCGTGCTCAATATGGGACGCAGAGCACAGGCACTCGCGAACCGCGCACGACTTTCTCTGCGGTCGAGCCAAACAACAGTTCTTCTGGTGGTGTCGACCGACCTCTGACACCGATCACGATCATTGGAAGATCCAGGTCTCTGGCAATCTTGAGAATCTCGGCGAAAGGGACGCCAATCACCGTCATGCGTTCGATCGTCACCGAGTCGGTCTTCAACGTTTCCATCATCAGATTGAAGTTGCTTTCGGCCTGATCACGGAGTCTGTTTCTAATGTCCTCAGTGGTTCCCAAATTTGCAGCCACCGCATCACTGACAAAGTGTTCATCCACAACGTGAAGTAAGGTGATATCGCCGTTGGGAGCAGCCATAGCGATAGCAACTCTCAAAGCATTGATGGAACACGGAGAGAAATCCACCGGGACAAGAATTTCAGCTGACTTAAGCATTATTCGAACTCTTCCTAACCCTGCAATGGGTGTAAATCTAACTAACCAGTTACTTCCGGCTCAGCAGGCGAGTCTCAATTGCAGGTAAGCTCGCCAGCACTACATCGCCTACAATCTTCATACTTTTTGCAGAAACTTTGTCCAAAGTATCTTCAGGTCGATGCCAGTAGGGATAACTGTTCAGCTGGATAAGATCCACAGCATCAATACCAGCTCGGAGGAATGGTTCATGATCGTCACCGCCAACCCCTTCGGGACGTTCGACGAAAACGGAGCTGTGTCCCAGCTCGCGTGCCTTTTGCCAAATAATGTCCTGCAGCCAGCGAGTACTCATCGTGTCACGACCCAGCTCAAGATTCTTGTACCCCATCAAATCGAGCAGAATCATGGCTCGAATCAGTCCCACCTCTCCTTTAGTTTTGAGTTGGGATACGTAATGCCGGCTTCCATAAGTATTATCGGGCGCGTCGGGCTTGCTGCACTCGTTCCACTCTTCACAGAAAGCCTCTTCGCCATCAAAGAAAACGAGTCGATAAGTCAATTTAGGCTTTTCCGCGGTTGTGCTCAGCACTCTTCCCAGCTCGATTAGAGTTCCCACTGAGGCGCCTGGATCATTGGCGCCGACGAAGTGCATGTCCTTATAAAACTTGGTCTCGTAATGACTGGCTAGAATGATCACGTCCCCTGACTCGCCGGGAATTTCCGCCTCGATATTGACCATCCGCTTCTCACCCAGGGGCGTTGAAACCGTAAATTCATCGGTGCTCACCGCCAGACCAAAACCGCGAAGCGTCTTGACAATGTAATCGCGCGTTTTTGCCAGTTCGGGTGAGCCCGGTGGACGCGGACCGAATTCCAATTGCTTCTTTACATGGTCCATCGCTCGTTCACCATTAAAAGATGAGGGGATGGGCGCTGGCACGGGCCCGGGAGTACCCATCGCGACGCCGACACGTGAATTGTCGGGTCGGGAATCATTCTTGGGGCAACCGATGAAAATTAAAGGCAGCGCGACAACAACTATAAGCAGGAAGTTGGCATGGGCTGTCTTACCCTTTTCATCGTCTGGCTGATTCTTGAACATCTACACTTCTGTCCTGGTTTCGTCTAAAGATTTGGCGTCGCCTTTGAGATTAGGCTCAATTCGTGCGTGGCTTATCTGTGCTCGGGTGGCCTTTGTTGGTTGCGTTTCTCCCTTTCAGTAATCTTCGCTTTATTGTAATAGCGGTCGAACAATCGCATACCGAGGGCTCTGGGTTTGTCCATCACCGCATTAAGCGCTTCAAACATCGTCAAGGCTTCGAACTGCATTAGGGTAATGAGTTTCTTGTCAAAAGCCAGTTCGCCAAACTTTTTCCGCATCGTCTCGACATCGTCGGGCTCATTCTCCGGCTGTGGTTTCTCAGGATTTATGTGCACTACGACTTCCCCCGCTTTCTCAATTCTCACTTGACAGGCGAGCCTTTGCTGATTGGAAAGGCCTTGCGGACCTAAGAGATTCTGTTCGGCGGCGGTGGGAGCCGAGAGCAGTTGGGCGCCCGCCTGGATTGTCACCTGGCATGAGACGCATTCGCCTTTTGAGCGGCAATCAAAACTGAGCGGCGCCCCCATCCGACGTGCGGCATCAGCCAGGTAGGTGCCTTCGGCGACCAGGCCGCTCAAACCGATTGGTTCGAAGGTAATCTCAACACTCATTCCGGATGCACCTTAGCTTCGCTTAAAATTATCGAGGCCAACATTTAACTGAGATTACACCCGAAAATCGTCGAAAAGGCAAAACACGTTCCCCGACCTAAAATACAAATGAAAAGGGACCGCCACAAACTGGGAACCGCGGGCGTCCCTTACTGGGACCGCGGGCGTCCCTTACCGGGACCGCGGGCGTCCCGCCCGCCCCGAGCGCGAAACGGAGCGAAGCGGAGTGCAGCGCTCGAAGCTTCACATTACCTTTAACTTGGAAGAGACAGTGGTGTCAGCGGGGTTCGATCCTCAAGCAACAGCGAGCTACGAGAAATCTTGGCTTTCTTGAAGGTGACAGTAATGTGAAGCTTCGAGCGCTGCACTCCGCTTCGCTCCGTTTCGCGCTCGGGGCGGGCGGGACGCCCGCGGTCCCAGTATGTGACGCCCCATTACTATCTCGAGTGCCGGGCAGCTGCAAGCTTCATCTTGGTTTGCGGTTCACTCTCGCTTTTGGCGGCCCGTTTATTCTCTCGCCGACACTGAGCACACACTCCAATTATGCGCAGCAAGTGCTGGGTCACTTCGAATTTATGCTTGGCAGCCATGGCATCCTGGATGGCTTCCAGCTCGGCGGAAAAGAATTCGATGATCTTGCCGCATTGTGAGCAGATCATGTGATCATGGTGCTGGTGTTTATACTGGTGTTCGTAATGAGTTCGGTTGTCGCCAAACCTCACCTCGCGTGCCAGTCCAGCCTCCACCAATAACTTGAGAGTCCGGTACACGGTTGTCTGGCCGATGGTTGGATCTTCTTTCTGGACCAGGCGGTAGAGATCCTCGCTGGAGAGGTGCTCTTCAGTGCGCAAAAAGACTTCCAGGATGAGGTCGCGTTGAGCTGTTCGCTTGAGGCCTTTTTGCTGAATATGCTTGAGAAATACTTCCTGCTCTTCCGTCATTTCCTTGCGATAAGAGGTGAACTCACAATCTTTGGGCGAATCTTACCACCGGCTATTGACAGTGTGAAGACAGCAGGTCCTGTAGGGGCGGCCTCCTCCGTGGCCGCCCCTCCTCCGGCAAATTTCATTTTCCGAATCCCATGGAAACGTTAGGCGCGAATGGCGCGACGTTCCTCAGCCATCAAAGTTACTACTCAAACGAGCGAGCGCCAAAGCACCCAGCGCCAGTCCGAAATCCCGGAGTGCCACGTCGTAATAGCTGGGAATCATCAGCAGGTTGGCAATAATAAGTAAAAGCCAGGCGGAAACGACGTAGGCGAAGATCTTCGGTTTGAAGGCCACCCCGAGACCGGCGATGATCTCGATAACCCCAACAATAAGCATCAAATGATGGCCGTAACCCCCGCTAAGGTTATTGACAAATGGGGGTAGGTATTGTTCCCAATTGACCAGGAGATTGAAAAACTTGTCCAGGCCCGCGAGAATCGGCGCCACGGTAAATCCCACGTGCAGGATCTTATACGCCTCATACACCGGACCTGAAACCTCGGCCCGGTCCGTAGTAACGGGAATATCACTAGCTCGACTGTCGAATATGTGCTCCATTGCTCATGTCCTCCTCTTGATTCATCGGTGGATTCTCAACTGCAGTTTGCAGCTTTCTGGAAGCATACCGCTTTTACATAATAAGTCAAGTACTTATTGGACTATTTGTACTTATTACTCAGTAATGCGATAATTGGGTTGGCCGACATGTCTACAAAACTGGACCAAAGGTTTTTTGATAGTAGCCGAGGGCGCATTGTCACCCTGCTTAGGGGAACTAGTAAGACCGTAAAGGAACTAGCCAAGGAGCTGAAGCTGACTGACAACGCGGTGAGGGCGCATCTTCTGTCTTTGGAACGGGACGGCCTTATTCGCCAAAGAGGAATACAAAGAGGCACGCGCAAGCCACATTTCGCATATGAACTGACTGACGAAGCCGAGCATTTATTCCCAAAGGCCTACGACGCCCTACTTAATCAACTGATTTCGGCGCTTAAGGGACGACTAAAGCCGGAGGCGCTCGAGGAAGTTCTGCGTGAAGTAGGCCGCTCCATGGCCGGAAGAGCAAGCTCAGCTCGTGGAAGAGCTGGATTTGAATCCCGCCTTGCTGCTGCCCTTAACTCGATTGAGGCACTCGGGGGCTCCGCGCGAGTCCAGAATAAAGATGGTCAGCTAGTAATCAAAAGCAGCAGTTGCCCGCTAGCTACTGCCGTGGCGAAGCACCCGGAAGTTTGTAAAGTAACCGAGGCGCTTTTGGCAGAGGCAATTGGCGAAAAGGTCCGAGAGCGTTGCGAGCGCCAGGGTTCTCCGCAATGCAGCTTTGAGGTTTTGAAGAAGTAAGCCATCAACAACTTTTGCAGATACTTCTGCAAAGCCCAGCCAGCAAAGGAGCATGTCGGATAAAAGCAGGCTTTTCTCACCCCGGAGTCCCACTGCTCGGACGACGGCAGATAACGAGATGAAACTTCGGACACCCTGGTTTCAACTAGTTGCCACCTCAATCGAACCATCATTCTAAGGAGAAGTTGTGAAAAATCAAAATTGATGCCACGGGCTTGCCCCGTGGAGGTTCACGCTGCCCACTCCGCCAAATTCTTTCCCCGTAGGTTGCGGTTGAAAGCACTAAGTTGGCTAAAGGCTAATCACGCGAGACTTCACGAGTTCTTTGACTTCCACCTATGGATTGAAAACTTTTTCGGAGTGGCCAGCGTGAACCTCCACGGGACGAGCCCGTGGCATCCTGTCCGTGTAACTTCGCTCCAGGTAGTTGCGAACGTGAGACTCCACGGGGCAAGCCCGTGGCATCAATCTTAATTTGTTCACACTTGTGATATAGTGCTTCATGCAAGAGTTTCATCATCTTCACCTGAAGAATGTTCGTGATGCATAGAATTTTGAAGGGGTTAAGATGCAGCTCGAAGTCCGACACTTGCGCCTGATCAACTCCATCGCGGAGGAGGGTAGCGTAACCAAAGCTGGCAAGCGCCTTTTCTTGTCGCAATCCGCGCTGAGCCACCAGCTGCGGGACGTGGAAGAAAAGCTGGGAGTCTCGCTCTTCACACGCCTGAACAAGCGCATGATCCTTACCGCTGCTGGTGAAAGGCTGCTCGCAGCGGCCCGAAAGGTACTGGCGGAACTGGAACGCACTGAAGAGGACATCGAGCGCATTGCTCTCAATCGCGAAGGGGTCTTGCGAATTACTACTGAGTGCTACACCTGTTATCACTGGTTGCCATCGCTCCTCAAGCTCTTCAATCATTCGTATCCGCGCATTGAAGTGCAGATTGTTGTAGATGCCACCCGGTCGCCGCTTGAAGCGCTACTGAATGGTAAACTCGACCTGGCGCTTGTCTCTTCCAAGGTACGCGACAGCAAATTGGCATATAAACCATTGTTCCGGGATGAAATGGTAGGTATCGTGGCCAGGAGTCATCACCTGAGTGGAAAGATATTTTTGACGGCAGAGGATTTCCGGAATGAGCACCTAATCCTGTATTCCACTCCTGAGGAAAATCGAGCGGTGCAGCAGGTGATCATTTCCGCGGGTGTCTCACCCGGACGCGTTTCGAGTGTTCAGCTTACGGAAGCGATTATTGAAATGGTTAAGGCCGGCGTCGGGATTGGGGTGTTGTCGAGGTGGTCGGTGGCTCCGCAACTCTCGGCTAAATCCCTTTGTGCCATTCCCCTTACGAAGCAGAGGGTTTACAGACAATGGTTTGCCGCCACCCTCAAAAGCAAAGCGGTGCCGGCTTACGTACAGTCTTTTATTTCCTTGCTGGCTGATAATCCGGTGCTGGTGATGAAGAAAGAACGAAGCACCGAAAAGGGCCGCCAGGGCCGCCGCCTCGTACAAGCCCTCAAATGTGACCCCTCCGGAGAAATCTCCTGCAGCCTTTGAAAAGGGGCAAAGCCCCGCCCCACGGGCGAAGCCCAATCGCGAATTACATGCTGACGGCTCGGCTCTAGAGGCTGTGTCAAAACTCGGAAATCCCACCCACGGCAGTGGGTGGATTGTTCAAATTGTTTCTAAAAGAGTCGGTCGTAAATCTGTGGGAAATCCCACCCACGGTAGTGGGTGGAATTGTTCAGATCCTTTCACTGACCACTGACTACTGACCACTGACTACTGACCATAGTTTCCACATTTTCGGAAATCGGAACATGAGCATTTCTCATCAAAATGATGATAAGAATGAGCTTGTTTCATCCTCATCTCACCCCTAAGATGCTCCCTAAAGCAAGCGCAGCAAGAGATTACCCGCGCACTGCGAAGGAGCCCCATGCTACACACTCTCCTGGTTGATGTTCGTTACGGAACCAGAATGTTAGTCAAGCAGCCACTGTTTGCCGTGGTGGCGATTATCACCCTGGCCCTGGGGATCGGCGTTAATACGGCGATCTTCTCGGTGGTTAATGCCGTCCTGCTCGCTCCTCTCCCCTTCGAGAGGTTTGACGAGTTGCTCGTAATCTGGAAGACGACATTGCCAAATCGTGCCGATCAACAGCCTGAATCCGCTCTGAATCTGAACGACTTTAAGGCCCAGAACAAAGTTTTCGAACAGGTTGCCGCCTCCCGAACACAACCCTTCATTCTGACTGAGGGCGATGAGCCCGAACGGGTGATTGGGGCGCGAGTGTCTGCGAATCTGTTTTCCACGCTCAAAGTCCGACCGCTACTCGGTCGAGACTTTCTCGACGGAGAAGATCAACCAGGCGCGCTACCTGTGGTCTTAATCAGTCACAGACTCTGGCAACAACGTTATGGTGGCGACCCGAACCTGGTGGGGCGCTTACTGACCATTGACGGCAAGAAATTCTCGCTGGTTGGCGTGCTGCCACCTGAAGTGAATTACCCAACACCGGAAACAAACATCTACATCCCGCTCATCTACCAGCAAAGCGAAATGTTGCGCGGAGGACGATTCCTGCGCTTGATCGGCAGGTTGCATCCGGGCATTTCCCTCGCCGCGGCACAAGTCGACATCGACGCCGTAGGAGCACGACTGGCACAGGAATACAATGTAGAGAACAATAATACAGGCTACAACCTGGTGCCTCTGCGAGAAGAGATCGTTGGAAAAGTGCGGCCCGTCCTGCTCGTCATGTTGGCGGCAGTTATTTGTGTCTTGTTGATTGCTTGCGTCAACGTGGCAAATCTGCTGCTTGCGCGTGCTGCCGCGCGTCGCAGCGAATTTGCCATCCGCGCCGCAATCGGCGCCACTCGCTCGCAACTGGTGCGCCAGATGCTTGTGGAAAGCCTGCTCCTGAGTTTGATTGGGGGCACGCTTGGTCTGTTACTGGCTATTGGCGGCCTACATTACCTCGTAAGCATTAGCGGCGACAGTCTGCCACGGGCTAGTGAGGTGGGTATCAGTCTTCCGGTGCTCGGGTTTACGGCTCTGATTTCCCTGCTCACAGGTCTCTTCTTTGGTTTCGCACCAGCATTTTGGTCGTCGGGCAGCAAGAGTCTGGAGGCTTTAAAGGAAGGGAGACGAGGGTTGACCGGAAGCGTCTTGCATCGTCGGGTGCTGAGCATTCTGGTTGTTTCCGAGGTGGCAATTGCGCTGGTCCTGCTGATCGCGGCGGGCTTGATGATTCGCACTTTTATTTCCCTCAACAATGTAAATCCCGGTTTCAATCCTAAGGGTGTGATTGCCATTGGCGTTGGACTGCCGTCGGCAACTTATCCCGACCTACCTTCTCAGGCGCGATTCTACGATCGAGCTTTGACGGAGATCCGCACTCTGCCCGCGGTCCAATCCGCATCTGGGGTTATTCGTCTGCCGTTGCTGGGCTTCAATGCTTCGACCAGTTTCACAATTCAGGGTAAGCCTGTGCGACCCGGAGATGCACCAACAACTGACTATCGAGCGGCCACCCAAGACTACTTCAAGACCATGGGCATTCCCTTCCTCAAGGGACGCGATTTTACTGATCGCGAAATGAAAGAGGCGCCGGATGTCGTAATTATTAACAAGACGATGGCGGAGCGTTTCTTTTCGGATCAGGATCCAATCGGCAAGCGAATTCAGATTTTTCCGGATCCTGAACGATGGCGAGAAATCATTGGTGTAGTTGGCGATATAAAGCTACTGGGGTTGGACGCTGATACTAATCCGGCAATCTATGTTCCGATGTCACAAAACCCATATCCCAATGCGCTGCGTAATGTTTTCTTTGTGGCCCGTACCGGGTCCGACCCGAAGAGCATTGTTGCTGACATACGCGCGAAGTTGCGCTTCGTGGACAAAGGGATACCCATTTCACAGGTACAAACGGTAGAGGAGGTAGTCTCCAACTCGATTTCGCAACGTCGTCTAAGCATGACTTTGCTGATCATCTTTGCGGCGTTGGCCGCGTTGCTGGCAGCGGTGGGAATTTACGGAGTGATGGCTTACATAGTGGCCCAGCGGACGCATGAACTGGGCATAAGGATGGCCATGGGCGCACAGAAAAGAGATGTCTTTTCGCTTGTTCTGGGTGCTGGTTTCAAGCTGACCGTAATCGGGGCGGTGATTGGTTTAATGGCAGCATTTGCTTTGACTCGCTTCATGGGAAGTTTGCTGTTCGGGGTGAGCGCCTCAGACTTAACCACCTTTGTAACGATACCTCTGTTTCTTGGCGCGGTGGCGCTGTTAGCCAGTTATGTGCCGGCCCGCCGCGCCGCGAAGGTAAATCCGATAATTGCTTTGAGGGAGGGTTAGTTGAACAAATGAGTACTGAAGCTAAAAAGGTCGATGTCTTCTTTTATGGCACCTTTATGAATCGAGATGTGCTTTCGGACCTGGGAGTGATGGTTGATAAAATTTTACCCGCAAAGATTGGTGGGTTTGAGCTTTCCATCCGACCCAGAGCAAACCTCGCTCGCTCTGACGAGGCGAGCGTTTACGGAGGCCTGACGGCCACCACGCACAGCGATCTGGAACGTCTCTACACCAGTTTGCGCAAGAGCTATGGCGTTAACTATCTGCCTGAGCCGGTGCTGGCGGAGACTCTCGACGGCCAGCTCAAGCCGGCCCTCTGCTACATCGCCCCTGAAATGCGTGAAGCTCCGGCATCGCGCGAGCTGGTCGAGCATCTTGCGTCATGTGTGCGCAATCTCGGTCTACCGGAATGGTACGCGCAACACGTGGAATCATTCGCTCCCAAGGCAACAGACAACGAGCAAATCCAGCGCCGAAGGCGCGTAATGTGAAAGCCTGGGCCGCCGGCCCAGGTCCGCAACCAGCAATAGCTCTTGAATTTGAACTCCGGATCCGCCACGATCCACCTTCCAGCGGCCGTGCTGATACCACAATTCCCGTTGCACCCAATCTCGGCCGTCGGGTTCGACCAGGCGCAGCGCGACATGCGCGCTTTGCGTTGCTCCCCAAGACAAGGTGACATCTCCTGAAATTCGTCCAATTAAACGTACCATCTCGGTTTCCTGGGATCCGGAAACCGCCTTTCGCAAATTCACGGCTGGGTTCGGTGATTGGTGGCCCAAAGCTGCTCCTTCTATTGGCGGCGACAGGATCAAGCGAGTTGTATTTGAAGAACATGTTGGCGGACGAATTTATGAAGAACATGCTGATGGCCGTCGTTTTCAATGGGGCAAGGTTATTCTTTGGGAACCCCCCCGGCGGGTAAGCTTCTCCTGGCATTCTTCCCGCGATCCATCGACGGCCGAGGACGTCGAGATCCAGTTTCTACCCGAGGGTATTGGCACGAGTTTGCAGCTTACTTCCACCGGATTGGAGCGTTTTGTAAGGCGAGCGCGGCGCGCGTGGAAACGCTACAACCTTGGGTGGGGCTATGTTTTGAGCGTCTGGGCTGGACGCCGCACGTTGCCGATGTATGTTCTCGAAGCAACCTGTGCCTCACGCAACCTGACCGTAAAGTTTCGTGGTGGTCGTAACCGAATAATCGCACAGGCCGGCGGCGAGATCCATTCCGAGTAGTTCTTGTTAGAACCTAATTTGCGGTAAGATTCTGTTGATTATGGATCTGATCGAAAAACTTCGACGCTGTGCCAGCGTTATGCGCTTGTTTATCTTTGGCTTGCCTAAATATGCCATTGGTTCGATTGATGTCACGAATCGTTGCAATCTGCGCTGTGAACACTGTTATTTTTTTGCCGAAGATCATGACAACGAGAAAGAGCTTTCTATCGAGAAATGGGTAGAGAGGCTCGAAGGGATGAAAGCAGCTGGACATCCGATGATGCTCTGTACCTGGGTTGGCGGTGAGCCGCTGATGCGTAAAAAACTGATCGAAGTGGGTCGGAATTATTTTAGACACAATACCATCGTCACGAATGGAACAATAGAACTACCGGCTTGGGATAATTGCAGTTGGGTAATTTCCATTGATGGTACCGAAGAAGCTTTTAGCAGGATGCGCGCCCCAGGCATTTATCAGAAGATAAAACGGAACGTTATGAACCATCCCGAATTAAAGATTCAAATCTCCTGCGTGTTGACGAGTATTACAGCTAGCTGCGTTGAAGAGTTGGTCAAGGAATGGGGGCCGATTGCGCGCGGCGGCATAATCTTTGATTTCTTCACGCCTGTCACGAATCTTGATGAAGCGCTCTGGCTTGATTGGGAAACGCGCGACCGCCTGATTGATCAAATATTTACGCTTAAGAAAAAGTATCCTGGCACGATTAATATGCTGGATTCAACCCTCGACCTAATGAGGTCAAAGAATGCCAGGCGCGTTACGGATAACTGCGAGTTTCGATTAAGAGCTTTCGCGCTCGGCCCGACTGGAGAGACAAAGGGTAAATGCATGATGGGCGACAATGCTGATTGTGACCGCTGTGGCTGTGTTGTTCCTTTTCACATGGCAACATTAAGTAGCCGTCGGCTGATGCTTAAAGAAGGAATCAAGTCTCTGCTCACTTCTAAACACCAGCCGCAGCCTCACCCGTAAGTCTACAGTCTCAATTGAAAAGCGTCCTGTCCCAGAAATAGGTGGACTATGTTAACAAAACCCACCGGACACTGGACACACCTGTTAGCCACTGTGGTGGGAGGCCTGTTACTTTTCTTCGCGCAGACATCGAGCGTACATGTCCATTAGGTGTCGCCTAGTTTGTGACGGCGAATGCGGCGTGATATTTTTGCTGCCTAGCCGGGGTGGCGGAATGGCAGACGCTACGGACTTAAAATCCGTTGTCCGTAAGGACGTGCGGGTTCGACTCCCGCCCTCGGCACCATTCCAAATCTCCCGTTTCAAAAAATTGGTATTCGTTTCCCGAATCGTCCATGTTAATGGCATCCGGCTTCTTCGGATAAGGATCACGCTAAGATGACGACATTTTCTTTGCCCGCCTTCGTTTGAATGCAGCTAATTTCAGCTTAGTTTAATATTGTTTTGAGTTTGCCTCGGGAGGGATATTACCTTGAAACTTGTCCGGTCATCCGCTTCTATCCTGCTGCTCGGGCTCGGTCTCTTTATGTTACCGAAAGGTATTATTGCTGGCCGATCTGTAGCCCCTTCCGAAGTGTTAAAACCCTACCTGTCTTGCAAATCCGATGACGGACTCTATGTTAAGGAAGTCACCCGGAGAGACAAGTCTGGCGAGAATTATCGCACTGTCAAAACGGCGGAAGGAAAGAAGCAAGTCTCTGTCGTAGATGGCTACCGCGTCATGTTCGCCTATGAAAAAGCTCGCTATTTCTTTGCGAACGTGAAAGTCGAGCAATCCAGGACCCAGGATTATGCCAGCGATAAAGAGACGGTTATTGGGTCTATAAAATATCTGCCATTTTACGAGGATGTTCCGGCCAAAATGGTCTACCGAGGGAGATCAGATCAGACTTGAATGAGTATGAAGTTTATGGGGCAGATATGGATGTGATTGATAAAGGTGGAGTGATAGGGATATACGTGATCTTCTCGGATGCCGACAATGTGACTGTCACGGTTTACTTTCTGAACCAAGGGCGCGAGCATCGAAGGTTCAAAGACATCGAAGAGTTTCGCGCGTTGCGAGATACTTTCTTAAACCGCTACACTCGCTGCATCAAAGATGGTCGAAGCCAGATGCAGAAAGGCAATTAGTTGCTATGCCGCCACAAGGTTCCGTGGCGACATAGCGTTTAATATATTATAGTGTCGCACGCCGCTAGAGTCTGTCGGAATAAACTGTTCAACCAGCCTGCGAAGCAGGCGGCAGAATAAAGTCTGGGGTGAAGCGCAGCGGAACCCCAGGGTCCTGGTTGAATCAAAGATGCGAGCCCGCGCCAGCGGGCGATAGTGGTCAATAAGAGTTTTCTGCCAAGACATCAGCTTGCCAGCGGCTGTCGCCCGCTGCCGCGGGCTCGCGGTCTCTTATTCATTGCCATCCTGGGGTTCCGCTTCGCTTCACCCCAGGCTTATTCTGCCGCCTGCTCCGCAGGCTGGTTGAATAGTTTATTCCGAACCTCTAGTTTATTCCGAACCTCGCCAGGAATGCCATATGGAGTTTCCAAGAACCGTTCGCACGATGTAACTAAACTAGAAAAGGAGATCTCCGATGACCGTTTCCGAAGTTCTCGCTCTGCTCGACGCTGAACGCGACGAGCGGGGCATGGCCAACTGGCAGAAGCTGGGCTCGAACACCGCGGGGATGAGGAGTTACGGAATTGGGCTCACACGGCTGCGCAAGCTGGCCAAACGGATTGGGCCCAACCGGGAGCTCGCGCAGGCGCTCTGGAAGACCGACGTCTACGAAGCCAGAGTGATCGCGCTTCTCGTCGACGACCCTGCGCGAATCACCCGCGACCAGGCCGAGAAACAGGTCGAGGAGTTGGCCGGCGGCATGCTGGCGTACGTGTTTGCTTCCTGCGACGCAACGCTCGCGAAGACCTCATTCGTGGTCGAGCTTGCCGACCGGTGGGTCAAAAGCGAAGACCCCGTACGCCGCGATTGCGGTTATGGGCTGCTCTATGAGGCGTCGAAGTTCTCCGGCAAGAAGGCCCCGAGCGAGGAGTTCTTCCTCGCCCATGTCGAGCGCATCGCGGACACGATCGGGACGGAGTCGGAGAAGGTCCGCCTGTCTATGGGCGCGGCGCTGATGGGGATCGGAAAGCGGAGCGCTGTGTTGAACGAGGCGGCTCTGAAGGTTGCGCGGGATGCGGGGCCGATCGAGTTCACCTCCGCCAGCGGCGAGTGCGAGCCGTTCGACGTCGTCAAGCATCTGACCACCGACCGACTGAAGGAGAAGTTGGGGGTGTAGCTAGGTAAATGCCTTGGTTCCCTGGCCCGAGCCTGATCAGCGGTAATGGGTGCTGCCTGCACCGAACCATCAAGTTTTTAAGGAGGGGTGAAACGTTTATAGCCGGGGACATCTCTAAAGTGTCGCACTCCGCTAGGCTCTGTCGGAATAAACTGTTCAACCAGCCTGCGAAGCAGGCGGCAGAATAAAGCCTGGGGTGAAGCGTAGCGGAACCCCAGGTTGGCAATGAATAAAGAGACCGTGAGCCCGCGGCAGCGGGCGACAGCCGCCGGCGAGCCGATGTCTTTGCAAAAAACATTCATTCACCACTACCGCCCGCTGCCGCAGGCTCGCATCTTTAATTCAACCGCGATCCTGGGGTTCCGCTTCGCTTCACCCCAGGCTTTATTCTGCCGCCTGCTCTGCGGGAAAGTCTGACGAGGAAAAACGTTTTCACCCCGGAGGGGTGCCATGTTTATACTAGGACGGACTATCCGTACGGGTAACATTATTCACGTTGCTTGAATGCTGGCATTCCGACAAGAGAGTGCAGGAACCCGCTCGCGTCTTTCCCAACGCGCGTAAGATCTCAGCGCGCGTCTTCTTTTGACTGGCGCGACACGTTTCGCAGCTCTTCTCGCAACGCTGAGATTTCAGCGCGCAAAATTTCGATGGACTTCGTGCCTGCCAGTTCTGCCTCGTCAGACTCAGCATCACGCCCAACGAAGAAGGTTGCAATTGTCGCCGTCACATAACCAAACACTGCGAAGCCGTAAAGCGCAAGTAAAAAGCAGAGCACGCGTCCTTCGGCGCTCCGCGGCCAGTACTCCGAGCCAAGTGAAGTCAGCAACATCGCTGTCCACCAGAGCGCCTCGCCGTACGACTTGAGGCCGGCGCCCTCCGGTAGATCGTTCTCGAACGCATACATTCCCGCAGCGCCCACCAGTACGACGACGACGCTTAACACCATAACGTACCCGACGCCGCGTCGCTGCATCGTATGACCCAGCGCGCGCATCCCGCGATTCGCAGAGCTGAGCACGCGAAATAACCGCAAACCGCGCGCCGCCCTGGACGCGCGCAGGACGCGCAACACGCGGAAGATGCGAAAGACTCGTACCGCCGGCACAACCAGCGCGAGCGCAGTCAGCCAGTTCGCCTTAAGGTAATTAGACTTGTCGGGAGCAAGTACAAACTTAAGCGCAAAGTCGACAATAAACACTACCCAGATTACGCCACCAATGAATTGGAGCGCGGGTGAGAGATTCCCAGTTAACTCGATAACCAGCAACGCGAGCCACACGAAACCGAGGACGAGCATCGGCGTCTCGAGGAAGTCTTCGAGTTGCTGCAACACCGCCCAGCGCTCTTCGTTCAGGACACTCTGCTCAATCACGTTTTTGTCGCTCATTTCAATGCACTACTCCCCCCCGTCACATGAACAGCGTTTTTGTTTTATCCGCGTGGCACTATCGCACGATCAGCCCTGCAATTACGGTCTCGGCGGCGACGCGGAAGAGGCCTGTGTCGCTGGTATTGTCAGCCGCTCTTGATGGTCTATGCCGAGTGGATTTGGCTGCGAACTAAAAGGGAAGTTTATCTTACGTTTGCCAAGCGGTGGGCGAAGGGGGACGGCAATACGCTTTGCGGTGGGCGCGGCTTCGGGGACGATGCTGTCATTCGAGTTAGATTATTGTCGCCCGGCTATGGGCTACGCAGGTTCGATTACCCTTCTCTTACTCGTCGTGCTTCCACTTGAGTTCGATTTCTATTTCCTGATAATCCTCTCCATGCTCATATTCAAACTCGATGGCAGCGTGAGGCGGGACGTAGATGCGCTCACCGCCGATCTGTATCTCGAAAGTCTTCTCCGCCTCCAAAGCGTCGGCGAGCCGGCGTAGTTTGGCGACCGTTTCGCTCGTCGCGTAAGCCCGTTCGACATCAATCTCTTTTCTCTGTTCCATACACTTCTCCCAAAGCTGATACCTGAAGCATCAGGGCCGTATGACTCGCTTTCATTAAGTACTATCGCTACCTGCCCGCTGCGGCTGCTTTCGATATTTCTTCCACCACCTCTGCGGTTTTTTTAGGAGCGTCGAGTCGGGTGGCAACGTCGGCCTGGGCAATAATGCCTACGATCCGGCCTTTATCGTCGACCACTGGAATCCTTCGCAGTTGCTGCTCACTCATTTCGGTGAGCGCTTTCTCCAGATCGTCGCTGGCGCGACAGGCCGTAACGTTTCTCGTCATAACCTCTGCTACCGATGTGTTTTGGGCGTTCCGACCCGCCGCGATGACATTCAGAGCCAGATCGCGATCCGTCACAATCCCGATTAGTTGCTTGGTTTCATGATCGTCAACAACCGGTATGGCGCCTACGTTCTCTGTCTTCATCAACTGAGCTGCCTTGTTCACTGCATCAGAAGGAAGACAGCAGCTTGGGTCTACCGTCATCAGGTCACGGCATTGAGCACGCAACAATTCGTCGTGCTTTAGCGTTTGCTCGCCTTTTCTCTGCGCGGGCCGAAGGAAATAGATCAGCGCGGCGCTAACACCGGCGACACCTAGCAGCAAGAGGCCTTTGGCAGGACCTTTATCCTCATTTAACTGTTTCAGCTGTCTGGGATCGTATTTTTCGACACGACCGCTTTCTCTATGCATTCCTTGCTCATTTAGATCGCTGCCGTAGGCATTTCTTCCGGATTCTCTGCGTGGTTCACTGTGTTCCGTTGTCATATTTCCTTTCCTGTCTAAGTTCTTTTATTACTGTGGTTCTTATTAATGTTTCCGTCATTCTTGTCTCAAATTGCAACAGTCTCGAGGTTATCTTAATGATTGTTAATGTCGTTTCCTGTTCATTCGTGTCCAATTTCTTTCGCCTCGATCACAATTTCGTCTCGATAGATTTGCAATGCCTTACTGTTTTCTCCTTCAAGCAAATACACACTCTTCGCTGAGATTGTTATCGCCGGCTTGATAGATGAGCACTGTCCATTTTTGCTTTGTTTTATTTTTGAGACCATAATTCTCCCTCAAAGGCTAAGATTAGACGAGTCTTGCGCGCGCAGATCTGGCAGTGGTCAGCTGGATTGTTTCGCTGAACTTCGACAGATTCAGAAATCGACTCTACTATTCATGATGAAAAGTGACGAAATCTTTCGTTCGAGAAGCGCCAATGCAAAAGTAAGAATGGAGGAGTACGAACCCTGCAATATTCAGTGGTGATTGGCTGGGACACTGTATTACGGTCCTTCAAAAAGTCACGCGAAAAAACCTATGCCAAAAAAGAAGCTGTCATCGGAACAAGTTGAAGACCTGCTCAAAACGTTGAAAGCCCGTTTTGAGAAGAACATGAACCGCCATAAAGCTCTCGAATGGTCTAAGGTACAGGCAAAGCTGAAAGCTAACGCTGAAAAACTGTGGTCGCTCAGTGAAATGGAAAAAACTGGCGGTGAGCCAGATGTTGTCGGGTTTGATAAGAAGGCGGGCCAATACATTTTTTATGATTGTTCAGCCGAGAGTCCGAAAGGGCGCAGAAGTGTTTGTTACGATCGTGAAGCGCTGGAAGCAAGGAAGGAACATAAACCAGGAAACAATGCCCTTGGTATGGCCGAGGCCATGGGCATTGAGCTTCTGACCGAAGAACAATATCGGGAGTTGCAGAAACTAGGGGAGTTCGATACGAAAACATCTAGTTGGGTAAAAACACCGTCTGCTATCAGAAAACTCGGCGGCGCTCTCTTTTGTGATCGCCGCTACGACCATGTCTTCGTGTATCACAACGGTGCCGAGTCATACTACGCCGCCAGAGGGTTCCGCGGCTCGCTAAGGGTTTAATATATAGTGGCTCGGGTAGGGTTTATTATTTAAGCCACCCTGCGAAGGACTGGGCCGGATAAAAGCAGGCTTTCTCACCCACTATAGCGCACCTCTAAATGGCACACTCCACTAGAGTCTGTCGGAATATACTGTTCGACCAGCCTGCGGAGCAGGCGGCAGAATAAAGCCTGGGGTGGAGCGCAGCGGAACCCCAGGATGGCAATGCATAAGAGAGACCGCGAGCCCGCGGCAGCGGGCGACAGCCGCTGCAGAGCCGATGTCGTCGCAGAAAACTTTCATTCACCACTATCGCCCTGCCGCGGGCTCGCATCTTTAATTCAAACGCGATCCTGGGGTTCCGCTTCGCTTCACCCTAGGCTGGCGCCCCGGGCGAGACAGCCGCTAGCGAGCCGATGTCGTCGCAGAAAACTTTCATT
>Ga0187893_10006667_pt1 | contig 19562 bp, 18 predicted proteins | sample MA1701074metaG_FD_139574 | JGI IMG/M metagenome (GOLD analysis project Ga0187893, IMG submission 139574) | White microbial mat communities from a basaltic lava cave in the Kipuka Kanohina Cave System on the Island of Hawaii, USA - MA170107-4 metaG ... | reverse complement strand
GATCGGTTGTTGACGCGGGCCACGATCTCGCGCGAGGCGCTCGTGGATCACGGACTCGAGTTCGCGCGGCGTCGATCGGCGCAGGGCCGGTTCTATTTCGTCAGCAACCCGAGCGCGGCCGACATCGACAGCTGGGTGCCGATCGGCGTGACCGCGCCGAGTCTCGTCCTACACGATCCGATGCGCGGGACCGTACGCGCGGCGCTCACGCGGCCGTCTGGTCCTGGCGGCGTCGAGGTGCGCCTCGATCTGCCGGCAGGGGAGTCGCTCGTGATCTCCGGTCGCGCGGCGGCGGCTCGCGATCCGGTCTCCGTGACGACCGTGTCGGGCGACGCGATTCCGATCGAAGGCCCCTGGACGCTCAGTTTCGTGGCCGGTGGTCCGACCCTGCCCGCACCACAGACGCTGGCGCGCCTGTCGTCGTGGACCACGATTGGTGGTGAGGCGGTGCGAGCGTTTTCCGGGACAGCAACCTACATGACGCGCTTTCCGGCGCCGCGCGCCGGGGCGGACCTGTGGCGCCTCGATCTCGGGCGCGTCCACGACAGCGCTCACGTTCGGCTCAACGGACAGGATCTGGAAACGCTGATCGGCCCACACTTCAGAGTGATCGTGCCGGCAGATCGGCTCCGCGAGTCGAACCTGCTCGACGTGTCGGTCACCAACCTGATGGCGAACCGCGTGGCCGCGCTGGAGCGGTCGGGCGTGCCGTGGAAGGTTTTCTACAACGTCAACTTCCCGGCGCGACTACCGGAAAACCGTGGTGGCGATGGCCTATTCAGCGCCGCGAGTTGGGAACCACTCGACTCGGGACTGCTCGGTCCGGTCGTGATCACGCCATTGCAGACCAGACGCCCCTAGGCCCGCGTGCACAGCAGCACGCGGCCGCTGCGAGGCGGTATGGCGATCGGCGTGCGTCCGCTTCGCAGGCCCAGGTCCTGGTCGCTCCACAGTTCCCGGACCCGACATTGGTGCGGCAGCGAGACCGTCAACTCGCGCGGCGTGTCGTCCCAGTTGAGGAGGCAATAGGCACGCCGCTGCCGATCGATCTCCACTTCACCAACCTCCATTCGGATGTCGGCAAAGCGCGCCGCCTTCGCGGTTGGCGGCTGCAGCTTGCGCAGCATAGCGAGGCGCGACGGCGTGATCGTGGTGAGATCGTCCCCGGAGAGAATCATGCCGCCGCTGGCGTAGATGACCGTCGCGTGGAACCGGTACTCCTCCTCGCTCAGCTCTCCCGTGAGCACGATAGCGTCGGGATCGTTCCACCACAGCGTGCCGTTCTGCCAGTTGCGGCTCAGGTTCTGGCGCGCGGTGTCGGTGAAGCGTTTCCAGTCGCGGCGGATGTCGTGCGAGCTGCGAGAGCCGTGGATCAGCCCCGTCGACGGCCAGATCGGATGATTGCAGCCGAGCACGAACGCATCGCGTGTGCCGCGCAGCACCGCGGCCATGCCGCGCCGGTAGGCCTCGATGCGCGTCGCCGTTCGATCGTGAAACCGGCCGCCGTGGATCGCGCCCCAGAAATTGGCGTCGAGTTTGAAATACGTGCAGCCCCAGTCATGGCGCATCGTGGCGAACACGCGCTCGAGATGCGCCTGCGCTTCGGGATGCGTGCCGTCGAGCGCATACCAGGGCCCGCGACGCCAGCCGCCGAATGTGACCCGGTCCGCTCGGAGCGGCTGTCCCTTGTCGTCGGTCACGATCCAGTCGGGATGCTGCTTGAACAGGTTCGATTCAGCTTCGGCAATGAACGGCGCGACCCAGATTGCCGGCTCGAAGCCGCGATCGCGGATCTGCCTCAACACCGTCTGCACCTGGCCGCCGAACGCGTTGCCGGTTTCGAGCCAATCCCCCATCGCCGGCTGATAGCCGTCGTCGATCTGGATGTAGCGAAGGCCGGGAATCTGCTTCGCGATCACCTCGAGGTTGTCGAGCACTTGCTGCGCGGTCACCTTGGGTCCAAAGCAGTACCACGAACACCAACCCGACGGCGGCGCCTTGAATTCGAGCGGTCGGTGATGCTGATTGAGGCGGCCTGCCAATGCCGCCAGCAAGGTCTCGCGATCGGGTCCGGTGAGGAACGCACATTCTTCGAGCGTCCACGTCTCGCCAGGGTCGATCGATCGGCCTTCGAGGTCGAGCACCACAGCGATCGAGCCTGGCATCAATCGGAATTGCCCGCTGAATCGCCGGCACGATGTGAACGCCAACAGCTGATGCTGACGTGGCAGGGCAAGCGTGAGCAGGTTGTACACCACGCGGATGTCAGCGCTTGGCGGCTCCGGCATCCGGTAATGCTTGACGTCGGTGTAGTTGCCGAGATCGACCATGCCGCCGACCGTGCCGCCGGTCTGGCTGAGCATCTGGAAGCCTTCGCCGTACAGCGGCGTGCCCGCCGGCAGCGCATGAGGGATCGTGAAGAGGGCGAGTTCCTTGAGTGCGATCGGCGCGCGGCTCCGATTGCTGAGCTCGCTCCGGCAAAACGCGCCGTCCCACGTCCGCGTCAGGCCGAGCGCGCCAGGAGCCGGCAGCGTGTCACCAGCCGCCACCACGCCCCACGGCGCCTTCGCGACGGTTGCGAGATCGAAACTCGATTGCAGCCGCGTTTCCGCGGGGCGCGACCCCAGCATCAGGGCTGGCGCGCCGGCGGCGAGCTGCAGCAGTTCCCGCCGCGTCATTTACGGATTGGCGCGCCTTCGAATTCCACCACCACCACCGTTGCGGTCGGATTCCAGATCGGGCGATCGAGGTGCAGGAAGGTGCGTCCCTTCTCGGATGTCGTCTTCACTTCGCCGCCGCCGTCGAGATGATACGCCCGCGTGATGCGGTTCCCGATTGCCGGAATCGCGAACGGCGCGCGCGGCTCGTCGAAGAAGGTGACGTACAACTTGCCGGGCTTCGTGGTGTAGCGCCACTGCGTGTTCTGCAGGAACAGCGGCTCGCCGCGAACGTTCAGCGCGCCCCTGGCGCTGGCCTCGCCGAGCTCATCGCCAAACGGCGTCGGTCCCGCGCCATAGACGGCGTCGCCGTTGACGCGCAGCCAGCGGCCGACGGTGCGCAACACGTCCTGGCTCGGCTGCGGGATGACCCCGTCGGCCATCGGCCCGACGTTGAGCAAGTAGTTGCCGCCCTTCGACACGATGTCGATCAGCTTGAAGATCACCGTCTGCGGCGATTTCCAGTCGTGATCGTCGGTGCGGTAGCCCCACGTGTGGTTCAACGTCGCCGGTACTTCCCAGGCCTCGCCCTGCACGTCGGGTGGAATCACGTTGTCGCCGGTCGTCACGTAGTCGCCGGCGATCCCGAGACGGCCGTCGATCAATGTGTTGGGCGCAATCTTCCGCATCAGGTTGACAAAGCGCTGACCGCGTGCGGGCGTCATCAGGCGCGGGGTGTCGAACCAGATCAACGCGACGGGGCCGTACTCCGTGAGCAGCTCGCGCACTTGCGGTTCAGCCTTGTCCCGCAAGTACTGATCGAAGTCCTTCTTGCTCTCGTCGGCGAGGAAGTCCCAGGTATTGCCGGCGCCATTCGGCTCGTGCCAGTCCTGTGCCTGAGAGTAGTAGAAGCCCAGGCGCATGCCATGCTTCGCGGCTGCCGCCGCCAGTTCTTTCAGGACATCGCGCTTGAACGGCGTGGCGTCGACGACGTCGTAGGTGCTGACCTTCGAGTCGTACAGCGCAAAGCCGTCGTGATGCTTCGCGGTGATGACGATGTATTTCATGCCCGCGTCTTTGGCGAGCAGGACCCACTCGTCGGCGTTGTACTTGACCGGATTGAACTGCTTCGCGAGCTGCTCATACTGCTTCACCGGGATCTGCGCCCGGTTCATGATCCACTCACCGATGCCGGGGATGCGCCGGCCCTGCCACTGGCCGGCCGGGATCGCGTACAAGCCCCAGTGAATGAAGAGGCCGTACTTCGCCTGGTGGAACCACTCCAGCCGTTTGGCTTTTGCGGGGTCGATCGGCGCCCCCTGAGACCGTTCGACTCGCGGTTCGACCGCGGCGCGGTCGAACCGCTCGCTCAGGGTGACGCTCGCTGAGCTCGCGTCAAGCAGCAGGCAGATTAGCGCGACGGTGATCGGACGGCCGGAATGCATCACGAGCGACCTCGCTGGACCGGTTGGCGATGAAGAACGGGACGTAGCTGCCTTTCGGCACCACGATCCGAATCGGCGCGTGCGCCAGCTCGTGGGCATACACTTCGTCGAGCTTGCGGCGCAGCGCAAAGGCACGCCGCCGGACGCTCGAGTCCTCGTCGGTGGAGTAGGCGTTCGGCCGGCCGAGCGCTTCGACGCCGATCAGGTACTCGTGCAGCGTGTGCGCCAGGCCGCGCAGTTCCATTTCGCAAATGTAGCGCAGGAAATTGCGGGCCTGTGAGGCGCGCACGAACGTGACGCTGGTCAGCACCTGGTCAAGCGCGGCCCGCTTCTCGCTCTCCTCAAACATGTGGGTGGCGTTCATGGTCAGCTCCTCGGATCACATCAGGCAACAACCGGCGCGGCAAAGGCGGGCGCCGTCACCAGCGCCGCCGCGCCCGTCAAACGCGGGTGTTCAATCGGCGCCACCGGGCGGATCGGCGTGGCCGCCACGGCCGGCGTCAGCGCGCGCTCGAGAAACGCCTCGCGCAGCGCGGGTTCGATCAGATCCCAGGCGGCCGTGATCTCGCCGCCGACAAACACCGCCGCCGGATCGAAGCCGTTGACGATCAGCGCCAGGCCGACGCCAAGATACTTGCCGGTGGCGCGCACGGCAGCGCGGGCTTTGAGATCGCCGCCGCGGGCCCGGGCGATGAGGTCGTCGATGGTGAAACCCGGTTGCGCGGTCCCGTAGCGCGCCAGCGTCGCGCGATTCGACACGTAGGCTTCCCAGCAGCCATTCGCACCGCACGAACACGTCGGCCCGTCCATCGACAGGAGCAGGTGGCCGAATTCGCCGGCCAGATTGTGCCGGCCGCGCAGCACCTCGCGCTGAAAACTGACGCCGACGCCAAGGCCGTCGGAGGCCGACACGAACACGAAGTCGCCGCTCAACCCTTCAGCGCCGTGCATGGTCCACAGCTGCGCCAGAGCGCAGACACGTCCCGAGTTCTCGATCTCGACCGGCAGGCCGGTCGCGGTCGCCAGCATGTGGCGGAGGTCGACGTCGTGCCAGCCGAGGGTCGGCGCGTGCAGCACGCGCATCGACGGTCGCTCGACCATCCCCGGCACCGCCACGCCAATGCCGATGCATTCGTCGATGTGCGCGTGGTCGTCAAGGAGCTGTCTGATCCTGGCGGCCAACGATCGCACCAGCCGTTTCGGATCGCGCTCGGTCGGCATGGTCACGATGCCGCCGATCGGCTTGCCGACCATGTCGGCCAGCATCAGCGAGGTCTGGCTGACGCGAATATCGATGGCGACACCGGCGCGGCGCCGCGAATCGATGTAGAGGAACGTCGGCTTGCGGCCACGCTCGGTCTCGCCCGTGGCGCCTTCGCAAATCGATCCGTCCTTGAGGAGATCCTTGACGATGAGGCTGATGGCGCCGCGGCGGACGCCCATGGCGCGCGCAAGGTCGGCGCGCGACAGCGGCTGCCGGGCGCGGACCAGGTTGAGCACGATGGTGCGGTTGATCTCGCGCGACGTTTGCCGCGTGGCGACTCGAAAGCGGGTGGTGTCGATCTTTCGCATTCGTCTTATTGTGAGACTGAAGCGGTTCAACTGCCGGCGTTACCAGGGCGGCTCGAAAATCAAACTCTCAGAAATACCCATGCTTTAGCGTTTAAGCCAAGATCGGATGGACTCGATATTGACTAATGATGGGACAAATTAGGCCCGTGCAGGCGGGTTGTCAAGCGAAATGACACCCGGGTAACAGGAAGGTCAGCGGGTGAGGATGCCCGGCGCCGACAGGGCCCCGCCATTGACCCCGACCGGGATGACTGGCCACCCTGGACTGGCGGTAATTACCTCGAATCCACCGTTCAACACCAGCGCGGTTTCTTCGACTTTGGTGCCGGTGATACTCGGATTCCACGCAAACGCCTGCCGCATCTGGACGGTCTCCCGCGAGGCCGGATGCGCAATCCATTCCCGCGATCGATAGCCTGTCGCGCCGCCCTGATGGTGCCGCGTTTCCTCCAGCGGAAATCCCGCCGCCGCGTACGCCGTGGCGGCCGCGCCAAACAGATCGGCGCCGGTGGCGCCCGCCCTGGTCGCGCCGACGAGCGCGGCAAACACCGACGCCACGGCCACCGTCCGGCGCTCGAGATCATCCGGTACGGCGCCGTTGACCACGATTCGCGACAGTGCCGCCACCAATCCCTGTCGTTGCGCGCAGACGACGACCATCACCTCCCGGCGCCAGGCTTTGACCGTGGGCGCCGGGTGACGGTAGCGGGTCATGCGCTCGTCGGCGGCCACCAAGTTGACGATGGCGCGCGCGCCGATGCCCGCCACCGCAGCAGCCACGCGTCGCGCAATATCGATCTCGGTGAGGTCGGGCACGATCGTCCGGCAGACCTCGCCGATGACGCAGCCAAGATCGCGCCCCAGTGCGCGATACCGATCCACCTCCGCCGGCGTCAGGAGCGCGCGCGTGGCCGCGACCGCCACGTCGATCGGGGTGCCTCCTGCCATCGGCGCGTCGCAGCCGATCTCACCGGCCACCGCCTGTCGCGCGGTGGCGATTGCCGTGCCCGGATCTTCCTGCTCCTGCGTCCAGGCGTATTCGCACGGCGTGAACCCGAGACCGCCCAGAACCTCCTCATGGAGCCGCGGCATTTCGATGTTGTTGGCGACGACGTAGCGCTCGCCGCGCGCGCCAACCAGCAGGCTGCCGCTGCCGGTTTCCCGGCTCCCGTCGATCTGGTTCGAGCGGCCGCCGCTGAGCCAGGCGAAGTTGGGCTGCGTGTTGAGCAGGATGCCGCCGAGTCCGCGGCCTGCCGCCAGGCGCGCGAGCCGATCGACCTTGTCGTCGATCTCGTGCATGGTGGGCTCGATCCTGACCAGTTGCGCCCCGGGGCGCAATGCGACAGGGGTTACCTCACGGAGTGCGTTCCTCGCTCCTTTGGTATCCTGCGCGAGCGCATGAAGATCGTCGACGGCCAGGTGATCGTATGCAGCCCCGGGCGCAACTTCGTGACCCTCAAGCTGACCACCGAGGACGGCATCACCGGCCTCGGTGACGCCACGTTGAATGGCCGCGAGCTGGCGGTGGCCAGCTACCTGACCGATCACGTGATTCCCCTGCTCATCGGGCGCGATGCGCGACGCATCGAGGACACCTGGCAGTACCTCTACAAGGGCGCCTACTGGCGGCGCGGACCGGTGACGATGTCGGCAATCGCCGCGGTGGACACGGCGCTGTGGGACATCCTCGGCAAGTCGATGAACGTGCCGGTCTACCGCCTCCTTGGTGGCGCCTCGCGCGACGGGGTGATGGTCTACGGCCATGCCAATGGGGACACCATCGACGGCACCGTGGAAGCGGTGGCGCGCTACCAGTCGATGGGGTACCGCGCGATTCGCGCGCAGTGCCGCGTGCCCGGCCTCGAGCACGCCTACGGCGTTGGCCGCGGCGACATGTATTACGAGCCTGCCGAAACCGGGCTGCCGCCGGAGACACGCTGGAGCAGCGAGCGCTATTTGAATTTCGTGCCGTCGTTGTTCGAGCGGCTGCGGAAGGAATTCGGCGACGCCGTCCACCTGTTACACGATGTCCACCACCGCCTGACGCCGATCGAAGCCGCGCGGCTGGGCAAGAGCCTCGAGCCGTATCACCTGTTCTGGCTCGAGGATCCGACGCCCGCCGAAGAGCAGGCGCGTTTCCGGTTGATTCGGCAGCACACCACGACGCCGCTCGCCGTCGGCGAAATCTTCAACTCCATTCACGACTGCTCCCAGCTGATCAGCGAGCAGCTCATCGACTACATCCGCACCACCGTGGTGCGCGCGGGCGGCATCAGCCATCTTCGTAAGATCGCGACGTTCGCAGAGGTCTACCAGGTGCGCACCGGGTCGCACGGCGCCACCGATCTGAGCCCGGTGTGCATGGCGGCCGCGCTGCATGTCGACCTCAGCGTCCACAATTTCGGTATCCAGGAATACATGCGCCACACCGCGGACACCGATCGGGTGTTTCCGCACGGCTACACGTTCAAGGACGGAATGATGCATCCCGGCGATAACCCGGGCCTCGGGATCGAGATCGATGAACTGTTGGCGGCTCAGTTCCCGTATCAGCGGGCGTATCTTCCAGTGAACCGCCTGCTCGACGGGACCCTGCATAGTTGGTGACCCATGAAACGACGTGACTTCGTTCGCCGTACGACGCTCGCCACCGCCGGACTCGCATGCAGCGGCACGACACATCTGCTGTCGCAGCCAGGCAGTATTCAATTCGGCTACGCTGCGATTACCTGGCAAGGTCAGGACCGTCAAGCCATAGACGACGTTTCGTCGGTCGGGTTCAAGGGGATCCAGCTGCGCACCTCGACCTTGCCCGAATTCGGCGACAAGCCGGCGGCACTAAAGGAGCTGCTCGCGAGCCGGGGCCTGACCATGGTGGCGTTCTCGAGCGGCAACGTGCGGATCGATCCGCAGTTCGAGGCGGAAGACATCGCCACTCACCTCAAACACGCGCGATTCGTGCGCGACGTCGGCGGGCTGTATCTGCAGCTCACCGATACGCGGCCCAAGCGCGCGCTGGTCGCCGCGGATTATCAGCGCCTTGGGAACCTGTTGACGGAAATCGGCAAGCGTGCCGCCGACCTCGGCATTCCGGTGGCGTATCACAATCACATGAACAATATCGGCGAGCGGCCCGAAGAGGTCGATCGCGTGCTGGATGCCACCGACCCGCGTTACGTGAAGCTCTTGCTCGATATCGCGCACTATCAGCAGGGCGGCGGCGATCCCGTGCGGGCCGTGCGGCGCTACGCGGATCGGATCCTGTTCCTTCACATCAAGGACGTGCAAAGCCCGTTCAACCCCGCGCCCGGCAACACCGGCGATCCGATGCGCTCGTACCGGTTTGTCGAGATCGGCCGCGGGAAGGTCGACGTCAAGGGCGTTTTCGCCGCGTTGGCCGAGGTCAAGTTCAAAGGCTGGGCGATCGTTGAGCTCGATTCGGTGCCAGACAAGGCGCGAACACCAAGGGAGTCGGCGATCATCGCCAGGCAGTATCTGCAGCAGCTCGGATTCAGCGTGTGAGCGTCGGTCTCGTCGGCGCCGGCAACATCAGCGGCACGCACGCGCGAGCCGCCGCGGCCGCCGGCCTGACCATCGCCGGCGTCTGGGGCGGTAATCCCGACAAGTCGCACGCGCTGGCCGAGCGCCATGGCACCGCGGTGTTCCCCACGCTCGAGGCGTTGCTCGCGCATCCGCCAGTCAGCTGGGTGATGATCGGCAGCCCGTCGGGCCTGCACGCCGGTCACGCCGCCGCCGCCGCCAGGGCCGGCAAGCATGTGCTGGTCGAGAAACCGCTCGACATCGCCACGTCGCGCATCGATCGGCTGATCGACGAGGTCGACCGCGCCGGCGTCACGCTCGGCGTCTTTTTTCAAGATCGGTTGAAGCCGGCGATTCTCGACATCAAGCAGCGGATCGACGCCGGCGAGATTGGCACGCCGCTTCTCGCGACCGGCGAGGTGACATGGTTCCGGCCGCGCGAATATTACTCATCGTCTCGATGGCGCGGCACCTGGGCGCTCGACGGCGGCGGGGCGTTGATGAACCAGGGCATCCACACCGTCGATCTGATGCTGTACCTCCTCGGCCCGGTGACGCGCGTGACCGGAGTGATCGCGACCCGCTATCACGCGATCGAGGCGGAAGACACCGCCACGGCCCTGTTGGAGTTCGCGAACGGTGCGCAAGGGACGATTGATGCGACCACCGCGGCGGCTCCCGGATCGCCGCGGCGCGTGCGAATCACGGGGACGGCCGGTTCTTTGCTGTTCGAGGATGCTGCGACGACTGCGGTTGTCGCGGACGTCGAGAACCACCAGCGGATCGTTGAGGACTTTGTCGCGGCGATTCGCGAGGGACGCCGGCCGGCCTGCGACGCACGAGACGGCCGTCGCAGCGTGGCGGTGGTGGAGGCGGTGTATCGGTCAGCCCGCGAGCGGCGGCCGGTCGATCTCGCGAACCCGTAGGCATCACAGCCGGGGGAGCGCGAGACCGCCGTCGACGTGCAGCACGGTTCCCGTGCCGTACGGCACATCGCCGCGGAGCAGCGCCGCCACCGCGCGCCCGACATCGTCCGGCGTGCCCCATCGCGCATCAGGCACCAGGCCGTTGCCAATGCGTTGGTCGTATTGCTCCTTCACCGCCGCGGTCATGTCGGTGGCAATGATGCCGGGGCGAACCTCGTACACCGGAATCTGGCGCTCGGCCAGGCGTACCGCGAACAACTTCGCCGTCATCGACAGGCCGGCCTTGCTGACGCAGTAATCGCCGCGATTGACCGACGCCATCTCGGCGGAGACCGAGGTGATGAACACGATGCCGCGCCGCGGTGTCGCGCTATTGGCGATCATGGCGTTGGCCACGGCTTGCGTCAGGAAGTACGGTCCCTGCAGGTTCGTGCGAAGCACGTCTTCAAAACTCTGTTCAGATGCGTCGAGCAGATCGGCGCGCACCTTCGGCGCGATGCCGGCATTGTTCACCAGGGCCGACGGCGTGCCGAGCGTGGCGACGACCTCGTTGACCAGCCGCGCGCGATCAGCGCTCTTCGAGATATCGGCCGACACGTACTGCACGTGTCCACCGTGCGACCGGAGCTCGCCAACGACATCCTGGACGTCGCCTGCCGGGCGAACGCCGGCGACGGCGAGGTTCCATCCGTCGGCGGCCAGCGCGCGCGAGATGCCGAGGCCGATGCCGCGGGCGCCGCCGGTGACGATGACGACCGGACGCGGATCAGCCATGCGCACCGCCGGCGAAGAAGGTGAGATACGGCTCGCCGCGGGCGAGCCGCTTCACATAGAGCGCGGCCTCGCGCGCATGATAGTCGCCCCACTGGCACGACTCGCCGCGAGGGATCTTCGATCCGTTCGGAATGTGATCCCAGCCATTCGGCCGGTGATAGATCGCGTGCAGGATCAGACCCTGGTGATCCGGCGACTGGCTCAGGTACGGTTTCGAAGCATCGACCAGCGTCGCAAGCGTCCGCAACCCCGCCTGGGTATAGCGGTCGCCCGGCGCGCCACGCTGGTCGAGGACGTGGCCGAGACGGAGCAGGCCCTGCGCGGCAATCGCCGCGGCGGAGCTGTCGACCGGTTCCACGTCGGTGAACGGATCGGCGTCGCGGCCGGCCCACCCTGCGAGCGAGGTTAAACCGGGCGCGCCCGTGTCCCAGTATGGAATCCCGTCGGCGCAGGCCGCGTGATCGATGTAGAAGTCGCAGGTCGCTCGCGCCGCCTCGAGCATCCAGGTCTCAACCCCGCGGCGCGTCTCAGTCGTGAACGCCGACTCCGCCAGGGTGTCGAGAAACTCGATTTGCTCGGTGAAGCCCAGCATCGCCCACGCCAGGCCACGCGTCCAGGTGCTGAAGGGCGAGTAGCCCTGCTGGCTGTTCGGTCCGCGATAGCTGCCGTTGGCGGCATTGAACAGCGACTCGTGCGCGACGCGACCGGCCACGTCGTAATGGTCGCGGCCCTTGCCGTAATACACGCTGAAGCGCGCCGTGGCCTTCGCGTGCAGGAGCAGTCGCTCGAGTAGATTGACCTGCTGGTCTTGCTCCTCGATCAACCGATGTCCAAGCCGATACGACAGCGCCAGTGCGCGCAGCGATCGAATGGTGTCGACGAAGAGCGAGTGCGCGCCATTGAACGAGTGCATGAAGCCGCCATCGGCCAGCCGTGTCCAGCGGTGCGCCTGCACCGCGCCGCTGACCTTGAGCGCCAGCTCGCAGAAATGCATCCGCCATGGATCGGGCTCAATCCGGCCTTCGCGCGCCAGCCGCCAGATGTTGCCGTAGGTGCTGACGTTGTTGAAGCCGTGATCGTGCACGCCCGTGTGCGAAAGATGCGGCGACATGCGCGACAGTGTCCGCTCCTGGCCGAGGTCGAAGAACTCCCGCTCTCCGGTGGCGTCGAACTGCAGCAGCGCGGCGCCGTAGACGAAGCCTTCCGTCCATTCGGTCCAGCCGCGCGCCGTGTAGCGGCCGTTGACCGTGAACACCGGCGCACCGGCCGCCGACCAGCTCCGATCGAGCGAGCGGATCTTCGCCGCCGACAGCTCGAAGAGCCGATCGATCGCGGGCAGGAGATCACGTGGAGTGCGCGTGTGATCGATGCGGATCACGCCGCAATCTTATCTGATCGATTTGACATCGTCCTGGTCACACCGTACCCTCGCCGTCAGCCATGACCCGAGTGACCTACGCCATTGTCCTGATGCTCGCCGGCGCCGGCCTGCATGCCTTCGCGACGCAGCGGCCCAAGCCGGGGGGCGTCATCATCGAACACGATGCCGAGGTCGCGAAGCACGAGCCCGGCACGCACAATGGCGGTGGCGAGACGATCGGCTACTCGTTTTTCAGGAATGTGCCGGACTTGAGGCTGGTTTTCCGCAAGCGGGCGCTGAAGCCCGGTTCCGGCATCGGGCTGCACGAGCAGAAGGAAGACGAGATTTACTACGTGCTGAGCGGCACCGGAACGATGACGCTTGACGGCAAGACGGTGCACGTGACGCCGGGCACGGCCGTGCTCACACGACCCGGCAGCTCGCACAGCCTGCGCCAAACCGGCAGCGACGACCTCGTCATCCTGATCAACTACGAGGCCCCGCTGCCGCGGTAACGGGAGGCCGCGCGGATTGATTGACATCCCCTGAGAGCGCACCGTACGCTCGCCGAGCGATGACGGCGGTCCTTCCCGGCGTGCTCGAATACTGGCTCCGGATCGAGCGGCGAGCCATGGCCTGCCCGTTCGAGATCACGCTCGATCAGCGTGACACGCAATGGGTTGCCGTGGCCCAGGCGGCGCTTCGTGAGCTTGACCCGATCGAAGCGAAACTCACCGTGTTCCGCGACACCAGCGCGATCGTCGATCTGAACCGGCATGCCGCATCGGGGCCGGTAGGATGTGATGCTGAGTTGTTCGCGCTGTTGTCACGCTGTGCCGAGTTGTCGCGAGACACCGGCGGCGCCTTCGACATCACGAGTACTCCGCTGAGCCGGGCCTGGGGCTTCCTGCAGCGCGACGGCCGCGTCCCGTCCGAAGCCGAGGTGACCGAGGCGCGCGAGCGGGTTGGCATGCAGCACGTGCGGCTCGACGCCGCCGGTTCGAGCGTGCTGTTTGCCAGGCACGGCGTCGAGTTGAATCTCGGCGCCGTGGGGAAGGGGTATGCGCTCGATCGAATCGCGACGACGCTGCGAAGCAACGGCGTCGATCGCGCGTTGTTGTCGGCCGGGCGCAGCAGCCTGCTGGGGATCGGCGACCACGGCCGCGGCTGGCCGATCGACATCGTCTCGCCGCGCCGGTCGAGGCCGCTGGCGCGGGTGTGGCTGCGAGATGCCGCGCTTGGCACGAGCGGTGCCGGCACGCAGTTCGCCGTGATCGACGGCAAGCGCTATGGTCACGTAGTCGATCCGCGATCGGGCCGGCCGTCTGAAGGCATATTGAGCGCCAGCGTGATCTGTGCCAGCGCCGCGGATGCTGATGCGCTGTCGACGGGGTTCCTCGTCGGCGGTCCTGCTGTCGCGCACAGCTATTGTGAACGGCATCCCGGCGTGCTGGCCTTGCTGACGCCCGATGATGATTCGGACACCACGCTGGTAATCGGCGAATGCCGGCGCGCCGACGTCGAGGACGTATGAGCCGCGCGCAACAGTACCTGCTCGTGGCGCTCCGGACCGTGATCGGCTGGCATTTTCTCTACGAAGGCTATTTCAAGCTGGTCACCCCGGCATGGGGACCCGACGGTCAGCCGCTTGGCGTGTGGTCGTCCGCCGCGTATCTCCGCGGCGCAACCGGACCGTTCGCGAGCGCGTTTCACACGCTCGCGGCGTCGCCATGGGTGGGAACGATCGACACACTGGTTGCGGCGGCTTTGGTGGCGGTCGGGCTCGGATTGATGCTGGGACTGCTGACTCAGCCGGCCTGTGCCTCAGGGATGGTGCTGCTGACAGTGTTCTACGTGTCGGCGATTCCCCTCGACGGCGTGCCGGGTCCGCGTCTGGAGGGCGCCTACCTGATCGTGAACAAGAACCTGGTCGAGTTGGCGGCGCTGGCGGTCGTCTTCACGTTCAAGACCGGTCGCATCGCGGGACTCGATCGCCTGCGCGGATCGTCCGCGCATCAGTCGGCTATACGGACCACCGGAGCGGCAGCATGATTATCACTCCTGAGAAGGCGGCGGAAGGGCGGCGCAACTTCCTGAAGATCCTTGCCGGCACGCCGGCGCTCGCCGCGCTGGGCGTGACCGCAGCCATGAAGGGACCGGTCCGCGGCGGTCCGGTTCGCGTCGGCTTCATCGGCGTCGGCGGCCAGGGCCGCGCGCTGCTGTCGAATGTCGATCCCGCGTTCGCGGACGTGCGGGCGCTCTGCGACATCAACCCGAACAGCCTCACCCGCGCCGACGAGATACTGGCGCGCAACAAGGTCGCTCCCGCACGCCATTACGCGGACTTCCGCGAGATGTTGCAGAAGGAAGACATCGAGGCGGTGATCATGGCCCCGCCGTTGTGGGCTCACGCCGACCTCACGGTTGGATGTCTCGAAGCCGGCAAGCACGTGCTGTGCGAAAAGATGATGGCCGCCAGCGTCGCCGACTGCGAGCGCATGCGCGAGGCAGCGCGCCGCGCCGGCAAAGTGCTCGAGATCGGTTATCAGCGCGCCTACAACGCCATGTATGACGCCGCCTTTGAGGGCATCGTCAAGTCGGGCGCGATCGGCGACATCTATCACGTCCGTCTGGCGTGGCATCGCAACGGCAACTGGCGCCGTCAGGGCACGCCGCCCTCTCCCGATTTCGACGCGTCGAAGTGGGGCTATCCAACCTTCGAGCATCTGCTCAACTGGCGCCTGTACTGGAAATACTCACAGGGCTTGATGGCCGAGCTGTGCAGCCATCAGCTGAACGCGGCCAACTGGTTCCTGGGATCGAAACCCGCGGCGGTGCACGCCAGCGGCGGTGTCTGGCGCTTCAAAGACGGCCGCGAGGTGTTCGATCACGTCTATGCGACATTCGAGTATCCCACCGGCCAGACCGCGGTGTTTTCGTCGGTGGAATCGAACGCGTTCGACGACTACTACGAGATGTTCATGGGCACCAAAGGGACGTTGATCCTCCGGCGTGAGATCGAGGCGCTGTACTTCGAAGAAGGCGGCGGCGAAGCCGGAGCCACGTCGATCACGGTCGCGCCGCAGTCCACGGGCGCCGTCGCGTTGTCGTCGGAGACCCAGGCCGGCAACACCAACCGGCAGATGGCGCAGGGCTCGCAGGTGTCGCCGATGTTCGATCGACCGCGCTCGACGCGGCTGCAGATTCAACGATTCTGCTCCGCGATTCGTGTCGGCACGCCGCTGGCGTGCGGTCCGGACAAGGCGTTTGACTCCGCCGTCGCGTGTATTCGCGCCAACGAGGCGGCGAAGCAGAACGCGCGGCTGGCGGTATGAACGACGGCCGCTACCCGCGCCTCGCGGCGATGAAAACGGCGGACGCGTTCGCGCAGCACCTTGCCGCCGAACACATCACGCTGGGTTTCGATCGCGAGCTGGCGCCGCCTGGTTCCTCTCCTCTGGCACGGCCGTTTCAGCTCGGCGACATCCGCGTCGGCAACCGCTTCTGCGTGTTGCCGATGGAAGGGTGGGACGGCACGCCGGACGGCGAGCCGAGCGATCTGACGACCCGCCGCTGGCAGAACTTCGGCAAGAGCGGCGCGAAACTGATTTGGGGAGGCGAGGCCGTAGCGGTTCGTCACGACGGCCGCGCCAACCCGCGCCAGCTGCTCCTGACGCCGCAGTCGCTGCCGGCGATCGCGCGCCTCCGGGAGCAGCTGATCCAGTCGCATCGCGATCGGTTTGGGGCCGACGCCGATGCTGATCTCCATGTCGGCTTGCAGCTGACGCACTCGGGGAGATTCTCCAAGCCGAATCTGCACGAACGCCCCGAGCCGATCGCGGCAGTACACAATCCCACCCTCGACGCGCGGTTCGGCGGGACGGTGCGGACGTTTACGGACGCCGAGCTGACGCGGCTCATCGACGACTTCATCGCCGCCGCCAGGTTGGCGCGCGACGCCGGGTTCTTCTTCGTCGACGTCAAGCACTGCCACGGGTATCTCGGTCACGAACTGCTCGGCGCGCGCGATCGGCCGGGACCATTTGGCGGCACGCTCGAGAACCGCACGCGGTTCATGCGGGAGATCATCGACGGGATCCGCGCCAGTGCGCCTGGGCTCAGGGTCGTCGTCAGGCTCTCGGTGTTCGACCTGGTGCCCCACGGGAAGCGCGCCGACGGTGTCGGTGCGCCCGCCGTCGACGCCGCGGACTACCGCGCCGCCTTCGGATTGATCACCAACGGCGATCTCGACGGTGCGCTTGCCGAAGCCAGGCAGGTCCTGCAGTTGCTTCACGACCGCGACGTGCGCTGGGTGTGCGTCACCGCCGGCAGCCCGTATTACTGTCCCCACGCGCAACGCCCGGCGCTGTTTCCCCCGAGCGACGGCTACGAGCCGCCGGAGGATCCGCTTCACGGGGTGGCACGGTTGCTCGAGGCGACGCGTCTGCTCAAAGCGGCGTTTCCGGGCATGGTGATCGTCGGCACCGGCTACTCGTACCTGCAGGAGTGGCTTCCGCATGTGGCGCAGCACCAGGTGCGTGAAGGTCACACCGATTTCGTCGGGCTCGGCAGGATGATGCTGGCCTATCCGGATTTGCCCGTCGATCTGCTCAGCGGGGCGGCGCTGAAGCGGAAGAACATTTGCCGCACCTTCAGCGATTGCACCACCGGGCCGCGGCTGGGGCTCGTGTCGGGTTGTTTTCCGCTCGACTCACACTATCTGAATCATCCTGACGGCGCGCGCCTGCGGGACGCCAAGAAACCGATTGCTCATGAGCGCTGACCGCGACGACCGCGTCGCACAACTGTTCGCCGTCGTCACAGCCTTCCTCGCGCTGTTCGCCATCGTCGGCGTTGCTCTGTACGGGCTGCCGCGCTTTTATCCCTTCTTCGTGCAGGAGCTGGGCTGGAGCCGCCAGCAGGTCACCTCCGGCAATGCCTACAGCAAGATCGCGGTGGCCATCGCGTTCGGCTTTATCGCCGGCCGGCTCGTCGATCGGCTGGGGCCGCGGCGCGTGATGCTGGGCGGCATTGTCCTGGCGGGGCTGGCGCTGGTCGGCCTCTCGTATGTGACCACGCTCGGCGCCTTCTATTTCTTCTACGCGTTCAACGCGCTCGGCTACGTGTGCGGCGGGCCCTTGCCGAACCAGGTGCTGTTGTCGCGCTGGTTCGAGAAGGGCCGCGGCAAGGCGATGGGGATTGCGTACCTCGGCATCGGGGTGGGCGGAGCGCTGGTGCCGCTGTTGGCCTATCAGCTGACGCAGATCGCCGGGTGGCGCGGCGCGTTGTGGTGGCTGGGCGTGCTGATGATCGTGGTCGCGCTGCCGGCGGCGTGGTTCGTGCGCGAGCCGTCCGCCGCCGCAGCCAGCGCGCGAGCCGCGTCGGCACTGTCGCTCAAGCCCGTGGTGTCGCGGCCAGCGTTCTTCTTATTGATGGCCGGCAGCATGGCTTCGATCGGCGCGGTCGGCGGGACGATGCAAAACCTGGCGTTGTATTTGAGCCTCGACCGGAAGCTGGCGCAGGCGGACGTCGATGCGACCTTGTCGTTGATCCTGATCGGCAGTCTGGCCGGCCGGCTGTTCATGGGATGGCTGGCCGATCGCGTCGCCAAGAAGCGCGTGATGATCTTGATCTATCTGATCGTTGCCGCGGCGATCCCGCCGTTGTTCTACGCGCCGTCGCCGGCAACGCTGAAGCTGTTTGCCTTCGTCTTCGGCATCGGTCTCGGCGGCGACTACATGATTATTCCCCTGATGGCGGCGGAGCTGTATGGCGTGGCGATCATGGGCCGCGTGATGGGCATCGTCCTCACTGCCGACAGCGTCGCCGAATCGGTGGTGCCGATGATCGTCGCCGCGTTGCGCGACAGTACCGGCAGTTACGCCGCGGGTTTCGCGGTCCTTGTCAGCCTCGCGGCGATCGGTGCGATCGCGGTGAGCCTGCTGCCAGGTCGTCCCGGCGCGGGGGCCTCAGCGGTTGAAGCATCGCCGGCGCGGGTGACGTAGTGGCGAAATCGTTGTTCGACCTGAGCGGGCGGGTCGCTGTCGTGATCGGCGGCACGAGTGGAATCGGGCGCGCCATCGCGCTCGGCTTAGCCGATGCCGGCGCCGACGTCATCGCCACCGGTCGCCGTGCCGACATGGTTGAGATTGCCGCCGGTGAAATTCGCGCGCGCGGACGGCGATCGCTGTCGCTGGCGGCCGACGTGCACGATGCCGCATCGATGACGACGCTGCGTGACGCCTGCCTCTCCGATCTGGGACGTCTCGATATCGTCGTTGCCGCCGCCGGCATTACCAGGCGCGTGCCGACGCTGCAGATGGACGAAAGTGATTGGCATCGCATCCTCGAGACCAACCTCACTGGCGTGATGCGAACGTGCCGGGTGTTTGGCTCGCGCATGGTGGAGCAGCGGAGCGGTCGCATCATCGCCATCGCGTCGCTCGCGTCGTTTGTCGGTTTGCACGAAGTGGCGGCTTACACGGCCAGCAAGGCGGGGGTGGCCGGGTTGACGCGCGCCCTCGCGGTTGAGTGGGCGCGTTACGGCGTGACCGTCAATGCCATTGCCCCAGGCGTCTTCGAAACCGATTTGAATCGCGAGTTGTTGAAATCCGGCCGGGGGGAAGAGTTCAGGATGCGCACACCCATGGCGAGGTTCGGCCGCGTCGAAGAGCTGGTTGGCGCCGCCGTGTTCCTGGCCTCCGACGCGGCCAGCTTCATCACCGGCGAGTTGATTGCGGTTGACGGCGGTTTGCTGGCGAGCGGGGTCAATCAATGACGCCGCGGGTGATCGTGATCACGCCGCGGGACAATGTCGCCACCGCCCTCGACCCGCTGGCGCCCGGCCAGACGATCGAGGCCAATGGCCTGCAGATCACGGTCCGCGAAGCGATTGCGAGCGGGCACAAGGTGGCGCTGTCGGGCATTGCGAGCGGTGAAGCGATCGTGAAGTACGGTAACCCAATCGGCACCGCGACGGCGGATATCGGCGCTGGAGCCCACGTCCATGTTCACAACGTGGCCAGCGATCGCGGACGAGGCGATCGATGACGCGCACCTTCGACGGCTATCGTCGCCCGGACGGACGCGTGGGCGTCCGCAATCACGTCCTGGTGGTTCCGACCGTCGTGTGCTCCGCGGTGGTCACCGAGCGGATCGCCCATGCCGTGCCTGGCGCGGTGGCGCTGCCGCATCTTGCCGGCTGCGGCCAGCTCGGTCCCGACATGCAGATGACGCACGAGACGCTGGCCGCCTATTGCCAGCATCCCAACGTCGGCGCGGTGCTGGT
>Ga0187893_10006666_pt1 | contig 19564 bp, 17 predicted proteins | sample MA1701074metaG_FD_139574 | JGI IMG/M metagenome (GOLD analysis project Ga0187893, IMG submission 139574) | White microbial mat communities from a basaltic lava cave in the Kipuka Kanohina Cave System on the Island of Hawaii, USA - MA170107-4 metaG ... | reverse complement strand
GAAGCCGCCGGGATTGAAAGCGCCGGCATTCGGGCTTTCCGGCGACGCCGGTGGGTTTGCGCGCGACGCCGCCGCGGCGGGTCGTGCGCCCGCCTGCGCACCGGCCGGCACGGCCGACAGGAACGTCAGCAGCGTGAAGCGCCTTCCCTTCGTGACCGGCAGCGCCTCGTGCAGCAGCGAGCAGGAGAACAGGATCGCGCCGCCCGCCGCCGGCGCGTAGCGGTGCGGACCGTATTCCGGGAACACCAGCTCGCCGCCCTCGTACTCGCCGGTGTTGAGATTGAGCGTCATCGCGAAGCGGCGCTCGCCGGTGCTCGCGCTCTCGTTGTCGCGGTGCGCGCGGAAATAGTCGCCGCGCTCGGAATCGTAGCAGGTCACGATGAAGCGATCGAACTTGAACGAATCGAAATGGAACGCCTTGACGAGCTCGGGCGCGATCCGCCGGCCGACCGTGGCGGCGAGCCCCTGCAGCACCGCCGGCTCGTGGATCGCATGATCGCGCCGCCGCTTCAGCGGATCGTGCACGCGCGTCACTTCCTTGCCGTCGACGATCGAGGCGACCTCGCCTTCCCGGTGGCCGGCGCGCTCCCAGCGATCGATCAGCGCCCTGCACATCGACGGATCGAGCACCAGCGGCAGGATCAGCACCGGCGCGCCTTGATTGCGCGTGGTGGCGGTTTCGGCCGGCGCCATCTGCGTCAGCACGCGCCAGGCCCAGTCGGGCAGCGTTTCGCCGCCGGCATTGTCGGCACCGTTGCGCGCCAGCAGGCGCTGGTTCGCATCCATCAGGTAGCAGGCGGCATATTGCGGATTGAGCCGCGCGCCGGCGGCGTAGCCGCGCGTCACCGAGCCTTTCGGATCGGCGAGCAGCATCAGCCGTCCGCCGATCCGCTCGCCCTCGCGCCGGATCTCGGCGACATCGGCGCCGAGCACCGCGAACAGGTCGTAGCCGGCATTCCTGAAACGATCCGTCGCGCCGGCGAACGCGTCGAGCAGCGCGATGTCGGAGCCGGGAACGAACAGCAGCGCCGTCGGCCGGCCCCGCACGCGCTCGTAGAAGGCATGAAACGCGCCGCTCGAATCGGGCAAAAGAAAGTTGGGGCAGCGATCGCCCGGCGCCAGCGGCTCGCGCGGCACCCTGAACGGCGGCAGCGGCGCGTCGGGCGATGGGCTCGCGGACGCGGCCCCTGCGCCGCGCGGGGTGGGCGTCGGATCGGTCATCGCCGTCTGCCTGCGGCCGGGCGGCGCTGCGTCGCCGCTATTCGCCGAACTGGGCGATGCGCAGTTGCCGCGCGCGCGTCAGGATCGCGTTCTCGATGTCGGTGGCGGTGCTCGGCGCGATCGGCGCATCGAGCCAGCCCGCCGCGCCCTGCTGCTGGCGGAACACGGTGGCCTTGATGCCGTCGGCGCGCAGCGCGCGGCCGAGAATGTAGACGTTGATCTTGAAGCGCTCGTTCGGTGCCGACGGCGGCGTGTACCAGTCGGTGATGATGACGCCGCCGAACGGATCGGCCGACACCAGCGGCATGAACGCGATCGTGTCGAGCGAGGCGCGCCACAGGAAGGAGTTGACGCCGAGCGCGCCCGAGCCGGCGTCGGACTGGTTCGGGTCGCCGCCGAATGTCAGACCGCCGTCGCCGAAGACCGTTTCGGTGTTTCCGTAGGGCGTGACCTGACCCTTGGTGCGGTTGGTCGGGTAGCGCGAGTCGGGATCGCCCCAATTAACGCAGCCGGCCAGCATGCCGGCGACGATCAGCAGGCCTGCCAGAACGGAAAGGCGCCCGCGCGCCGGGCGGCCATGGTTCCGCATCGGACCGAAACTCCAAGCGGTTGAAACTTCGTGGAAATCTAGTGCCCCGCGGCAAGCCGGGTCAAGGCGCGGATTGGGCCGGAAAAGCCTTGCGAACCGCCGATCTGCCGATCGTGGCGGCGGGTCGCACCCGGGAAGCGGGCCGGCGGCGCCGGGGGTTTCGCCGCCCGACCGAATCGCCTATGAAGCCCACCCGGCCGGCGCGACCGCCGCGATGCGCCCCGCCATCCAGGACCGCCGAACGACACCGATGGGCAAGATTCTCTGGCTCGCCTCCTATCCGAAATCGGGCAACACCTGGCTCCGGGTGTTCCTGCACAACCTGTTCCGCGATCCGGACGAGGCCTACGACATCAACAAGCTGAACGAGTTCTGTTCGGCCGACCACGCGGCGGTCTGGTATCAGCAGCATCTGCCCAAGCCGGCCGAAGAGATGACCGAGCAGGAGGTCGCGGCGCTGCGCCCGACGGTGCACGAGGCGCTGACGCGCGTGCATCCCGACACGGTCTTCGTCAAGACGCACAATGCGCTGGTGATGAGCCACGGCACCGAGATGGTGACGATGTCGCAGACGGCCGGCGCCATCTATGTGGTGCGCAACCCGCTCGATGTGGCGATTTCCTACGGACACCATTACGGCCTCGACACGGACACCGCGATCGAGGCGCTCAACCTTGTCGGGCACATGGCGCCGAACGAAGGCGAGCATGTCTACCAGGTCTACGGCTCCTGGTCGGAGCATGTGAAAAGCTGGACCGCCGTTGCGCACCCGGCGCTGCACGTCATGCGCTACGAGGACATGCTCGAAAGGCCGACGGATACGTTCGGCGCGGTGGCGGCGTTCCTCGGTCTCCGGCCGACGCGCGAACGGTTGCAGCGGGCGATCCGCAACAGCTCGTTCGAGGAGCTGCGCAAGCAGGAAACCCGGCACGGATTCGAGGAGCGCAGCGAGAAGACCACGAGCTTCTTCCGCGAAGGCCGCGCCGGCCAGTGGCGCGCGACCCTGAGCCCGGCGCAGATCGAACGCATCGCCGGCGCGCACGAGGAGCAGATGCGCCGCTTCGGCTACTGGCCGCTGCCGGCGGAGCAGGCGCGCGCGTCCTGAGGCCCGGTCTCCGGCGACGCCTTCCGCAGGCGCACAGTCACTCGTAACCCAGCTTCGCCATCGCCGGCGCGAAACGCTCGCGCAGCCGGACGCGTTCGTCGTCGGTCAGCTCGAGCGGGCGGCGATCCTCGCCGCCGATGAAGCGGAATCCCTGTTCCCTGGTCTTGGACGACTGGCGGCCGTAGAACAGGCCCGGCTGCTCCGCGCGCAGCTCCTCCTCTTCGATGGCGCCGAGCCGCTCGAGCGACGAGCGCTCGACGGCCGTTGCGATCCGCTCGGGCGACACCGGGAGTTCGAGAAACTGCGCGATGCCCGCCAGCGCGCGGGTCGGGTCGGCGCGCAGCGCCTCGTAGCGCAAAACGTGCCGCCGGAACGGCAGCGCGGTCTCGGTCCAGCTCGCGACGTTCTCGGCCCAGGTGCCGAATCCCTGGCGATACCAGCCGCCGTTGCCGCCGTAGTTCGCGAACTCGGCGACGAAGTTGCGCGCGAACCGGTCGAGCTCCGCCGGTCCGGCGTCGCGCATGAAATCGCCGGCCCCGCGCCCCGCATAGTTGAGCGCCGACTTCACCACGTCGAGCGGATGGCGCAGCAGGTAAACGACCGCCTGCGTGTTCTCGCGCAGCGGAAAGTCGGCGCGCCAGGCCCAATGGGTCTTGATGAAGCTGCGCTCGGGTCCGAGCAGGTGGCGGCCGGTGACGAACCGATGGATGTCGGGCAGCATCGAGGCGATCTGGGCCGAGCTCTCGACCTTGTCGAGCAGCAGATTGCCGAGGAGAAACCGCAGCCAGGTGTTTCCCGAGCGCGGGTAGGAAGCGATCCAGACGATCTGCGTCATCTTCGGTCTGCGTCGAACCCGGCACGTTGCGGGAAAATGCCGGCGGGGCCGGTTGCGGTTTGACAATAGCCCCGCCGGCCGCCCAATTTCGAGCCCCGCAGCGCACCCGCGCCCACGTGTCCCAACCGCGATCGAAGACGATCCATCCGTCGCATGCCGCGCCAGCAATTTCCCGGTAACCGACGCGCGAACCCGAAGGCCGCTGCGGCCCGCGATCCGGCCGCCGCACGCGCCGTCGAGGTCGCCCTCGCGCATCATCGCGCGGGACGGTTGCCGCAGGCGCTCGCGGCCTATCGGGAGATCCTCGGGCGCTGGCCGGATCTGGCCGATGCGCACAATCTGCTGGGTCTCGTACTTTACCAGTCCGGCAAGCCGCAGCCGGCGCTCGATGCGATCGACCGCGCGATCGCCTTCCATGCGCTGAACCCCGAGTACCGCAACAACCGCGGCATCGTTCTGATGGCGCTGGGCCGGCCCGCGGACGCGGAAGCGGAGTTCCGGCGCACGCTGGCGGCCCGCCCCGATCATGCCCAGGCCTTGGCGAATCTCGGCAATGCGCTCAAGGCGCAGGGCGATCGCGGCGGGGCGATGGACATGTACCGGCGCGCGGTCGAAACGGACCCGAACCATGCCGAGGCCTGGTTCAACCTCGGCAACACCCAGCGCGAGATCGAGGACCGGATCGGCGCGGAGGCCAGCTATCGGGCGGCGCTCAAGGCCAATCCGAGACTCGCCGCCGCCCACGCCAATCTCGGCGGCGTGTTGCTGAGCGGCGGCGACGCGGTCGGCGCCCGGCGCGCCTACGAAACGGCGCTGACGATCGACGCCGCGCGCCCGTCCTACATTTACGGGCTGGCGCTCGCCTGCGAGCGGCTCGGCGATACCGAAACGGCGGAAGCGACCTACCGCAGCCTGCTGGCGCTGACGCAAGACAATGCCGATGCGCTCAACAATCTCGGCGCGATCCTCGACCGGCGCGGCGGCAGCGACGAGGCGGCGGGGCTCTTTGCGCGCGCGCTGGCCGCCGACCCGCGCCACGACCGCGCGGCCCTCAATCTCGGCCGACTGCATGCGCGCCGCGACGAGCCGCATGCGGCGCTGCGTTACTTCCTGACGGTGAAGTCGCTCGCTTCCGGCAATGTCGAGCGATTGGCGCAGCTTGGCGATTCGTTCGAGGCGCTCGGACAGAATGACGAGGCCATCGAGTGTCTGCGGGCGGTCGTCGCCGCGCGACCGGACGATCTCGACACACATCAGAAGCTCGGCAGCCTGCTGCTGGAAAAACGCGACATCGATGCGGCGCTCGAACATCTGCACTATGTCCGGGCGGAAGGGCGGGACACGGCGGCGCTGCACCAGGAGCTGGGCACCGCCGCGCTGCGCCTGTGCCGGCTCGATGCGGCGATGGAACATTATCGCGCCGCGATCGAGCGCGCACCGGATGCGATGGTGCACCGATCGACCTGCCTGATGGTGCTCAACTATTTCGACACGTACACGCCGGAGGCCGCGTTCGAGGAGCATTGCCGGCTGATGGCGCCGTTCAACGTGCCGCAACCCGTCGCTGCGCCCGCCGCACCTCGCGCGCCGGCGGCGGGACGACGACTGCGAATCGGCTATGTGTCGCCCGATTTTCGCAAGCACTCCTGTGCGAATTTCCTGCTGCCGCTGCTCGAAGCGCACGATCGCGATGCCGTCGAGATATTCTGCTATTCGAACGTGCGGCACCCCGATTCCCAGACCGAACTGTTCGCCACGCTGCCCGAGCACTGGCGCAACATCCGCCGCATGACGGACGCCGAAGCGTCGGCGCTGGTGGCCGCCGACGGTATCGACGTGCTGTTCGATCTGGCCGGTCACACGGCGGACAATTCGCTCAAACTGTTCCTGGCGCGGCCGGCGCCGGTGCAGATGAGCTGGCTCGGTTATCCGAATACAACGGGGCTGGATGCGATCGGAAGGCGCCTGACCGACGCGATCGCCGATCCGGCGCCGACAGCGGATGCGCTTCATGTCGAGCGGCTGCTGCGCATCGACGACGGGTTCCTCGCCTATCGGCCGCAACGGCCGGTCGGCGAACCCGGCGCCGGGCCGGCGATGCGCGGCGAGGCGTTGCGGTTCGGCTGTTTCAACAACGCCAACAAGATCACGGCCGCTACGATTGCGCTCTGGGCCGAGATTCTCGCGCGCGTGCCGCAGGCGCAGCTCGCCTTGCGCACGATGCAATATCGGCACCCGGCGGTCCGCGCCGATTTCCTGAAGCGTTTTGCGGCGGCGGGCGTCGATCCGGCGCGCATCGAGTTTCCCGAATGGCGAAACGATCTCGTCGACGCCATCGAAGATCATGTGGCGATCGATATCGCGCTCGATCCGACGCCCTACAACGGCACCACCACGACCTGCGAGGCGCTCTGGATGGGCGTGCCGGTCGTGACGCTGGCGGGCGATCGCCATTCGGCGCGGGTCGGCGCCAGCCTGCTGCATCATGCCGGGCTCGGCGAGTGGGTCGCCCGGACGCCGGCCGCCTATGTGGCGACCGCGGTCGCGCTGGCCGGCGATCGCGACCGGCTGAGCGGATTGCGCGGCAGCCTGCGCCGGCGTCTGGCGGCCTCGCCGGTCTGCGATGCGAACCGGCTGGCGCGCGCGATCGAAGCCGCGTGCCGGACGGTCGTCGCTTGACCGCCGCCGAGTGCCGACGCCACAACCTGTGTCATGACGAATCCCGGAACGCCTGAGCTGCGTCTGCTCCATCATCTGGCGCGGTCGGGCGGCACCCTGATCAGCCGCTGCCTTGCGAGCATGCAGGGCGTCGTCCTGCTGAGCGAGATCCATCCCGCCGGCGCTGCGCTCTATTTTCCCAACTACGATCCGCTCGACCAGGCGCGGCGCTGGTACGGGCTGTTCGACGACGCCGAGTGCGCGCGTATCGGCCGCACCCGACCGGAACGGTTTGCCGAGACGATTGCTTCGATCGAGGAACGCTGCCGGATGCGCGGTCTCTCGCTCGTGATCCGCGACTGGTCGCATCTCGATTTCATCGGGGCGCCCTACCGGCGCGAAACGGGGGCCCGGCTCGAGACGGCGGCGGCGCTGGAGCCGCACTTTGCACTGCGCTCCTTCGCCACCGTGCGCCATCCCGTCCCGCAATGGCTGAGCCTGAAACGCATTCTCGGCGGTTCCGACCTGTCGCTCGAGCGCTATCTCGCCGGATGTCGCAGCTTTGCCGAGCAGGCGGTCGATCTCGGGTTCGTGCGCTACGAGGATTTCACCCGCGAGCCGGCGCGCATTCTGGCCGAGATCGCCGCGGCGCTCGATCTCGCCTACGACCCCGGTTTTGTCGATCGCTGGTCGTCCTGGCGCCGGATTACCGGCGATATGCCGACCGTGGAAAGAGCCGCGATCGCGCCGTGGCAACCGCGTCCGCTGCCGCCGGGGCTCGCGGGCCGGTTCGTCGCAAGCGACGATTACCGGCGCACCATCGCACTGCTGGGGTACCAGCATGTCGGCTGAGCGCCTGCCGAAGATTCTCTGTACGAGCGTGGTGCGTTCGACGCATCTCGGCGACAGTCATGGCGGGGCCTATCTGGTCGATCTCGAAACCGGCACGCACGAGCAGAAGCTCGATTGGAACGACGGTTCGATCGACTGGTCGGGGCGCGGCGGCGGGCGCGGCCTGCGCGGCATCGCCTTCGACGGCGACGACATCTACATCGCCGCCAGCAACGAGATCTTCGTCTACGATCGAAATTTCCGGATCCAGCGCTCGATCCGGAACCGCTATCTGCGCCTCTGCCACGAAATCCTGATTGCCGATGGAAAGCTTTATCTGACGGCGACCGGGTTCGATTCCATCCTGGTCTACGATCTCGCGCAGCGCCGCTTCGATGCGGGCTACTGCATCCGGAATCCGCAGCGGGAAAAGCCGACGCCGGAATCGCTGCGCCGGATCAAGCTGGCGTTCGGCGCCTTCGATCCGGAGGACGACAAGGGTCCGCCGCAGGGCGATACCACCCACATCAACAGCGTCTGGGTCGAGCAGGGCGCGATCTTCGCCTGCGGTCTCTATGTGCCGCACATGGTGGTGGTCACGCGCGATGGACCCGCCGCCTATGCGCGCGTGCCGCCCTTCACGCACAACGCGCGACCGTTCCGCGGCGGCATGCTCGCGAACTCGACGGCGGACGAGTTGATCGGCTGGTACGATCGAGAGGCGAACCTCCAGCGCCGCTTCAGCATTCCGCGATTTCCGCGCCAGGCGCTCGAGCATGCCGACCTGCCGGAGGATTTCGCGCGCCAGGCCTTCGGTCGCGGCCTGTGCCTGGCGGAGCGCTGGGCACGGAACGGCGCCGAGTCGGGTGGGCTGCTGGTCGGCGGCTCCTCGCCGGCGTCGGTCACGGCCTACCGGCTCGACTCGGGCGAGATTCTGAAGACCGTGACCCTGACCATGGACGTCCGGAACGCCGTCCACGGTCTTGAAATCTGGCCGTTCGACTGACGTTCCGCCGCAATGGCGGCGATTCCCGGCCGATCGGCGGGCGTTTCTGTGACCGGCAGGCCACAGTAGGACAGGAAAGCCACAAGAAACCGGCCGAATTCCTTGACCGTCCGCGGCGCTCAATTACGATGCCGGGACCAAGTTGTGGCGCCACAGCCTTTAGTACACCTTGGGTCTGTCTTCGACGGTTCCGAAGGCGGTACTGGGGGGGCCCGACGTGGTAATGGGGTGGCCGGGGGGAGTCCTAGGACCTGCCGGTCGTAACAACAGCAAAGACAGGAACCGACAGTCATGAAAAAGACACTACTCGGAACGACCGCAATGGTCGCGGCGGGTATGGTGGCTGGCCAGGCGGCCGCGCAAGGGGTCGAGATGAGTCTGGGCGGCTACTACAACGCGGCGGCAGGCGCGAACGTGTCGGAAGACTTCAGCGGCGCCGGCTATAACGCCCCCGTGGTGGGCCACAACACCGATACGCGCTGGGGCGCTTTCCGCCAGGACGTTGAAGTTTACTTCAATGCCAAGGCGGTGCTGGACAACGGCATCACCGTCGGCGCCCGCGTGCAGCTCGAAGGCCAGCAGTCGCGCGACCAGATCGACGAAGTCTGGGCGTATTTCCAGGGCGGCTTCGGCGAAGTGCGCTTCGGCGACGACGACGACGCGGTCGAACAGCTCGCCTACGGCATTCCGACGGCCACCAACATCTTCGGCGTCGACTCGCCGTTCTTCTCGTTCTCGAATGCGTGGGTCGGCGGCCATGGCGTCGGCACGAACAGCACCTATCGCCAGCTCTCCGGCGACGCCACGAAGATCCTCTATTTCTCGCCGTCCTTCGGCGGGTTCACGTTCGGGATCTCGTTCGCGCCGGATCGCCGCGGCGAGGACTGCTATTTCGGCTTCACCTCGGGCACGTCCTGCGGCTCGTCCGCGCCGGGCGGCACGACCTTCGCCAACAACGGCGGCCAGGTCTCGGAAGTGATCTCGGCGGCGTTGAACTTCGAGCAGGACTTCAACGGCTTCTACGTCGTCGCCGGCGGCGGCGGCGCGTTCGGCGAAGTCGAGCGTCCGGGTACGGGTCTCGACAGCAGCATCTGGACCGCGCGCGGTCACCTGCAGGTCGGCGTCGGCAACTGGTACTTCGGCGGTGCGCTCGCGTACACCGAAAACCAGTACCGGAGCGCCGCCAATGGCGAAGGCAACGTGTTCACCTACGGTCTCGGCATCACCTACAACTGGGATGCCTGGACGGTCGGTGCTGCGTGGTCCGGCGGCCAGTACAGCAACTTCTACGGTAGCTCGGGCAGCGACGGGTCGCTGAACGTGTTCCGCCTCGAAGGCCGTTACGACCTTGGCCCGGGCATCTCGCTCGACGCTTCGGCCGGCTACGACACATGGGACGTGGGCGGTGGGAGTGCGGCCGACTACGACGCCTGGTCGATTCAGTCGGGCTTCCATATCGGCTTCTGATTTCCGGCCGATAAAGACCCTTCGGAGGGGGAGCGGGCAACCGCTCCCCCTTTTGCTTTGTCGATTGGCAGTTGCACCGGGTCTGCGATCGACATGCATGAAATTGCACACATGCACGTAAGACACCCCTGTGTCATGCCGCGGTTTTCTTGACGGTCCGGACGAATCGTCTAAAATTGTCGCGTTATCGTGCGTTGCTTGAACTGCTGGGGACCGTCGGTTCCGAACCGGCGTGCGGTTACAGGCAGCGGCGCTGACAGTTGGCAGGGGGCACGGTCCTGCCGGTCGTAACCGCAACACGGGGACAGGACCGGCAATCATGAAATCGATACTCCTTGGAACGACCGCACTCGTTGCGGCCGGCGCGACCGCTTGCGATGCAATGGCGGACGGACTCGAACTCACGCTCGGCGGCGACTATGCCGCTGCAGCGGGTGCCAACGTCGCAGAGGACTTCTATTCCGGGCTAAACGGCGATCCACGCTGGGGCGCCTTTCGTCAGGATGTCGAAGTCTTCTTTTTCGGCAAGACCACGCTCGACAACGGCATCTCCGTCGGTGCCAAGATCGAGCTCGAGGGCCAGCAGTCGAGCGACCAGATCGACGAGGTCTGGGCGTTCTTCGAAGGCGGTTTCGGCGAAGTCCGCTTCGGCGACGACGACGACGCGGTCGAGCAGCTCTCGTATGGCATCCCGACGGCGACCAATATTTTCGGCGTCGATTCGCCCTACTTCTCGTTCTCGAATGCCTGGGCCGGCGGCCTCGGTGTCGGCACGAACTCGACCTATCGGCAGCTCTCCGGCGATGCGACGAAGATCCTCTACTTCTCGCCGACCTTCGGCGGGTTCACCTTCGGCATTTCCTTTGCGCCGGATCGCCAGGGCGAGGACTGCTATTTCGGCTTCACCTCCGGCACGGGTTGCGGTTCGTCCGCACCGGGCGGCACGACCTACGCCAACAATGTCGGCGAAATCTCGGAAGTGATCTCGGCTGCGATCAATTTCGAGCACGACTTCGACGGCTTCTACCTGGTGACCGGAACGGGCGGCGCCTACGGCGAGCTCGAGCGTCCAGGACCCGGAAATCCGGGGCGTGACACCAATGTCTGGACCGCGCGCGGCCACCTGCATGTCGGCTTCGGCGGCTGGTACATGGGCGGCGCCATTGCCTACACCGAAAACCAGTACGGTGCCGGCAATGGTACGCAGAATGGCGGCAACGTCCTGACCTACGGTCTCGGCGTTACCTACAATTGGGATGCCTGGACCGCCGGCTTCTCATGGTCGGGTGGCCAATACGGCGAATTCTACGGCAGTCCGACCGGCGGCGACGGCACGCTGAACGTGTTCCGTCTCGAAGGTCGCTACGATCTCGGCCCGGGCATCTCACTGGATGCCTCGACCGGTTACGACAACTGGAATGTCGAGGGCGGTCAGGGTTACGACGCCTGGACGGTTATGTCCGGCTTCCATATCGGTTTCTGATCTCGGTAACGACTGTCGGATCCTTAAGGGGGAGCGGGCGACCGCTCCCCCTCTTGTTTTCCGCCCCGTTGCACGACGCCACGCCATCGCGCACCATCCCGCCCGTCATGCCCGGTTCCGCCGATCCGCAGGACATCGCGGCCGCGCTCCATGCCGTGCGCGCCCGCATCGCCGCGTCGGCCCGCGAGGCCGGCCGCGATCCCGCCGGGATTGCGCTGGTGGCGGTCGCCAAGACCCGTCCGGCGGATGCGATCCTGCGCGCGATCGGCGCCGGCCAGCGTCTCTTCGGCGAAAACCGCGTGCAGGAGGCGCAGGCCAAATGGCCCGCCATCAGGGCGCGGCATCCCGACGTGCGGCTGCATCTCGTCGGGCCGCTGCAGACCAACAAGCTGCGCGATGCGATCGGCCTGTTCGACGCGATCGAAACGCTCGACCGCGCGAAGCTCGCGGACGAGATGGTCAGGGAACGCGACAAGGGCCGCCGCCTGCCTTCCTGCTACATCCAGGTCAATATCGGCGAGGAGCCGCAGAAGGCCGGCATCGCGCCCGACGAGGCCGACGCGTTCATCCGGCACTGCCGCGACGATCTGGCGCTCCCGGTCGAGGGGCTGATGTGCATCCCGCCGCACGACGATGCGCCGGCGCCCTATTTCGCGCTGCTGTCGGAGATCGCGGCGCGCAACGGCATCGACAATTTGTCGATGGGCATGAGCGGCGACTACGAGATCGCGATCAAGCTCGGTGCGACGCACGTGCGCATCGGCACGGCGATTTTCGGCGCGCGCGGGTGAGCGTCGCGATGGCCTACTGCCGCTGGTCTGACGACTGCGACCTGTACTGCTATGAGGACTCGCGCGGTGGCTTCGCCACGCATTCAAGCGGGAAGGAGTCCGGGAAAATCCGGACCGTCAACGATCAGAACCTGCAGTCCTCTCCGGCGCGACTCGGGGATTTGCGCGAGAAGGAATACCGGTTTCCGGAGAAAGCATTTTCCGGGGTCGAAGCCGAGTTCAAGGATTTTCCCTCGAACTCGAACCGGCTCAGAACATGTGCCCGAGCTTTTCGGCCTTGGCCGCCATGTAGCGCCGGTTGAACCGGTTCGGCTCGATCACCAGCGGCACGCGCGCGTCGACGCGGATGCCGGCGCGCATCAGCGCCTCGACCTTGGCGGGATTGTTGGTGAGGAGACGCACCGAACCGAAACCGAGCTGCCGCAACATTGCGGCCGCCGGCTCGTAGATGCGTTCGTCGGCCGCGAAACCGAGCTGGTGGTTGGCCTCGATCGTGTCGGCACCGCGATCCTGCAGACCATAGGCGCGCAGCTTGTTGACGAGCCCGATGCCGCGGCCTTCCTGCGCGAGATAGAGCAGCACGCCGCTGCCCGCCTTGCCGATCGCCTCCAGCGCGCTGACGAGCTGGTCGCCGCAATCGCAGCGCAGGCTGCCGAGCAGGTCGCCGGTGAAACATTCCGAATGCACGCGCGTCAGGACCGGCGTCGCCGGTGCCGGCGCGCCGACCAGGATCGCGAGATGCTCGACCGATCCGTCGCCCGGCCGGAACGCGACGATGCGGCAATTCTCGGCGCCGACCAGCGGCACCAGGGCCTCGCCGACGCGCGTCAGCGTGCGCGCCGCAGCACTGGGATAGGCGGCGATCTCGGCAACCGAAACGGTCAGTAATTCTTCGCTCTGCGCCAGCGCGCGCATGGCGCCGGGGCCGCGCCCGCGCAGCGGACCCATCACCACCGACGGCAGCAGGCGCGCCAGCTTGGCGAGTTCGACCGAGGCATCGACGGTTGCCGCATCGGGCATCGTGCCGCTGCCGGTCGGCCGCGCGCCGGCCGGCGGCGGCATGGTCGGGTCGGCGAACCGCCTTATATCCTCGGCGCTCAGCGCATCGGCAACCCGCATCAGCGCCAGCGGGCCGGGGCCGGCGGGCAGGCCGAGCCGCTGCGCGCGCTCGCGCGGCACCGCCAGCACCGGCAGCTCGCCGGTCAGCCGATGCATGCGCTCGACTTCGAAATCGCTCGCCGTTTCGGCGGCCAGCACCAGCCAGCCGGTTTCGTGCTCGGGTCCGCCCGCGCTCAGCAGCACCGGCAGGCCGCGGCGCAGGTCGCCGCTGGCGCGATCGACCGCAACGGAAATGCGGCGCACCGAATCGATCGGCAGCTTCGCGCTCGTCCGCACGCCCGACGCGACGTCGGCGCGGGCGGGCTGGGTCGGTGCCTTGGCAGGAACGGTCACGGGTTCGATGCTCGCCAATCAACCTGGAGAAAACCGCGACGCCGTCGCCGGGCGCCGTCCACGGGTTCCACCGTAGGCCAGCCCTCGCGACCGGCCAAACGGGCCGGCATTAAGGCCGCAGCGGCGCGCGCCGGTCAAGCCGCCGGAGACCCGATTCGGCGCGGAATTCCGGGCGATTCGGCGGGTGGCGGCGGTCGCCGGACCGCCCGCCGATGCGGCCCCGGCCGCGCGCTTGCCGGGCGCCGGAACGGGGTGCTACTCCGGGTCTGCCGGCCGGCGCGCGCTGTCGCCGCGGCCGGTCGGGAGCTCGCTCATGCCGCGTGCGATCTGGAACGGGACCGTCATCGCCGAAAGCGCGGCGTGCGAATCGGTCGAAGGCAATCTCTATTTCCCGCCCTGCGCCCTGAAGATGGACCATTTCGAGCCGAGCGCGCGCACGACCGTCTGCTCGTGGAAGGGCACCGCGAACTATTTCGACATCGTCGTGGACGGCAAACGCAACAAAGCCGCCGCCTGGGTCTACCGCAACCCCGAGCCGGCGGCGGCGAACATCCGTGATATGGTGGCCTTCTGGAACGGGGTCACGGTCGAGCGATGAGCCGCGCACGATGAAGCACGCCAAACGCGTCCTGGTGGTGGACGACGACAACGATCTGCGCGGCCAGCTCGTCGAGCAGCTCGGCCTCTACGGCGAGTTCGAGGTCGAGCAACGTTCAAACGGCGCCGACGGGCTCGAAACCGCGAAGACCGGCGCGTTCGACGTGATCCTGCTCGATGTCGGCCTGCCCGATCTCGACGGGCGCGAGGTTTGTCGGCTGATGCGGCGCAGCGGCGTCTCGGCGCCGGTCATCATGCTGACGGCGGCGGCCTCCGATGCCGACACGATCCTCGGTCTCGATTCCGGCGCCAACGACTACATCACCAAGCCGTTCCGTCTCGGCGTGCTGCTGGCGCGCGTGCGCGCGCAATTGCGCCAGCACGAGCAGAGCGAGGATGCGACCTTCCCGATCGGCCCGTACAATTTCCGGCCGTCGGCGAAACTGCTGGTCGAGCGCGAGGGCAACCGCAAGGTCCGCCTGACCGAGAAGGAAACCGCGATCCTGAAATATCTCTATCGCGCCGGCGACCAGGCGGTCGGGCGCGACACGCTGCTGGGCGAAGTCTGGGGCTACAATGCCGGCGTCACGACCCACACGCTCGAGACGCATGTCTACCGGCTGCGCCAGAAGATCGAACGCAACCCCGCCGAGGCCGAAATTCTCGTTACCGAATCCGGCGGCTACAAGCTGGTGCCCTAGCGCGCTGACGCGCGCTCCAAAGAGGCACGTCGGGCGCATTGCTATTCCTGCCGCTACAGCGTCGCCTTCCGGTGCCGCAGGCGCAGGCCGAGAACCACCGCGATCAGCGCCGCCAGCGTCGTGACCACGGCAAAGGCCAGGATCGCGCCTTCCCAGCCGCCATTCCAGCGCGCGAACCAGATCGTCGCCTGCGCGAAGGCGATCGGCCCGAGGAACACGCCGACATTGCGCCCCGTCATGATGATTCCGAACGCGCCGGCCGTGCGCCGCGCGCCGACGATCGCGGTGGGCAATCCGAACAGGCAGGTCGGCGCCACGCCGGCGCCGATGCCGTAGAACACCAGCAGCAGCACGCCGTCGATGCCGGGCCCGACGACCGGTATCAACCACCAGAATGCCGCCTGCGCGATGCACGAGCCGGCGATCAGCCAGGCGAGGCTCAGGCCCCAGCGCAGGAACAGGCCGGTCAGCACGTTGAACGCCAGTAGGATCGCGACCGGCAGCGAATAGCCGGCAACCGCACCGACATCGGGGAAGCCGTAGATCTCCACGAGATAGGTCGGCATCCAGGTGAAGAGCGCGGCATACTGGCCGCCCCACAGCATGAAGAGCGCGCCGCCCAGCCAGAGCAGGATGAGTTCGCCGCGCGCGAACGTCGCGTGCCGGCCGTCCGCCACCGCGGGCTCGGGCGCGAGCCAGGCGTTGCGGTCGCCGAGCCGGCCCCAGGCCAGCAGGCCGAGTGCGAGGATCGCCACGAAAATCCACATCGGCTGCCAACCGCCGAGCGCGAGCGAAACCGGCGTCAATGCGCTCGCGACCAGTTGCCCGGTCGGAATCCAGGCCGCGTTCATGCCGATGACCAGCGGCCGGTGGCGCGCGCTCGCATGGACGATCGCGATCGCCGGCGCCATCACGGCCCCGATCGTGAACCCGATGCCCTCGATCGCGCGCGAGGCCAGCATGAGCCAGCCCTGCGCCGGCGCGACCAGCCCGAGCAGATTGCCGGCGATGAACAGCAGGCCGACGGCGAGGATCGCCGCGCGCGCGCCATGCCGGTGCAGCCAGCGCCCCGCCGCCATCGAGAGCAGCAGGCCGGCGAGCGCATAGACCGACATCAGCCCGCCGGCGAGCACGCGGCCGTAGCCGTATTCGTCGAGCATCGCCGGCAGCAGCGGCGGCAGCCGGTAATGCTGCAGCGCCACGAAGGCGGCAAGCGACAGGCCGAAGGCAACGCCGGTCCAGTTCGTGCGTTCGGTATTCATCGGTGGGCGCGGTGAGGGGCGGGCACGAGGCCGGTTTACGCGCCCGCGGACCCGCCCGGCAATGGTTCGCCCGAGCCCCCGTCGGGGTCATGCCCCGTTCGCGGCGGGCCGGCCGTGGAATTGCAACCGGTTGTCCATCCGGTCCCACCCGAGGGGGCGCGCGGAACCCGGTGCGATCCTGTATGGTGGCGGTCCGGTCGCCCGACAGGGCCGAAAACCGGCGGAAAGCCGCGGTTTCCAGGCGATACGACGGGCGGCCGGCATGGCGCAGGTGCGGGACGGCGGGATGGCGCAGGACGAATTCTCGGTGCGTTTCTGGGGCGTGCGCGGCTCGATCGCCTGCCCCGGCCCGGCCTATGCGCGTTATGGCGGCAACACCTCCTGCATCGAGGTGCAGTGCGGCGGCGAGCGGCTGATCTTCGACGGCGGCACCGGGCTGCGCGCGCTCGGCGATCATCTCAAGCTCGAGGAACCGCTCGAGGCCGACATCTTTCTCTCGCACACGCATCTCGATCACATCATCGGCATCCCGTTCTTCCGCTCGCTGTTCGCGAAGGGCAACAGGTTCCGCTTCTGGGCCGGCCATCTCGGACCCGACCGCACGCTCAAGGGCGTGCTGAAGGGCATGATGCAGGCGCCGCTGTTTCCGGTGCCGGTCGAGATCTTCGCGGCCGAGACCAGCTATCACGATTTCCGCGCCGGCGAGACGCTGGCGCCGCGGCCGGGCGTCACGCTGCGCACCGCCGCGCTCAACCATCCGAACGGCGCCACCGGCTATCGCATCGAATTCGGCGGCCGTTCGATCTGCTACGTCACCGATGTCGAGCACCAGGGCGACACGCCCGATCCGGCGGTGCTGACGCTGATCGATCGTGCCGATCTCTTCATCTACGACAGCACCTACACCGACGAGGAGTTTCCGCGCTTCAGGGGCTGGGGCCATTCGACCTGGCAGCACGGCGTGCGGCTCGCCGACGCGGCCAAGGTCGGGCGCTTCGTCGTCTTCCACCACGATCCTTCGCATGACGACCGGTTCATGGACCACATCGCGGCTGCGGTCGGCGAGAAGCGCCCGGGCAGCGTGGTCGCGCGCGAAGGCATGGTGCTGAACGCCTGAGGCGCCGGCGATGAGACAATTTTTCGCCAACGATTCCTGCCCTCATCCTGAGCCGGTCGAAAGATTGGGCGGCGCGGTCGTGCCGTCTTCATGGTTCGCCCGTCGACAAGCCCAGGGGGCTCACCATGAGGGCGTTTTGTGGCGGCGATCGATGCGAGGTCGCCGCGCATGAGCGCGCGCACGCGCTGGCGCAAATTGGCGCTCGGATTGCCGACCGTTCTCGACGTCGCGCGGCGCGGCTTCTTCATTCCCTACCGCTATGCCGAGACGCTGCCCGATCCGGCGTCGCTGCCGCCCTATGCCGTGGCGCAGACGCTCTTTGCCGGCCATGGCGCCGCCTTCGTGCGCGTGCTCGACGATCTGGCGCAGCATCGCGATGCGTTCGACGCGATCGCAAACGATGCGGCCGAGGGCGCGCCGCGCTTCGACCAGGACTGGTTCCCGACGCTCGATGCCGCGGTCGCCTATCGCATGGTGCGGGCGCTCCGGCCGGCGCGCATCGTCGAGGTCGGTTCCGGCCATTCGACGCGCTTCATGGCGCGCGCGATCGCCGACGGGCGCCTCTCCTGCATCCTGACCTCGATCGACCCGGCACCGCGCGCCGCCCTCGCGGGCCTGCCGGTCCGGCAGATCGAGGACACGATTCCGCCGCGGCTCGACGCATCGGGTGCGGCCGCCTCGGGTGCCGCGCTGCAGGCGCTCGGCAGCCTGCGCGACGGCGATATTCTCTTCATCGATTCGAGCCATGTAATGATGCCGGGCAGCGACGTCGATTTCCTGCTCAACCGCGCGCTGCCGGCGCTGCCGCCCGGCACCTTCGTCCATCTGCACGACATCATGCTGCCCGATCCCTATCCGCTAGACTGGCAATGGCGCGGCTATAACGAGCAGAACGCGGTGCTGCCGCTGCTGATCGGTGGCGCGTTCCGGCCGCTCTTCGCTTCGCATTTCGTGGCGACCCGCATGGCGGACGCGCTCGGCCGCTCGGCCGTTTCCGACCTGCCGCAGGAAGCGGGCGCGATCCCGGCGAGCCTCTGGCTGGAGAAGCTGCGGTGATCGGCGCGGGCGGTCGATTGACCGGCGCGCGCGGGCGGCGGGATGATTGTCGAAAGACCGGCGCGGCGTGTTTGGTATGCAGATACGGGGCGGTACGGCGGAACAGGGGGACATCATGGGCTTCAACAACAAGGTCGCGCTGGTTACGGGCTCGACCACTGGCATCGGCGAGGCCTGCGCGCGCGCCTTCGCCGAAGCGGGCGCGTCGGTCATGCTGCACGGTCGCAACGAGGGTCGTGGCAAGAAGCTGCTCGAGCATCTGAAAAAATCCGGCGCCAAGGTCGCGTTCCACCAATCCGACCTGCGTCAGGACGGCGCCTGCGAGGCCCTGGTCGAGACGGCCATCAGGGAGCTCGGCGGCCTCCACGTGCTGGTCAACAATGCCGGCATTCTCTACACCGCCAACGGCCCCGACACGACCAACGCGCAATGGCTCGACACGTTCGCGGTCAACGTCAATGCGCTCTTCTACATGAGCCGCGCCGCGGTGCGGCACATGCGCGGCCATGGCGGCGGCGCGATCGTGAACATCTGCTCGGAATGGGGCCTCAACGGCGAGGCGAATCACGTCGCCTATTGCGCCTCCAAGGGTGCGGTGCTGCAGATCACGCGCTGCATGGCGCTCGACCACGCGCAGGAAAATATCCGTGTCAACGCGGTCTGCCCGGGCGAGATCCACACCCAAATGGTCGACGATATTCTCGCGAGCAAGGGCGGCAACGCGGCCGAAAATCTGAAGGCGTTGGCCTCGGGCATCCCGATGCGGCGCCTCGCCGCGCCCGCCGAGGTCGGACGCTGCGTGCGTTTCCTCGCCTCCGACGAGGCGAGTTACGTCACCGGCACCGCGCTCCCGGTCGACGGCGGCAACGACGCGACCGCCGGTCCGTACCCGTAAGCCGCAGGCCTACTTCGCGCCGCGCCGTCCGAACAGGAACGGCAGCGCGCCCGCGCCCGCGGCGGCGATGCCGCCGATCGGAAAGCGCATGGTGCTGTCGGTGTAGCCGCCGGTCACGGCCTCGACGAGCCGCTCGGCCGGCGCATCCGAGGCACGCATGGCGAAGATCGGCAACGCCACGCCGACCGCGAACGGCACGGCGCCCAGAATCTGCAGCGGTTTCATCGCGGGTTCCCTTCGGCGATCGGGCCCGATCCGGCCCGCCCGCGCATCGTAACACGGGGACCGCCCGCGGTGTTCCCGTCCGCCGTTACTTGTACGGATCGGCCGCGTCGCGCAGCCCGTCGCCGAGGAAATTGAAGGCCAGCACCACCAGGATGACGGGCACGACGGGCAGCATCAGCCAGGGATAGAGCGCGACCACGTTGATGTTCTGCGCCTCGTTGAGCAGCACGCCCCAGCTCGTGATCGGCGGCCTGAGGCCGAGCCCGAGGAAGG
>Ga0187893_10006665_pt1 | contig 19569 bp, 15 predicted proteins | sample MA1701074metaG_FD_139574 | JGI IMG/M metagenome (GOLD analysis project Ga0187893, IMG submission 139574) | White microbial mat communities from a basaltic lava cave in the Kipuka Kanohina Cave System on the Island of Hawaii, USA - MA170107-4 metaG ... | reverse complement strand
CTCTGGCTGCCGATGCCGTTCCTCGCGCGGGCGCGGGTGACGCTGTGCAACGACGGCGACGAGGCCGTCCCATTCCTCTTCCAGATGGCGCTCACGCTCGGCGACCGCCACGAGGCCGACGTCGGCCGGCTGCACGCCTGCTTCCTGCGCGAGAATCCCACCACCATGGGGCGCGACTTCGAGCTGCTGCCGATGCGCCAGGGGAGCGGCCGCTACCTCGGCTCGGTCGTGGGCGTGCGCGCGCTGCACGACTTCTGGTGGGGCGAGGGCGAGGTGAAGGTCTACCTCGACGGCGACCAGGCCTTCCCGACGCTGTGCGGCACCGGCAGCGAGGACTGGGCCGGACTCTCCTGGCAGGTGCAGCAGACGCCCTTCCCCTACCACGGCGCCAGCCTCCACCAGCGCGGCTTCACGTCGATGTACCGCTGGCACCTGCCCGATCCGGTCGTCTGGCACAAGGAGGCGCGCGTCACCATCCAGCAGATCGGCTGGAAGAACGAGAGGCTGGTCGAGACCTTCGACGACTGGTGCGCCTCGACCTTCTGGTACGAGCGCCTGCCGAGCCGCCGGCTCCCGCCGCTTTCGAGCTGGGAGGCGCGCACCGCGAACCTCTGGACCGAGGAGGAGGAGGGCGGGGCGGGGCCGCGCGCGCCGAAGGCGCGCGGCGCGGGGGCGTGACGCGCGATGAAGCAGCACCAGGAGACGCTCGTCGTCCGCACCCCGAGCCGCGGACTGCGCGAGATCACCGGGGAGATCCGCGCGGTCGTGGCGCGCGCAGGCGTGGCGTCCGGGCTCTGCACCCTCTTCCTGCGCCACACGTCGGCGGGCCTCGTGATCCAGGAGAACGCCGATCCGACCGCGCGGCGCGACCTCGAGCGGTGGCTCGAGCGGCTTGCGCCGAACGGCGACCCGGCCTACGAGCACGACGCCGAGGGACCCGACGACATGGCGGCCCACCTGCGGGCCGTGCTGACGCGCACGAGCGAGTCGATCCCGGTCGCGGGCGGCGCCCTGGCGCTCGGAACCTGGCAGGGAGTGTGGCTGGCCGAGCACCGCCGGCGCGGCCACGCCCGGGAGATCGTCGTGCACGTCGCCGGGGAGTGAGCCTCTTCCGCAACCGCGGCGCCGATCCTGCGGCGAGGGCGTTCGCCGGTCAGCCGCGCACGAAGGCGGGGACCTCGGCGACGGGCAGAGCCTTCTGCTCGCCGGTCGCGAGCTTCTTCACCGTGAGCCGGCCTGAAGCGAGCTCGTCGCCGCCGACGAGCCCGACGAAGGGCGCGCCGATCCCGACGGCGTAGGCGATCTGCTTGCCGACGGCGGGCGTGTCGGCGAAGAGCTCGACGCGCAGGCCCGGCGCGCGCGTCCCGTCGGCGAGCGCGCGTTCCGCGCGAAGCTGCGTCGCGATGCGGATCGCCTCGGCGGCCGGCACGTCGGGGAAGCGGCAGAGCAGGAGCTCCGGCCCGACGCAACGCGGCGGGAACATCCCGCGCTCCTCCATCACCAGCAGGATCCGCTCGAGGCCGAGCGAGAAGCCGACGGCCGGGATCTGGTGCTTGCTGAACATCCCGATCAGCCCGTCGTAGCGCCCGCCGCCGCCGATCGACCCGGCGAGCCCCGGCAGCGTGATCTCGAAGATCGGCCCGGTGTAATAGGAGAGCCCGCGCGCGAGGGTGGGATCGAAGACGAGGTGGGCGGCAGCGGGACCGGAGCGGGCGAGCGCGAGAAGCTCGAGGAGTCCGGCGGCGGCCGCGCAAGCCGCGTGCGCGGGACTCTCGGCGACCCGTTCGAGGAATCGGGGCGCTCGCGCATGGTCGAGGTGCGTCAGCACCTGGTGTGCGTCCGTCGCCTCGATGCCCTTCTCGACCAGCTCCTTGATCACTCCTTCTCGACCGATCTTCTCGAGCTTGTCGAGTGCGATCAGCGTGGAGGCTTCGAGCTCGGGCCCGATCCTGGCGACGGCGACCATCGCCCGCAGCAACTCGCGGTGGTTCACGTGGATCTGGAACGGCGCCGCTTCGCCGCCGAAGCCCAGATGCTTCAGCACCGTGGCCACCGCGCCGATCACTTCGGCGTCGGCGACGGGCGATCGGGTGCCGATCGCGTCGACGTCGCACTGCCAGAACTCGCGGAAGCGCCCCTTCGCCGGCCGGTCGGCGCGCCACACCGGCTGGATCTGGTAGCGCTTGAAGAAGGGCGGCAGCTCGGGGTGGTTGGCGACCACGCGCGCGAGCGGCACCGTCAGGTCGTAGCGCAGCCCCTCGTCGGAGAGGTCGGCCTCCTCCGGCGCGCCCGCCGCCAGCGCGCGCGCGAGCCTCTCCCGCCGGTGCAGCAGCCGGTAGAGGAGCTGGTCCCCCTCCGGCCCGTACTTCCCGAGCAGCGTCGAGAGGTTCTCGATCGCCGGCGTCTCGAGCGGCACGAATCCGAACGACTCGTACACCCGCTCGATCACTCCGATCACGTGCCGTCGCCGCGCGACCTCCGCCGCGAGGAAATCGCGCATGCCGGAAGGAGGCTTGGTGGAGATCGACCCCATTTCCGGCGCGATCGTAGCGCGGTGCGACCGCTCACCCGCCCCACCGCACGATCGGCCGCGTCGGGGAGCGCCGCGCGACCTCGGTGAAGCCGGCCCGCTCGTAGGACGAGGCGAAGCCGGTCCAGGCGAAGACGGCGGGCATGGCGGGCTGCCGGGGGATCTGGGGGTAGGCCTCGACGAGCTTCGCGCCGCGGGAGCGGGCGAAGGCGGCGGCGGCGCGGATGAGCTTCGTCGAGAGGCCCCGGCGGCGCACGTCCTTGCGCAGGAAGAGGCAGACGATCGACCAGACGGGGCGATCGTCGACGGGGGCGAGGACGCGCGAGGTCGCGAGGAGCTCGAACTCGGCGCGCGGGGCGACGGCGATCCAGGCGACCGGCTCGCGGCCGCGGTAGGCGAGAAGGCCGGGCGGAGGGCCGCGCTCGACCAGCCGCCGCATGGCGCGGCGGTTCTTCCCGCCCTTGCGCGCCTCGTAGTCGCGGCGCGAGAGGCGCGGCGTCATGCACCAGCAGCCGCCGCAGGCGCCGCGCGGCCCGAACAGCTCCACGAAATCGGGCCAGCGCCCCGGCGTGAGGGGCCGGATCGAGAGGGCCTCCGGCGTCCGGGGAGATCCCACCGCCGGTCACGCGTCCCGCCGCGCCGTGACCAGCCAGGCGAGCAGCACGAAGGCGACCGCCTCGAGCGACGGCACGAGCGCGGCGCGCAGGAGCTCGCCCTGCGCCCAGTGGGCGTCGGAAAAGGCGCGCGCGACCTGGCCGAGGCGCGCGAAGGGGGCGCGCGGGCTGAAGAAGGGCGCGTAGGTCACGAAGAGGTGGTCGGCGACGCGGCCGAGCGTGCTCTGGAACAGCGCGAGCAGCGTGAACGGCACGACCGCGCCGACCGCCGCCGCCCCCACGCTCGAGCACAGCGCCGAGACGAGGACGCCGAAGCAGGCGCAGCAGAGGAGCGCCGGCATGCCCGCGCCCACGGCGAGCAGCGTCTCGTTCCAGAGCTCGCCGGCGCTCGCCATCTCGAATCCGTCCTCGACCACGCCGGTGAAGTCGCGGCCGATCGCCGCCGCGAGGAACGACGCGGCGAAGAGCGCGACGAACGCCGTCACCACGTAGGCGCAGGTGCCCAACGCCTTGCCGACGACGACGGCTCCTCGCGGCCGCGCGAGGACGAGGAGCGGGAGGCTGCCGAGATCGCGCTCGCGCGCCAGCGAGAAGGCGCCGGCGAGCAGCGCGATCATCGCGAGCGCCATCGCGCCCAGCCCGCCCACCCCGTCGGCGAGCGGACCGAACGCGGGCGCCGCGCCGCTCCCCGCCGCCGCGAACCCCTGCGCCGCCCGCCGCGCCGCCTCCGCGCGCCCGAGCAGGTCGCCGCCGAGCACCTGCAGCGCGCCCAGCAGCGCGGGCGCGACCAGCCCGAACCGGCCGGCGCGCGAGCGCGTGAGCCGGTAGAGCTCGGCCCGCATCGGCGCGACGAAGCTCACGCCGCGCCTCCCGCCCCCGCGCGCGCGAGCGTGCGGCGGAACAGCTCCTCGAGCGAGGGTCTTTCCGGCGCGAGCAGGCTCACCGCTGCCCCCGCGGCGTGCAGCGCGGCGTTCACGCTCGCCGCCGCGTCGCCGCGCAGCTCCGCGCGCAGCAGTTCCACCCCGTCGAGCCGCATCGTCTCGACCCGCGCCACCGCCGCGTGCCGCTCGAGCGCCGCGCGCGCGGTCGCGAGCGGCCGCGCCGCGATCCGCACCGCCGGCGGCGCCGCGCCGAGCAGCGCCTTCAGGTCGCCCGCGAGCAGCACCCGTCCGCGATGGAGCAGGACGAGGTGCGTCACCGCGCGCTCGAGTTCCGCGAGCTGGTGGCTCGAGAGAAGCACGGCGGCGCCGCGCTCGAGCGCCGCCTCGCGCAGCAGCTCGAGCCCGGCGTGCACGAGCGCCGGATCGAGGTGCGCCACCGGTTCGTCGAGGACGAGCAGATCGGGCCCGAGCAGCAGCGCGCGCGCCATCGCGACGCGGTGCGCCTCGCCCTGCGAGAGGCGCCCGGTCCGCCGCCCCGCGAGCGCCAGGAGCTGCAGCCGCTCGAGGAACGGGCGCGGATCGGGGAGCGCCCGCCCGTGCCGCAGCGCGTGCAACTCGAGGTTCTCGGCCACCGTGAGCCCGCGCTCGAGCGCGGGGCCGTCGAGCACCAGTCCCACGCGCCCCGAGTGGCGGGCGATCTCCCGCGCCGGCCCGCCGAGCACGCGCGCCTCGCCCCCGTCGGGCGCGAGCAGCCCGAGCCCCACGCGGATCGCGGTGGTCTTCCCGGCCCCGCTCGGCCCGACCAGCCCCACCACCGTCCCGGCCCGCACCGCGAGATCGACGCCGTCGAGCGCCGCGCTCCCCCGCCAGCGTTTCGCGGCGTTCCGGAGCTCGAGGGCGCTCTCCCCGTTCACCGCTTCCGCCAAGTCCCCGCCCCCCGCCTCGCTCCGGTCGCGCCGCCCCGTCAGCTCCGGCCCATCGCTCCCAGCCAGTCCTCGAGCTTCGGCATCTGGAGGTAGGGATTCTCGCGGATCTCCTCCCCGATCGTCGATTCGTCGACCGGTCCGTACTGGTGGCCGGGGTGGAGCACGGTCTCTGGCGGCAGGCGCTTGAGCACGTGGTGGAGGCTCTTCCACATCTGCTCGGGGTCGCCGCCGGGCAGGTCGACGCGACCGCAGCCGCGGAAGAAGAGCGTGTCGCCGGAGATGAGGTGGCCCTGGCAGAGGAAGCACTGGCTCCCCGGCGTGTGGCCGGGGGTGTGCAACAGCTTCAGGGTGACGTCTCCGACCGCGATCTCGTCGCCGCCGCAGTGGCCGAGCAGCTGCTTCGCCGGGAGCCCCGTGACCTGGGCGACCCCCGCCCTCTCCTCCTCGTTCACGTGGATCGGGACGTCCACGCGCTCGAGGAGCCGGGAGAGCCCCTCGATGGCGTGGCCGAAGAGGTCGCCGCCCACGTGGTCGGGGTGGTAGTGGGTCGCGAGCGCGCCCACCACCTTCATGTCATCGCGCTGCGCCTCGCGCAGGATCGCGTCGACGTTCCACGCCGGATCGACGATCAGGCACTCGCGCGTCGTGCGCGAACCGACCAGGTAGACGCAGTTCTGCATCACGCCCACGAGCAGACGGCGCAGGTAGAGCGGGCTCGGGGGAACAGGAGGCGGGGAGGAAGCGGCGCGCGGATCGGCCGGCGGCGGCGTTCGTGGCAACGGTTCTCGCTCCTCCCCGGACCGGCACTGATGAAAGCGAGCGGGCGCCCGCGGCGGAAGCGGGCGCCCGTAGTGCGCGGATCACGATCGGGTCACTCGAGGATCTCGATGCCGTCGATGTCGTCGTCGGCCAGGCCCCAGACGTCGCCGTCGAAGACCACCGCCCAGGTGCCGGCCGGATCGAACCCGAGCGCAGTGGGCGTGAACTGGACGAGGTCGCGATTCTGCCCCTTCACCGCCACGGGGACCTGGAAGTCCCCGTCGGTGGAGAGCGTGAGCTTCCCGGTCGCGACGCTGTAGTCGAGCGCGTCGGTGTCCTCGCCCGCCGAGCCCATCTTCACGTCGGGGTCCCGACCCATCAGGATCCACGACCAGGTGCCCGAGGTCGAGGCGCCGAGCGTCGTCGGCGTGAACTGGAGCACGTCCTCGTCCTGGCCGGTCATGCCGCCGCCGACGTCCCACGCGCCCACGAAGGAGACCCAGAGATTGCCGCTGCCGTCGACCGCGAGCGCGTCGATGTCCTCGGCGGCGACGTTGAGCCCCACGTCGCTGCCGTCGAAGTAGAAGCTCCACGAGCCCGCCGTCGCCTCGCCGAGAGTCGTCGGGATGAACTGGACGATGTCCTCGTCCTCCACCTTGTTCCCGTTCGGCCCCCCGGAGAGCCCGGGGATCGTCACCGTGTCCTCGAAGGAGATGAGGATCGAGCCGTCGGCGAGGACCGCGAAGGCGTCGAGGTTCGGGGTGGGCGATGCGAGCACGTCGCTGATGTCGAAGTACATCGAGGTGACGCCCGTCGCGGTGTCGAGGTGCACGATGTCGCCGGCCTCGAACGCGATGCCGCCCACCGACGCGAAGGCGCGCGTCGAGTAGAGCAGGCCGGTCGCGGGCGGCGTGTAGGTCTTCTCGAACTCCACGATGTGCGTGGCCCAGTTGGGGTACTCGCCCACGCCCCAGAACTTCGAGGAATCGGCCGGGTCGTTGCAGCAGTCGAAGTAGTCGCCCCAGCGGCCGCTCGCGCTGCCGGCGCCGAGCCTGGCGCGCTTCACCATCCCCACCTTGCCGGCGCCGTCCGTGCTCCGGTGCACGGCCACGCCGATCCCGGCGTACTCGTTCGCCGACGAGTAGGCGAAGCACAATCCGATGTCGCCCCCGGTGCGCCGCGAGATCCCGGGGAAGTAGGTGTGGATCCCCGCTCCCAGGTCGACGCTGCCGCTCTGGTCGAGCGTGACGGTGGTGCCCGGCGCCGGCCAGTTGTTGGTGATGAACTGGTACCAGCGTGCGAGCGAGCGGCCGTCGCCGGTGTTGACTCCGTGGGCTGCCACCAGCTTGTTGGCCAGGAACTCGGCGTTCATGATCCGGCCGTCGAGGGTGTCGATCAGGCCTCCGCCCAGCTCGGGCGCGCTCGGAGGCGCGCTGAACGACGAGATCGCCACCGTGGTCGACGTGAGCGACGGATTGGTCAGCACGTTCTTGACCGCCTGGATCTTGATGCTCGTCGAGTTGTTGACGCTCACGAAGAGCGGATTGCGCGGATTGGCGTGGCATTCGGCCACCTGCACCGACGCCGAGCCGGTGTCGACGAGGTCGGCCCACGTGGCGGCTCCGCCGGTGAGCAGCGGCGTCTTGTCGAAGATGCGGTACTTGGTGCCGAGGAAGCCGCCGGTATTGAGCCCGAACAGGTTGCCGGTGACGTAGATGGCGCGCGCGTCGTAGCCGGCGCCCGGGTAGTCGACCCAGTAGGTGTTGGAGCCGCTCGTCGTGACCGAATCGGTGCGGTACTTGTACCAGGTGCCGTTGGGATCGTCGTCGTCGGAGATCGCGAGGTCGATCCACGATTCGGTCGATCCGTACACCTCGAACACGACGACGACGAAGCGGCCGTCGATGTCGTCGTAGAAGCACTTGGGATCGAAGGTGAAGCCCTTCGCCCCCACCCCCTCGAAGAAGCCGGGGCTGCCGGCGTCGCTCAGGTCGTTGCTGTACTGGAGCACCCCGCCCTTGTCGTACCACGCGATCTTCATGTTCACGGTCTGCAGCACGTGGTTGGGGCCGACGGCGAGCGTGCAGTCGGGCGGCACCCAGCCGGTGTTCGACAGTCCGTCGAAGCTCGCGTAGCGCCGCGGCGCCGGCCGGAACCTCTCGCGCTCCTCCGGATCGATCGGGAGCTTCTGGATCGGGATGATCCGCGGGGCCGGGATCTGCACGATCGACTCGATCTGGGGATTCTGGTCGTAGGACGACTCGGCGATCCCCCAGGCGATCCCGCGCGTGAACCCGGTGATGTCGCCCGGCGCCGGCGGGTCGTGGGGGTCGGACGTCTGCGCCGTCGCTGCGAAGGAGAGGGCGACGAGAGCGAACGTCGCCGACCACCCGCTCCGGACGACCCCGTTGGAAGCCGTGCACCTCATCGGTGGATCTCCTTGCCCCCCTCCAGGCTGCTGTCCGATCAGGGAGAATGCGCACCCGTGGCGCGGGGGACGAACTGCCGGGTTTAGCCTCGGATCGTCGTGCGGCAAGACCGCACTTACCCCCGGGCGCCGGGGCGTCGCGGCCGCGACCCCTCGGAGGGAGGACCGGATGAACCCGCTCAGAATCTCGTTCGTCGGGGCGCTGCTCGCGGGGCAGTCGCTCCCCGCCGGCGCTCCGGCGGTGGCGCCTTCCGCCCGGAGCGGCGAGGCCGGCGAGGCGTCCCAGGGCGTCCGTCCCGTCGCGCGCGTGAACGGCGAGCCGCTCGCGCTCGAGGGATTCCGCGACTGGATCGTGCGCACGCACGGGTGGCGCCACGTCGACGACTACGTCACGCTCGTGCTCCTGAAGCAGGAGACGGCGCGCATGGGGCTCGAGCCGCCGACGGAGGAGGAGATCGCCGCGGCCTTCGAGGCCGACTGGCACGACCAGGTGCTCTGGCGCCATCGGGGGGAGGAGGCCTCCTTCGAGAAGGAGCTCGCCGAGTCGGGCCTCGACCGGCAGGGCTGGCGCGATCGCCGGCTCGGCACGCTGGAGCAGGAGGTGGTGGCGCGGCGGATCCTGCGCGCGCGCCCGCCGACCGACGCCCAGAAGAGCGAGCTCTGGCGCCGCGACTTCGGTCCGGACGGCCAGCGCGTGCACGTGCGCGTCGCCTTCTTCGACAAGCTCGCGGAGCTGCGTCCCGGCGTCGAGGCGAACCAGGAGACGCTCGAGGCCGGCGACAACCGGGCGAGCGCGGCGGCGAAGCGGTTCCACCGCGCCGTCGCGACCGACCGCGCGCGGTTCTCCGAGCTCGTCAGGACCGAGAGCGATCTCTGCACGGTCCTGCGCCACGACAACATGCCGGTCGATCTGCGCGCCCGCGGCGGCGAGCTGCCGCGGCTGGGCTCCGGCCACTTCGGCGACGCGCTGCGACAGCCCCTCGCGAAGGCCGCGGTCGGCGACCTCGTCGGCCCGATCGCGACCCCTCAGGGCTACTACGTCGTGGAGCTCGTCGCGCGCGCCGCGGCTCCGTTCGAGGCGGTGCAGGACGAGCTGCTCGAGATCTGGCGGACGCGCGATCCTTCGCAGGGGGAGATCTACTTCCTCAAGGAGGAGCTGCGCAAGGCGGCCCGGATCGAGCGCTTCCCACTCAATCCCCCCGCCGGCGGGCCCTGAGGCGGCGGGTGAAAAGATCTCTCCCGGCGGCGTCGAAACCGCCGTATCCAGTCGGGGGTTCCAGCGGAGCGCGGTCGCCCAGGAGACGAATCGTGATGGCAACCTGCTCGGTCGTGGCGCTCGCCGCGCTGCTCGCGGCGCCGGCCGGCGCCGGCGCCGACGACCAGTCGCCGCAGGCGCTCGCCGACCTGATCGACCGCGCGCTCGAGTCGGAGTGGGAGGCGCGGAAGCTCGACGCGGCGACGCCGGCCGACGATGCCACCTGGCTGCGCCGCCTCTCGATCGACCTCTGCGGCACGATCCCCGCGCGCGCGGAGGCGGCCGCCTTCCTCGCCGACGACCGCCCCGACCGGCGCCAGCGCAAGATCGACGAGTACCTCGCCGATCGCGCGTGCGCCGAGAACCTCTCCTACCTCTGGAGCAACGCCCTGCTCTCCGGCGCGCAGCGCGGGCCGGAGGCGATGCGGCTGCGCCCGTGGCTCGAGCGCCAGTTCGAGGCCAACGTCCCCTTCGCCGACGTGACGCGGGCGCTGCTCGGCAGCACCGGCCGCACCGACGAGAACGGCGCCACCAGCTTCGTCCTCGCCTATGCCAACGACATCGAGGCGCTGGCGTCGGTCACGGCGCGCACGCTGCTCGGCGTGCAGATCCAGTGCGCCCAGTGCCACGACCATCCCTACGACCGCTGGAAGCAGTCCGACTTCAACGGCTTCACCGGCTTCTTCCTCGGCGTGCGCGCGAGCCGCACCAGCGAGGTGCCGCAGGTCTACCGCCTCTCCGACGCGCCGCCCGAGGAGGTGCGCCGCGACCACCTGCGCCGGATCGTGAAGGCGCTGCGGCGCCAGCCGATGAGCGACGGCGAGCCGGGCATGATCGATCCGGACGCGGACCTCGACGTGCAGATCGCACGGCTCCCGGCGGCGCAGCGCGAGCGCCTGGAGAAGGCGCGCGAGCGCCAGACGAACTTCGGCGACGCGCGCTTCCTCGACGGCGCGGCCTACCGTGATTCCAGGCTGCTCACCCGGCGCGCGGCGCTCGCCGAGTGGGTGACCGACCCGAAGAACCCGTGGTTCGCGCAGGCCGTGGTCAACCGGACCTGGGGCCACCTGTTCGGCAGGGGGCTCACCGAGCCGATCGACGACCTCACGGGCAGCCAGGACCGGATCCTGCCGCAGCTCCTCGACACGATCGCGCGGCAGTTCGTGCAAAGCGGCACCGACCTGCGCTACCTGCTCTCGGCGCTGGTGCGAACGCGCGCCTATGCGCTCGGCAACTCGCTCGAGCGCGATGCCGAGAAGCGCGCCGGTCAGGAGCGCTGGTACGCGGCGCACCCGCTGCGGCCGTTCAGCGCCGAGCAGGTCCTGCACTCGCTGCTGCGCGCGACGGCGACCGAGGAGAAGCAGGTCCCGCGCGAGCGCGGCGACGAGTTCGAGGTCGCGCGCCGCAAGCTGCTCGAGAAGTTCCGCTACGTCTTCGCCGACGACGAGGGCGGCGACGCCGACCGGTTCGCCTCGAGCATCCCGCAGGCGCTCTTCCTCATGAACGGCCGCATGACCAACGAGGAGATCACGCTGCGGCGCAGCCGCATGCTCGACGAGATCCTCGACGAGACGCGTTCCGACCGCGAGCGGCTGCGGCAGATCTTCTACGCCACGCTCAGCCGGCCGCCGACGCAGCGCGAGGCGGAGCGGCTCGGCCGCCTCGTGCGCGGCTCGAAGGGCGGCGGCAAGCGCGGCATCGAGGACCTCTACTGGGCGCTGCTCAACTCGACCGAGTTCCTCACCAACCACTGACGAAGGCGGCGGCCCGCGCGCACCGGCGCGGACGATTCGCGGAGACGACGATGATCTCCCTGTTCCGACCCGGACTCCTCCCCCCGGGGACCACCACCTGGAGCCGGCGCGAGCTGCTCGGGCTGTTCGCGCGCAGCGCGGGCGCGGCGGCGCTCGCGCCCTCGATGGTCTCGCTGCTGTCGGAGCACCTCCTCGCGCAGGAGCACGCCCGGCGATCGTCCGCGCCCAGGCTGATCCTGCTCTGGCTCGAGGGCGGCCCGAGCCAGCTCGAGACGTTCGATCCCAAGCCGGGCACGCCGACCGGCGGGCCGACCCGCGGGATCGCGACCGACGCGAAGGGCTGGCTCTTCGCCGAGGCGCTGCCGGGGCTGGCGCGGCGCGCCGCCGATCTCGCCGTGATCCGCTCGATGACGTCGAAGGAGGGCAACCACTCCCGCGCGCGCATGCTGGTGCAGTGCGGCTACGTGCCGACCCCGACGGTCTCCTTCCCCTCGCTCGGCTCGATCGTCGCCCACGAGCTCGGCGACGTGCAGCACGAGCTGCCGGCCTTCGTGCAGGTGAACGGCGCGCCCATCGGGGCCGGCCATCTCGGCGTCACCAGCTCGCCCTTCGTGGTCAACAACCCGACCGGCCGGATCGAGAACCTCGCGCCCGCGCGCGACGTGAACGCCAGGCGGCTCGACCACCGCGGCTCGATGGTCGACCTGCTCGACGAGGAGTTCACCAAGCGCGGCGGAGGGCCGGCCGTCGAGAGCAACCGCGCCCAGCGCGCGCGCGCGCGACGCCTCATGGACAGCCGGCTGCTCACCGCCTTCGACCTCGAGCAGGAGAAGGAGGGCGTGCGCGACGCCTACGGCCGCGGCGACTTCGGGCAGGGCGTGCTGCTCGCGCGCCGCCTGCTCGAGCACGGCGTGCAGGCGGTGCAAGTGGTGCTGAACGGCTGGGACACCCATCAGGACAACTTCGGGCGCACGACGGCGCTGGGCGGACAGCTCGACGCCGCCTTCTCGGCGCTGATCGACGACCTCAAGCGACGCGACCTGTTCGGGGAGACGGTGGTGGTCTGCATGGGCGAGTTCGGCCGCACCCCCGAGATCGCCGCGGGCGACGGCCGCAACCACTGGCCCGGCAACTGGTGCGTGGCTCTCGCGGGCGGGCGCATCCGGGGCGGGACGGTCGTCGGCGCCACCGACGAGCTGGGCCAGAAGATCGTCGAGCGGCCGGTCCAGGTCGCCGACCTGTTCGCCACGCTCGCCGCCGCGCTCACGCTCGACCGCGATCGGGAGTACCTGGCCGGCAAGCGGCCGGTCAAGCTGGTCGACCCCGACGGCCGCGTCGTGAGGGACCTGCTCGCCTGATCCGCGCGCGCCGCGTCGCCTCCGACGCGAGTGGCCTTCCCGCGGCGGGATCCTGGACTCGGCCGCCGGCCCGCCGAAGGGCGCCGTGCGCGCGGCAGGCGACACCGACGCGCTGAAGCGGATCCTCGCGCTCGTCCGCGCTCGAGATCAATCCCACCAACGTCCAGGTCACCGAAGTAGGATCCGCGCTTCGTCGAGGAGGAGCACTGATGGTCCCCGTGACTCGCCGTCAGGCGCTCGCACGCGCCGCGCAGGCCGGCGTCGCGATCGCCGGCGCGCGCGCGATCCCAGGAGATCCCGCCGTGCAGGACGCCGCCAATCCCGCGATCCGGCCGCCGCCCGCGTACGGCGGGACGCACGCGATCGCGCCGCTGCCGTTCGATCCCAAGTCGCTGACGGGGCTCTCCGAGAAGCTCCTCGTCTCGCACCACGACAACAACTACGCCGGCGCGGTGAAGCGGCTCAATCAGATCGAGCTCGAGATCGCCGCGCTCCCCGGGGACGCGGCGCCGTTCCGGATGGGATCGCTCAAGCGCGAGGAGCTCATCGCGCGCAACTCGATGGTGCTGCACGAGCTCTACTTCGGGAATCTCGGCGGCGACGGCAAGCCGGGCGGCCGGCTGGCCGGGATGATCGAGCGGCAGTTCGCGTCGCTCGCGGCGTGGGAGCGCGACTTCCGCCTGACCGGGAAGTCGCTCGGCGGCGGCTCCGGGTGGGTGGTGCTCGGATGGGACGCCCACCGCGGCGGCGTCCACCACTACTGGCTCTTCGACCACACGCACAGCCCGGCCGGCGTCGCGCCGCTGCTGGTGATGGACATGTTCGAGCACGCCTACGCCATGGATTACGGCGCCAATGCGGCCGGCTACGTCGACGCCTTCTTCCGCAACCTGGACTGGGCGGAGCTCGATCGCCGCGCGGCGTCGTTCGCGGCGAGCTGACGGCCGCCGATGACGGGGGCCGGCCTGCTCGCGGCCGCGATCGTCGCCGGGCAGGAGACCCCGAGCCACTCGCCGCTGCGCCTCCCGGACGGCGTGGAGCGGCCGGTCGTGGACGGGGTGCTCGACGAGCCGGCGTGGCGGCTCGCGCCGCTCCTCCCGGCGCTGCGGCAGGTCGAGCCGGTCGCGGGAGCCGAGCCCTCCGAGCTCACCGACGTGCGCATCGTCTACGACTCGAAGTCGCTGTTCGTGGGCGTGCTCTGCCGCGTGCGCGACCCGGCGACGATCCGGGCGACGCAGCGCCGCCGCGACGGGGACCTGCAGCCGGACGACAGCATCGCGTTCCTGCTCGACACGTTCCTCGACCGGCGCAACGCCTTCTACTTCGCGGTCGGAGCGGCGGGCGCGATGGTGGACGCGCTGATCGCGAAGAACGGCGCCGAGTTCGACCGCAACTGGGACGGCATCTGGGACGCTTCGACGCGCATCACGCCGGACGGCTGGATCGCCGAGGTCGAGATCCCGCTCGCGACGCTGTCGTATCGTCCCGAGGGGAGCGCGTGGGGCTTCAACTTCAGGCGGCAGATCCGGCGCGGCAACGAGTCGACGCGCTGGGCGAGCCCCGATCCGCGCTTCGACTTCGACTGGGTCGCCAACGCCGGCACGCTCACCGGGCTCTCGGGCCTGCCGCGCAGCCTCGGGCTCGACGTCGTGCCGTACGCGGCCGGCAAGCACGTCCGCGACCGGCCCGACGATCGCGAGTACTCGCGTTTCGACGCGGGATTCGACGTCTACTGGCGGATGACGGCGGGCCTCAAGCTCGCGCTCTCGGTCAACACGGACTTCGCGGAGACCGAGGTCGACGAGCGCCGCGTGAACCTCACGCGTTTCCCGCTCTTCTTCCCGGAGAAGCGCCGTTTCTTCCTCGAGGACGACAGCAACTTCGTCTTCGCGCAGGGCGATCGCTCCGACGTGCTGCCCTACTTCAGCCGCCGCATCGGCCGGGACGACGAGGGCGGCGAGATCCCGATCCTCCTGGCCACGAAGCTCACCGGCCGCACCGAGGACTACTCGTTCGGCCTGATGGAGGTGGAGACCGACGAGCAGCACGAGATCGACCGCAAGCACCTCTTCGTCGGCCGCTACGAGCAGAACGTCCTCGCGCAGTCGACCGCCGGCGTGATCCTCACCCACGGCGATCCCGTCGGCGACACGACCAGCAGCACCTACGGCGCCGACTTCAACTATCGCAGCGACGGGTTCCTCGGCGACCGCAACCTCCGCTTCGGCGGCTACCTCGTGCGCTCCGACACCAGCGGCGTGGACGGGGACGACCTGGCGTGGAACGCGCGCGTCTCCTACCCGAACGACGAGATCGAGGCCGCCTTGGACGTGACGATGATCGAGGAGCGGTTCGACCCGCTGCTCGGCTTCGTGCCGCGCCGCGGCATCAAGAGCTACCAGGCCGCGGCGGAGTACGCGCCGCGCGTGAACACCGAGCACGTGCGCCAGATCGCCTTCGAGATCGAGCCCACGGTCATCACCGACTTCGGCAACCGCACCGAGACCTCGGAGCTGAGCGTCAAGCCGTTCAAGATCGAGACGCAGGAGGGGGACGAGGCCGCGCTCGAGATCGCGCGCGTCTACGAGAACCTCGACGAGGACTTCGAGATCAGCGACGGCGTGGTGATCCCCGAGGACAGCTACCGCTACACGCGCTACGGCGCCGCGATCGAGACCTCGAGCGGGCGTCCCTTCACGCTGGAGTCGGGCGTGACGTTCGGCACGTTCTTCGGCGGCCGCGAGACCAGCTACGAGGCGGGGCTCGAGGTCCGGCCCGCCCCGATCGTGATCGCCCGGGTCGAGCTCGAGCAGAGCTTCGTGCGGCTGCCCGGCGGCAGCTTCGAGGTGCGCGTGACGCGGCTCGGCGTCGACCTGCAGTTCAGCCCGCGCGTCGTCTGGTCCACCCTCGTCCAGCACGACACCGAGAGCGACGACCTCGGCCTCAACAGCCGCCTGCGCTGGATCCTCGAGCCCGGCCGCGAGCTGTTCGCCGTGCTGAACCAGGGCTGGATCTACGGCGCCAGCCGGTTCGCCCCGACCGACACCCAGATCGCGCTCAAGCTCGGGTGGACGATCCGGCTCTGACGCCGCCCGCGCCGTTCAGGTCCCCGGCGTCTTCCTCACCCGGACGGAACGGCCGCTCTTCGCGGCTTCCTCGATGGCGAAGCAGATCTCGTGCACGTGCGCGCAGTGGTTGAGGTCGTTGTGCGGCCGGACGCCGCGGCGGATGCAGTCGACGAAGTGCTCGAACTGTCCCTGGTAGGGATGGTGCTCGACCTTGCCGGAGTGCGGGAGGTCGGCGGGGATCGTGGTCCAGTCCGACTGCCCGGGCCAGTCGAGGGTGAAGACCTTGTCGTAGTGGATCGAGCCCTTGTCGCCCTGGAGCAGGATCGGGAAGTGGTAGGGGCCGCGGCACTCTACGCTGGTGTGCACGCTGCCGGTCGCGCCGTCCTCGAAGCGGAAGAGCGCGGTCGAGTTGGGCGGGTACTCGTACTCGAGCGGGTTCTTCGGCGACGTGCCCTTCATGGCCGAGACCTCGACCACTTGCCGCTGCATGAACCAGAGCAGCGCGTCGATGGCGTGGCAGCCGGCGGTGAGCTCGGCCGAGACGCCGAGCTCCTTCTTGATGTTCCACGCCCACTGCCGGTACCACGGCCCGCAGCCGTGGTTGTAGCCCACCTCGCCATGGAAGACGTTGCCGAGCAGCCCCTGCGCCAGCAGCGCCTTGATGTTCTTGAACAGCCCGATCCAGCGCAGCTCGAAGCAGACGCTCGTCATCACGCCCGCGGCGTTCACCGCCGCCACCATCCGGCGCAGGCTCGCCGGATCGATCGCCACCGGCTTCTCGATCACGACGTGCTTGCCCGCCTTCGCCGCCGCGATGGTCTCGGCCGGGTGGTTGGGGTGGGGCGTGGCGATCACGACGACGTCGAGACCGGCGTGCTTGAGGAAGCGCGCGAGATCGGAGTAGGGCGCCGCGTGCGCGAGCTGCCGCTCCGCGATGAACTTTCGCGCGCTCTCCTCCTTGCGCGAGCAGACCGCCACGAGCTCCGCGCCCGCGACGCGCTTGAAGTTGTCGACGTGCGCGCCGGCCACCCACCCGGAGCCGACGATCCCGATCCCGAGCGGCCTCGCGACCTTCGGCTGCTTCACCTTCGCGCTCCCTCGTGCGTCCATGATCACTCCCCCGGCGGCGTCGGGTGCGGCGGGGAGTGGTTGCCGTGGAAACGCCGGATGACGTCCCACGCCTCCTCCGCGGTCTCGACGAAGTCGATGAGTCCGAGGTCCTCGTGCCCGATCAGCCCCTGCTCGGCCAGGTAGGGCAGGTCGAGGATCCGGTCCCAGAACGTGCGCCCCACCAGCACGCACGGCATGCGCCCGATCTTTCCGGTCTGCATCAGCGTGAGCGCCTCGAACATCTCGTCGAGCGTCCCGAACCCGCCCGGGAAGAAGACCAGCGCCTTCGCGCGCAGCAGGAAGTGCATCTTGCGCATGGCGAAGTAGTGGAAGTTGAAGCAGAGCCCGGGATGGATGTAGGGGTTGGGCCGCTGCTCGAAGGGGAGCACGATGTTGAGCCCCACCGACTTGGCCCCGACCTCGTCGGCGCCGCGGTTGGCCGCCTCCATGATCCCGGGGCCGCCGCCCGTGATCATGACGTAGTCGCACTCGTGCCCGATCTGGCACGACGAGGAGACGAGCGCCGCGAACCGGCGCGCCTCCTCGTACCACTTCGAGTAGCGCACGAGCTGGCGCGCGGCGGCGAGGCGGCGCTTCTCCGCGGGGTCGTCGGGGCGCTGCGCGAGCGCCGCCTCGGCGCGCGCGACGTGCTGCGCCGCGTCCTCCGGCGCCGGCACGCGCGCGCTCCCGAACACCACGATGGTGGAGAAGACGGCGTGCTCGCGCATCACGAGCTCGGGCTTGAGCAGCTCGAGCTGCAGCCGCACCGGCCGCAGCTCGGGCCGCGCCAGGAAGGCGAGGTCGCGCTCGGCGAGCAGGAAGGTGCTCGAGAGCTGCTGGGCGCTCTTCCCCGGTCGTGGTTCCATCGCGACGGCTCCGCGGGCGCTGGACGCGGCGCGAGAGGATAGGCTCTCCGCCGGAGCTCCGCATGCAGGCCGCCGCCGTCGATCTCGTGCGCGACCGCGTCCTCGACGTCGAGACGCCCGAGAACGTCCGCATCGAGTACCCGCTCGCCGGGCTCGGGACGCGCTTCACGGCGCTCCTGATCGACGCGGTGCTGATCGGCCTCCTGCTGGTCGCGGTGCCGCTGATCGTGATCGTCCCGCTCGGCGCCCTCGACCTCATGACGGGAGGCATCGCGCTGGCGTTCGTGCTGATCTGGTTCTTCCTGCTGTTCTGGGGCTGGTTCCTCTGGTTCGAGGCGTTCCGCGACGGCCAGACGCCGGGCAAGCGGCTGCTCTCGATCCGCGTGGTGATGGAGGACGGCACGCCGGTCACCTTCGAGGCGGCGGTGATCCGCAACCTGCTGCGGCTGGTCGACGTGCAGCCCTTCCCGGGCTGCCTCGTGGGCGGCGTCTTCATGCTGCTCGGGGGCAAGTCGCGCCGGCTCGGCGACGTCGCGGCCGGCACGGTGGTGGTGCGCGAGCAGCCGGTCGAGTTCCCGAGGATCGAGGAGCTCAAGACGGCCGCCGGCCCGCCGCGACTCGACGACGAGCGTTTCGCCGTGCTCGAGACCTTCGCCGAGCAGCAGCGCGAGCTCGAGCCGCAGGCCCGCGTGCGCATCGCCGCCAGCCTCGCCGTCACGCTGGGGGCCGCGCTCGCGGAGGATCCCGGCCGCAGCTCGATCGAGCGGCTGCTCGCCCTCCACGCCGACGAAAGCGCACGGCGGCGCTCGGCGCGCCTCTTCCTCAAGAGCGGCTCGCCGGCCGCGACGGCGCTCCTGCGTTCGAAGCGGTCGCGCTGGGAGGCGTTCCGTCTCGAGGTCGCGGGCCTGCGCGGTCGCGGGATCCGCAGGCTCGACGAGGGCGCCGTCGCCGGCTTCGCCGCGCGCTACCGCGAGCTCGCGGCCGACCTCGCGCGCGCCCGCACCTACGGCGCCTCCGCCGGCACCCTCTGGGCGCTCGAGCGGCTGGCCGGCGCCGCGCACGGCCTGTTCTACCGCCCGGTCGAGCGCCCCTTCGCGCGCGCCGGCCGCTTCTTCGGCGGCGGCTTCCCGCGGCTGGTGCGCCGGCTCCGGCTGCCGATCGGCCTGGCGGCGCTCCTGCTCTACGGCACGGGCGCGCTCACCTGGAGCCTCGCGACGACCGATCCCGAGATCGAGCGCCTCCTCGCGCCCGCCGCGATCGTCGAGCGCGCCGAGAAGGCGCGCGAGCCCGGCGCCGACTACCGGGACACCTGGGGCGAGGTGTGGCTCGGGAGCGAGTACCTCTCCACCGCGATCATCGCGAACAACGTGCAGGTCTCCTTCTTCCTCTTCATCGGCGGCGCCTCCGCAGGACTCCTGAGCATCGCCGTGCTGGTCGTGAACGGCGTCCTGCTCGGCACCGCGCTCGCCGTCTTCGCCAACCGCGGCGTGCTCGCCAACCTCGGGACGTTCGTGCTGCCGCACGGCTTCCTCGAGCTCGCCGCCATCGCCATCGCCGGCGGCGCCGGACTCTGGATGGGCAGCGCACTCCTCCTCCCCGGCCGGCAGCGCCGCCTCGACGCCTTCGCCGCGCGCGCACGCGACGCCGTCGCCCTCATCGGCGGCGTGATCGCCATGCTCGTCGCGGCCGGCCTCATCGAGGGCTTCCTCTCGCCCGCCCGGATCCCCGCCCCGATCAAGGTCCTCGCCGGCGTCGTCTTCGCCGCCGCCACGCTGCACTACCTCCTCGCCGTGGGTCGCGGCGGCGAGCCCGACCGGCGCCGCGCGGGTGCCGCGGCCGAGACGACGGCGACGCGCGCGGCCCCCGTCCCTACAACCGTCCCAGCCGCTTGATGCGGACGTAGTGGTCGACGGCGGCCTGGAGGGAGGAGGAGGGCAGCGCGTCGATCACGTCGATGCCGGCGCGGCGCATCGACTCGAGCGCCTTGCGGCGCGCCAGCAGGAGCTCGGTGGCGGCGGCG
>Ga0187893_10006664_pt1 | contig 19570 bp, 19 predicted proteins | sample MA1701074metaG_FD_139574 | JGI IMG/M metagenome (GOLD analysis project Ga0187893, IMG submission 139574) | White microbial mat communities from a basaltic lava cave in the Kipuka Kanohina Cave System on the Island of Hawaii, USA - MA170107-4 metaG ... | reverse complement strand
TTGAGCCGCCCGGCGCTCAAAGAAAGCAGCAGCTATCGTCGCGTCTTCAACGCATGTAATCGGGCCGACATATCTTCGTTCGATAGGGATCACGCCTGCTTGCGTTGCAAGCGGACGACCTCCGCCTCTTCAGCGCATCGGGCGTTCGATGGCGACGGCAGCGGCACCATCTGCGGCGCATTAGGAACGGAACAACCTTCAACACAGCAACGCCCCGGTTGCCGGTTGCGTGTGATCTTGCGTACTTCATCCGCAAGCACGCCGCGCTCCAGCAGGCGCTCCACCAGATCGACCTTGTTGCCGAGCGGGTAGTTGCGCCAGATTTCCATCTTCATCGCTTCCGGCGAGCCGCCGCCGTGCAGCGAGATCACCGAGTACCAGCCGCCTTGGTACGACGCGGTCAGATCTTCGACCAGCCGCGCCACCTCGATTCGCTTTTCATACGGAATGTCGGAGCGCGCCGCAAGCAACTCCGACAATCGGCCCGCGGTGGCCGGGTTGTGATCTTCATCCGGCCCGGGCAACGTGACCACGAGTCCGCCCGAGACATGATGCGCGAGCCGGTGCATGTCGTAGATCTGCGTGGCGAGCAGCAGCTTGCCGATGTTGGAGAACACCGTCTCCGGCGTGTGCACACCGGACTCGTCCGCGCCGCCATACACCGAGGCGGCGACACCACACGCATAGAAACCCTCGACGATCTTGATCAGATCGACCATCGCTTCGCGCAGATTCGACGCAGCGTCGAGGTCGATGCCGTTGGCCTCGGTCATCAGCGCACCGGCGCCGATCAGCAGATCGCCGAAGCCCGCGCGCGCAGCGATGCAGGTGTGACGATGATGCGTGGCGTAGCTGCGCGTGAGCAGGCCCGAGTGCTCCCACTCGCCGGCAAGAAACACGCGGTCCCACGGGACGAATACGCGGTCGAAGATCGCAACCCCGGTCGACTGCCCGTAGCGGCCGCTGAACTTTGCCGCGGCCTCTCCCGGTCGACCGGCCGGCCGCGCAACGATGGTCAGGCCGTCGGCGTCGAGCGGCACCGCGCAGCACACGGCGAAATCGGCATCTTCGCGCGTCATGTTGCGGCAGGGCATGACGAGCAGCTCATGCACGTACGGCGCGGCGGTAATGATCGCTTTCGCGCCGCTGATGACGATGCCGTCTCGCCTGCGCTCAGCGACGTGAACGTAGGCGTCCTTGTTCGATTGCTGATGCGGCCGCAGGCTTCGATCGCCCTTGCCGTCTGTCATCGCGATGCCGAGCGCGAGGTCTTCCGCGTACACGCGTTCGACGTAGGCGGCGAGACGCTGGCTGTAGTCGGTGCTCCTGTCGGCGTCGATGCGAAACGTCGCCTGCCGCAGCGCGGCCAGGCCGTCTCCGCCCAGATAACGCTGTGCGCAGCCGGTTTCCTGGCACAGTAGGCGCACCGCTTCGAGCTTGTTCAGTAGGTCCTGGCTCGACGCGGGAATCGCGTTCATCCGGTTGATGTCGTGCTGGCCCGCCTTGGCGCGCATCACCGGCGCAAGCGGCTCGCGCAACGCGAAGTCGTACGAAAGGCCGATCGCGTTGACGCCGGGCGTCAGTGCCGGCTCGTCCGCCACCGATTCGATCAACCGGCCGTCAACATACACGCGCGGGCGGTAGCGGCGCAAAGACTCGCTGTAATCTCGCGAGGACATCAACATGATTGAATCTCCCGGCGGACGAGCGTCGATGATAGTCGGCGCAACACGCACGGCCTGACACCGACCAATGGCTCAAACCGTTTTCGAAAGAATCATCGCCGGCGAGCTGCCGTGCGCCAAGGTCTATGAGGACGAGCTCGTGTTTGCGTTCATGGACGCCGGCCAGGTGACCCCCGGCCACGTCATTGTGGCCACCAGGAAACCCTACGAAACGCTGCTCGACGCCGACGAGGCTTCCGCGGCAGCGCTTTTTGTCGCCGCGCATCGAATCGCGCGTGCAGTGGACAAGGCATTCCGACCCGCCGGCATTACCGTGCTCCAGGCCAACCGGGCCGCCGGCTGGCAAACCGTTCCGCACCTGCACCTTCACGTGCTTCCCCGCCACGCCGACGACGGCGTCACTCTTACCTGGCCGAGAAAGAATCCGCCGCTCGAAGACCTGCGCTTGCTTGCCGAGCGCATCGGGCTCCGCTAACGCATCAACTCGAACTTCCCGCCCCGCTCCAGCGCGCGCCCGTACGCCGGTCGCGCATGAATGCGCTCGAGCCACGCGATCAAACGCGGGCGGCCCGCATCGAGTCCCGCGCGTGCGGCCGCGGCCTCGAGAGGAAAACTCATCTGGATGTCGGCGGCGGTAAACGCTGCGCCGGCAAACCATTCACTCTTTCCCAGTTCGGATTCCATGTAGTCGAGGTGCAGCTTCAGTTGCGGATTGATGAAACCACTGCGCACCTTGTCCGCGATGCCGCGCGCAACCGGCTTCACGAAAAACGGCATCGGCGCGCGTTCCACGCGGTCGAACATCAGTTTCAGCAACAGCGGCGGCATCGCCGAGCCTTCGGCGTAGTGCATCCAGTAGGTGTAGCGCAGGCGCTCGCGCGTGCCGTCTGCCGGCACGAGTTTTCCGCCGCCGTACTTGTTGGCCAGGTAGTCGACGATGGCGCCGGACTCTGCCAGCGTCAGTTCGCCGTCCGTGATCACGGGTGATTTGCCGAGCGGGTGCACCGCGCGCAATTCGGGCGGCGCCAGCATCGTCTTGCCATCGCGCTCGTAGCGCTTGATCTCATAGCCGACGCCGAGTTCTTCGAGCAGCCATAGCACGCGCTGCGAGCGCGAATTGTTCAGGTGGTGGACAGTGAGCATGGATGCGGGTTTCCATTATTTACGCGTTGGCGATCGTAACCGTGAACGATGCAAGCCCGATGAAAAGAATGTATTACCATGCGGCGTCTTGGTAACACCCACGGAGCCAACCATGCCGACCGCCTTGACGACCAAAGGACAGGTGACGATCCCGAAACACATCCGCGACGCATTGAAGTTGCGGCCCGGCATGGGGGTGGACTTTTCGGTCAATGCCGATGGAGAAGTAGTGCTGCACCCCGCAGCAGCCCCCAAAGGCAAGTCCCACAGGCGCGCAGATCGATTCGAATCGGTGCGGGGCAAGGCCGACGTGAAGTGGCGTACGGACGACCTGATGGCGTTGCTGCGCGCGGAAAACTGATGCTTCTCGTTGATACCAACGTCCTGGTCGATGTGCTGCAGGACGACCCGCGATGGGCAGCGTGGTCGCTCGGTCAACTGCGGGCGCAGGCGCAGATTCATGCATTGGCCATCAATCCCGTAATCTACGCGGAGATGTCGCTTTCATTTTCGACTGTCGACGCACTCGAAGCCGTCGTGGCGCGAATGCAACTGGCACTGCACGAGATTCCCCGCCCGGCGCTATTTCTCGCCGGAAAGGCGTTCGCACAATATCGCCGGCGTGGAGGCAGCAAGACGCAGGTTCTGCCGGACTTCTTCATTGGCGCACACGCCGCGGTTCAGCGATGGCCGCTGCTGACTCGTGATGCCGGCCGCTATCGCAGCTACTTTCCGAAGCTGGAGATCGTCGCGCCCTGAGCGCAATCGCCGATCGAAGCAAAGCGCGGCGCGGAAACGCCTCTCGTCAGCGGAGAAAGATTTCACTGCGACAAACCGTGACGTAGCCGATTGCCGCACCGCGCGTTGCCGTCACACACGCCCGCTCCTACACTCCCGCCCCACAAGAAGGTGGGGAGATCTCTTTGCAGTTACTGCAAATCCTGTTGAGCGGTATTGCGCAGGGCTGCATCTACGGCCTGATCGCGCTCGGGTTCGTGCTGATCTACAAGGCGACCGAGACCGTCAACTTCGCGCAGGGCGAGTTGATGATGCTGGGCGCATTCATCGGTTTGCTCGCGTTCGCCGGCTGGGGCTGGCCGCTGGCGGCTGCGGTGCTGCTCGCGGTCGTCGTGATGGCGCTGGCCGGGGTTGCCGTAGAACGCGCGGTGCTGCGCCCGATCCTGGGACAACCGGCGTTCGCGATCGTGATGGTGACGATCGGCCTCGGTTTCGTCGCACGTGGCGCCGTGACGATGGTGCCGAACGTCGGCACCGAGACCTTTGCGCTCGAAGTGCCGTACCGCTTCTCGACAGTCAATGCCGGCGGTGTCGTGATCGGCGTTGCGCAGATCGTCGTGATCGCCGTCACCGCGCTGCTGTGCGCGGTGCTGTACGCGCTCTTCCGCTACACGCGTATCGGCGTTGCGATGCAGGCGTCGTCGCAGAACCAGCTGGCTGCGTACTACATGGGGATTCCGGTCAAGCGGCTGAACGGCATCGTATGGGGGCTGTCGGCGGCGGTGGCGGCAGTCGCCGGACTGTTGCTCGCGCCGATCACGTTCGTGCACGTGAACATGGGCTTTATCGGACTGAAGGCGTTTCCGGCCGCGGTGGTCGGCGGCTTTGGCAGCCTGCCGGGAGCGATCGTCGGCGGCCTGGTGATCGGCTTGGCGGAGTCACTCGCCGGTTTTTATCTGCCCGAGGGTTTCAAGGACATCGCGCCGTACGTGGTCGTGCTCGTGATGTTGTGGCTGAAGCCGAACGGGCTCTTCGGCGAGACCGCGCGCAAGAAGGTCTGATGCGCTTCATCTTTAAGACGCACTACGACCAGGACCTCGTGCTGTTCAAGCATGCGGGCGCGCGCTGGTCGTATGGGGCGCTGGCATTGATTCTGCTGCTCGCGCCGTGGCTGCTGTCGGAATATCTGCTGTCGCAACTCGCGTTCATCTGCATTTACGGAATCATCGGCCTCGGGTTGATGCTGCTCTCGGGTTACACCGGACAGGTGTCACTCGGCCACGCGGCGTTTCTCGCGGTGGGCGCCTATACGCACGCGCTGCTCGTCGGTGCGGGCTGGCCGTTTGTGCTGTCCCTCGCGGTGGCGGGGACCCTGTCGGCAGCCGCCGGCGTGATCGTTGGATTGCCCGCGCTGCGCGTCAAAGGCATTTACCTCGCCATCGCGACGATGGCCTTTGGCTTTATCGTCGAAGAAATTCTCGCGCGCTGGGAAAGCGTCACCGGCGGCAACTCCGGCAAGCAGGTCGGTCCGCCGGAATTCTTCGGCTACAAGCTCGTTTCGACCGCGGAGTTTTATTACTTGTGTCTCGTGATCGCCGTGCTTGCGACGCTCGGCGTTCTCAATCTGCTGCGCTCGCCCACCGGGCGCGCGTGGGTTGCGATTCGCGATTCGGAAGTCTCGGCGCAGAGCATGGGCATCAGCCTTGCGCGCTACAAGACCATCGCATTTGCGGTGTCAGCATTTCTCGCCGGAATCGCCGGCGCGCTGTACGCGCACAAGTTGCGATTCCTGTCGCCGGATCAGTTCACGATCATCCAGTCGATCGAGCTCTTGCTGATGATCGTGATCGGCGGCCTGGGCTCGGTGCACGGTGCGTTCTTCGGCGCCGCGTTTCTGATTTCGCTGCCGCAGGCGATCGTGTGGTTGCGCGACTATCTGCCGGACAGCGTCGCCAACGCCACCGGACTGCAGCCGACGGTCTTCGGGTTGATCCTGATCGTTTTCATCCTGTACGAGCCGTTTGGCATCTACGGCCGCTGGTTCAAGCTTCGAACCTACTTTCAATTGTTTCCGTTCTATCGCCGCGGGCTGTTCCGGCGCCAGAGGGCATTCCAGAAATCGGAGCGATTGAAGTGAGCGACGCGTTGTTCGAAGCGGAAGGTCTGTCGCTGCACTTTGGTGGTGTGAAAGCCGTCAACGGCGTGGGCTTTTCGGTGCGCAAAGGCGAAATCTTCACGCTGATCGGCCCGAACGGCGCCGGCAAGACCACCGTGTTCAATCTGATCAGCCGCATTTATCAGCCCAGCGCCGGAACGATGCGCTTCGACGGCCAGGATCTGCTCGCGGTGGCGCCGCATCGCGTCGCATCGCTCGGCATTGCGCGCACGTTCCAGAACATCGAACTCTTCGAGAATGCCACCGTGCTCGCCAACCTGCTGATCGGCCGCCATACGCACCGCACGACCACGTTCGCGCAGGAGTTGCTTTTCACACCGGCCGCGCGCGCGGGAGAACGCATGTTCCGTTACCGCGTCGAGCAGGTCATCGAGTTTCTCGATCTGGCCCTCTATCGCGACACCATGGTCGCAGGCCTGCCGTATGGCGTGCGCAAGGTCGTGGAACTCGCACGCGCACTCGCCATCGGACCGAAGCTCTTGCTGCTCGATGAGCCATCATCGGGGCTGAACGTCGAGGAAACCGAAGGCATGGCGTTCTGGATGACCGACATCAAGCACGACCTCGGCATCACGGTGCTGATGGTCGAGCACGACATGTCGCTCGTGGGCCGCGTGTCCGACCGCGTGCTGGCGATGAACCAGGGCGAGGTGATCGCACTCGGCACGCCGGCCGAAGTGCAGTCGCATCCGGCGGTGATCGAGGCGTATCTGGGTACGGCAGCGATGGCGGTCGAGGCGGCTTGAATGGGCGATCCCGTTCTCACACTGAACAACGTCGAGGCCGCGTACGGTCCGGTCAAGGCGATACGCGGCGTGAGCCTGGAGGTGAACGCGGGCAGCATCGTCACCGTGCTGGGCGCCAACGGCGCGGGCAAATCGACGATCCTGAAAACCATCTCCGGAATCATCGATCCGCAGAAGGGTTCGATCCACTTCAAGGGCGAGCCGATCGCCGGCGCCGATCCGGCCGATATCGTGCGGCGCGGATTGACGCACGTGCCGGAAGGACGTGAGGTGTTTCCGCTGCTCTCGGTCTTCGACAACCTGATGATGGGCGCGTACACGCGGCGCGACCGCGGCGGCGTCGCGCAAGATATCGAAACCGTGTACGGCTACTTTCCGCGGCTGCGCGAGCGCGCGCGCCAGGAAGCCGGGCAGTTGTCCGGCGGTGAGCAGCAGATGCTCGCGATCAGCCGCGCGCTGATGGGAAGGCCATCGCTGATGCTGCTCGATGAGCCGAGCCTTGGACTGTCGCCGCGGCTGACGAGAGAGATCTTCGATATCGTCGTGCGCATCAATCGCGAGCGCGGCACGACGATCCTTCTGGTGGAGCAGAACGCGCATCTGGCGCTGGAGACCGCCGAATACGGCTATGTGCTCGATGTCGGTCGCATCGTGCTGGGCGACCGCTGTGAGCACCTGCGCGAACGCGACGACGTGAAGGAGTTCTATCTCGGCATCAAGCAGGCCGGCGCGCGTGGCGAGCGAAGGTGGAAGAAGCGGAAAACCTGGCGCTGAGGAAGGAACCGGACATGTTGTGGAACCGCAGCAACCTCACGGGACGCACCGACATCATCGTCGCGGGCGAGACGCTGCCGCAGATGTTTGTGAACGCGGTAGCCAAACGCGGCGACGCGGTATGGCTGCGGCAGAAGGAACTCGGCCTGTGGCAGTCCGCCACGTGGCGCGAAGTTGGCACCATCGTGCGCGAAATCACGAACGGGCTCGCCGCACTCGGCTTTGCGCCGGGTGAGGTCGCCGCGATTCAGTCGAATACGCGGCGCGAATGGATATACGCCGATTTCGGCATCCTGTGTGCCGGTGGCATCAGCAACGGCATCTATCCGACCGACGCCGCCGCGCAGGTCGAGTACCTGCTCAACGACTCGAACTCGGTGATCGCGTTTGCCGAAGACGAAGAACAACTCGACAAGCTGCTCGACGTCCGCGCGCGCGCGCCGCAGGTGCGCAAGATCATCGTGTTCGACATGGAGGGCCTGCACCGCTTCTCCGATCCGCAGGTGATGAGTCTTGACGATCTGCGCACGCTCGGGCGCAAATACGCCGAACAACATCCGGACGACTGGTCGCAAAGACTTGCCAGCCGCAAACCCGCGGACACCGCCGTGCTGATCTACACCTCCGGCACAACCGGCAGGCCGAAAGGTGCGATGCTCAGCCATCACAACATCGTGCACACCATGCGCGGCTACAACCGCATCACGGGGCAGGACGAGAATGACGATCGCATCAGCTTCCTGCCGCTGTGCCACGTGGCCGAGAGGATTGGCGGCTCGTTCTACGGGACGTATACCGGAGCGCGGCTGAACTTCGTCGAAAACCCAGCGACGATCGCCGAGAACGTGCGCGAAATCGCGCCCACCGTTTTCACGGCGGTGCCGCGCGTGTGGGAGAAGCTTTACTCCGGCGCAACGATCGCGCTCGCGGAGGCCACGACCTTGCAGCGAAAGACCTACGGCTGGGCAATTGGCGTCGGTCATCGCATCGCCGAGCTCGTACTGGCCGACAAGCCGGTGCCATGGTTCGAGCGCATGAAGTTCCGCATCGGCACCTGGCTCGTGCTCGGCAACGTGCGGCGGATGATCGGCATACACCGCGCGCGTTATCTCGTGACGGGCGCGGCGCCGATTTCTCCCGACCTCATACGCTGGTATCTGGCGCTTGGTGTGCCCATGCTTGAGGTGTGGGGCCAGACCGAAAGTTGCGGCGCGTCAACGTGCATGCCGGCGCATCGGATCAAACCGGGTTCGATCGGACAGGCGGCGCCGTTCTGCCAGGTGAAGGTCGCATCGGACGGTGAACTGCTCATCAGAGGAGACGTGGTGTTTCAGGGCTATCTGAATCAACCGGAAAAGACGCGCGAGGTGATCGGCGCCGACGGCTGGCTGCATACCGGCGATGTCGGCAGCGTGGACGCGGAAGGGTTTTTCCGCATCACCGACCGGATGAAGGACATCATCATCACCGCCGGCGGCAAGAACGTCACGCCGAGCGAAATCGAGAACGAACTGAAGTTCTCGCCGTACATCACCGACGCGGTGCTCATCGGCGAGCGGCGTCCTTACCTGACGGCGTTAGTGATGATCGATCAGGATAACGTCGAGAAATTCGCGCAGGACCACGACGTACCGTTTTCCAACTACGCCAGCCTGACGCGTGCGACCGAGGTGCAGGCGCTGATCCAGGCAGAGGTCGACAAGGTCAACGGCAAGTTCGCGCGGGTGGAGCAGGTGAAGAAATTCCGGCTGATCGAACATCAGCTATCAGCCGAGGACGAGGAACTGACGCCGACGATGAAACTGAAGCGCAAGTTCGTGCACCAGAAGTACGCGGCGTTGATCGACGGCATGTATGCATAACAAACGGGGTGCAGAAAGAATGGGGGCGGGCCCATTTTTTCGGTAAAGTCCGCGCATACCCGAATTCAAGCGGGAACCTCAAGGAGACCTCTGTGAGATTGAAGCTGATTGCGGCGGCGCTGTTGTCGGCGACCGCCATGTGCACGTCCGCAGCCTTTGCGCAGACGCAAGGTGTCAGCAAGACTGAAATCACCATTTCCACGATCCAGGATCTGTCCGGCCCGATCGCGGCGTTTGGCAAGCAGGCGCGCAACGGCCTGCAGATGCGCGCCGAAGAAATCAACGAACTCGGCGGAATCAACGGCCGCAAGCTCAAGCTGGTGGTAGAGGACCACGCCTACGATCCGAAGCGCGCGCTGCTCGCTGCGCAGAAACTCGTCACGCAAGACAAGGTGTTCGCGGTGCTCGGACACATCGGCACCGCGCAGAACATGGCGGCGATGCCAGTCCAGTTCGAGCGCAATGTGATCAATTTCTATCCGCTCACCGGCGCGCGCGAGATGTTCGATCCGTACCACAAACTGAAGTTTTCGTTCGCCACACCCTATTACGACCAGATGCGCGTGATCGTGCCGCAGCTCGTCAAGCAAAACGGCTACAAGCGCGTGTGCACGATGTATCAGGACGACGAGTTCGGACTTGAAGTCGTGCGCGGCACCGAAGCCGGCTTAAAGGGCATGAATCTGCCGCTCGTCGAGCGCACGTCGTACAAGCGCGGAGCGACCGACTTTTCCTCGCAGGTGGCGCGCATGAAAGCAGCCAACTGCGATCTCGTCGTTCTCGGCACGATCATCCGCGAAACCATCGGCGCCATTGCCGAGGCGCGCAAGACCGGCTTTCACCCCGGTTTCGTCGGCTCGACCGCGCTGTACACGAACCTGATCCACGCGCTTGGCGGCAAGGCGATGGACGGCCTGTATGGCGCGCAGACCGTGTCGCATCCGTACCTGGACGACGCGTCGCAGAACGTGCGCGACTGGGCCACTCGCTACAAGACCAAATTCAACGAAGACCCAACCGTGTTCTCCGTGTACGGCTACATCATCATGAGCACGTTCGCGACCGCGGCTGACAAGGCCGGCGCCAATCTGACCACCGACAGTTTCATCAACGTGATGGAGAACACCACGTTCCCGCGCGACATGTTCGGCAGCCCCGAGTCGCGCGTGACCAAGTCCAACCGGCTGGCGATCACCAAGATCCGGCTCGGCCAGATCATCAACAGCAAGTGGACGGCGGTGTCGGACTACGTGGACGCGCGGCCGGAATAGATCGGCAGTGGCATACACGAACGCCGCCTGCGGGCGGCGTTTTTGTTTGAGCCGGTGCTCCTTTCCGGGTACATCGATTGCTCCTCGCTTTACCCACCCTCAGAGGAGCAAGTGATGAATATCAAACCGTTCACGGCGATCATCTGCGCGCTCGCGTTTGGCACCGCGATGCCCGCCTTTGCCCAGGAAGCCGACAAGGACCGCATCGACGCGGCGTACAAAGCGGACCGCGAGCGCTGCAACGGCCTGTCGGGCAACGCCAAGGACATCTGCCAGGCTGAAGTCAAGGGCAAGCAGAAAATCGCACTTGCGGATCTCGAAGCAAGGTCGAAGAACACCGTCAAGGCGCGGCAGGATGCGATCCTGGTTCGCGCCAACGTCCAGTACGAAATCGCCAAGGAAAAGTGCGACGACCTGGCGGGAAACAAGAAGGACGTCTGCGTGCAGGAAGCCAAGGCGGTCCAGACCAAAGCCCGGGCGGAGGCAAAGGCCGACCGTCAAACGTCCGAGGCGCGCAGTGACGCCGCCGAAACAAAACGCGGCGCCGACTACAAAGTCGCGATGGAGCGCGGTGACTCCTTGTCAGGCGACGCGAAAGACGCGTGCGAAAAGGCTGCAAAGACGAAGTACGACAAGTAGGAAGCAAGCGGATTTCGTCGTCCCGGCGCAGGCCGGGACCCAATTAGCCCCCGCCGGCCCCGGGGCGACTCATTTCCACCGCTGGATCGCCTCCCGAGCCACCTCCTCGCCCCACGCTTGCACAAAGTGGCCGGCGTTCGGTAGCACCATGGGCTCGGGACATCCTCGAATCCTTTTCCGCAGCGCTTCCATCACCGGTGGACCCAGCACGGGATCCGTCGCGCCGATCGCCATGAAGCTCGGCCAGATCATCAACAGCAAGTGGACGGCGGTGTCGGACTACGTGGACGCGCGGCCGGAATAGATCGGCAGTGGCCTAAACGAACGCCGCCTGCGGGCGGCGTTTTCATTGGGTCACTCGAGAGTCCGCGGTCCGGCGCCTATGGCGCGTACTAATGTGAATCTCGATTCACTAGAAATGGACTCACAATGCGGGTCCGCTCGGGCAGGACCAGGAGGAGGGATCATGGAAAAAATCTGGCTGAAGAGCTATCCGCCCGGCGTTCCCGCCGAAGTCGACTACATGCAGAACAAATCGGTGGGCGACCTGGTGGACAAGAAAGTCGTGGAGTTCAGCGGCCGCCCGGCTTTCCACTGCATGGGCAAGACCATCAGCTTCGGCGATCTCGACCGGATGACGCGCGCTTTCGGCGCCTGGCTGCATTCGAAGGGCTACGGCAAGGGCGTGCGGGTGGCGATCATGATGCCCAACTGCCTGCAGTATCCGGTCGTGCTCTACGGCACCCTGCGCGCGGGCGGAATCGTGGTGAACGTCAATCCGCTCTATACCCCCCGGGAACTGGAGCACCAGTTAAAGGACGCGGGCGCGGAAGTGATCGTGATCCTGGAGAACTTCGCCACCACGCTGCAGGAAGTGCTGCCGAAGACGTCGGTGAAGCATGTGGTCCTCGCCTCGCTGGGCGACCTGCTCGGCCTCAAGGGCCTGATCGTGAATTTCTTGGTGCGCAACGTAAAGAAGCTGGTGCCGGCGTTCAACCTGCCCGGTGCCTTGCGCTTCAACGACATACTCGCCGAGGCCGCCGGCAAGGCGCTGAAGCCGGTCGAGGCCGGCCACGACGACATCGCTTTCCTTCAGTACACCGGCGGCACCACCGGCGTGTCGAAAGGCGCGATGCTGCTCCACCGCAACATCCTCGCCAACATCGAGCAGATGTCCGGATGGCTGCTTCCGGGTCTCAAGGGCGAGGCCGGGATGATCGTCACCGCGCTGCCGCTCTATCACATTTTCTCTTTGACGGTGAATTGCCTGCTGATGATGAAATGGGGCGGCTGCAACATCCTGATCACCAATCCGCGCGACATTCCCGGCTTCGTCAAGGAGCTCGGCAAGCACCGCTACAACATGATCACCGGCGTGAACACCCTGTTCAACGCACTGGTCAACGATTCCGGATTCGCCCGGCTCGATTTCTCTTCGCTGAAGCAGCGGCTCGATCGGACTGCCGGTGCCATCCACCGCGATCGCGATCCGCGACGACAACAGGAAGGATGTCAAACGGGGCGAGCCGGGGGAGATCTGCATCAGCGGCCCGCAGGTGATGAAGGGTTACTGGCAGCGCGCGGAGGAGACCGCGAATGTGCTCGGCCCCGATGGCTTTCTCTACACCGGCGATATCGGCATCATGGACGAGAAAGGTTTCATCAGGATCGTCGACCGCAAGAAGGACATGATCCTGGTGTCGGGCTTCAACGTGTATCCGAACGAGATCGAGCAGGTGGTGGCGATGATGCCGGGGGTGCTGGAAGTCGCGGCGATCGGCGTGCCCGACGAGCGCTCCGGCGAGGTGCCCAAGGTGTTCATCGTCAAGAAGGATCCGTCGCTAACCGAGGCCCAGGTGCGCGAGTACTGCAAGGCGCAGTTGACCGGCTACAAGCAGCCGAAGTACGTGGAGTTCCGCGCCGACCTGCCCAAGACCAACGTCGGCAAGATCCTGCGACGGGCGCTGCGCGACGAGCAGAAAGCCGCGTAAGGACGGGCGTGCGCGGCGCTGCCGTTCGGTGCGGACAATGTGGCGCACCAGTCATTCTCCGGCAGCCCGCTAACAGCCTGATGCAAAACGTCGCGAGCGGCCCGAGATTGGCCCCGCGCAGCGCACCCGTACAGAGGCGTACGGCGAGCAGCGCAGGGGCCGAGATCGGGACGCGCAGTAGTTTTGCATCCGGCTGCTAACCGGACATGAACGCCACGGTCGCTCTGCCGCTGTGGCTGCTGTTCGTCGTTCTTGCGCTGGCCGCGTGGACCGCCTACGACAAGCTGCTGATACCCGCCCTGCGCTGGTTCGTGGCTGGCCGCGCCAACGTGGTGCTCGAAGAAGTCTCCTCGCGCCTGCGCATCGGCGTGCGCCCGTTCCAGCGCACCCGGCGCCAGATCCTGATCCACCGGCTGCTGGGCGACCCGAAGGTCCAGACGGCCGTCGAACAGTACGCCGCGCAGAAAAAGGTTCCGCTACCGGTGGTGCTGGCGACTGTCGAGAGCTACGCGCGCGAGATCGTCCCTGCGTTCAACGCCTATGTCTACTTTCGAATCAGCAACTGGATCGGGCGCAAGGTTTCGCAGGGCCTTTACCGCGTGCGCCTGGGATTCGTGGACACCGAGGCCCTGAAGAAAGTGCCCGAAAACGCGACCGTGGTGTTCGTGATGAACCACCGCTCCAACATGGACTACATCCTCGCCAGCCACCTCGCCGCGGACCAGGCGGCGCTGTCCTACGCGGTCGGCGAATGGGCGCGCACGTGGCCGCTATCTGCGCTGATCCGTTCCATGGGCGCCTACTTCGTGCGGCGTAACTCGAACGATGAGCTCTACCGGCGAGTGCTCGAGCGCTATATCGCGATGGCGACACAGGCGGGCGTACCGCAGGCGGTGTTCCCGGAAGGCGGCCTGACGCGCGACGGCCTGATGCGCGAACCCAGGCTGGGCGTGATCGACTACATGCTGCGCGGCTTCTGGCTCGATGGCGAGCGCGACTTGGTCTTCGTGCCGCTCGGTCTCAACTACGACCGCGTGCTGGAAGACCGCACGCTGCTGCTCTCGATCGACCCGAACGCGCGCAAGCCAAGCCGCTTCTGGACGGTGTGGAACACGCTCGGCTTCATCGCCAACAACCTGCGCCTGATGCTGAACAGCAGATGGCGCCGCTTCGGCTATGCCTGCGTCAATTTCGGCGCGCCAATTTCCATGCGCGATTACTGCGCCCTCCATGACCTCGATTTCCAGAAGCTCGCCGGCGAGCAGCGCAAACGCGCCATCGGCGACTTCGGCGCCCATCTGATGGCGGCGGTCGGCCGCATCGTGCCAGTGGTACCGGTGCCGCTTATCGCTGCCGTATTCCTGAAGCATGAGCAAAAGCAGATTTCAGAACTGGAACTGAAATCGGAAGTGAAACAGCTGATCGAGAAACTCGAAACCGCCGGCGCGCACATTTACGTTCCCCGCAAGGATCTCGACTACGCGGTCACCGTCGGCCTGCGCATGCTCACGCTGCGGCGCCTGGTGGAGGAAAAAGACGGGCTGTATGCGGCGCGGCAGATCGAACTGCCGCTGATTCGCTACTACGCCAACTCCGTCGCCCACTTCCTTCACAAGAGCGATTGATACCCGCGTCGATCAGGCGACGCGAAGGACGCGCGAGAGCAGTCTGCGAAGACGAAGTGCGGCAAGTAGGACGCGAGGGACGGCTCGACGAGCACATAGTCCATCCCGGTTCAACGCCACTGCCGGATCGCCTCCCGAGCCACCTCCTCGCCCCACTCTTGCACAAAGTGGCCGGCGTTCGGTAGCACCATCGGCTTAGGACATCCGCGAATCCTTTGCCGCAGCGCTTCCATCACCGGTCGACCCAGCACCGGATCCGTTGCGCCGATCGCCATAAAGCTTCGGCCGCTCCATTCCTTCTCCAGCCATTCGAGAGCGCGCCGCGCGAGTGCCGCACCGTCGGCGTCGGGACGATCGGCGACAAGGTTCGGGAAGCGCCGCACCCCCGCCTTGTACGTCGCGTCCGGAAACGGCGCGTCGTAGGCGGCCGCTTCCGCCGGCGACAGATGCGGGCACGAACGCGCCATCAGCTTTCCGATCGCCATGTCGGGATGCGCGTTCGCCCATGTGCGCCATTGATTGAATCCCTCGCCCAGCGGCCGGTCACCCGTGGCGAGCGCGGTGTTCAGCAGCAGCAGTCGGACGAACCGCTGCGGCATGTCCATCGGCAGCGTGAGTCCAAGCAGTCCGCCCCAGTCCTGACAGACCAGCGTCGTGCGTTGAAGATCAAGCTGCTCGATCAATGCGACGAGCGCACCGCGATGCCGGGTGAACGTGTAGAAGTCTTCATCGGCCGGCTTGTCGGAGCGACCGAAGCCAAAGAAGTCCGGCGCAACGACGCGTGCGCCGGCCTCGAGAAACACGGGGATCATCCGGCGATACAGATAGCTCCAGGTCGGCTGGCCGTGCAGACAGAGGAAAACATCGGCCGCATCGCGCGGACCTTCATCAACGATGTGAATACGCAGACCGGCAAAGCCGGTGAGATCGTCGACGTAGCGCGGCGCGTAAGGCCAGCCCGGAAGATTTTCGAAACGCTGCTCCGGCGTGCGCAACGCGTTCATGCGGCTCTCCTGACCGCGGCGCTGACCGGACGTGCGCACGCCGCGCGATATTCGTCGGTGATACGCGCGACCAGATCGGCAACGTGCGGTATGTCATGGATCGTCGCCACACCGTGACCGGCGCTCCAGATGTCTTTCCACGCCTTGGCGTCGGTGTCCGCCAGCCCGCTCACGTCCGGCCGCTTCGGCGGAAGCTTGTCGATATCGATGCCGTAACGCGTGATCGACGGCTTCAGAAAATTCGCGAACACGCCCGAGAACCTGTCCGAGTAGATCAAGTCGCCAACGCCGCAGTTGACGATCATCTGCTTGTACTCCTGCTGCGCGTTCGACTCGACGGTGGCGATGAAACGCGTGCCGATATAGGCGAGATCGGCGCCGAGCATTTCGGCGGCGCGCATCTGCCAGCCGTCGTTGATGCCGCCACCGAGGATCAGGCAGCCGTCCCAGAACTCGCGAATCTCGCGCACCAGCGAAAACGAACTCTGATTGCTGGCGTGCCCACCGGCGCCGCCGCCGATGCAGATGATGCCGTCGATGCCCGCATCCATCGCCTTGCGCGCGTGCGCCGCATTGATCACGTCGCAGAAGACGGTGCCGCCGTAAGCGTGCACCGCTTCGATCGCCTTGCCCGGGTGGCCGAGGCTCGTGATCACGAGCGGCACCTTGTGTTTGACCACGATCTCGAGATCGGGAGAAAAACGCGGATTGGTCCGATGCACGATCAGGTTGACCGCCAGCGGCGCCACCGTCGCGCCAGGGTTCTCCGCGCGATACGCCGCAAGTTCGGCTTCGACCTGCGTCAACCACAGGTCGAACTGCTCGGCCGGCCGTGCGTTGACGTGAGGAAACGCGCCGACCACGCCGGCCTTGCACAGCGCGGCGACAAGCGGCGGAAACGACACCAGAAACATCGGCGCGCCGATGGCGGGAATGCTGAGGCGGCCTTCAAGCAGAGCGGGAACCGGCATCAAACTCCTCCTGTGAAAGCCGTCTTCACCTCCCCCTTCAAGGGATCGGGAGGGGGATGGGGTTCGGCGTGCTGCTCACGAAACGATGTACGCGGCGGCGCCGGTCGACAACAATTCGCCATCCTCGTCGCGGAAATCCATGCGCGTGGAAGCGACGCGGCTGCCGAGCCGCATCACCTCGGCGCTGGCATGGAACGCGGCGCCGATCGCCGGGCGCAGAAAGTCGACGCGCAGATCGATGGTGCCGAGCTTGGCAAAGCGGTGCAGGCGCGTATCCACCGGATCGTCCATATGGCGGCTTCCGATCGCGAGCATCACTGCAAGCCCGCCCATCGCATCGAGCGTCGCGCTGATCACGCCGCCGTGCAGACGGCTGTGCGCAAAATGGCCCAGCAGATCCTCGCGCATCATGATCTTCGCTTGTGCCCGCTCCGGATTGAACGATGTGATGGTGAGTCCGAGCACGCGATTGAACGCAATGCGGCTCTCGAACAGATCGCGCAGCATTTCGACGAAGCGCGGTTCGAACGGGTGATCGGGTTGCGCTTTGTGTTTCATTTTTCGATTTCGATTTCGAACAACACGCGTCCGGGAGCGACTTGATCGCCGGCGTTCAGATTGACCGCGCGCACGATACCTGCCGCCGGGGCAGCCAACGTATGTTCCATTTTCATTGCTTCCAGCGTGGCCAGCGCTTCGCCCTGTCCGACCCGCCGGCCCGCCGTCGCATGGACCTGCACGACGCGCCCATGCATCGGCGCGACCACTGAGCCCGCGGATGACGCCATCGCCTGTGCTGCCGGCGGCGCCAGCCGCAGATCGCGCATGCAGGCGTCGACGCCCTCCGCTTGCAGCCACAACATGCTGCCTTCGCGAACGAAAATGAACTCGATGCGGCGCCCGTCGATGGCCAGCGCCGTCCAATCGCGTTCGGACAGCAGCCCGTCGGTTTGCAGTTCGACCTTGCGTTCTCCCCATCGCACGGTTGCGCGGCCGCCGCTTCCCTCTATCGTGCCGCGCCGCTCATCGCCTTCGCACGCCAGGTGAAACGTGGAGAAGACAACGCCGCTGCTCGACCAATTGCGCCACTCGGGCGGAAAAGGCGTTGCGTTGAATCGGGTGCAGATGAATGCCGCGATCGCCCACATCGCATCGGGCAACACCGGCGCGCGCATCGCCGGCTCCGCGAAATGCTGCGCGATGAACGCGGTCGTCACGTCGCCGGCGAGAAATTCGGGGTGACGCAACACGCGCGCCAGAAACGCACGGTTCGTCCTGACGCCGAAGACGACCGTGCGGTCGATCGCGCTCGCCAGCGCACGCGCCGCCGCGTGGCGGGTCGGCGCACGCGCGATGAACTTGCCGAGCAGCGAGTCGTAGAACGGACTGACGATCTTTACGCCGTCGCTGTCGGCGTCGAGCGCATGGTCGATGCGCAGCTCGGCGCCGTCGTGCTGCGGAAGCCGGGCGCAAATGATGGCGCCGCTCGCGGGCAGGAAATCGTTGGCGGCATCTTCGGCGCACAACCTGACTTCGATCGCGCAGCGCCCCGCTTTGTCGAATCGAATCTGCACGTCGTCCTGCATAAACGGCAGCGGCTCTCCGGCCGCGATACGCAACTGCCAGTCGACGAGATCGATGCCCAGCACCGCTTCGGTCACCGGATGCTCGACCTGCAGGCGCGTGTTCATCTCCATGAAATAGAACCCGTCGCCGTCGAGTAAGAATTCGACCGTGCCTGCGCCCACATAACCGATCACGCGCGCAAGCTTTGCCGCCGCTTCGCCGAGCGCGCGCCGCAGTTTTGGCGTCAACACCGGACACGGCGCTTCCTCGACGATCTTCTGGTGCCGGCGCTGCACCGAGCAGTCGCGTTCGCCGAGATGGATCACGTTGCCGTGGACATCGGCAAATACCTGCATCTCGACATGGCGCGGCGCGGGGAGCGCGCGCTCCAGGATCAGGCTGCCATCGCCGAATGCGGCCTGGGCCTCCGAACGCGCGCTCTGCAATGCGGCGGGCAGTTCGCTCGATGAATTGACGACGCGCATGCCCCGGCCGCCGCCGCCGCGTGCGGCCTTGATCATCACGGGATAGCCGATTCGTTCGGCCGCGCCCGGCAATCCGTCTTCCGGTCCCTCGTAACCGGGCAGCACCGGAATGCCCAGCTGCACCGCGAGTTGCCGCGCTGCCGCTTTGTCCGACATCGCCTCCATCGCTGAAGCCGGCGGGCCGATGAACACAAGACCGGCATCAACACACGCGCGCGCCAGCGCCGAGTTCTCGGATAGGAAGCCGTAGCCGGGATGCAGTGCCTGCGCGCCGCTTGCACGCGTGGCATCGATCAGCTTGTCGATGCGCAGGTATGAATCGACCGCCCGCTCGCCGCCGATGGCGATCGCGCTGTCGCATGCGCGCACATGGGCAGCGGTGCGATCGGCGTCCGAGTGGACCGTGATCGTCCGCAGGCCGCGTGCGCGAGCCGTGCGCGCGATGCGTACTGCAATCTCGCCGCGGTTGGCGATCAACAGCGAGTCGAACACATGTACCCGGACCAGAGGGCGTGCGCCGAGTCTTGTCTTTGGTGTGCCTGCGCGAGCTTCGCCATAGCGTTGTGATCGTACGGAACCGTGATGAGGGTGGCGACCCAGGTTTCAGCCCGTCGCTCGACGATCGCATAGCGGGCGTCCGGGGAGCCTGTCTCGACAACCTGCGACTCCACGACGCTTGAAATCTCGGACGACCGCCTCAAGGGCGGGCAAGTTTCCGTGAATGTCCGTGACGATGGCGATTCGCATGGTGGCTTGGCTGAACGACCTCTATTGAGCACTACGCTTGGCGATCACGGGCACCTGACGTTGGGGTCAACGGCCAACGGTGGCGGTCGTACTGGGCCTCCTGGGTACGCGCTGCGCCGGGTCATAGAAGAAAGTTTCTTCCGCGAT
>Ga0187893_10006663_pt1 | contig 19572 bp, 11 predicted proteins | sample MA1701074metaG_FD_139574 | JGI IMG/M metagenome (GOLD analysis project Ga0187893, IMG submission 139574) | White microbial mat communities from a basaltic lava cave in the Kipuka Kanohina Cave System on the Island of Hawaii, USA - MA170107-4 metaG ... | reverse complement strand
CCGCCGGATCGCCCTTGAAGGCTGGACTGGTGAAGATGAGGTGCTGGGACGTATTCCGTTTGATGAGATGCCGCATATGTTGAACCCGGCCGAGGGCTTCATCAGTCATGCCAACAATCTCCCCGTCGGCTCCTGGTATCCCTACGACTTGGGGCTGAACAGCAGCGGCGGAGGCTCACGGGCGTGGCGGCTTAGGCAGTTGCTCGCCGGGAGCCGCCGGTTCTCCATGGACGATTTCGAAACTCTGCTGCATCGCGACGACACGCAGGCCGCCGTAGCGGCATTGCTGCCCATTGCCCGCAAGGTGGCCGAGGAAGACAAAGTCACGGATCCGGCCGCGAGCGGAGTGTTGGAAGCCACTCGTGATTGGGATCTGCGATTTCGTTCCTCGCATTCAGCCTACTGGCTGGCCAAGCGGCTGGTGAGGGCTTACGAAGCCGGCTTCCGCAAAGCGGGCCTGGGCGCTCGATTTGGGAATGGCGACGCCGGTGTGTGCCATCTGGCGCGGCGCATTAGCCAGCCTTTCTCCAAGAATGGGGCTACGCCCCAAGATGCCCCAGTTCGCAAATTCCTCAAAGAGTGGCTTAGAGAAGCCGGCAGTGCCGCCGCCCAGGAGTCCTCCGCCGTGCATGTCATGCCCTATCAGGCAAACGAGCGGCTTGGACTGCCGGGGCTGGACGAGAAACTCACTCTGCGCTCACCCACGCTGAGCTGCGAGGAGACATCCACAATCTGGTCGCAGCATGGCAACTCCTACACACAGATAGTCGACTTGGGCGACATCGACAATTCCCGTTCCGTCCTCCCGCCGGGCAACTCGGAGGACCCGCGGAGCCCTTTTTACGCAAATCAAATGGATATTTGGGTGAAGGGATCCACTCACCCTGCTCCTCTATCGCGAAAGAAGGTCGAGGCCATCACCGTTTCGAGGGAGAAGCTTAAGAGTGAACCTTACCAAGGACCGGACGCCCAGCCCGAACGCCTGGCCAGCACAATTCCCGACGGCGCCCGATTCATTCCGGCTCTTCGCTGAGGATGCCTCAGCGGACGGTTGCGATCTCCACCAGCCCGGCGCCGGCCAGGGCTTTCATTCTCGCCACTACTTGAGCCAGAGTAACCGGACCGTAATAGGGCGAGCCGCCCAGCCAACTTTCCGCCTGGACAACTTGAAAGATCTCGAGCACGGTGCGGCGCCCATTGATCAGACTGTCGGTTTCAAACAGCAGCGCGTTTCCCATGCGCGGCTCGGCCGGCAAAACACGTGGACGCCCGGCGATAATCCCGGCGAGAGACGCCTTCCAGCCTGGGCGCATCAATGCCGCGTCCCGCCGCTCAGACGTCTCCGCATTGGAACCTCCAGCGCCCGAGGCTTCGAGCAGGCCGGCGATCTCCTCTTCGGCGAGTTGACCAGCCGCTTCTAATCTCCTTGCGGAAGCCTCAACCAGCGGAGATCGGCCGAAATGCGAAACGCTGCGCACGCAGGCGGCCCCATAGCGCCAGGTCTCCCGCACAACGCTGACCGCGTCACGATCTCCGGCGAGTGCGCGCCTGCCCGCTATTCCCTTCATTTTGGCCAACAGGGAGAGAGAGCCGGAGGACACTTCGCTCGTCAGGCCGGGCAGCACCTTTTGATCGGCCGCCGACACGAAGTATCCGGCGGCGGCAAAGATCAAAGCAATCCGGCGCAACTGCGTCGCATCCACGTTGTAGATGGTGTCCCGGTTGGAATGCAGATTGTAGTCCGGGAAGCAGGTCGCGTGAACCGCCGGGATACCGATCGGACCAAAGACGAACACCTCGTGATCCGAAGTCGGATAGAACGGCACCATAAAACTGAAGAAATGATCGCGGGAGCCCATCGCCGCGAAGATGGGATCACTGAACCTTTCGTGCTGGTTGATTGTGCCGACGTTGGTGTCCACCACGTGTTCGGAAAAGTGCCGCACGACGTCATTCAGATAAGTTGGCAGGGACCAGGGTGCGCGCTCGAAGATTGCGGCGGAACCGAGCTTCGTTTGATCTTCTCCCACCATCTCCTGGTTCAAATTAATGAGAATCTTCTTCCGCTCCTCGGGATAGCGCGCGAAGTACGCATATTCGCCAAAAACCTCCGGCGCGAACCAGAACTGGATGTCGCGAGCCGGACGCCGGATCTTACCCTGCTTTACCAGGGTGAGAAAAGCGCGCGCCATTTCCAGAAGATTGGCGCAGCCGCTGGCGTCATCGTTGGCTCCGCCGCGCATGTGATCGAGGTGCGCCGTGTAGACGATCGCTTCGTTGGCCACGCTGGAACCGGGAATGGTTCCGATCAGCATCTGCATCGTGCCTGGAGTCACCAGGCGCGTCTCGATCTCGACACGCGCTGTGACCTTACGGCCGCCGCGCAATAGGTCACGCAGCTCCTCGGCCGTGCGCCAGGAAACCGAGAACGCCCAAGTGGGTTCGCGGCCGTTCTCCCCTTGCGCGGGAATCGTCTGCCAGCCGATGTGATCCGGGAACTCCCAGACGGGACCAGGCCATTTCGGCGCGCAGGTGACTACGCCGGCCGCGCCGCGCCGGAAAACCGCCAAGGGGTAAACGCGATTCAGTGCCGCGCACGCAAGCACAATCTTCCCGGTCACGTCCTTGCCTTCATAGTCGGAGTCGCGATCCCCGGCGCCCACGTCGATCAACTCCGCGCTAACTTTCGCGCTCCGGCTGTTAATCGCGATCGCCGTCCCAGCATCGGCCCAACTGCCGAGGCGGCGCTCAAACGGCTCAGTAATCCAAAGCTCGCCGCTGATTCCCGTCCAGCTTGGCTGGCTGTAGGGCAACTCGACGACACGGGTGTTGCTGACTCCGATGCGCTTCAACTCGCCTTCCACGTAGCGCAGCGCTTCCAGATAGCCGTCACTGCCGATATTGCGATCAAACTCCGCGATGCGGTTGGTCCAATGCCATGCTCTATCTCCGGAGATCTCGTTGCGCAATGCGTTCCATTCCTGGGGAGAAAGCAGCGACTGTTCGCCTCGGGAAACGGTTGCCACAGCGAGAAGAAGGAGAAGAAAATGCATGATATAATTCTATGCCCAAGCAGCCATGTTCACGACGATCGGCGGAGAATCTATATACCACGAATCGCGCGGCGAAGGATTCGCGCTCGTGTTTATTCACGGATTGGGAGGAGTGGGCTCCATCTACTTTCCCGTTGCGCAAGGACTCTCCGGCAGCTATCGCACAGTGCTCTATGACTGGCTGGGATCGGGCGCTTCGGCGCGGCCGCGGCGGACGTATTCGGTCGAGAATTGGGCGGAAGAAGCCAAGGGACTTTGCGACGCGCTTGGCATCGAGTCGGCCGCCTTTATCGGGCATTCTCTGGGAGCCGCGGTAGCCGTGACTGTTGCCGCGCGGTATCCGGATCTGGCAAAGGCGATCGCGCTTCTCGGTCCCGTGACCAAGCTGCCGGAGGCGGCTATTGGCGCAATCCGAGACCGTGCGGCCAAGGTCCGCGCCGAAGGTATGGGACCCCTGGCGGATGTCTTACCCAACGGAGCGCTTGCTCCTCCAACGCGAGAGTCCAACCCCGCCGTGCATGCGTTGTTCCGGGCCATGATCCTGGCCAACGATCCGGAATGCTACGCGCTGCACTGCGAAGCGCTGCTTCAGGCGGATGCCACTACTCTAATTCCGCGCGTGCAGTGTCCGGCGCTGCTAGTGGCCGGCGATTCCGACCCTACGGCGCCACATCCGGCCGTGGAACGTCTTGCCGGGCAATTCTCCACAGCGCGCTTTGCGCTCATCGCCAAGGCAGGTCACGCGATGCAACTGGATCAACCCGCGGCAGTTCAGGAATCTCTGCGCGCCTTCTTTGATGAGGTTCTATGAGACTTGTCACCGTTCACAACGGCGCCCAAACTCTTCTTGCCAGTGAGACCCCTCGGTACATCATTCCTTTGGAAAAGGCTTTTCAGTCGATCGCCGGTCTTTCCTCGCCCAATGACGCGGTTTCATTCCTTGCGATGGGCCGGAAGACTTGGCAAAAAGCCCGGGATTTGGAGGACCACTGTCTTTCTGCGAGCAGCCGTGAGAAGACGCAAATGAAAAAGAACGGCTTGCTGCTCGATCCCGCCAAAGTACGCCGGCTGGCTCCTCTGCGTCCCCGCGCCATTCTGTGTTCCGGGCACAATTACGTAGGGCACAGGGAGGAGAAGCCGCCTGTGCCGGTGGAGAATCCGGAGTTCTTCCTCAAGCTGCCAGACCTGGTGATCGGGCCTGGGGATACGGTTGTGCTGGATCATCGTGTCACAAAGAAGCTTGATCATGAAACTGAGCTCGCCGTCGTGATCGGCAGACGCGGCCGGCATATCCAGTCATCGCGCGCCTTGGATTATGTGTTCGGCTACACGATCATGAACGATGTGTCGGCCCGCGACCAGCAGATCCGCCAGGCAAGCAACGGCGGCTTCGACTATTTTCTCGGGCCAGGCAAGAACTTCGATACGGCGGCGCCAATCGGTCCGGCGATTGTAACCACCGATGAGATTCCCGACCCACAGGCGCTGCGAGTGCGAAGCTGGGTCAACGGAGAAGCGCGGCAGGACGCCGTCACATCACAGATGATCTGGGGTGTGCGGGAGCTTGTGGTATATTTCTCGAAGTTCGTAACGCTGCACCCCGGCTACGTCATCTCCACCGGAACACCGGGACGCACGGCCTGGGGATGGGATCGGGAATTGGGCGGCAAGCGCGCCGCGGAAACCGCAGGCCGTCCGCGGCGTCTTTACCTTGACGACGGCGACCTGGTGCGTTGTGAAATCGAACGAATCGGCGTGCTCGAGAATCCGGTCAGAAGGGGAGGTCTTCGTGGCAGTTCTTGATTGCGACCTGGCTGTGGTGAACGGCCTCATCATCGATGCAACCGGCGCCGAGGCCTACCCGGGATCGCTGTTTGCCAAGGGGAATCGAATCGCCGAGGTCCGCCGCGGCCCGGTAGCGGCATCCGAATTCAACGCGCGGCGGGTGGTCGACGCCAAAGGTGGAGCCATCATGCCCGGGATGACGGACGGACACTGGCACCCCAGCTACTACAACGCCCGCACCATCTCCGACCTGGACATCATGTCCCCCATCGAGGAGACGATGATCCACGGGGTTCGTCACTGCCAGATGATGCTGGAGTGCGGCTTTACCATGGCGCTGTGCGCCGGAGCCCACCATCGCGTCGATGTGGTGCTCAGAAACTCAGTGAACGCGGGGGAGATTCCCGGTCCGCGCATGCTCGCCGCCGGCCGGGACATCTGTTGCACGGCGGGCCTCACGGACTGGAACCCAAACTGGTGGAAGCTGGGGCTTGAGGGCCTCACCATCATCGCCGACGGGGAGGACGAGATTCGAAAAGCCGTGCGGCTGAATGTCAAGGAGTCGGCCGACGTAATCAAGTTCTTCGTTTCCGGCGAAGGGGCCTCGTTTGGCTGTAACCAGTTCCAACTCACTTGCACCCGGGGCGAATTGGACGCGTACGTCGATGAAGTGCACCGGCGCGGCAAGCTTGCCTCCACCCACGTGCGCGACCGTGTTGGGTCGCGTTGGTGCGCCGAGGCCGGCGTGGACATAATCAACCACGCCACCTATGCGGACGACGAGACGCTGGAAATCATCAGGGAGAAAGACCTCACGATGGTGCCCGCGCTCGGGTATATCTTTGGCGTGTTCGAGAACGGAGAGCAGTTCGGTCTCGACGAAGCGTTCCGCAAGGCATCGTTCGCCGCCGAGGACCGCGAGTCCGGGTGCGAAGTCATCCGAAAGGCACACAAGCTAGGTATCCGTGTAGTGACCGGCGGCGATTACGGTTTTGCGTGGGTTCCCCACGGGGGATACGCCAAGGATCTTGGCTATTTTGCCAATCATATGGGTTTCACGCCGATGGAGGCGATCATCGCCGCAACGCGTCACGGCGCCGAGCTGCTTCGTATTGGAGCCGATTGCGGGACCCTCGAGGCCGGCAAGTTTGCCGATTTTCTCGTGGTCGACGGCAATCCACTGGATGACATTTCCATTCTGGCCGACCGCCGCCGGATCGAATGGGTGTTTAAAGACGGGACCGCGGTGGCACAGCGCGGGGGACCTGCATGCCAGTGCGATCGACACGCTTCCTAAGTCTGCTCGCGCTGTTTGCGTCCTTGTCGCCCGGCGCCAACCGCGTCATCGATCTCGCCGGCGATTGGGATTTCCGCCAATCGGCGGAGCAGCCATGGCGGAAAGTGCACGTCCCGCACAGCCATCGCGAGATCACCGAAGGGAACCGCTCGTCCGGCTTACCGGTTTTCTTGCGCCGCGTGTTTCGCCTGGAACTGGGCGGACGGCAGGCGTTCCTGCACATTGATAATTCCCCGCAGCCGAGGGTCCTGGTGAACGGGAAGGAGGCCGCTACAGGCTCTCCACTGGAGTTCGCACTCGTTGCCGACATTACTTCGTTCCTCCGCGACGGAGACAACGAGATCGAGATTCGGACAACGGTTCCGGGCGTGCAAGGCGGTGTGCGCCTGCACCTGGCCGGCCCGATCCACTTTGAAACCGGAGGGCTGATGGTGGATACGCCCGGGTGGAAGGGCGGAGCGGCGGTGGTGCGGGTTCGTACGCGCGTATTGTCGAATGCTCCGCGAGCCTTTCGCGTAGTGGCGCGCCTGCTGGACCAACAAGGAAAACAGATCGCCGTAACGGAGCAAGCTATGTTGACATCCCCCTCCGATGTCGAGTTGCGGACTCCGGCGATTGCTGATCCGCCATTGTGGTCGCCGGAGACTCCGGCGTTGTGTAAGGTGATTGCAGAGTTATACGAAGGGAACACGCTGTTAGAGACCGCCACCACGAATTTTGGCTTTCGCTGGTTCCGGTTCGACCCGGAATCCGGATTCCATCTCAACGGACGCCCTTACAAATTGAGAGGCGTTGTCTACACGACGCTTGGCCCGAGGAAATTTTCCGGCCGGCGTACGCTGTGGGATTACGAGCTGTCGATGCTCAAGAACATGGGCCTGAACTTTGTGCGGCCTACGCCTGGATTGGACGATACTTTCCTGGACGAGTGCGACCGCGCCGGGTTGCTGGCCACGGTTCGAGTCCATGATTTCGGCGATGCATCTCAGGAGGGCGATGCCGCCACCGTGCGCAGGAACATGTGGCGCGATGTTCGGCAGAAGTTCAATCACCCGTCCGTCATTGCCTGGAATTTTGTTTCTGAAGGAGCCTCCGCCCGCAGGGTGGCTCTTCAAAACGTCGCTGCCCGTGCGCTGCGCGAATACGACCCGGACCGCCCCGTGCTTTGCAATGAACTGGGCTGGCGCTCACCTGGCACCGTAGGCCTGGTGGAGGCCGACGTGGCTGGCCAGGGAAACTATACCGGATGGTATGAAGGCACGCTTGATCATATTGGGCCCTACATGGATCGCTACCGCGAGTATCTTCGCGAACGCTACGGCCGTTTTCTCCCTGTCATCGTCTCCAACTACGGCGCGGCGGCCGACAAAACCGTGCATACCGATCACCCTCGCAGGAATGACTACTCGGTCGAGTATCACACCGCCTTTCACCGGCGTTTTGAACGGGAGATTTCCGCACGGCCGTGGATGGCGGGGGGACTTATCTTCTGCTACCGAGACATCGACGGTGGACAGGCCATTCCGCGTCACACCTGGAAGGGCGTGCTCGACCTGGAAGACAAGCCGCGCGACGCTTATTACTACTATCAAAGCAAGTGGACCACTAAGCCGATGGTGCACATCGCCCAGAAGTCCTGGTCCACGCGCGAAGTCTGGCCGGCCGATTCCCAACGCATCATCGAGGCGTTCAGCAACCAGCATTCCGTAGAGCTGTTTCTCAATGGCCGCACACTGGGCGCTCGCAGCCAAACGCAGGGCTTCACCTGGACAGCGGCCTTTCGCGAAGGGCGCAACGAGCTGAAAGCAGTCACAGCGGGGGCCTCGGATGCAGCCGTCGTTGAGGTTCGATTCGAAAAACCTGCCCCGGTGGCGGCGCCGCCTCAAGTGGTCTGGCGTTTCCTGAATGACGGCTGGCTGATGGGTACTCCGGTAACCGCGGACCTGGACGGCGATGGACGGCTGGAAGTGATTTTCGGGTCCTACGACGGCAACCTCTACGTGCTGGACCATGCGGGTAAGCTGCAGTGGAAGTTTCCCTCTGGCACGGAGGTGTTCTCCACGCCCGTGGTCCGCGTGCTGTCCGAAGGCCGGCGGCCCTCGATCATCTTTACTTCATCCGACGCACTGTTTGTGTTGTCTCACGACGGCAAGCTGGCATGGAAGCACACGGGAGTCCGTACGTTTGACCGCAGCGCCAAATCCCCCGCTGTTTCCGATGACACAATCTACGTCGCCTCTGACCGGGGCGAGTTGCAGGCCCTGGATTTTCAGGGCCGCCCGCGGTGGACCTTTAAGACGCCTGCCTTATGCCTGACCAGCCCCATTGTTCATAAACAGCACATCCTGTTTGCCGCCGATGATGGGTTCACTTACCTCATCTCGACCAAGGGAAATCTGCTCTGGAAAAAGGACAGCCGGCTGGGAGGAGAAGCGGCCGGACTGCCGCCGAACCAGATGCTTCCGGCGATCAATGACGATCGCGTGTTCAGCGGCGCGGGCGGCCTGCGGGCCTGGGACCATTCGGGCACTCTGCTTTGGGAGAGAAAAGATCTGCGCGGCCCCGTGCGGCTGGTGGGTGACCGTCTGGCGTTGGTGTCCCGGGAAGTTCTGCACATGCTGGACACCAGCGGCCGGGATATATGGAAATTCTCGCTTGGTGACCGCCGCGACTACTTCTCGGTTCCGCCCGTCGCCGCAGACGTGAATGGCGACGGCCTTCCCGATTACCTGGCCGGCACGCGCGGCACCCGGATGTCGGTCATCTCCCACAGCGGGAAAGCACTGTGGCTGTTCCCGACCGAAGATGAGATTTCCGGAGCGGCGGCGGTCGCGGATCTGGATGGTGACGGGCGTACCGAGGTGGTCTTCGGATCGCGTGACGGCTATCTTTACGTTCTCAGGAGCATGCCATGAATTTGTGCTTCCTTGCGCTGTTCTTCGCCGCGTTGGCGGCGCCGCAGGCCCCCGCCAAGACTCTTCGCTTCGACTTTGGCGCCAACGATTCCCCTCTGGCTGGCGGCTGGACACGAATCACGTCGCGGACGGCGTACTCGGCCAGGGCCGGCTATGGCTTCCTGGCGGCCCCCAGTGAAGAAGGGTTCATCGACAAGAACCTTACCAGCGTTGATGAACGATTCAAGAAACCGTGGAGGATTGAAGCGGGCATCGCGTCGCTCAACGAGCTTACTCGCGATTACGTCGCCGGACCGGAATTGCGGTTTCGCGTGGATTTACCCAACGGCCGCTACGACGTGCTGGCCACGCTTGGCTACAAGAACGCCATTCACCACATGAACGTCACTGCGAATGGCAAGCCAGTGGCAACGGACTTGTCCGTGTTCACCTATCACTACGCCTACCGCGGCTTCCGCGAGGACGTCTCGATCGGCGCCTCCTACCGGCTGCGGTTCCCTGTCGAAATCACGAACGGCTCGCTGGTGCTCCATCTTTCCGGCGACGCCGCCAAGGGAAAGGCCTCACACACCGTACGGACACGCGACGGGAGCCCGCTTACATTCGAAACAGGCGGCCGGTTTACCGTCGCCTCGATAATGGGGCTGGCCGTGTACCCGAGCGCGCCCTACCCGGCTGAAGCCTGGGCGCTGTTCCAAAAGGCTGGCGATCCGGAAACAGACTGGCGCGAAGAATTGCGATTGCTTCGCCGGGCCGGCGAGTTGCTGTCAAACGGCGCATCATTACCCCAAGCCGCCGACCTCAAGGAACAGGTTGACTTGGCACTGGAAGCTCTGCGTTATTTCCACGAGCGCGACTCCGGCAACAACGAGATGGGGACCATCAACGGCTTTGTCAAATCCCACTCCATCTGGCGGCAGTTCGGTCCTGGCCATCCGTTTCACGACAAAGGATTGCTCTATACGGGCCGCATGTTCGCCGGGCTGTTCCCGTTTAGTCCCACACCGATTTCCGAGTATGGGCGGGAACTGCTGCGCGATGTCGAGCGCCGCTACCCCCGCAATCGCCATGTGCGCCTCTATCTGCACGATGACTGGTCCGCTGCCGGCTGGAAATTTAACGAATACCCGGCACCGCCCGGCACGCCGAAATGGGCGGAAGTGGTACGGCGGGCGTTTTGTCAAAACCTCGACTTCGGTGAATACTGGGCTGATTTCCGCCAGCGCCCCAACGGATCACTGGGCGGCGGCTGGAATGATGATGTGGAAGTAATGCCCATTTGGGCGCTGCACTGGTTCACCAGCCCCGATGCATCACCCAAGATTGGCCGTATGCTCGAGCGATTTACCGAAGGTTTCTGGGCCAGCGGCAACATCGACCATCGTCGTGTGTTTTCCGCTCACTTCTCTGACGCCGAGCACGCCGCCGAAGATCAGGGTAATTCCGTGCCCTATCTGATTGGCATGTTATACGGCAATCCGCGTTATCTTAACTGGAATCTCCGCACCATCGAATACTTCCGGAATTACCTGACGGGGATCAATGCCAGTGGCAGACGTCATTTTCGAAGCAATCACTTCGACGCCACCCGGTACGCAATGGATCTAGGCCCCGAGCATGCGGCAACCGAAGTGGAGGCCGCCATCTGCTACCGTGCTTTCGGAGCCGTGCCTTGGATGGTTTGGTACAACCAGAATCCGGTCTCCCGGCGGCTCCTGCTCGAGCATGCGGACTCCTGGCTGGCTGCTGCGATGAGCACCGCCAAGGGGAAACCACGCGGGATCGTCCCGGCGCAGGTAGGTTTCAACGACGAAATAGGCGGACCGGAACCGAGTTGGCTCGGCAAACCAGGCCTTGGCGCTGGCGGTGAATGGCCCGCATACCTGTGGTACCTCCACAGCCTCTTTCTGGCCGCGCATGCGGCCTCCGGGGACGCCAAATATCTGGAACCCTTCCACGAAACGTATGCATTTCTGCGGCGTCACAAGGACGGGTCCGGAGAATACACGGAAAAAGCCGGCGCCGCCCCAGGATCGCAAGCATGGATCTTCAACAAGCTTCTGGAGGCGCAACATGTGGCCGATGCGCTCTACATTGCTCGCGACCTCACCGGGGACTCGCGCTACGACGACTATCTTCTTGCCGCTGGCCGTCCGTATGTCCGCTACAGGCTAACGGGTGATCTGTCTCTGTTGATCGATGACCTGGAAGCGGTGAACGCTCAAGTGCGGCGGCGCTGGCCCCACATGACCACCGAGGGCGTCATGACGGATCGCATTGGCTACAATCCGCGGGCGGTTTCCTACATGACCGGAGTGATCCCTGAGATCGGCTATCAGGGATTTCCACATCACGCGGTTACCTACGCTGGTACGGGGCGCGAGTTCGCGGCGGTTACAGAGGATGCGTCGCCGTCCCGCTTGCGTGTCCTTTATTACTCGTTTGCGGAAGGCCCGAGGACCATCAGCATCCGGCCATGGCGGCTATCCACCGGTTCCCGCTATCGCGTGACGGCTTCATCCGCTGGTGACGGCGCCAGGCTGCATTCGGCGGAATTGTTGCTCGAAGAACGGGGCCAACAGATCCAGATCCCCATGCCGGCCCGAAAGGAAGTGCGTGTGGAGTTTGCCAGGCTTGACGAGCCGCCGCCTTACTCGCCTCGAGCAGATCTTGCAATCACAGCCGGCGACATTCGCTGGAATGCCGCCAGCGATCAAATCGAAGCCACGGTACACAACGTCGGTTCGGCCGTAGCAACCAATTTTGAAGTGGCCTTCTACAGGCAGGATGACAAGGGGCGTCGCCTGCTGGAGAAAGCGATCGTGTCCCGTCTGGGAGCGCCGGACGAACTCCACTCTGAAAACATCACCGTAGGCACATGGCACCATCGGGACTCGATGATCGAGGGCGATACCGTTGTAGTGATGATTGACCCGGATCGTAAGCTCAAGGAGATTACGCGAACCAACAATTCCGCAGTGCTTCGTCTGGCTCTCACGGAGCCGGAACGCGAGGCCATGATCACGAAACGGTTAACCGAGCAAGACCAGCGCTTTCGCATCACCCGGCCAAAAGCTCCCCTGGAGCGGCCACGTATTCGTACTATTTCCAACGTTGTTTATGGCGGCGTTGATCCGATTGCGCAGCGGCTAGACGCCTACCTGGTTGAATCCGCCGCACCAGCGCCGGTGGTGATCGAATTCCACGGGGGTGGCTGGCGAACCGGAGAGAAAAGCGATCTTGATCAGTACGGCGGGTTCATCCGCCAATTGATGGCGGCCGGCTTCTCCTTGATATCCGCGGATTACCGCTTGACGCCTCGCCACATATGGCCCGCGCAAGGCGAGGACGCACTGGCGGTACTGAAGTTCGTGCGCTCCAAGGGCAAGGAGTGGAACATTGATCCCAGCCGCATCGTTCTTATCGGCGGATCAGCGGGCGCTCACCTTGCGCTTTATGCCGGGCTGCAAAAGGGCTCCGGCGTTCGCGCCATCGTAGACCTGTGGGGACCGGGCGATCTGTCGATGATCAGTCCCAGGGTTTCACGCGGAGAGGCGCTTACGGCATTGTTCGATACCACGGTTGAGGAGTATGAGAAACCCGGAGGAATGATCGCCTCCGCCATCAGGGATGCCTCCCCGATACACCTGATAACGCCACAGTCGCCGCCGGTTTTCATTGTGCACAATGGTCCGGCCGATGCCACTTCGCCCTCAGATCCTCGCATATCCGGAGTCAATATGGGCGTGCATTCGGCGGCATTCGGCCTTGCCCTGGCACAGCGGCTCAAACAGGCTGGGGTTACTCACGAGATTCTGATCGCGCCAGCGGCCGGCCGCGAATTCCAGGCGCGCGCCTTGGAGTTTGTGAAGAGACATCTTCAGTGAACTTTTGTGCCGCAAGAGTGCGGTAGGCGTTTCAGTTTGCCGCGCCGAAGGCGAACATCTCCAGCGGTTCGTCGGTGTCGCGCAAAATCCCGTGCATCTGCCCCGGCCGCACAATCATTCCCTCGAACGCTCGCAGCCGGCGCAACTCGGCCGTGGGCTCGGCTCCACCGAACGGCTGGGCGTCGAGCAGCACTCCCATCCCGCTTCCCTTGGTTACCCAAAATGCATCCAGGAAGTCCTTGTGGCGATGAATGCCGATGCTGGCAGACGGGCCGAAGCGAATATATTGCATGTACTTTGCTGGAAAAAAGCGCTCGATAGCTGACGCCGGCGCCGCTTCGCCATTCGACAATGGCCTGCCTGCGGCCACATCCCGCAGGATGTGATCGGGATCGTTGAACTCCGAGACGTAGAATACGGTACTTTCAATGCTGCCGGTGCCACCGTGGGCATTGTTGCTCCATCGAGACGAGCGAAAGCTGTCAAACCCGCGGCGGATCATCTTGAAAGCGGCTTCGTGAGAGGCTAAGGTCTTTCCGCCGCTGTCCAGGAATCTGAGGCGAATCTTCACGGCCCGCAGCGGGTGGTTGATGTCATTGCGGTCGCCCGCGTCCCAGATGGTCCCCTTTACCCGTGACGGTTGATAGTCAAGAGGGTTGCCGGGAGGGAAAGCCGCATCCAGGACAACGCCGCCATCCTTCACTGCATGGCGAACGGTATCGGGAAGTGAATCCACCGCATCGCTGGACAGGTTCCAAAATTCTACCGCTCCTGCATGCATGCGCGTTTGACGGCGCACATCGTTGAGTTGCACTTCAACGGCGGCCGCATTCGCAAGAGGCCCGGTCGAGCCGATTCGAAGGAAGTTCCTCCGGCTCCCGCCGAAGTTAACCAGGCCCTTCACCAGGTAGTAGCCGCCCAGCCGGTACGATCGCAGCGCCTCTTTGGTGGATGCCCGGCCGTCGGTTGCCAGCGCCGGGTCCTCCGATGGCAGACCAAAGGAGGCCAGCGGAAAAATGTAATGCAGGGAGTCCGCGACGTACAAGTCCGGGCCGGCTGCCAGAGCAATGCTCTTGGCTCGCTGCGTGAGAGTGGCGATGGGATTGTCCCGGTCATAGTCGGGCTGTGCAGGCAGCTTCACGGCCCCAATCAAGGCGATGGACATTATCCACGGTAGCGGCTTACAATCATGGAACATGTTCTAAAGAATACTCCAGTCAGGAGGCGCAGGGAATGTTGCGGCGTGAAATACTCACCTTGATTCCGGTGTCTTCACTGGCAGGTGACACTTGGCATCCTGAGGTGCTTTCAGCCCATCAGGATCGCACGGTTGACCTGCTTTCGGAGCGTATTCTGCCTCGCACGGATACACCAGGGGCCAGCGATGCGCTGGTTCACCGCTATATCGACTACATGCTCAAGGCAGGGTTGCCGGCCGCCGAACGCGATGAGTTTTTGGCTGGGTTGCAATGGCTGGATAATTATTGCCGCTCCCGGCATAACCGGCTATTTGCCGAGTTGTCCGAATCCGATCAAATTGCCGTTCTCACCACCATCAATGAAGGCGGCGCCGGCGCGGAAGGCCGCAGATTTTTCTCGCAGGCGAAGGACCTCACGTTGCGCGGCTACTACACTTCACGCATGGGTCTAATGCAGGAACTTGAATATCGCGGCAACGGAGTTTATACATCTTATCCGGGATGTACTCATCCCGAGCATCAGAAACCGGCGGAACGGAAGAAATGAGCAAGGTAGCGTACGACGTTATTGTCGTCGGCTCCGGAGCGGCCGGCGGCATGGCCGCTTACCAGCTCGCCAAATCCGGCATCAAAGTCTTGCTGCTGGAAGCCGGTTCGGACGTCGATCCCCGCCGGGATAATCAACGGCACCGCATGGTGTATGATCTGCCACTGCGGGGCGCCATGTCGCCGCAGGAACGCGACCGTTTCCGCATCAACAAATCGGCCAACTATTACAACAAACACGTCATGATGGAAGACGCCGAGGAGCCGTATTCGACGCCTCCTGGCAAGCCCTTCATCTGGGTGCGCTCGCGCGTGGTGGGAGGAAAGACCCTTCATTGGGGCCGCCTGAGCCTCCGCTTTTCCGACCTCGATTTTCAGGCCGCCTCACGCGATGGCTACGGCGCCGACTGGCCGGTGCGTTATCGCGATATCGAGTCCTACTACTCCTACGTCGAGCGGCTCATTGGCGTGGCCGGCACGCGGGAAGGTCTGCCGCATCTGCCTGATGGCGTCTATCAGCCACCGGTTCCGTTGCGCTGCGGCGAGCAACAGTTGAGGCTGGGTTGCGGGAAGATGGGACTCCGCTTGATCCCCGCCCGCGTTGCCGTAGTTACGCGCAAGAATTTCAACCGCACCACCTGCCATTATTGCGGCTACTGCGGACGCCTGTGCTGCACGGGCGCCATGTTCTCTTCCAGGGTCAGTTTCATCCCGTGGGGGCTGAAAACCGGTAACCTTACGCTCCGGCCCAACGCTCTTGTGCGAGCGGTTCTCACCGATGGAGAAGGCTTTGCCAGAGGCGTTGCCTTCGTCGACCGCAATACCAGAAAGGAGGAGGAGGTTCAGGCAGGTGCAGTCGTGTTGGGTGCGTCCACTCTGGAGTCCGCCCGTATTCTGCTCAACTCAAAAATCGCGAACTCCAGTGGCCAGGTCGGGCGCAATCTTTCCGAGCATCTGATGGCGGCTAAGATCACCGGCTTCGCACCCGTGCTGGCGGGCCGGATGCCTTCCTACGCGGAGGACGGCCACCCTGGATTCAGCCTGATCCCGCCATTTCAGAATGTGGACGGGCGGGAGAAAAATTTCATCCGCGGTTACACTTTTCAATGTTCGAGCGGCGTCACCGAGTATCCCGGTTTCGCGCATGGCCTCGATGGCTTCGGCGCCGCCTTCAAAAAGCGCGTCAAAAACCTCTACCCGGCCATGGTGACCATGCAGACCAATGGCGAGGTGCTGCCAGCTTCGGGCAACTACACGGAAATCGACCCAAGCGGAGCCACCGATCCCTACGGGATCCCCACCTTGCGGATTCATCTTAGCTACGGAGAGAATGAGCGCCAGATGATCCGTCACATGAATGAGAAGGCTGAGGAGATTTTCCGTGCGGCCGGAATCGAGATTCTGTCGCGTGATCCTGAGGCGCGCCCGCCCGGATGGAGTATTCACGAGGTGGGAACGGCACGCATGGGTAATGATCCCCGGACCTCGGTGCTCGACCGGTTCAACAGGTCGCATGATGTACCGAATCTCTTCGTCGTTGACGGCGCCGCATTCCCCGCCGCCACGGCGCTGGAACCTACGCTCACCATCATGGCGCTGGCGGCGAGGGCATCCGGCCACCTCGCCGCCCTGGCGCGCCGTCGTGACCTGAGAAAAAGATCATGATTCGCGCAATCCTACTCGGCGCAATGGCGATGTGCGCTGCCGCGGCGTCCGGCCAAGAGTTCGGCTACATGCCGCTGAAAGACGGCAATCGTCTTGCATATACACTGCACCGTCCCGCGAAGGAAGGCCGCTTTCCGACGCTGCTGATCTACAACATGTACGATGCGTCCGCGATTACCCCATCGTGGAACCAGACCGAAACCTCCGAGATCACCGATTACCTCGAGCGCGGCTACGCGGTTATGGGCCTCAATGTGCGCGGCACGGGTTGCTCCACCGGAGAGGAGGATGCGCTGCACGCCGCCCAGGTCGGCCGGGACGGCGCCGAGGCTGTCGAATGGATCGCCCGGCAGAGTTGGAGTGACGGGAACGTCGGCATGTTTGGGCACTCCGGCTCTGGACTGACTCAGTTTTATGTCGCCGCGCAGGGGCCTCCGCACCTCAAGGCGATCATTCCTGGCGCCGCGCCTGCCGACATGTACCGCGATCTTGCCTACCCTGGCGGCCTCTTCAACTACGCCTTCCTCTATCACTGGACCGAAGACGCGCAGCCGGCTTCCTCCCAGCGCGCCGCTCAGGTCCATATCGGCGCCGGTGACCTGGAATGCGCCGCCAGGGTGAACAAGCGCCCCAAATCAGGACTGTACTCCCAAATGCTCAGCCACACACGCGCCGACGATTGGTGGGCCGATCGATCGCTCGACCCTGTGGCAAGCCGCATTCGCACGCCAACCTACATTGTTTTTGGCTGGCAGGACCAAAATGTCGCATCGCGCGCCGTGTATGTCTTCGACAAGCTGGCGGGACCAAAGCGCATGTTGCTCGCCGAAGAGGGCCACAGCTTCTACATTCGGTCGCTCGAAGTGCGCCGGGAGAAGTTACGGTTTTTTGACCACTGGCTCAAAGGCGTCCGCAACAGTGTGATGGAGAACAAGCCGGTCCAGGTGTGGCTTTCCATGAAGGGTAATGTCGAGCGAATCCCCGACCGTGTAGTGCACTTGGATCGCCTGCCGGCTTCGGGAACCCGCTGGAACAAGCTGTATCTGTCCGCGGACCGCCGCCTGCTCCCGCATCCGGCGGAGGAACCGGCGTCGCTTGAGTATCTCTACCCGCTCGGTTCCGCCTTCGTCTATGGAGGCAGCTCCTACCCCCACACTCCGTTCCGCATCGGATCACTGGTATTTCGCAGTGAGCCTTTGTCCAAGCCCCTGACTTTGCTGGGGCCGGTTGCCGCGCGTTTGTTCGTTTCCTCAACAGACTCAGACACCTCCCTTCAGCTTGTCTTGAATGAAGTCAACCCGCGGGGTGAGCGCAAGTATTTGCAGCGGGGCTATCAATTGGCGTCCATGAGGGATCTGGATAATTCGAGAACTTCGGAAGCGATGCCCTACTACCGCTTCCAGGACAGGCAACCGCTGACGCCTGGCAAAATCACCGCGCTCCCCGTTGAACTGAACGCAACAGGCTCCATATTGCAAGCGGGCAGCATTCTGGAACTCATTATCATGGCGCCCAACATGGCTCCGGAACCGTTAGGGCAATGGGGCTTTCTACCTTTGCCAATGGCGCGTAACCGCGTCCATTTTTCAGCCCCTCATCCATCGCATATTGTTATGGCTGAGTTGCAGTGATGTTCCGGCAACTGCAAGACTTCAGACGGCATTCGTCATTAATCCATCAGGCGTCTCCTATGGCACTATCTGGGCTAGGCTTGTCCTCCTCCAACTGGCGGATGGCCTGTAATGCCGAGTCTGCCCATCCCATAAATCCCTATTATTAATCAATAACTTACGGTAAATTTGCGATGGCCCCATCTCACCTCACTCCGGTGCCCGAAGTGTCGTGCTCGGGGAGCCAACTAGTTTCGTATTGACATCAAACAGCTTACTTGCGCGGCGCTCTCGCTGCCTTAGCGCTTGCCCAACAATAAAGTACCGTGATCAGGCGTAGATCTGTCAGTGTGCTTTGGCTGGACGGTTGGCAGCCCGGGCACTCAATGACAGTTCCGACCATTGAATGACGGGAGTCCCAAGCGATTCGGCCTGTTGGACATGATCTCCTTATTATGTTAGAATTCTACCTGGAAGTGTCCTCCGCAAGGCAGACATCTAACATTATGAGAACCGAATCGTTCCATGCCGAGGATCTGGCGCGCCTGCTGCGCCGCACGCAAATCGCCACCATGCCGGAACTCAAGAAGGCGTTGGGGACCGAAGTGGATGTGACGGTCTTTCGCAAACTCAAACAACTCCCCTATCGAACCAGCTATTCGCACCGGGGCAGCTACTACACCTTGGAGGAAACCGCGCGCTTCGATGAGAACGGCTTGTGGTCGTTGCATTCGGTCTGGTTCTCGCGCCAGGGCACTCTGCTGGATACCGCCGAGGCCTTCGTCAACCAGTCCGCCAGCGGGTATTTCGCCGAAGAACTGGACGAACTGCTGCATGTCGGAACCAAGGAACCCCTGCTGCGGCTTTTTCAGCAAGAGCGCATCGCTCGCCAATCGGTGAGCGGGTTGTATCTGTACTGTTCGGCCGATCTAGTTCAGCGCCAGCGTCAACTGCTGGCCCGGCGCCGCCTTCAGTCCGCGCCCAGTCTGGGCGGCAGTCTGGCGGAGCAGGAAGCGGTCCCCGACGAAGTCAAGGCGGCCATCGTGCTCTTTCTCAGCACCTTGGACGAGCAGCAACGCCGCCTGTACGCAGGACTGGAGTCGCTCAAATTCGGCTATGGGGGAGACCAACGCATCGCCGAGTTGCTCGGCATGGATGCGCAGACGGTGGGCAAGGGCCGGCGTCAACTCCTGGAACAAGACCTCAACATGGAACGAATCCGCAAAGTCGGCGCCGGGCGCAAACCGGCGGAAAAAAAACGCCCGAATTGATCGCCCGGATCGAAGAGCTGATGCAGCACGACACGGCCGGAGATCCCCGGCGGCAAAATTGGCCTCAAATTGGTGCGGCACTGACAGACTTAATTTCGACGTACGGCATCAACATCAACCAATCCTTGGCCTCCCGGTGCCATGTCGTCTATTTCATGCAGCAGGCGCTCGAAGATTGTTGGCTCGGCCCGCGGAAGCGAGGCGCCTGCTCAGGATGGAAGGGATGAGTTTAGCCAGTCCGGGTTCCCCCAGCGGCAAATGATGGCGATAATGAGTTGTTCACTACGCGCATGCCCCACGACGTGTTCATCGGGTACTCTCGCCGCGACTCGGCCGCTGCTGGT
>Ga0187893_10006662_pt1 | contig 19575 bp, 20 predicted proteins | sample MA1701074metaG_FD_139574 | JGI IMG/M metagenome (GOLD analysis project Ga0187893, IMG submission 139574) | White microbial mat communities from a basaltic lava cave in the Kipuka Kanohina Cave System on the Island of Hawaii, USA - MA170107-4 metaG ... | reverse complement strand
GTGTTCAAGCAGCCGCCGCCGCCGGGATTGGTGGCCAGTTGCCAGGAAGCCGGCGTCATCGGCGCCCTGGCCGGCGTGATCGGGACGATCCAGGCGACGGAAGCGTTGAAGCTGGTCCTGGGGATCGGCCGGCCCTTGACCGACCGGATGCTGGATTACGATGCGCGCCGCACCGCGTTCCGAGAGATCAGGATCAAGCGGAATCCCCATTGCCCGCTCTGCGGCAACCATCCGACGATCACGGAACTGATCGATTACGAGCCTGAGTCCTGTGACCTGAAGGCCGCAGTCGGGGCGGTTCGGAGCTGACCGCTGAAGGCCGAGACCTGACACCCGACACCTGATACCCGATTCTGGTGCCGCCATGACCAAGATGAAAGCGCTCGCCTGCCGGGAATGCGGGAAGGAATATCCTACCCAGGCCATTCACGTCTGCGAGATGTGCTTCGGCCCGCTGGAGGTCAAATACAACTACGACGAGATCAAGCAAGCGATCTCGCGCCGCAAGATCGAGGACGGTCCCCTGAGCATGTGGCGGTATATCGACCTGCTCCCCGTCGAGAGCGCCCTGGGACCGGCCATCGTCGGTCCTCACGCGGGGCTGACCCCGATGGTCCGTGCGCGCAACCTGGGCGCCTTCTTGGGCATCGACGAGCTCTACATCAAGAACGATACCGTCAATCACCCGACCCTCTCCTTCAAAGACCGTGTCGTGGCCGTCGCCGTGACGAGGGCCCGGGAATTGGGATTCGAAACCGTCGCCTGCGCCTCAACCGGCAATCTGGCCAACTCGGTCGCGGCCCACGCCGCAGCCGCCAGCCTGCAATGCTACGTGTTCATTCCAGGAGACTTGGAGGCGGCAAAGGTGTTGGGAAATCTCATCTATCGACCCAACGTCGTAGAGATCGAGGGGAACTATGACGACGTGAACCGCTTGTGCAGCGAGATCGCCGGGGAACACCGCTGGGCCTTTGTGAACATCAACATCCGCCCCTACTATGCCGAGGGCTCCAAGACGCTCGCCTTCGAGACGATCGAGCAGCTCGGCTGGCGGACGCCGGACCAGGTGGTCGTCCCTATGGCGTCCGGCTCTTTGCTCACCAAGATCTGGAAAGGGTTCAACGAGATGCACAAAGTCGGGCTGGTGGATGCCGTCCGGACCAAGGTCAACGGCGCCCAAGCGGAGGGCTGCTCCCCGATCGCCACGGCCTACAAGGCTGGCCGGGACTTCTTCAAGCCCGTGAAGCCGAAGACCATTGCCAAGTCTTTAGCCATCGGCAACCCGGCCGACGGCTACTATGCCCTGAAGACCGCCGCCGAGAGCGGCGGCGCAATGGACATGGTCGGCGACGACGAAGTGGTCGAGGGCATCAAGCTGCTGGCGCAGACTGAAGGCATTTTCGCCGAGACAGCAGGCGGAGTGACCATCGGCGTCCTGCGGAAAATGGTCAAGCAAGGGATCATCAAGAAAAGCGACGTCACGGTCGCCTATATCACCGGGAACGGGCTGAAGACGCAGGAGGCGGTCATCGATGCGGTCGGCCGGCCGGTCCGTATTCAACCGAGCCTGGTGCACTTCCAACAGACCTTCCAGATGATGGACCGCAAGCAGGGGGACGCATGATCAAGGTGCGAATTCCAACCCCGTTGCGGCCGTTGACGCACGGGCAGGGCGAGGTGGAGACGCAGGGGATCAACGTGGCGGAGCTGATCGAAAACCTCAACGCGGCGCATCCCGGCGTCAAGGATCGTTTGTGCGACGAGAACGGCGACCTCCGCCGGTTCGTGAACGTCTACGTCAACGAGGAAGACATCCGGTTTCTCAAGGGCAAGGAGACGGCGCTCAAGGACGGCGACGAGGTGTCTTTCGTTCCTGCGATCGCAGGGGGCGGGTAATGGCCAGCATACGGTTTCATATCCGGTTTCCTGAGTCGAAAATCAAGGAGCCGATCATTTACCAGATCGGGCACGAGTACGAAGTGGTGACGAATGTCCGCCGCGCGGATGTGCGGGAAACCACCGGATGGATGGACGTCGAGTTGACCGGCGAGACCGCAGAGATCGAACGGGCCGTCGAGGGCATGCGGAAGAAGGGCGTACTCGTGGACCCGATCGAGTTGAATGTCGTTGAATAGCTACTGATAGCTTTCAGCCGTCAGTTCTCAGCTTTCAAAGAGCTGATCGCTGAAAGCTGATGGCTTCTTCGCTGCCAGGGAATCATGGACTTCACCGAAGCACAAATTGCGCGATACAGCCGTCATATCATCCTGGCGGACGTGGGCGGTAAAGGGCAGAAAAAACTCTCCCGCGCCAGGGTCCTCATCATCGGGGCCGGTGGCCTCGGCTCGCCCGCGGCCCTCTACCTGGCGGCGGCCGGTGTGGGCACGCTCGGCCTCATGGACGGCGACGTGGTGGACCTTTCCAACCTCCAGCGCCAGATCCTGCACACCACCGCGACGGTCGGCGTACCGAAAGTCGAGTCCGGCCGGCAGATGCTGGCGGCGCTGAACCCGGAGATCACGGTCAAGACCTACCAGGAGAATGTGACGGCCGACAACATCATGCGGTTTCTGCCTGACTACGACATTATCCTGGACGGCTCTGACAACTTCTCCACGCGCTTCCTCGTCAACGACGCCTGCTTTTTCGCGAAGAAGACGCTCATCTCCGGCAGCATCTTTCGCTTCGAAGGGCAACTGACCACGATCAAGCCCCATCAAGGCTATCCCTGTTACCGATGCCTCTATCCCGAACCGCCTCCGGCCGGCCTGGTTCCCAATTGTCAGGAAGCCGGCGTGCTGGGGGTGTTGGCCGGCACCATCGGGGTGCTGCAGGCTGCCGAAGCCATCAAGGAGATTCTCGGGATCGGTGAGACGCTGGCGGATCGCCTGCTGATCTATGACGCCTTGGAGATGAAGTTCCGAAAGGTGTCCCGCCCGAAGGACCCGGCCTGCCCGCTCTGCGGCACGACCCCTACCATCAAGGACCTCAGCAGCGACTATGCCGTGACCTGTACGATCTAGCCAACGTGCCGCCGCTGAAGATTCCCCAGCAGATCATCGACGCCATGGTCGCCCACGCGCGAGAACTCGACCCTTACGAGTGTTGCGGCCTGTTGGCGGGAAAGGACGGCACCGTGGTCCAGCACTATCCCATCGCCAACACGGTGGCCAAGGACGCGCAGGCGGTGCAGGTCTTCGAAGGGGCGGACGTGAAGCGGCTGGGTCATCTGTCCGAACGGACACGCGCCGAGGTCGCCTATTTCATGGACCCCAAGGAAATGCTGGCGGCTTTCAAGGACATGCGGCAACGAGGGTTGGATCTGACCGTCATCTATCACTCCCACACCCACTCGCCCGCCTACCCGTCGATGACGGACGTGGGCCTCGCCTATTATTCCGACGCGACCTATCTCATCATCTCGCTCGAAAACAAGGCCGCACCGGATCTGCGCGCCTATTGGATCAAGGACCGCCAGGTGTCGTCCGCTCCCTTCCAGCCCGTCTGACCGAACTATTCGGTGGACCTCTCAAACAGGCGGTGCCATAATCACGGAGCGTTGCCCCAACATCAACCCCAACCATGGAGGATGCTGGTGAAACCGCGTCATGTTCCGCCACTCGGACTCATTCTATTCGCCGTCGCCCTTATCTGCCTGACCTGGGTCGTATCTGCCGGAGCGGAAGAGAAGAGTATCTACAGCCCGATCATCCAAATCGACAAGGAGAAGGGATGGCTGGTGGTGTCGAGCAGCGGCGCCGTCTTCCCTGTCGAGGCCAGTGAAGCCGCCAAGCCGCACCTGGACAAGCTGCCGATCTCCGGCATGATCGACATCGTCGTCGAAACCAGGCCGAATGGGCCGCCCCTACTGAAGAGCTGGAAACTGGCGTCCGGCGAGTCGTCCTGCAAGACCTTCGACGGGAAAGCGTGTAAGTAGGCGGGCGGGCGGCCGGAACCGCCTAGGGGCGCAGAGTTACTCGGAACTGCCGAGCATGTCGTCGATCAAGGGTCGATTGATGTCGATACAGCCCGGGCAAATCGTGTCGAACAGCGCTTCATGATCCACGACGAAGTTGCGGTGGTCTACGAGCTTGTCGGTGATCACGTGGTCATAACAGGTGTCGCAGAGCATCATGAAACCGCGCGTGACGGACACTGTTTTGCGGCCCGCGCTGCCTTGCATCGTCGCCGGCTCTCCTCTTCTATGTAGCCAGCGGCGGGGCAGTCCCCGCGCGGGTCAGGCCTGACCCTTGTGCTGCGCCAGCCAGAAGTCTTCGGTCTCCAGCTCAATGCCGCAACGAGGGCACTCGTGCGGCTTGTCGGGCGGAGGGATTGTCAGTTCGGTCTCCTCGACCCGCCCGTCGCAGACGTGATAGAAATGCCCGCCTGCATCTTCATTGTCCAACGGATCGTTGACGTATATCAGAATCATCGGTCAGAGTATACCCGCTCGCCCCAGCCATCCTCAACGGCCAGCCTAATCTGCGAGACGAGCGAGACGCGCGGGACTCGCAAGAGGCGATCTGAGTGCGTCTCGCTCCTCTCGCGCTTCGCGCTCGTCTCGCTCGCCTCACACCTGAAATTGTGCTTCGTAGAGGTTTGCGTAGACTCCGCCGTGATTGAGTAAACTCTCGTGCGAGCCATCCTCGACAAGGCGCCCTCGATCCACCACGATGATGCGTTCCACGTCGTGCAGCGTCGAGAGGCGGTGGGCGATGATGAAGGTGGTGCGGCCTCTCGTCAGATAGCTCAACGCCTCGCGGATCTTCACCTCGGTTTCGGTGTCGATGTTCGACGTGGCCTCATCGAAGATCACGATCGGCGGGTTCTTGAGCAGGACGCGCGCGATGGACACGCGCTGTTTCTGGCCGACGGAGAGCTTCACTCCCCGCTCGCCGATCCAGGTCTCATACTTCTCCGGCAGTTCGGCGATGAACTCGTGGGCTCGCGCGGCCCGGGCCACCTGTTCGATCCGCTGCTGATCCGCCGCGAGGTCGCCGTACACAATGTTCTCGCGCACGGTCCCGTTGAACAGGAACGGCTCCTGCTGCACGAAGCCGATCTGGCTGCGCAGAAACGCGAGGGGCAGGTCTCGAACGTCGTGGCCGTCGAGCACAAGCCGGCCCAAACGCACGTCATACAGCCGCATCAGGAGCTTTACGATGGTGCTCTTGCCGGCGCCGCTGGAGCCGACCAGCGCGACCCGCTCTCCGGGTTTGACCTCCAGGGACAGATCGTGGAGGACCGGCACGCCCGGACGATAGTGGAACGAGACATGGTCGAGCCGCACGTGTCCCTGCAGCCGCTCCGCGGGAGCGAGGGCCCCGGGACGGTCCCGCACATCGGGCGGGGTATCCAGGATCTCGAACACCCGCTCGCTTGCAGCCAGGGCGTGCTGGAGCATGTGGTTCACCGAATGGATCTGATTGATGGGAACATAGAAAAGCGCCAGGTAGGCGAGGAACATGACCAACTCCCCGACCGTCAGGGTACCCCCCAAGACCTCCCCCGCTCCGTACCAGAGGATCAAGACGGTTCCCAGGCCGCCTACCAGGATCATGCCGGGTGAGTAGAGCGACCAGAGGTACATGGCCTTGAGGTTGCTGTCGCTGTACTGCCGGCTCAGCGCGCCGAATCGCCCGCGCTCATAGTCTTGCCGGTTGAACCCCATCGTCTCCCGGATGCCCGACAGGGCGTCCTGCAGATACCCGCTGAGCTCGGCTGCCTGCTTCCGAATCGCGTGGTAGCATCGGTGCACCCGACGCGTAAAGATCGCGGCGGCCAGCATCAGGATGGGAACCGGGACAAGCGCCAACAGCGCCAGCCTCCAGTTGAGTGCAAACAGCAAAACCGTGATGCCGGCAAGAGTCAGCGAAGCGGTGAGCATCCCTTCCAGTCCGTCGACGAAAATGCGCTCGACGTGCTCGGTATCACTGGTGACCCGAGACATGATCTCGCCGGTGGAACGCTCTTCGTAGTAGCTGACCGAAAGCCGCTGGAGGGCGGCAAAGACTTCCTCGCGCAGATCGTGGACGACCCGCTGCTCCAAGGTGTTGTTGAATCGAATCCGGAGAGAGGCGAAGAGATTTTTCAACCCAAGGGCCATCGCAAGCGCCAGGATCACCCAGCCCAGCAGATCGCCCCTCCTGGCCTGAATCACGTCATCAATGACGATTTTGATCAGCCAGGGCGGGACCAATTCCACTGCGGTGGCGAGCGCGGCGCAGGCCAACGTGAGGATGGCGAGCAAGCGGTACGGGCGGAGATAACGGAGAACGCGCAGGAGAGGCTTCACAAAAAAGTCATGAGTGATGGGTGGGCAGTGATGCGCGGCGCGCAAATGGCTGGGGAGCGGGTATCTAGCATCTCATCACTCATGACTCGTCACTGATCACTCGTCACGATTATATGACCTCAGCATGCTCCTTTCGCCAGAACTGGTCGAATTCCTCGAGCTGGGTCAGGGTGGCAAGGTCGGTCATCCGGTCCAGGAAGACCTTGCCTATCAGATGGTCCATCTCATGCTGGATGCAGACGGCGAATAAGCCGGTCGCCTCCATGTCCAGGCGAGCCCCGTGACGATCCAACGCCTGCACGCGCACCATCGAGGGCCTGATCACCCTGCCGCGAAGGCCGTCCACGCTCAGACATCCCTCCCAATTCTCGACCTGGTGCGGACCATAGTACAGGATTGCGGGATTGATCAGCACGGTTTCCGGAAACCCGTGCTCGCCCTCACACGCCATGACGAGAAGCTGCTGGGAGCGCGACACCTGCGGCGCCGCGAGACCGATGCCCTCGGCGTCGTGCATCGTCTCGAACATGTCGTCAATGAGCCGTTGAAACGCCCGGCCGGCGAGGTCGGACGGTTCGACCGGCGCGGCAATCTGCCTCAGCACCGGGTTCCCCAGTTTGGCAATCGGCAGCAGCGCCATCGTCGGATCCCTCTCTAAAAGCGAATGCGGCCGGACCCAATTTTTATAACACACGCTCCTGAACACGCGCAACCGGCTGCGGTGGCGGCATCAGACGTTACGAAACCGGCTTCCGTGGCTTGCGTGGCTCGGGCAACTGGAAGGTCTCCTGGTTGGCATTCCACCATTCGATCCACTCCTGGGCCCACTCAAGGCGGTCCTGCTTGGACGAGGCATCCCAGTCGTGCATCTCTGTGTCATGGCGCGTCAGCAGCCAGAGCGAACTGACCGCTGAAATGGCGACAAAACGCTCGTCGTCGGAGAGCAAACCGATGAGCACGGGCACCACGGCCCGCTGCCGGACGTACCTGGCCTCGAAGGCCGCCACTTTCCTGATCGACGCATTCACGTCCTTCGCCATGACCTCGATAGCCGGGGGCGCCGCGGCGGGATCCAATCTCACCGCCGCCCGCAACGCATGCTCGCGAATCCTGGGCATTTCGTTGGGTTCCATCGCGACATCGAGAAGCGCGGGCACCGCGCCGGGATCCTTGATCATCAGGAGCGTTTCAATCGCGTTGTAGCGAATTCGCGTCCCCGGCATCTTCAGCGCCTTTGTCAGCACCGGCACCGCGGGAGGCCCGAGGTGGACGAATTCTCCCATCGCCCAGAACTCCTGCCTGCCTTCGAGCAGCGGCACAAGCGCTTCGGCCCGCTTCAGTTCCTCAGGCCCAAGGGGTTGATTCGACGGAGCGACGGAGGTATCCGGGCTTGCCTCAGGCCTGGGCGGCGCCTCATAGGGCATCTGCACGGGGATCGGAACCGGCCGACCGTCGAGGGCCGATGGGCCTCGATCCGCTGCGAGCAGGGTCCCCACCGCAAGCCACAGTCCCAAAGCAACATGAGTCATTCCGATCACGATCCCAAGTCCTCCCCTTGAATGATTTCCAGATGTATCCTAACCTTCAGGGTGAGCGAACGCAAAGAACCGCCGCGGGGCCAGCTAGGTGTCTGCCGGGCTATCCACTGCCTCGCCGGACCCCGCCCCCCGCCGTCGGTGGACGATCTGATACAGCACCGGAAGCACCAACAGGATGAGGACGGCGGAGGTCAGCATACCCCCGACGACCACACGCGCGAGCGGTTTCTGAGCTTGCGATCCGATCCCCGTCGCCACAGCAGCAGGCAAGAGACCGATCGCGGCACCAAGCGTCGCCATCAGGATCGGCCTTAACTGGGTATCAGCTCCTCTGAGAACGGCATCTTGCAAGTCATACCCGGCATCCCGGAAGTCATTGATGCGCGAGATGAGCAAGACCCCGCCCAAAATAGAAACTCCAAGCGTGGAGATCACGCCCACGGCGGCAGAGATGCTGAAGGAAGTCCCCGTTGCTACAAGCGAGAGGATGCCGCCGATCAATGCGAACGGAACGGCCACCAGCACCAACAGGGCATCGCGTATTGAATTGAAGGTGGTATACAGAAGAAACAGAATAACGACGAGACTGAGTGGCACGATAACGGTGAGGCGTTCCTGTTCATCCTTCAACTGATCATACTGTCCCGCCCATTCGATCCGATATCGCTCCGGAAGCTGGACTTGTCGAGAGAGGCGCTGCTGCCCGTCCTGCACCGTACCGGCCAGGTCCCGGCCACGGACGCTGAACTTGATGGGGATGTAGCGTTCGTTGTTCTCTCGATAAATGACGAACGCCCCGGTTTGAGTGGAGATGTTGGCCAACTGTTTCAGGGGGATTCGCGCCCCATCAGGGGTACTGACCTGGATATTGGCGATCGTCTCCACGTTCTGACGGTACTCCGGCAGAAACCGCACAACCAGGTCAAAGTAGCGCTCCCCTTCGTAGACCTGGGTCACGGCCTGTCCGCCCACAGCCGCCTGGACCACCGCATTGACATCGGAGACCAGGAGCCCGTACCTCGCGCCTGCTTGCCGGTCCACCTGAATCAGCAGGTTGGGCTGGCCCAGCAGACGGAAGACGCCGAGATCCTTGACTCCCGGCACCTCCTTCATCACGTGCTCGATTTCTAAGGCCTTCGTCTCCAGGAGTTTCAGGTCACGGCCGAACAACTTAATCGAGTTCTCTCCCTTGACCCCTGACATCGCTTCCTGGACATTATCCTGGATCACCTGAGAGAAGTTGAACGTCACACCCGGAATCACGGACAGACGCCCCTCGATCTCCTCCACCAATGCCTCCTTGGTCAGACCCGGCCGCCATTCTTTGGGTGGCTTCAGGTTGACGAGGAACTCGGCGTTAAAAAAACTCGTCGGATCCGTCCCATCGTCGGGTCTTCCGAGTTGGGAAGCGGCAGTCGTCACCTCCGGAGACTCACGGAAGATGCCACGGATTTCGGTGGCCAACCGCGCTGCCTGGTCGAACGCGATATCGACCGGCATCGTCGCCCGGACCCACAAATTCCCTTCCTCAAGGGCGGGCATGAATTCGCCGCCCAGAAATTGCAGCGCGATCATCGCGATAATGAGCAGGGCCACCATCGAGAGGACGACCACCACCTGATGGGTGAGTGCCCACTTGAGAACCGAGGTGTAGGTTCGCCGGATCACCCGGACGACCGCCGTGTCGTCTTCGCGGAGTGGCCCGCCCAGCAAGAGCAGACACAGCACCGGGGCCAGGGTGAACGCAATGATGAGCGCGCCCACCATAGCGAACCCGTAAGTGATGGACATGGGGGCGAAGATCTTGCCGGGCACCCCGGTCATGGTGAACAGCGGGATAAAGGCGACCACGATAATGGCGGTGGAAAAGAAGATGGGTCTGCCGACGTGTCGCGCCGCCCGTACGATCTGCTGCGGCGGCGTCAGGCCGCGCCCTGTGTGGTGGGCGAGATGAAAGAAAATACTTTCCACCATGATCAGCGTCGCATCCACAATGATGCCGAAGTCGATAGCTCCCAGAGAAATGAGGTTGGCGGATTGGCCGATCAAGGCCATCATGCCGAAGGTGAAGAGCAGCGACAAGGGAATGGTGAGCGAGACGATTATCGAGGCCCGGAAGTTTCCGAGGAATATAAAGAGTATCAGGAAGACCAGCACCATCCCGCTGAGCAGGATATCGGTGACTGTCTCCACGGTGGTGTGGATGAGCACGGTCCGATCGTAGAAGGTTTTGATTTGGACCCCTTTCGGAAGCTTCCAGCCGTTCAACTCTTCCACCTTCCGCTTGACCTTCTGAAGGACAGGAAGTGCCTTGGCGCCACGCTGTAACAGAACCACTCCCTCCACCACGTCATCCCGGTCATCAATGCCCACCTTGCCGAGCCGCACCCGGTGTCCGACACTGACCTTTCCAAGGTTTCTCGCGAACACCGGGGTCCCGTTCTTTTCGGCCACCACGACGTTTTCGATGTCGTCCAAGCTGTCGATCAAGCCGAGGCCACGAACGTTGAAGCTTTGTGAACCGGCCGTCAGGTAGTTACCGCCGACATTGGCGTTGCTGTTCGCGAGAGCGGCCATCAACTGGGAAAGATTCGCCCCGTAGCTGATCAGGGCGCCCGGATCGACGTCCACGTGATATTCCTTGGTCGTCCCGCCGAACGCGGTTACATCGATCACCCCCGGCACGCGCTTGAACTCACGCCTGAGTTGCCAGTCCTGGGTCGTCTTCAGGTCGGTCAGCGATGCGTTATCGCCGACCAATTCGTATCGAAAGATTTCAGCGATGGCCCACCAAGGTGAGAGGACCGGCTGGGCGCCTGTCGGAAGCGCCACCATCGTGATGCGGTTCAAGACTTCCTGCCGGTCGAAGTAATAATCCGTGTTGAAGTTGAAGTAGATTTTGATGTCGCTCAGACCGAAAATGGACAACGAGCGGATATCGGTCAAGCCCGGCATCCCGCTGAGCCCGACCTCGAGGGGGATCGTGATCTGGCGTTCGATTTCTTCGGCCGACCACCCCGGGTACTGGGTGATCACCTCGATCATGGGCGGGGAAGGATCTGGATAGGCAACGATGTCCAGGAGGTGAAACGCGTAGAGTCCGCCGAACAAGAGGACCACGCCGAGCGCACAGATCAGAACACGCTGAAACAGGGAGAATTCAACTATTCGGGCGATCATCGTCTCACGGAGCCGCTCACACCGGGGGTGGGCCCATCATCAGAACAAGGGTCAGCCCTTGGTTTCCTGCCCTTTGATCAGGACGGCCCCTTTTGTCACGATCCGCTGCCCAGGGGAAAGTCCTTCGAGAATCCGCACGTGATCCGCTGAGGCGGGCCCGACCTTCACGCCTTGCTTGATATACCGTCCTTTGTCGTCAACGACCAGGACAAACTGGCTTCCGTCAATTTCCAGGACGGCCTCCTTCGGCACGGTCAGGAACTGAGTCGCATCACCAACCTGGATGTGGAGGCGGGCAAACATCTCCGGTTTGAGCTTGTGCAACTCATTGTTGACCGAGGCTCGAACTTTGATTGTCCGGGTATTGGGATCGACCACGTCGCCAATGGCGGAAACCGAGGCCTGGAAACTGACTCCGGGATACGCTTCCACGGTCACCGAAGCTGTCTGTCCGACCTTCGCTAGGTCGAGGTCGCGTTCATAGACATCAGCCACCACCTGCAGTCGGTCGAGATCAGCCACGGTAAAGAGGACCTGAGTGGGATCCCCCCCGACCGTCTGGCCAGGCGTAACGGTTCGTTCGACCACCGTGCCGGTCAGGGGACTCTTCATGTCGAATCGTGCGGTGATCTTTTGATCCGCCAGGGGCTTATTCAACTCCGAGGCCGGGACTCGCAGGGAGATCAGCCTTTCCTTTGCACGGCGGAACTCGGCCCGAGCCTTGATTAGGTCGTTCTCTGCCTGTTTGAGATCCTTGAGCGCCAGTGCTTTCGTTTCGAAGAGGTCCTTGGCCAGATCAAAGCCCCGTGTTGCGAACTCGAGGTCCGACGCCTCCTTGATAAAGTCCGAATAGGCCGCCGTAATGTCGGGGCTGTCGATGATGAGGAGGACATCACCCGCTTTGACTCGATCGCCAAGCTTGACTCGGACTTCGACGACCCGTCCCTGAAGCGGCGATGAGATTTTGGAGAAGCGGTCCTCCCCGTAGGCGACTTTTCCGGCAAGGACCAGCGCCGGCTTCTCCTGGCTATACTCGACGATCGCAGTCTGAATGCGATTCTGCGACTCGGCCGGGTGGGGCGGTGTGCTCCGCACCGCAGGGGTCGCCGCATTCGAGGCGGCCGGCTCTTCCCCCCGACCGCAGGCGCCGAGGAGCCCGACTGCGGTCGCCAGAATCAGCACGGTGATCAGGCGCGGGGTCATGACGTGAACTCCCGACCGACGGCGCTCTCGAGCTGGAAGACGTTGCGCTGATAATTGAACAGGGTCTCGATATAGTTCTGCTGGATGGTACGCGACGTGCGAGCGGCATCCAACAGATCGAGGATGGTGGCCCCTCCCCGTTCATAGGCCCGCTCGACAATGGTCAGGGTCGACCGGGCGTCCTCCAACACCCCGCCGCGATAGGCCTCCACCAGCCGACGGCTCTGGACGAGATTGCGATAGGCGACATCCACCTGGCTCTCCACCTGGACCAGGGTCTTCTGGAGATCGGCATCGGCCGCCTGAATCGCCACCTCCGCCTGCATGATACCGCCCTGATTTCTGTTGAACAACGGCAGGGGAACGCCGAGATTGAGAATTATCTGTTGCTGGTTGTCAGGTCCATTAGCGCCCTGAACCGCATATCCCCCACCCACCGTGACATCCGGAATGGCGAAGGCTCTGGCCAGCTTGAGATCAGCGACCCGTTGAGACTGCATCAGGCGCTTGACCCGGAGATCCGGCCTGGCATCCAGCGCAACCCGCCTCAGCACGATGATGTCCGGATCAACGGGCCGGTAGTCCAAGTCCGTGGTCAGATCCAGGTCCGTGGACGGCAGCAGGCTCAGCAGGATGCGCAAGTCCGCCCGTGCGATATCGCCTTCCTGGATGGACTGGATCACCTGGGACTGAAAATCCACCACCTGGAGCCGGATCCGAATCAGATCCACTTCAGCGATATAGCCCTTCTTGAACCGGATCGTGTTGACTTCCAGGATTCGGGCGAAGCGGTCGCGATTTTCCTCCGCCAACGCCAGCCGCCGTTGCGCGAGTTGGACGCGGTAGTAGGTATCCTTGACCGTAAAGCCGAGCTGACGGAGCGCGTCTTCAAAACTGGCCTCCGCCGACTGGGTGCCGAAGCCGGCGATCTCGATCCGGAACCCTCGCTTTCCGGCCATTTCGAACAGTTGATTCACCTGAGTCGCAATCGCCCCGCTCCGGCCTAAGGTGTTCCCCGAGGTCATCGAGCTCAGCGTGCCGATATTCAGCGTCGGGTTCGGAAACAGGCGCGCCGTAATCTGCTGGCCCTTGGCCGTCTCGATGCCGAACCTGGTCATGATCAAATCCAGGTTCTGTTTCAGGAACAGAGCCAGCGCCTCCTCGACGCTCAAACGCAACACATTCGAAGCCGGAACATTTGCCTTGGCCTCCCCCATGACCTGCATCTTGGCCGCGCTCTCAGCAGACCACGCGACCTCCTGCCCCGGCACCGCAAAGAGGGCCCCGAGCGCGATCGCGGACAGCATTGCGGCCAGACCAGTGGGGGGAAACTGAGGAACGGAAACCGGGTACCGCCGTGGTCTACGAATGGGAAATGGTGTCGTCATACCGGCCTGGACCAGACCCTCGACCCTGCACAAGTAAGGTTCACTCGCCGAGCATGATGGATGCTGCATTATACAGGGTAGCCAGGGTTTGGGCCTAGCTTTTCCTCAGAACCCCGCTCGTGCCGTTCTAACGTGTTTTCCCGAGCCGTGGGGAGCCGGACATTAACGCATTTTCAGCTCGGTCCACGCCCGATCGTACAACCGGATCGCCTTCCCGACGTCGGTCATCCATTCCAGACGGGCGAAGACGGCGTCGGGGGTATAGATCGCCGGGTTCTCCCTCACCCGATCCTTAACCAGGGACTCCGCCTCTCGATTGGACGACGCAAACAGGACGCGCGTGGTCGTGCGGGCCGCCACCTCCCGGTCGAGCAGAAAATTAATGAAGCGCATGGCCAACTCCCTGTTCTTCGATTTCTTCAGCACCACGAGGCAATCCGACCAGATCGTGCCGCCTTCCCTCGGCACTATGAACCGGACGGAAGGTCGCTCAACCATGGCCCGGGCCACCGCTCCTCCCCACCCGTGGGCGAGCACCACTTCCCCGGAGGCCAACAACTGGTCATAGTTCTCGCTCGTGTAGGTCTTCACCAAAGCCTTCTGGGCCAGGAGCTTTTCCTTCGCCTGCCCGATGATCGCCGGATCCCTCGTATTCAACGACTGCCCCATTGAGCGCAGGGCGACCCCCAGCACTTCCCGCTGATCATTCAGCATGCTGATGCGCCCCTTATATTGCGGGTCCCATAACACCGCCCAACTGTCAGGCGTGGACGGTATCACCGCTGAATCGTAGCCGATCCCCACCGTCCCCCACAGATACGGGATTGAATGCCGGTTCTCCGGATCGAAGGGCAACCGTTGCAACCGGTCGGCCACCATCCGGATGTTGGGAATCTTGTTGAGATCCAATTCCGCCAACAGGTCCTGATGAACCATGATCGAGACCATGTAGTCCGACGGCACGGCCACGTCGTAGCCATCGGCTCCGCTCTGCAACTTGGCCAGCAACTCTTCGTTGCTGCTGAAGGTGTCCACCACGACTTTGACTCCCGCGCTCCGCTCGAACTCCACCATCGTGTCCGGGTCCACATAGTCCGACCAGGTAAAGTAGTAGAGGGTTCGCGGCGTCTTGGCGGCCGGATCTCCCGGCGCCGGCTGGCAAGCGGACATGAGAAGAGCGAGAGGCGCGAGAAGCGCGAGACGAGCGAGAGGGGAGAGAAAAGCGAGACTGGCGAGAGGCGCGGGAGGTGCAAGACGAGCCCGTCCACGTCGCTCTTCCTCGCCTCGCTGGTCGCGTCTTTCCCGCATTTCTCGCCTTTCCCGTCTGTCTTCAGCTTCTCGAGCCTCTCGCTCGTCTCGCCTTTCCCGCTCACTTCCTCTGCAACGCCATTCCAATGCCGATCAGCCCCATGGAGAGAAGGACCAGGATGGCGGACAGGGCGTTAATCTCGGGAGAGACGCCCGACTTGATCATTGAGTAGACCCTTAAGGGAAGAGTGGTGGAGCCGGGGCCGGCGGTGAAAAATGTCACGACGAAATCATCCAGGGAAATCGTGAAGCTCATCAGAGCCGCGCCCACAATCGCCGGCAGGAGAAGCGGCAGCGTCACGCGGCAAAACGCTTGCCAGTACGTCGCGCCGAGGTCCCGTGCGGCCTCTTCGAGCCCGGGGTCCAGCTTGCGGAGCCGCGCGCGCACCATCACCACCACGATCGGCAGATTGAACGCCGCGTGCCCGATCGTGATGGTGGTCAGACTCAGCGGCCACTTGATCAGGACAAAGAAGAGCATCAGCGCAACACCCATCATGACTTCCGGGATCACGAGCGGCAACACCAGCGCCCCTTCCACGACCCGTTGTCCACGAACCGAGAGGCGTTCCACCCCCACCGCCGCGCCCACTCCCAGCACCGTCGCGATACACGTCGAAATCACGGCCACCAGCAGGCTGTTTTGCACGGCCGCGAGGAGCGCTTGGTCGTTTGCCAGAACCTGGTACCAGTGTAAGGTGAACCCATGCCATGACGCCGAGAGCCGGGAGGCATTGAAGGAAAACAGGATCAGCACCACAATCGGCGCATACAGAAACGCCAGATTGCCCAGACCCACGCCCAATAACCACCGCCGCCGTTCACTCACCGCGTCTCCCTCTCGACCCTCCAATACCACCACACCCCGGCCAGCACCATGGCCATCAGCGCGAAGGAGAACGCCGATCCCAGCGGCCAGTCACGCACCACCAGATACTCGTGCTGGATCAGGTTTCCGACCATCATCGTGCGGGCGCCACCCAGCAGGTCCGGGGTGATATACGCTCCGAGCGTCGGAATGAACACCAGGATGCAGCCGGCGATGACGCCGGGCTTGGCCAGCGGCAGAATGACCCGCCACACCACCGCCCATCCCGATGCGTAGAGATCCCAGGCCGCCTCAACCAGCGAGAAGTCCAACCGGCCGAGGACGGCATACAAGGGCAGCACCATGAACGGAAGATACCCGTAGACGAGGCCGATCAGGACCGCCGCATCCGAGTAAAGAATCTCGACGGGGCTCGCGATGACTCCCACCTTGAGCAGGATCGTGTTCAGCAATCCCTCCGTGCGAAGGATGAACATCCAGGCATAGGTGCGCACGAGGAAATTCGTCCAGAATGGCACGATGACCAGCAGGATCCAGACTCCCTGCCGGCGAACCGGCAGGCGAGCAATGTAGTAGGCCAAGGGAAAACCGGCGAGAAGACATACGGCGGTCGTCAGCGTCGCCAGGATCAGAGAGCGTCCATACACGTGGAGGTACAGGAAATCCCCCAGCAAGGCGTAATTCTCCAGGGTGGGAGTCCATTCGATCCCGCCGTAGGGCCCTCGCGTGGCGAAGCTGATGACCAGCACAAGGAGAAGCGGGATGAAAAAGAAGAGCGCCATCCAGGCGGCGGCCGGAGCCATGAACCAACGGGTCACCCGGGAATCGAAAAGGAGAGGGGGCGTTGCAGTGGAAGGCACCGGGACATTCACTCGGCCAGAATCACTCCTTCATCAACCTTCCAGCGGACATAGATGGATTCGCCGGGGAGAAAGCGCTTCTGGTCGCCTCGCGAGTTCGGCACGCGCGCCTGCCAGAGCAGGCCCTCAGAGACGCTGAGGTGATACTGCATCTCGCTGCCGTTATACATGGCTTTGGCGACGCGGGCAGGAACCGCGTTGTCAACCCCGTCCGTTCGAACGTCCGACCGAACGTCGCGCGAAAGATGGAGGTGCTCCGGCCGCAGCACCAGCGTCACTTGGGCGCCGGCCAGCGCACCCAGCGGTGCCCGCGCATGAATCGCCGGCACGGCCGGGAGGTCCGGCGTGTTGACGACGCAGCGCCCGTCGTCCAGCGCAATGATTCGGCCGGTCACGGTGTTCGACACTCCGATAAAATTCGCCACAAACAGGGAGGCCGGGGATTCGTAAATCTCGTGCGGGGCTCCGACTTGGAGAACTCGTCCGTGGTCCATGACCGCCACCCGGTCGGACATGGTCAGCGCTTCCTCCTGATGGTGTGTGACACAGACAAACGTGATGCCGACCTGTTCCTGAATCGCTTTGAGTTCGACTTGCATCTCCTGGCGCAGTTGCTGATCGAGCGCCCCGAGCGGTTCATCCAGCAGCAGCACCGCCGGACGGTTGACCAGCGCGCGGGCGAGGGCCACCCGTTGCTGCTCACCGCCGGAGAGTTGACCCGGGACCCGATCCCGCTTCGAGGCCAGTTTCACCATCTCGAGGGCAGCGGTGACCCGGGATTCGATCTCCGCGCGAGGCACACGCTGCATCTCGAGTCCGAACGCGACGTTGCCGGCGGCGGTCAGATGAGGGAAGAGAGCGTAGGATTGGAACACGAGGTTGACCGGACGCCGATTGGGAGGGACCCCCTGCATGGGGTGTCCTTCGATCAGTATCTCACCCTGATCCGGACACTCGAAGCCGGCAAGGAGCCGTAAAGTCGAGGTCTTCCCCGACCCGCTCGGGCCCAGGATGGAGAAGAATTCCCCTTTCCGAATCTCCAGGGAGAGACGATCGACCGCCGTGGTGGTCCCATGGCGTTTGACGACCTCCCGCATTTCGACGCTGTTGTCGGCCAAGGGTTTGGCGCCTCGTCTATGAAGTCCCTGGAGGGCTGTCAATCGGCCGGGCCTCCGGATGGAGACGCCCGCGAGGGTGCACGACGAAGGTCCACGAGTTCAAGGCGTGAGACCGAACTTGGCCGCGGCAGCGAGAGACACGGCCGCCTGGGCGTGCTTCCGATCACGGAGCGCCTCCTGGTGCTCGCGAAGCAGTTGGCGGCGCAGCACTTCGTGGTCTTCGCCTACGATCCGGACGAGCCGATCCGCATCCTCCGCATGATCACGCACCAATTCGGACAAGGTCCTGACCTGACGTTCGAGGCGATCCAGCCGCCAGAGGATTCCTTGCGCCTCCACTTCGGTCATCCGGCCTTTCGCAGGTCCGGCTGCACGGGGCATTTTCCCCTTCACCTTACGCTTCGCCTTGGTCTTTACCTGTCCTTTACGCATCGGTCTCTCCACAAGAGGTCCGGCCGTCAGGGGTTCTGCCCCTCCGCTCTCCCGGGTCGTCGCTAGTATCCTTGGCCCACTTTGCCCTGTCAACCCCTTCATTTTCTTTCCATTTCCTCTCCGTCCTGTTAGAATTCCGCCATATGAACAACCTCCTGACGATAGTTTTGGCCGGTGGCAAGGGCGAGCGGCTCTTCCCGCTGACCCAGCACCGGGCGAAACCGGCGGTCCCCTTCGGGGGCAAGTACCGCATCATCGATTTCACCCTCAGCAACTGCCTGAACTCGGGCCTCCGCAGGATCGCCGTGATGATCCAGTACAAGTCCTATTCCCTGGACCGGCACATCCGGACCGCCTGGAGCATGCTGAACCCCGAGCTCGGCGAATTCATCTTCTCCATTCCTCCCCAGCAACGCATCAGCGAGGATTGGTACAAGGGAACCGCTGATGCCGTTTACCAGAACATGTTCCTGCTCGACAACGAACGTTCCTCCCACCTCCTCGTCCTGGCCGGGGACCACATCTACAAGATGAACTACGCCGACATGTACAATTTTTTGCTCGCCAAGCAGGCCGACGCCGTGGTCGGAGCGATCGAATTTCCGCTGGCCGAGGCCAGCCGATTCGGCGTGATCGCGGTGGATGAGGACTGCCGGATTCTTCGGTTCGACGAGAAGCCGGCGAACCCGTTCCCGCTCCCTGGGGACCCCGATCATGCGTTCGTTTCGATGGGGATATACCTCTTCCGCGCCGACGTCATCCGGGAGCACCTCATCGAGGACGCCACACAGGACACCGCCCATGATTTCGGCCGGAACATCATCCCCCGCATGATCGAGCAACAGCGCGTGTACGCCTTCAAGTTCCAGGACGAGAACAAGAAAGCCGTCAAGTACTGGCGCGACATCGGCACGCTCGATGCCTACTGGGAGGCCAACATGGATCTGGTAGCCGTCGATCCCCTCTTCAATCTGTACGACCCAGAATGGCCGCTCCGCACCTATCAGGGCCAGTTCCCGCCGGCGAAGTTCGTATTCGCACAGGACTTCGAAGGAGGCCGCATGGGCGTCGCGCTGGACTCGGTCGTCTGCGGCGGCTGCATCATCTCGGGCGGCCGGGTGCAGAATTCCGTCCTCTCTCCTGATGTCATCGTGCAGGACCATGCCGAGGTCCGGGAATCGGTCGTCATGGAACATGTGCGCATCGGGGAACATGCCCGGATCCGGCGGGCCATCATCGACAAGGATGTCGTGATCCCGGCGGCAACCGAGATCGGCTACGATCTGGACGCAGATCGTAGCCGCTTCACCGTGACCGAATCCGGCCTGGTCGTGATCTCCAAGGGAATGAGGCTCCATGCCGCCCTCCATCCATCCGGTTGAGTTGATCGAGGCCCTCCGCCGCAAGAACCTCACGCCGGCCAT
>Ga0187893_10006661_pt1 | contig 19576 bp, 18 predicted proteins | sample MA1701074metaG_FD_139574 | JGI IMG/M metagenome (GOLD analysis project Ga0187893, IMG submission 139574) | White microbial mat communities from a basaltic lava cave in the Kipuka Kanohina Cave System on the Island of Hawaii, USA - MA170107-4 metaG ... | reverse complement strand
GTGCTCGCGCATGCGGCTGCTCGCCGGCGCGCGACACTTCGAGGTCACCGAGCTTCCGAGCTACGAGCCCGCCGGCTCCGGTGAGCACCTCTACGCCTTCCTCGAGAAGGAGGGCGTCGACTCCGAGCAGGTGGTCGAGGCGCTGTGCCGCGCGACCGGCCGGCCCGCGCGCGACGTCGGCTACGCGGGCCGCAAGGATCGCGCGGCGATCGCGCGCCAGTGGTTCAGCATCCGGCTCGCGGACGAGGCGGGCCTGCGCGCCGTGGTCGCGCCCGCGAGCGGCCGGATCTCGGTGCTCGAGCTGTCGCGCGACCGCAGCAAGCTGCGGCTCGGACAGCTGCGCGGCAACCGCTTCCGGCTCGGCCTCGAGCCGCTCGCCGACGCGAGCGCGCTCGAGCGCTTGCGCGAGCGCGTTGCGGGGCTCGAGCGCGACGGCGTCGCGAACCGCTTCGGCGCGCAGCGGCTCGGCTTCGCGGGCGCGAACGTCGCGATCGCGAACGCGTGGGCGCGCGGCGATCTCGCGCGCGCCGCGGCGCTGTGCATCGACGCGCGCGGCGAGTGGGAGATCGGCGACGCGCTGCCCGCCGGCTTCCGGCCCGGACCGACCGGCCGGGTGCTCGGCGCGCTCCGCCGCGCGCCGGGCGATCCCGCCGCCGCGCTGCGCGCCGCCGGCCCGCGCTTCGCCAAGCTCGTCGCCTCGGCCGCGCAGAGCGCGGTGTTCAACGCCGTGCTCGATCAGCGCCGGGCCGAAGGGATCTTGCACCGGCTGCGCGCGGGCGACGTCGCGCGCCGCAAGGACGGCGGCGTGTTCCGCTGTCTGCCCGAGGACCTCGAGCGCCTGAACGCGCGCGCCGCGCCGGGCGTGCTCGAGGTCGCCGCGACCGGCCCGCTGCCGGGCTTCGACGCGTACGCGCCGAGCGCGGCGATCGCGGCGCAGGAGCGCGCGTGGAGCGCGCCGGCCGGCGTCGACTGGAACGCGTTCGCGAAGGACGGACCGCTCGCCAGCCCGGGCGACCGACGCGCGCTCGTCGTGCCGTTCCTGGAAGCACCGGAGCTCGAGCCCGCCACCGACGCGCTCTGGCTCCGCTTCGCGCTCCCCGCCGGCAGCTACGCCACCGAAGTGCTGGCGCAGCTCGACGTCGCCGTTCCGGAGCGCCGCGGCTGAGCCGCAGGCGCAGGCGTTCGTCGGCGCGCTTGCTGTGCAGCGACGGCGGCGTTGTCAACCGACGCTCGCCGCCGGGCGCGACGGCGCCGCACTCGCGCGCAACAGCCGAAGCGGGTCGACACCGATAGGCAAGGTGATGATGAAGGGAATCGCCGCGACCGCTCTGCTCGCCTGTCTCGCGCTGCTCGTTTCGGGCTGCGCGAGCGCACGCGATCCGCGCGCGGCCGCGTTCGCCAGGGCCCAGCGCTTCTACGACGCGGGCAAGTACGCCAAGGCGCTGCAGGCGACCGAGCTGGCCGAGGCCAGCGCCGAGCTCGATCCCGCGCTCGCCGCGCGCACGCTCGTGCTGCGCGCGCGCTGCCTCGAGGCGCTGGGCCAGCAGGAGCCGGCCGAGGCGCACTACCGCTACGTGGTCGATCAGTACCCGGCCAGCGAGCTGGTCGCGCAGGCGCGCGCCGAGGTCGCGCGGCTCGACGTCGACGCGGACGCGAACGCGCCCAAGCCGGCGGGCGACGAGCTCTCGGAGTGGGGCTTCCTCGAGGAGGTCGTGCTCGAGTACCCCGACATCCGCTATCCCGAGCTCGCGCTGGGCATCGGCGTGGGCGGCACGGTCGTGGTCGCGTTCCAGGTGAACGAGAACGGCCAGGCGACGCAGATCCGCGTGCTCTCCGCGCCGCACCCGCTGCTGGGCGGCGCGGCGATCGACGCGATCTCCCGCGCGCGCATCGATCCCACCATGCTCGGCCTGACCGATCGCAGCGCGCTGCCGGCGCTGCGCCAGACCAAGATCAACTTCGAGCTCGAGTGAAGCTCGGGCGCGGCCCGCAAGCCATGGCCGACGCAGCCACGATGTCGATCGCGCTGGCGCGCAGGCTCGCCGCCGCGCACGAGACGCTGCACGTCGAGGGCATGCGCGCGACCGCCGCGCTCGAGGGCAACCCGTACGAGGTCGAGGTGCGCCGCTTCGGCCGCGCGACCGCCACGCTCTCGGTCAAGCTCGCGGTGGTCGAGTGGTACAACCGCGTGGTCGGGCTCGAGCTGCAGGACGCGCGCGCGATCCCCGAGATCCTCGACTTCTTCCGCTCGCGCGGGATCCGCGCGCGCTTCGAGATCGGGCCGGCGGAGCTGACCTCCGCGCTCGCGCTCCAGCTCGCGATCGAGCGCGTCGGCGTCGAGCGCATCGAGTCCGTGGTGTACGCGCCGATCGACGCGCTCGTGACGCCGCGCGCGACGCCGGTCGTCGTGCGGCCGTCGCCGTTCGAGGAGATGGATCTGTTCCTCGAGCTCTGGGCGCGCGGCTTCGCGCTGCCTGAGTTCCTGAGCAGCGACGTGAAGCGCATGCGCGCGGCCTGGTTCAGCGTGCCGGGCGTGGAGCGCTACCTCGCGCTGCTCGACGGGGAGCCGATCGCGTGCGGCGGGCTCTACCTGCACGGCGAGGTCGGCTACCTGTGCTTCTCCGCGACGCTGCCGGAGGCGCGCGGCCGCGGCGCGCAGAGCGCGCTGATCGCGCGGCGATGGCGCGACGCGTCAGCGGCGGGCTGCCGGCACGTGATCAGCACCACGCCGTTCGGCGGCACGAGCCAGGCGAACATGGAGCGCGCGGGCATGCGCACCGCGCACTCGATGGGAATCTGGCTCGACTACGGGATGAAGTTGTAACCAGCTCTTGCCAGCGCAAACTGCAACGTGTTCCAATCGCCCGCGACGAAGGCGTCGGTGCCGCAACGGGAAGGGGCGGAGTCGGGAAAAGCGCCGCATAGCTTGAGAGAGCGGATCCGGGAGGGAGCGTCTCAGTTGAGGGATCGTGTCCGCTTGCGTCTCGCGCGGATCGCCCCGGGGGTCGCGGTGCTCCTCCTGACTCTGGCGACACCGGCGTCTTCGTCGTCGACGGCCCCGCAGCCGGGGTCGGCCGGCGTTCCGCGCGGCAACGGCTTCGAGGCCGAGCCGGACTGCACGTCGTGCCACACGGGATTCCCGCTCAACTCCGACGGGCGCGGGATCCTGAAGCTCGACGGTGTGCCGAAGCACTACGTGCCCGGGCAGCGCTACACGCTCACGCTCTCGCTCTCGCACCCCGACGAGGAGCGGCGGCGCTGGGGCTTCCAGCTCACCGCGGTCAGCGCCAAGACGCTCGCGGGCGCGGGCGCGTTCGTCGTCACCGACGAGCCGAACACGCAGCTGATCCGCGGACCCGTCGGGAATCGCGAGTACATGAGCCACTCGTACTTCGGCACGGGCGTGGGCGAAGCCGGCGGCTGCAGCTGGACCTTCGACTGGGTCGCGCCGCAGCCCGCGGTCGGCCGCATCGCGTTCTACGGCGTCGGCAACGCCGCGAACCTCGATGGCTCGAAGGAAGGCGACCGCATCTACACACCCGCGCCGGTGCCGAAGCCGCTCGCGGTCAGCGCCCCGGCGAAGCCGGGCGCGAAGGAGGCGTCGCGGTGAAGTTCTGGCAGGCCGTCTCGTTCACCGAGCCCGACCAGCTGGTCGAGGTCGCGAAGATGGCCGAAGAGGTCGGCTTCGACGGCATCCTGGTCTCGGACCACCTGTTCTTCCCTTTGCTCCTCGAGTCGAAGTACCCGTACACACCGGACGGTGTTCCCGGCTTCACGGCCGAGACGCCCTGGCCCGAGCCGTTCTCGCTGGTCGCCGCGATGAGCGCCGTCACGCGGCGGCTGCGCTTCGCGACCATGGTCTACATCCTCCCGCTGCGGCACCCGCTCGAGGTCGCCAAGGCGACCGCGACGCTCGACGTCCTGTCCGGCGGTCGCTTCGTGCTCGGCGTCGGCGCGGGCTGGATGAAGGAGGAGTTCGACCAGCTCGGCGTCGACTTCCGCACGCGCGGCGCGCGGCTCGACGAGTCGATCGCGGTGCTGCGCGCGCTCTGGGCCGGCGGCATGGTCGAGCACCACGGCCGCTTCTTCGACTTCCCACGCTTGCAGATGAGCCCCGCGCCCGCGAAGCCGGTGCCGATCTACGTCGGCGGCGCGAGCCCGGTCGCGCTGCGCCGCGCGGCGCGCTGCGACGGCTGGCTCGGCAACGGCTCCGATCCGGCCGAGGCCTCGCGCATCCTCGGCGAGCTCGCGCGCCTGCGGCGCGAGGCCGGGCGCGAGCGCCTGCCGTTCGAGGCCGTCGTGCCGCTCACCACGCCGCCCGATCCCGACGTGCTGCGCCGGCTCGAGGACCAGGGCGCGCACGGCACCGTCAGCTACCCGTTCCTGTACACGCTCGGCCCGACCTCGACGCTCGCGCAGAAGCGCCGCTACCTCGAAGGCTACGCCGAGAGCGTGATCCGCAAGGCGCGCTGATGGCGGACTTGGCGGCGATCGAGGCGCGGCTCACCGGGCCGGGCGGGCCCTTCGAGCTCGTCGTCGAAGACGTGCTGGGCGCGCGCATGCCGGTGTTCAAGAACCGAATGCGCTCGCTGCGCGAGCTTTTGGCCGCGTCGGCCGCGCAGGGCGAGAAGGAGTACCTCGTCTACGAGGGCCGGCGCATCACGTACGCCGAGCACCTGCGCCTGGTCGCGAGCGTCGCGCGCGCGCTGGAAGCGCGCTTCGGCGTGCGGCGCGGCGATCGCGTCGCGATCCTCGCCGCGAACTGCCCCGAGTGGATCATCTCGTTCTGGGCGGCGCAGGCGCTCGGCGCCGTCGCGGTCGGCCTGAACGGCTGGTGGGCCGGCGACGAGATCCGCTACGGCGTGCGCGACTGCGACCCGAAGGTCCTGATCGCGGATCGCCGCCGGCTCGAGCGCGTCGCGAACGGTCCGCTCGGCGTGCCCGTGGTCGAGATCGAGAGCGAGTTCGAGAATCTGTGCCCGGATCGCGACGCGGCGCTGCCCGAAGTCGCGATCGAGGAGGACGACCCTGCCGCGATCCTGTACACGAGCGGCACCACCGGCCGGCCGAAGGGCGCGGTCAACACGCAGCGCAACATCCTCGCGCTGGTCGGCGTGCAGTTCTTCCACGGCGCGCGGATGATGCTCGCGGCCGCCGCCGACGGCCGCGTGCCGGCGGGTCCGCCGCGCCCGACCTGCGCGTTGGTCACCACGCCGCTCTTCCACGTCTCCGGCCTCTACACCGGCGCGGTGATGATGCTCGCGAGCGGCGCGAAGACCGTGTGGCGCGCGGGGCGCTTCGATCCCGAGGACGCGCTGCGCCTGATCGAGCGCGAGCAGGTCACGTCGTGGGGGCCGATGGGCACGATGGCGTACCGCGTCGTGCACCACCCCGACGTCGCGAAGTACGACCTGTCGAGCGTCACCAACGTCGGCTCGGGCGGGGCGCCGACCAGCGTGGAGCTGCAGGACAAGATCCGCGCCGCGTTTCCGTCGGCGCGCGCGAGCCTCGGCCTGGGCTACGGGCTGACGGAGTGCACCGCGCTCGCGACGCTCGCGTTCGGCGAGGACCTCGCGCGCCACCCGCACTCCGCAGGCCGCCCGCTGCCGACGGTGCAGGTCGAGATCCGCGACGAGAGCGGGCGCGCGCTCCCCGAGGGCGAGACCGGCGAGATCCACGTGCGCGGCCCGCTCGTGATGGCCGGCTACTGGCGCAACCCAGAGGCGAGCGCGGCGTCGATCCGCGCCGATCGCTGGCTGCGCACCGGCGACATCGGGAAGCTCGTCGAAGGGCGGCTCTACATCGACGCGCGCGCGCGCGACCTGATCCTGCGCGGCGCGGAGAACGTCTACCCGGTCGAGATCGAGCAGCGCCTCGAGGCCCACCCCGACGTGCTCGAGGCCGCGGTGGTCGGCGTCGACCACGAGGAGCTCGGCCAGGAGGTGAAGGCGATCGCCGTGCTGCGGCCCGGAGCGCGCGCGAGCGCGGCCGAGCTCGCGGCCTTCGTGGCCGAGACGCTCGCCGCTTTCAAGGTGCCCGCGCACTGGGAGCTGCGCGCCGAGCCGCTACCGCGCAACGCCACCGGCAAGGTGCTGAAGAACGTGCTGGTCGGCGCGGCCGAGAATCCGTTCGTCGCCGAGTAGTACACTCCTCGCACGACGCACGAGGAGTAGCCGATGGCCAAGGTTCGGATCGAGGGCCGCTGCGACCCGCGCTGGAAGCGCGTGCGCGAGCTGTTCGAGCACGGCTTCGAGAGCGGCGCGGAGCTCGGCGCCGGCCTTTCGGTGTTCGTCGGCGGCCGCGAAGTGATCGACCTCTGGGCCGGCTACACCGACAAGGAACGCACGCGCCCGTGGCAGCGCGACACGCTCGCGAACGTCTACTCGACCACCAAGGGCATCACCGCGATCGCCGCGCACCAGCTGGTCGAGCGCGGCGAGCTAGAGCTCGACGCGCCGGTCGCGCGCTACTGGCCCGAGTTCGCGCAATCGGGCAAGGCGGCGATCCCGGTCCGCATGCTGCTCAACCACCGGGCGGGGCTGGCCGCGGTCGCGGAGCCGCTCCAGCCCGACGACATCTTCGACTGGAGCAAGATGACGCGCGCGCTCGAGCGCCAGGCGCCGTGGTGGCAGCCGGGCGCGGAGCACGGCTACCACGCGCTCACCTACGGCTGGCTGGTCGGCGAGCTGATCCGGCGCGTGTCCGGCATGAGCGTCGGCCGCTACGTGCGCGAGCACATCGCCGCGCCGCTCGGCGCGGAGTTCTGGATCGGCCTGCCCGAGGAGCTCGACGCGCGCGTGGCGGACCTGCAGCAGGGGCCGATCGCGACCGACAACCCGACGCTGATGGAGCGCATGACGGCCGAGCCGAACGGCGTGCTGGCCAAGGCGTTCGGCAATCCGCCGCTGCTCCTGATGAGCCCGAACACGCGCAGCTGGCGCGCGGCCGAGCTCGCCGCCGCCAACGGCCACACCACCGCGCCGGCGCTCGCGCGTATCTACGGCGCGCTGGCGAACGGCGGCGAGCTCGACGGCGTGCGCATCCTGCGGCGCGAGACGATCGAGCGCGCGCGCGCCGAGGAGTCATACGGCGCCGACCGCGTGCTCACGCTCACCACGCGCATCGGGCTCGGCTTCTTCCTGCCGCCCGAGAACGAGCCGCTCGGTCCGAACCCGCGCACCTTCGGCCACGGCGGGGCGGGCGGATCGCTCGGCGTCGCCGATCCCGAGGCGAACGTGGGCTTCGGCTACGTGATGAACCTGATGCACACCGGCATGTGGCTGGCCGATCCGCGCCCGCGCGCGCTGCTCGACGCGGTCTACGAAGGGGTTTGAGCCGCTCTCGGCACGCCCACCAGGTAGGTCGCGTACGCCGGCGGGCCGGGCAGCCGGATGCGGCCGATGTCCCAGTCGTACGCATCGCGGTGTCGGGGCTCGAGCGAGCCGACGATCTCTTCGAGCTCGCGCGTCGAGTACACGCGCAGGCACGACACGAGCCCGTCCCAGAGCACGAACAGCGGCAGGATCGGCACGAGGTAGGTGAACGGCAGCCAGATCCAGCGGAACGGGCGCAGGAAGGGCAGGGCCAGCGCGAAGGTGAGCGGCGCGAACAGGATGCCGAGCATCGGCAGGAGCGCGCGGTCGACGACCTCGAAGATTGCGATCGGGCGCTTCGCCGCCGCCGCGTCGGCGACGATGCCGCGCGCCATCGGCGGCCGGAAGTGGTGGAAGGCGTTGAACAGCGTGCGCAGTCCGGCCAGCTCGCGCGGCACGCGCGTCGCGTCGACCGGCTCGCGCGACCAATTGATCCGGCCCGCCGAGCGCTCGGCGGCGCGCGCCAGCGACCCTTCGTTCGGATAGAAGTCGGTGAGCAGCGCGCGCACCTCGACCCCGCGCACGGCCAGCGCGTCGACCACCTCGCCCACCGGGCCCGCGCCCCCCGAGCACAGGTCGACGATGCGCTTCTCGCCCGAGCGCGCGAGCGCCTCGGCGATCTTCGGCGCGAGCGCCGCGGTGTGGCCGGCCACGCGCGACGCGAACTCGAGATACGCGGTGCCCGCGTCGCGCAGGACGCGCGGGAACCACGGCTGGTCCTCGAGCTCGAACAGGTGCACCCGGTTCATCGCGCGCAACCTTGTACCATGAAGGGCGCATGAGCCAATGGATCCCGATCGGGCGCTTCGCGGAGCTGTCGGGCTTCACGGTGCGCGCGCTGCGCCACTACGAGAGCCTCGGGCTGCTCGTGCCCGGGCGCGTCGATCGCGCGAGCGGCTACCGCTCGTACCGGCCCGATCAGCTGCCCGACGCGCTGCGCGTCCGGCTGCTGCGCGCGCTCGAGATGCCGCTGCCCGACGTGGTCACGGTGATGCGCGCGCCCGAGAGTCCCGCGGCGCTCGAGCTCCTGCGCGTGCACCGCACGCGCGTCGCGTCGCGCGTCGGCGAGCTCGAGCAGCAGCTCGCGCGGCTGGACGAGTGGCTGCACGGCGCGCTCGCGGAGCTCGACCCCGAGCAGCCCGCGCTCGACGAGCGCGCGAGCGCGGCCGCGGCCGAGGACAGCGCGCCGGTCCAGCCCGTCGAGCGCGCGTTCCTCGAGCTGTTCGGTCCGCCCGAGAAGCCGTAGCGGTCCGCGTCGCCCGAGGTCCCCGAACGACGCGCAACAGTCGGTGGCAAGTCTGCGAGGAGCGGCGCGATCTCGTCTCGTGGTTCCGCCTCGATGGCGATCCGTGGTACGGTCGCGAACGGCCGTTCCAAGATCGGCCAACGCCCCAACGTCGGAGTCTCGTGTGCTGCGGAGCGGTCTTCGGGAGAAGCTGTGTCTGCCCGTGCTCGCCGTCGTGCTGGCCGGGCCGGCGGCTCCCGTGGCCGCGCAGGATCTCGAGCTGAGCTGGATTCCTCCCGTCGGGAGCGCGGTGACGGGCTACTACGTGTTCGTCGCTCCAATCGGACCCGGTCCGCTGGTCGCGACACCGATCGACGTAGGCCGGCCGGATCCGGACCAGGACGGGATCGTGCGCGTCCGGATTCCCGACGTGCCGGCCACGGGGCTGCGGATCGAGGTCTCGTCCTACGACGCCGACCGCAACGAATCCGCGCGTTCGAACCGCGTGATGCTGATCCGCCGCAGCGAGTACCTCGAGGAGCCCGTCTGGTCCACGGACTACCAGAGTCTGCCGGTGGGCGAGGCGGTGTTCGGATTCGTCGATTCCGGGGATCTCTTCACCGTTCTGCCACAGTCCGCGAGCAACCTCGCGCTGCACGCACCGCTGACGCCGGGCAGCCTCGTGTCGCGGCTGGTCGAGAGCTTGTCCTCGCTCGACGGCGGCTCGCTGCTCGAGTCGTACGAAGTGGCGGGCCGCATGTACCTGTTGCCCGGCACGCGCAACGCGGGCGTGGGCGTGACGTTGCCCGCCGCCGCGCCCTGGATCCCGGGCTCGATCGAGCTGGTGCCGGGCGGACTCGACGAGCTGTACGCGGGCTTCGTGCTCGGTCCCGACGCCACGGGGGTGTTCCGCGTGCAGCAGCGCGCCGCGATCCCGCTCAGCTGCGCAGGCTCGAGCTCGACGGGCATCACCGCGATGGCCTATCGCTGGTATCGCTTCCGGCTGCGCTACACGGAGCCCCAGCGCCGCGCGCGCGTGCGCGCGAAGGTGTGGCGCGAGGGGCTGGCCGAGCCGGCGTCGTTCGCGGTCGACTGCTGGACCGACGTGCTGGAGGCCTCGCCGACCGGCGTCTTCGCGTTCTACCGCGAGGGCTGGGGCGGCGTTTACTGGGACGACCTCGAGCTCCGTCCGGTGCGCGGCTGGTGGCAGCCGCCTCCGATTCCTTGAACAACGTGTGAACTTCTGACCGCGCGCGCGTGACTGCCGTCACGCCCGCGCGCATCGCGACCCCGACGCGCCTCGCGTCACCAGTGCGGATTTCCGACGACGGATCGCGCGCCGTGTGACGCGGCCTACGGTGGACTCCGACGACGCGTGCGAGGTTCCCCGCGCGCACATCGACGATCGGCTGCTTCGACTCGAGCAGACGCGACGTTCGAGATCGCAGTCTTGGGAGGGGTCCATTGTTCACGCCGCAGGATCGTCGTCTGTGTTTCCTCGTCTGGCTCTCGGTGTTGTTCGCGGCCGTCGCGGGGACCGACATCGCGGCCGCGCAAGACGTCGAGCTCGCCTGGCTGCCGCCGGCCGCGGGCGCCGTCGCCGGCTACAACGTCTACGTCGCTCCGGCGAGCGGCGGGCCGGTCGTCGCCGCGCCGATCGACGTCGGGCGCCCGACCGTCGACGGCGCGGGCATCGCGCGCGCGCGCATCTCGGTCGAGCCCAGCATGAGCCTGAACATCGAGATGACCTCGTACGACTCGTCGCGGCGCGAGTCCGCGCGCTCGAACCGCGTGACGCTGACCCGGCGTAGCGAGTACACCGAGGCGCCGATCTGGTCGACGAACTTCTCGTCGGCGCCGATCGGAGCGATCGCCCCGGGCTTCATCGGATCGGGCTTCGCCGTCACGCAGTTCCCGGCCGGCAATCGCGTGCTCGGAGTTCCCAACGCCACCGGGTTCCCGGTCGCGCGCTTCCTCTCGAGCGGCGGCTGGAAGCCGTACGAGCTGTCGGGCCGCATGTACATGCAGCCGGGCTCGCGCCGCGCCGGCGTGGCGGTGCGCGTCGCGCTCGCGGGCCGCGGCGGCGATCCCTTCGGCGCGGGCTTCCGGCTCGGCGGCGATGCGACGGGCGCGTTCAGCGTGCAGCCGAACGCCGGCCTGTCGCTCGCGTGCGCGAGCTCCGAGTCGACGGGCGTGCCCGCCCTCGCGCTGCGCTGGTTCCGCTTCCGCGTGCGCTACACCGAGCCCGACGATCGCTCGCGCGTGCGCGCCAAGGTCTGGCCCGACGGAACCGCCGAGCCGTCCAGCTGGCAGGTCGACTGCTGGACCGCGGACCTGCCGGCCGTCGACTCCGGCGTGTTCGCGCTGTATCGCGACGGCTCGGGCGCGGTCTACTGGGACGACCTCGTCGTCCAGACCGTGGGCGGCTGGTGGGCATCCATTCCGTACTTGTGAGCGCGCGTAAGAGGCGCGCGGAGTTGTGAGCGCGCACCGGTGGCGCGCGGCAAGTACAATCGGCGCATGGCCGACTTCGCCGAGCGCACGTTCACCTGCCGCGACGGGCTGCGACTGTACTACCGCGACTATCCCGGGCCTACACGCCCGGGTGTGGCCGCGCTGTGCCTGCACGGGCTGACGCGGAACTCCAAGGACTTCGAGGAGCTCGCCCCGCGCCTCGCGCGCACGCGCCGGGTGCTGGCGCTCGACGTGCGCGGCCGCGGGCGGTCCGAGCGCGATCCCCAGGCGGCGCGCTACCTGCCGCCCGTCTACGCGCAGGACGTGGTCGAGCTGCTCGCGGCCGCGGGCGAGCCGCGCGTGGCGGTGATCGGGACGTCGATGGGCGGGCTGCTCGCGCTCTTGCTCGCGGCGGCGCGGCCCGAGCTGCTGGCCGGCGTCGTGTTGAACGACATCGGTCCGGTGGTCGACCCGAAGGGCATCGCGCGCATCGCCAGCTACGTGGGCAAGGGCGCCGACGTGCGCAGCTGGGACGCCGCCGCCGACGCGATGAAGTCGCTGAACGCGCCGTTCTTCCCCGCGTTCGGCCCCGCGGACTGGCTGCGCTTCGCGCGCCGCACCTACCGCGAGGACAGCGACGGCACGCTCCGCCCCGACTACGACCCCGCGATCGCGGAGGCGACGCGCGCGGGCGGCGCGGTGCCCGCGGATCTGTGGGGACTGTACGCGGCGCTCGCGCCGATCCCGACGCTCGCGATCCGCGGCGAGCTCTCCGACATCCTGTCGGACGAGACGCTCGACGAGATGGCGCGGCGCAAGCCCGACCTCGAAGTGCTGCGCGTGCCGCGGCGCGGGCACGCGCCGACGCTCGACGAGCCCGAGTGCGTGGCCGCGATCGAGAAGTTCCTGCTCAGAATCTAGGAGAGTTGGTCCGCGCCGCGACGCCGCCGTCGGCGACGATCGCCGCGCCGTGCACGTAGGACGCGTCGTCCGAGGCGAGGAACAGGGCGACCGCGGCCATCTCCTCGGGCCGGCCAAGCCGCCCGCACGGGATCTGGCGCTCCCAGCCCGCGCGCCCGCCGGTGGCCTCGACCGCCGCGAGCAGCGGCGGCGTTTCGATCGGGCCGGGCAGGATCGTGTTCACGCGCACGCCGCGCGCCGCGTTCTCGACCGCCGCGGTCATGGTCAGGTTCACGACCGCGGCCTTGGCCGCGCCGTACGCGCCGAGGCCGGGCTCGCCCGCGACCGCCGCGCCGGAAGCGATGTTGATGATCGAGCCGCCGCCCTGCGCGGCCATCACCGGCAGCGCGGCGCGGATGCCGTGGAAGACACCGTCGAGTGTCACCGATTGCGTGCGGCGCCAGTCGGCGTCGCCGATCGCCTCGACCGGTCCGGGGATCACGGCCGCGGCGTTGTTCACCAGCACGTCGAGCCGGCCGAAGCGGGAGGTCGCCTCGCGCACCAGCGCCTCGACCGCGCGCGCGTCGGCGACGTCGGCGGGGAACGCCACCGCGCTGCCGCCCGCGGCCTCGATCTCCTTCACCACGCGCGCGGCCGCTTCGCCGTTCACGTCATTCACGACAAGCTTCGCGCCCTCGGCCGCGAAGCGCAGCGCCGTCGCGCGCCCGATGCCCGAGCCCGCGCCCGTCACGATCGCGACCTTGCCCCGCAGCCTGTCGCCCATGGCTCCGCTCCCCGTCCTGGTGGCTTCGCAGACGCGCCGCGAACTGCTTGTCGCGTCGGATGAAACGTGTTCTAATTTTCTACGCGATCGCCGGCGAAGTCCACTCGACGCCACTGCGGCGTCCACTGGGAGGGATCCGATGGCACGCTTCCCGTTCGGCTACGCGAACAGCTGGTACATGATGCTCTACTCCGACGAGCTGCCGGTCGGAGCGGTGAAGCGACTGCACTACCTGGGCCGCGAGCTGGTGGCGTTCCGCGGCGAGGACGGCGCCGCGCGCGTGTTCGACGCCTACTGCCCGCACCTTGGCGCGCACCTGGGCCGCGGCGGAAAGGTCGTCGGCTCGCACCTGCAGTGCCCGTTCCACGCCTGGGAGTTCGGCGGCGACGGCAAGTGCGCGAAGGTTCCCTACGCGAACAAGATCCCCGCCAAGGCCGAGGTGAAGTCGTGGCCGGTGGTGGAGCGCAGCGGCCAGATCTTCATCTGGTACCACGAAGAGGGAAAGCCGCCCGAGTTCGCGATCCCCGAGCTGCCGCACTGGGGCGACGCCGGCTGGACCGGCGCCTGGCAGAAGTACGAGTGGTCCGTGAAGACCTGCCCGCAGGACATCATGGAGAACGCGATCGACTGGCCGCACTTCCACACCGTGCACGGGATGGAGATGCCGCCGCAGAAGACGCACAAGTTCGACGGCAAGATGTTCTTCTGGAACATCGGCACGACCAAGCAGGTCGCGACCATGGGCGGGGTCACCGACAACCTGTACATGGAGGCCCAGAACTGGGGCCTCGGGTACAACTTCCTGACCTACACGGGAATGTTCACGACCGTGATCTCCACCGGCCTCACGCCGATCGACGAGGAGACCACGCACTTCCGCACCGCGATCATCGGCAAGAAGGACGGCCGCAGCGAGGAGGAGACGATCCAGCTGCTGAAGGCCTACATGGACGATCAGTCCGGCGCGATCACGCAGGACTTCGAGATCTGGGAGAACAAGCGCTTCCGCGCCAAGCCGGTGCTGTGCGACGGCGACGGCCCGGTCGGCGAGTTCCGCCGCTGGTGCCGTCAGTTCTACTCGAAGGACTGGGCCGAGGCCGACTAGGCCGGAGCCCGCGTCACGCCGATGCCCCCCGAACGAGCGAGCGGCGTTTCGCGCCGCGATTTCCTCGGTCTCGCCGGCGCGGCGGGCGCGGCGCTGGCCGCGAGCGCGTGCGCGGCCGTCGGCGCGCAGCCGGGCGACGCGGGCGAGCCCGCGTTCGACCGCGAGACCGACGTCGTCGTGGTCGGCTCCGGCGCGGCGGGTGCGGTCGCCGCGCTCTACGCGCACGAGCGCGGCGCGCAGGTGCTCCTGCTCGAGAAGGGTCCGGTGTTCGGCGGCACGACCGCGAAGTCCGGCGGTGTGTACTGGATCCCGAACCATCCGATCGAGCGAGAGCGCGGCCTGAAGGAGCCGCGCGAGGCGACGATCGCGGCGATGTGCCGCGCCTCGTACCCGATCCTGTTCGCGGCCGACAAGCCGCGCTTCGGCTTGCCCGCGCACGAGTACGAGCTGATCGAGACCTTCTACGACCGCGGCGCGGACGCGGTGGTCGGACTCGAGAAGATGGGCGCGCTCGTCTCGATGTCCGCCGACGTCCTGTCCGGACCGATGCCGGACTACTTCGAGCCGCCCGACGCGAAGCGGATCGTCGACCGCCGCTACTGGGCGCGCAAGCCGGACGGCTCGTTCGGGCTGGGCGACGAGATGATGCGCCAGCTGCGAGCGGCGCTCGACGGCCGCAAGGTTCCCGTGCTGATGGGCCACCGCGCGGTGCGCCTGCGCGTGAACCCGCGCGGCGAGGTGGTGGGGCTCGACGCGCAGAAGCTCGGCGGCGAGACCGTGCGCGTGCGCGCGCGGCGCGGGGTCGTGTTCGCGAGCGGCGGCTACACGCACAACCGCGACCTGGTGCTGAACTTCCAGCCCGGCCCGGTGTTCGGCGGCTGCGCGGTGCCGACCAACGAGGGTGACTTCGTCGCGCTGTCCGAATCGCTCGGCGCGAAGCTCGGCCACATGCAGAGCGCCTGGCGCGCGCAGATCGTGCTCGAGCAGGCGCTGCAATTCTCGGCCACGCCCGACGACGTGTTCATGCCGCCGGGCGACAGCATGATCCTGGTCAACCGGCTAGGCGCGCGGGTCGTGGACGAGAAGTCGAACTACAACGAGCGCACGCGAGTGCACTACGTGTGGGATCCGGTCCGGCACGAGTGGATCAACCTCCTGCTGTTCATGGTCTACGATCAGCGCACGGCGGAGCTGTTCGGCGGGCGCTTCCCCCTGCCGCCCGCGGGCACGAGCGTTCCGTACGTCCTGCGCGCGGACACGCTCGCGGGGCTCGGGAAGGAGATCGACGCGCGGCTCGCGACGCTCGCGGACCGCACCGGTGGCGCGGCGCTCGACGCGGCCTTCGCGAAGTCGCTGGCGAAGACGGTCGCGCGCTGGAATCAGATGTCCGCGCGCGGCGTCGACGAGGACTTCGCGCGCGGCGCCGGCGTGTACGACCGCGACTGGCATGCCAAGATCTGGTCGTTCCCCAATCCCGGCACGAAGCACGCGCTGCCGCGGAAGAACGTCACCATGCATGCGCTGTCCTCGCGCGGTCCGTACTACGCGATCATCCTCGCGGCCGGCACGCTCGACACCAACGGTGGGCCGGTGACGAACAGCCGCGCGCAGGTGCTCGACGCGGCGGGCAAGCCGATCCCCGGCCTGTACGGCGCCGGAAACTGCATCGCCTGCCCGACCGGCCCCTACTACTTCGCGGGCGGCGGGACGCTCGGCCCCGCCGTCGCGTTCGGGTGCATCGCGGGCGAGAACGCGGCCGCCGAGCCGGTGAAGGGGCTCGCGTGACCGGCCGCAGCCAGCTCGTCCGCCACGAGCGCGCCGCCGCGGGCGCCGAGCGCCGCGGCACGCTCGTCGCGCTGCACTCCGACGGCGGCGACGCGCGCGAGCTTCTGCCGCTGTGCGCGGCGATCGGGCCTGACTTCGACCTGCTCGCGCCGCAGGCGTCGCGCTCGCGCAATCCGTTCCTATCGAGCGCGCCGCCCGACGATCCGCGCTGGCGCGAGTACGCGGGCTTCTCGTGGTTCCGCCGCGACGACGCGGGGCAGCCGGAGCCGGCGAGCTTCGGCGACAGCCTGTGGCAGGTGCAGCAGCTCGTGCTCGAGCTGCACGAGCGCGGCGCGGGGCCCGTGACGCTGCTCGGCTTTCGCGAAGGCGCGACGCTCGCGCTCGGCGCGGCGCTCGCGCTGCCCGAGCTGCTCGACGGCGTGGTCGCGATCGACGGCGCTCCGCCCGCGATCGCCGGCTGGAGCGAGCGCTTCGCGCCGCCCGCGGATCTGGCCGTGGCGGAGATCCGGGCCGACTACACCGATCCGCGTGGCGCCGCGGATGCGGTTCGCAAGTTCCTCGACGAGCGCCGCGGAGGTGCGAGCGATGGGCGCGGCTGAGAACAAGAAGCTGGTCAGGAACTACTTCAAGCTGATCGCGAGCGGGAGCCCGAAGCTCCCCGATCTGCTCGCCGACGACGTGGTCTGGTGGGTCCCGCCCGGCAGCGACATGGCCGGCACCTACGAGGGCAAGGCCAAGGTGCTCGAGCTGATGGGCAGCGGCGTCGGACTGTACGACCCGAGCGTGCCGATGAAGATCACGGTCGAGGACATGGTGGCCGAGGGCTCGAGCGTGTGCGTGCAGTTCGTGCTCGAGGCGCGCACCGCGAAGGGCCGCGACTACCGCAACCACTACCACTTCGTGTTCAAGATCCGGCGCGGCAAGATCGCGCTGGTGAAGGAGTACGTCGACACGAAGTACGCGCACGATCTGCTCTTCACGTGAGGACCGAGCGATGAAGAATTCGTGGATCCATCTCGCCAAGGGCCAGACGCCACGTCAGGCGCACGTCGCCGTGCCCAAGGGGCTCAAGGAAGAGGAGATCGGGCGCGGCGGCTTCCAGGGCCGGGTCGCGAACGTGTACCGGCGCAACGATCCGACCGGCTGGGTGCGCGTCGAAGGCGACTACGCGCCCGGCGACGTCGACGGCGAGCGCATCGACACCGGCGACCGCGCGAACCCGCGCGGCGCGCCGACGCGCCTTTGGTGGAACGACGACATCGTCGTCTCCGCCAGCCGGCGCAGCGAGCCGATGCCGTACTTCGCGCGCAACGCCGACGCCGACGAGCTCTGGTTCGTGCACCGCGGCGAGGGCACGTTCGAGACCGAGTTCGGACCGCTCGAGTTCCGACCGGGCGACTACATCGTGCTGCCCAAGGGGGTGACACACCGCTGTGTGCCGCAGACGCGCGACAACTACTTCCTGCACGTCGAGTCGCGCGGCGAGATCTCGTTCATCGAGCACCCGAACCTCGGCCGCCACAACCCGTACGACCCGGACGTGATCGGCGTGCCCGAGCCCAAGGCGATGGACGGCGACGGACGCCCGGAGTACGAGGTGCGCGTCCGGCGCGACGGGCGCGTGACCTCGTTCTTCTACCCGCACCACCCGTTCGACGTGGTCGGCTGGAAGGGCGACCTCTTCCCGTTCCGCTTCCACAACACCGACTTCCGGCCGGTGACCGCGGACCGCAACCACGTCCCGCCGTCGGCCTTCGGGCTGTTCCGCGCAGAGGGCTGGGTGCTGTGCAACTTCGTGCCCAACCCGATGCAGCGCGACCGGGAGGCGGCGCGCCTGCCCTACTACCACCGCAACATGGACTACGACGAGATCGGCTTCCTGCACGCGGGCAGCGTCGCGGGCCAGCCCATGGAGGGCACCACGATCATGTGGCACCCGCGCGGGGCGGTGCACGGACCCGGCGAGGCCGCGCGCGAGATGGCCGCGCAGTTCTGGCAGGAGATCGACACGAACGACATCCAGGCCGTGAACATCGACTGCGTGCGGCCGCTCACCGTGGCGCCGGAAGCGATGGCCGCCAAGCGCGACCACGTGCAGCTGAACGTGCGAACCGAGGGCCGCTGACGATGGCCATGCCGCAGATCGCCCGCTACACCGCGCTCGGCCCGAGCCTGTGGTCGTACGACAAGCTGCCCGACGGCGTGCGCGTCGAGCCGATCCCGCTCGTCGCCGAGGACGGCGGCGAATCGCACGGCACGCTCTACACGCGCGGCTTCGAGAGCGTGGTCGCGCTGATGATGCACCCGCGCGGCGACATGCAGCGCCACTATGCGATGCCGAAGCTGCTCGAGGCCGGCATCGCGACCTTCGGCCAGGCAGGGCGCTTCATCAACAACGACGTGAACCTGATCCACGAGCGGATCATCATCGACGTCGCGGCCGCGGTGCGGCACCTGAAGGAGCGCGGCTTCAAGAAGGTCGTCCTGCTCGGCAACAGCGGCGGCGGCGCGCTGTACAGCTTCTACCAGTCGCAGGCGCAGACCGCTCCGCCCGGCCGGCTCACCGACACCGCAGCGGGCGATCCGTGCGACCTGAACAAGATCGCGATGCCGGCCGCGGACGGCATCGTGCAGCTCGCGACGCACCTCGGTCAGGGCAAGCTCATGCTCTCGATCATCGACCCGTCGGTGACGGACGAGAACGACCCGCTCTCGATCGATCCGTCGCTCGACATGTACGACCCGGCGAACGGCTTCCGGCCGCTGCCGGAGTCGTCGAAGTACGGCCCCGAGTTCCTGGCGCGCTACCGAGCCGCGCAGAGCGCGCGAGTCGCTCGCATCGACGCGATCGCGCGCGCGCACGTGGCGGAGTGGGGCTACTGGCTGCGCAAGCTCGGCGCGCCGGACTTCGACGCGCTGCCGCCCGCCGAGCAGGCGCGCGTGCTGCGCCACGGCTTCGTCGGCCGCTACATGGCGATCCACCGCACCGAGGCGCACCCCGCCTACACCGATCTGTCCATCCTGCCGAGCGCGCGCGCGATCGGCTCGTTCTTCTCGCCGCGCCCCGACGTGTTCAACTACCTCGAGGCCGGCTTCGGCAAGTACCAGACGCCGCGCGCCTGGCTCTCGACCTGGTCCGGGCACGCCTCGCGCGCGTCGACGCTCGACTGCCTGCCCGCGATCACCGTGCCCACGCTGGTCGTCGCCTACACCGGCGACAACGCCGTGTTCTCGAACCACACCGACTCGATCTTCGAGCGCTCGCCCGCGGCCGACAAGCAGATCCACCGCGTGGCCGGCGATCACCTCGGCCTCGGCCCCGGCGGCGCCAAGGACCGCAGCGGCCAGAACGCCGCGCTCGACGTGATCGTGCCCTGGATCAAGGAAAGGTTTGCCTGATGAAGATCGACCTGTTCGCGATGCCGGCGGTGCCCGCGACGCTCGAGGAGCGCGAGCGGCTGCGCCCGATCGGCCGCTCGACCGAGCGCTACCAGATGATGCTCGAGGAGCTGCGGCACCTCGCGATCACCGCCGACCAGCTCGGCATCGACGCGTTCTCGACCACCGAGCACCACTTCCACACCGAGGGCAACGAGCTGTCGGTGAACCCGATCCTGCTCTTCGCCGACTTCGCCGCGCGCACCAAGAACATCAAGTTCGCGCCCATGTCGATCGTGATGACGGTCGCGAACCCGATCCGCGTCGCGGAGGATCTCGCGATCCTCGACCAGCTCACCAAGGGCCGCGTCGCGGTCGCGTTCGCGCGCGGCTACCAGAAGCGCTGGATGCAGGTGCTCGGCCAGGGCGCGCCGATCGCCACCGGCGCCGGCGACGACGTCGATCGCCAGAACCGCGAGCGCTACGACGAGAACGTCGAGATCCTGCTCGAGGCCTGGACCAAGGACGCGATCTCCTACAAGGGCAAGTACTTCCAGGTGCCGTACCCGCAC
>Ga0187893_10006660_pt1 | contig 19576 bp, 18 predicted proteins | sample MA1701074metaG_FD_139574 | JGI IMG/M metagenome (GOLD analysis project Ga0187893, IMG submission 139574) | White microbial mat communities from a basaltic lava cave in the Kipuka Kanohina Cave System on the Island of Hawaii, USA - MA170107-4 metaG ... | reverse complement strand
CACCTCGGGCGGCAGGTTGGCGACCACCACGTCGGCGGTGGCCACCAGCTTGCGGACGATCTCACGCCCCTCGGGGCAGCCGGGATCGAGGGTCATCGCCCGCTTGTTGCGGTTCATCACCAGGTACATGGCGCCCACGCCATCCTTGCCGACCGGCGCCACCCAGCGGTCTTCTCCTCCGCCGATCCGCTCGATCCGGATGACGTCGGCCCCGAGATCGGCCAGCAGCGCCGCGCAGTACGGCCCGGCGATGTAGCGTCCGAAGTCGAGGACCCGGACCCCGCTCAGAACACCGTCCAGCGTTCCCTCACGCTCGCTCATGTCGAGGCTCCCCTGAGTGCGACACTGCCCTGGAGACTGCACCGGCCGCCGCGCGGCGTCAAGGCGCGCCCCCTCACCCTACCCTCTCCCCCGGGGCGGGGGAGAGGGAAGTGATGGCGCCGCGGCCTCGCGCTATCGGCGGGTCGGCGTCGACCACCGCCCCCGGAGCGTCCACCATCGACGCTTCAGGGGCGCCAGCAGCACGGTTCGATGCAAGCGCAGCTCCTCGGACCAGGTGAAGCCCGCGCGCCGGACCACGCCCATGCAGGCGAGCATCACCCCGAGCTTTTGCCATGGCGAATGGCGCCACCGGCGCGACAGTCCGCTCCGGAGCCAGACCTTGTGGACGAGCGGCTCGGGGACGCGGACGAACTCGCCCAGCAATGAGAGCCGCAAGAGCCACGGCCAGTCGGCCATGAACTCTCCGGCGGGGTGGCGCCACATGCCCCCGATCTGCCGGGCCACCCCGGGCCGGAACAGTCCTCGATAGGGGACCCACCAGGGGCCGTCCCTCGTCAGGATCCACCGCGCGCGGGCGAAGCGATCGCTCACGCCTTCCAGGCGGGTATAGCTCCACCGCCGGCCGACCGCCTCGACGTCCGCGAAGGCCAGCACCGCGCGCGGGTGCGCCTCGAGCGCGGCGACGAGGCGCTCGACGTAGGTCGGCTCGAGCGGATCGTCGTGCAGCGCGAAGAAGACATAGTCTCCGTCCGCCGCGTGGAGCAGCGCATTGACATTGCCGATCCAGCCGAGCCGCTTCCGCTGGGCGAGGTACCGGACCCGAGGGGTCGCGGCCGCGAAGGCGGCGCAGATCGCCGGGGTTTGATCGGTGGATGCGTCATCGGAGATCAGCACCTGCAGGCCCGGGTAGGTCTGGGCGGCCAGCGACGACAGCGTCGGGCCGATGAAGGCCTCGGCGTTCCAGGCCGGCAACAGGGCAGCGACGCGCGGCAACGCGGCGGCGCCGTCCCGCTCACTCATGGGGCCGGCTCAGGCCAGCATCCTCCGGAGCTCGATGGCATTCGCCGGACCGCTGGTGTACTTGCCGGTGAAGACCGAGTAGTAGCCGTCCGAGGCGTCGACCCCGATCCCGTGGCGTCGATGCAGGCCGCTCTCCCGATCGGAGATGTCCGTCTTGCCGTTGGCCATGATGGAGCCCGCCATGATCTGTCTCAGCTTCAGCTCCTTCAGCTGGGGGACATACTCCGCCAGGTGGGCGACGGAGTCTTCGAGGATTCTTCGCGGAAGGTCCGGGGGGTGATGGCCTTCGCACGCCGCCTCCCAGGCATCGGGCAGGCGATCGGCCTCGCCGATGTAGGCGAGACAGGCGGGATACCAGGTGATGTACAGCGCATTGTCGCGGGGAAAGTTCACGATGTCCCCGAAGGGGCCATGGGTGATGATCAATGACGGCAGGTCCCGGAGCTCCGGCGTGGAGTCCAGCATGAACCCGTACTTCACGCGCGTGATCCAGTCCGGGGACCGGTCGCGGCGCAGCGCCCGGTCGATCCGGTGCTGGCCTTCCCAGAGACAGTTCACGACGACGTCGGCGGTGCTCCTCCACGCCCCGTCGACGTTCGTGCCGGAGATCGTGAACGTCCCGCCCGTGTTCTCGACCTGCTCGACATCATGGCGGACGAACGTGGCGATCTCGGGGTCTTGTTCTACCGCGGTGACCATCACGTGTCGCATCCATCCCGGATGGACCGCCGTCTCCTCCGAACGCACGGCATGAAGCAGGCTGGAACCGGAAAAGCGGAACGGAGTATCCATGCTCCAGATGCGCGTGGGTCTTCGTCCGAGGTAGTGCAGGCTCCGGTCGTCGGAGACTTCCTGATAGATGCCCTCCAGCGCGTTGAAGTGCGCCACGTGCTCGTCCATGGTCAGCGAAGAGTCGCGATGGATGCCGCAATGGAATCGCTCGGACAGATGGGGCTCCCACTCCATCGTGGCGCCGATGAGCGATTCAAGGGCCGGGGCGAAACGCAGGGCGTGCTCGATCATGGTCCGCGCCGTGACCAGGCTCTCGTCGCGCGCATAGACGAATCCGAGATGGATCTTGCCTTCCTGGTTCACGCTCGCGCGATTCATGAGCGCGCTGCTCTTGTCATAGAGCCGGACCCGAAAGCCGAGCTGGCGGAGGGCGAGGGCGGCACAACAGCCTTGAATACCCGCGCCGAGGACAGCCGCGACTTTGGCCAATTGCCTACCTCCCATGTTCATGGGCATCCGATCAGCGTGCCGAGTAGGATAGCGAACCCGTGACCGGACTGAAAGACGGGTTCGAATGCTTGAGCTGCAGCAGGCGGATGTCCGTGTACGTCTGCGCGGTGTCGATGCGCGTGTGCCAGGCCGCCTTGCTGATATTGGGCTGCGACAGGATCTCGGCGATCGGGACCCCCGCCTCCTCCCCCTGTTTCAGGATGCCGACGATCTGGCTCTCGGTGAAGCGTGACTTTCGCATGGGCATCTCCTGGGGTTGACCTGGCGCGGCTGGTTGTGGCATGGTACCGCGGGTTGACTGGGCGCTCAGTATGGGACGGACAGTGGCCGCGAATATCAAGGATCGGGAGCTGGTGCGGGATCGCCGCCGCCAGCTTGTCGACGCCGCGCTCGCCGTGTTCCTGCGCAAGGGCTACCACGACACCACTGTCCGCGAGATCGGCCGGGAGGCCGGCCTTACGCAGGGGACCATCTACAACTACGTCCGCTCCAAGGGCGACATCCTCTACCTCGTCTGCGACGAGGTCGTGCGCGCCTACCAGGACGCGGTGGCGCGCGCGGTGGAGGGTGTCACCGACCCGGGCTCGCGCCTGTCGGGCGCGGTCCGCGCGGTGGCCGAGGAGCTGTACGACCACCAGGACGCAATCCTGCTGATGTTCCAGGAGAGCCACGCGCTCGACCGGCGGTCGCTCAAGAACATCCTGGAACGGGTCAGCGAGTACATCGTGATGTTCGAGCGGCTCCTGGGCGAGGCCGCCCGGGACGGCCGCATCCCGCCCGTGCACCGCCGGCTCGCCGCCAACATCGTGACCTTCTTGCCCACGATGCTCGCGCTGCGACGCTGGGACCTGCGGCGGCGGATGTCGCGGGAGGCGATGCTGGACGGGGTGACCGCGTTCCTGTTGCGGGGGCTGGGCGCGAGCGACCGCATCGCGGTACCCGCACGGCGCAGGAGACCGAACGGATCAGGGAGAATATGAGCTACCACGACCTGCTCTACGAGGTCCGCGACCAGGTGGCGCGGATCACCATCAATCGCCCCAAGCAGTACAACGCGTTCACCGGCGACACGCTGAAGGAGATGGTCCTCGCGGTGGAGGCCGCGGGAGCCGATCCGGAGGTGGGCGTCGTCGTCCTCTCCGGTGCCGGCGACCGGGCCTTCTGCGCGGGAGGAGACGTCACCTGGGAGAAGGAGGGTGGGCTCGAGCGGATGATCCTCGAGCCCTACCGCTTCCACGAGACGCTGTCGCACTGTCCCAAGCCGATCATCGCCCGGGTCAACGGCTTCGCGGTCGGTGCCGGGAACCACATCGCCTATTTCTGCGATTTCACCATCGCGGCCGAGCACGCCATCTTCGGCCAGAACGGCCCACGCATCGGCAGCCCGGCCTGCGGGGGCATCGTGAGCTACCTGGTCCGGGTGGCGGGCGCGAAGCGCGCGCGCGAGATGTGGATGCTGGCGCGCAAGTACACGGCCCAGCAGGCCCTGGCGATGGGTCTGGTGAACGCGGTGGTGCCCATGGCCGAGCTGGACGCCGAGGTCGACCGGTGGTGCGCCGAGCTGCTGGCGCTGTCGCCGACGTGCCTGCGCATCCTCAAGGCATCGTTCGTCGACGAGTACGCCTCGCTGTTCGGCCAGGGCGACCAGCTCCGCCGGTACCTGACCGGGCCCGAGTTCTGGGCGGAAGAGCAGCAGGAGGGCGCACGCGCCTTTCTCGAGAAGCGGCCGGCGGACTTCTCGCGATTCCGGCGGCGCCGCCCGGGGAGGGAGGCATGAACGTCCCGTACTACTACCGCTCGGTCGATTTCGACCGGCTCGTGCGCGAGTATCCGCCATCGCAGGACTACGCCGAGACCGTCTTCTTGCACGACCGCCGCCAGATCGCCGAGGTCCAGAACCGCCGGTTCGTCTCGATCGTGGAATCCGCCTGGCGCAACCCGTTCTATCGGAAGCGATGGGAGGCCCACGGCCTGCGCCCTCAGGACATCCGATCGATGGACGACCTCGGCAAGCTACCGATGGTGGCCGTCGAGGACTTCAAGGACAGCATCAAGGCGCATCCGCCGTTCGGCGAGCATCCGGGCCTCTCGCGCGCCGACGGCGTCCACGTGCCGATCAAGATCCAGTCGAGCGGCGGGACGACCGGCATGCCGCGGCCCACGCTCTTCACGCCCTGGGAGTGGGAGATCCAGGGCATCCAGGGCTCGCGGGCGCTGTGGATCCAGGGCGCGCGCCCCGGCGACATGATGCAGATCCCGGCCACGCTCTATACCGCGAACCTCGGCTGGTTCTACTACCTGTCCTGCCTGCACTGGTCGGGCATCATGCCGGTGACGACGGGCAGCGGCAACGTCACGCCCACCCGGCGGCAGCTCGAGATCGCCTTCGACTGGGGCGTGAACCTGTGGGCCGCCTTCCCGGAATACCTGCTCCACATGGCCTCGGTGGCCGAGCAGGAGAAGCTCGATCTGCGCGCGCTGCGCACGCGCCTCATCACCGCCTTCCTGGGCCCGGACCTCGATGGCAGCCTGCGCAAGATGCTGGAAGGGGCCTGGCACTGCCCCGTGTTCGACAACTACGGCACGCACGAGGTCGGGCTGCCGGCCTTCGAGTGCCAGGAGCGGGACGGCCTGCACCTCATGGAGGACATGTTCATCGTCGAGGTGGCGGACGTGGACACCGACCAGCTCGTGCCCGACGGCCAGAAGGGCAACCTGGTGATGACCAGCCTCTACCGCCACCACCCGCCGCTGATCCGATACAACCTGCGGGACTACGTCCGGATCGTGAGCGACGGGACGGCGCGCTGCGGGTGCGGCAGCGCCACCCGAAAGATGGACCACTTCCTGGGCCGCAGCGACGACATGGTGAAGATCCGGGGGACCAACGTCTTCCCCATGGCTTGCGTCCGCGCGGTGACCTCCGACGACCGCACCACCGGCGAGTGGCTGTGCGTGGTCGAGCGGCGGACGTCCGGGATCGACGTGCGCGACGACATGACGGTGCGGGTGGAGACCAAGGGCGAGGTGGGGGACCGCGAGGGCCTGATCCACGTCCTGGAGGACCGGCTCAAGTCGGACCTCGGCATCCGGGTCACCGTCGAGCTCGTGCCGACGGGCAGCCTGGCCGAGTACACCTACGGCCGCGAGGGCAAGGCGCGGCGGTTGCTCGATCGGCGTCCGCGCCCGTGACCGCCCCGACGGACGGCCTCCCGCCCAAGGCGGCGGCAGAGGAGCCCGCATGATCCAGTTCGGCGTGATGGCCAACACTCACCCCGCGCCGGGAACCGACCTGACCCGGATGGTTGACGAGTTGATCACCGAGGCCCAGCAGGCGGAACGCTCCGGGTTCGACTCGTTCTTCCTCACCGAGCACCACCAGGAGCCCTCGGGCTACTTCCCCTCGCCGCTGCCGCTGGTGGCGGCGCTGGCCGCGCGCACGTCGACGATCCGGCTGGGGACCGGCATCGCGATCCTGCCGCTCTACCACCCGATCCGCCTGGCCGAGGACTGCGCGGTCATCGACATCATCTCCAAGGGGCGGCTGATCCTCGGCGTCGGCCAGGGCTACCAGGAGGGCGACTTCGCGGCCTTCGGGCTCAAGGTGAGCGACCGCGTGTCGCTGTTCGAGGAGAGTATCGAGATCCTGCGGCGGGCGTGGACCGAGGACAAGGTCTACTTCGTCGGCAAGCGCTACACGCTGCAGAACGTGATGGTGACGCCCAAGCCCGTGCAGAAGCCGCATCCGCCCATCTGGGTGGCCGCGCTGGGCGACGAGCCCATGAAGCGGGCGGGCCGCCTGGGCGACGCGCTGCTGGCCGACTCGTTCCAGCTCCCGGAGCGCCTCAAGCGGCGAGTCGCGCTCTACCGCGAGACCGCCGAGAGCCGGGGCCGCGCGCACAAGGTCGTGGTGTTCCGCGAAGGCTTCGTCGCGCCCACGCGCGAGGAGGCGATCCGCCAGTACGAGGCCGGTCTGCTCAGCACGCACCGGTACTACTGGCGGCACGGCTCGTACTACCCGGACATCAAGAAGGAGGAGGACCTCGACCTGGCCCGCATCTCGCTGGAGCGCCTCATCCTCGGCTCGCCCGACGACTGCGTCGAGCGGATCCAGACCTGGCACCGCGAGGTCGGCGCCGACTACTTCCTGATCCGCTTCCGCCACCCGGGCGGACCCGCGCACCCGAAGGTGCTGGAGGCTCTGGAGCTCTTCGGCCGCGAGGTCATCCCCTGCTTCCGCTGATCCGCACCCCGACCACAGGAGGATTGCTCATGCGCATGCACCGCAGCATCGCGACTCTCGCCACCCTCGCCCTCGCGGCCGCGCTCGCCGCCGCCGGCGCGGTCCAGGCGGACGACAAGACCCTCACCATCGGACTGCTGGGCCCGCTGTCCGGCGGGGCGGCGTCCTACGGCGTCGAGCTGATGCGCGGCGCCGAGCTGCGGGTGGAGGAGATCAACAAGGCCGGCGGGCTCAAGGTCGGCGCCGACGCCTACCGCATCAAGCTGGTGTCTTATGACCACAAGGCGCAGGCCGCGGACACGGCCACCGCCACCAACAAGCTCATCTTCCAGGACAAGGTGAAGTACATCATCGGCAATGCGGTGGGCGCCACCTGCAACGCCGCGCAGACCATCACCGAGCCCAACAAGGTGATGTTCGCCTTCGTGTGCTGGGGCACCAACAACCTGGCCCCGGAGAAGCCGTACTCCTTCCGGTCGATGCTGAGCCAGTGGGAGCTGACCGAGCCGTTCTACCGATGGGTGAAGGAGAACCACCCCAAGATCAAGCGGGTGGCCGCCATCTCGCCCAACGACACCAGCGGCAAGGACACCAACACCGCCGTGGTGAAGGCGCTCAAGGCGCTCGGGTTCGAGGTCGCGGCGGACGAGTACTACGAGCGCGGGACCAAGGACTTCTATCCCGTGCTGACGAAGATCCTGGCGCAGAAGCCCGACATGATCGACGTGGCGGCCGCGCCGCCGGGCGAGGCCGGGCTGATCCTCAAGCAGGCGATGGAGCTGGGGTTCAAGGGCGCCAAGGGCTGGACCGCGGGCATCAACCCCTTCACGATCATCAGCGTCGCCGGGCGCGAGGCGGCCGAAGGCGTGTGGAGCCCCGCGAACATCAACGTCAAGGGTGACCACGTCAGCGCGGCCGTCCGGAAGTTCGGCGAGACGTACGAGAAGCGCTACGGCGAGGTGCCCGGCGCCATCGCGGTGGCCAACTACGCGGCCTTCGACGTCTTCACGCAGGCGATGCAGAAGGCCGGCAGCGTCGACACGGACAAGGTGCTGGCCGTCCTCACGAAGGAGCAGTTCCAAACCGTCTGGGGCCCGCTGGCCATAGGCGGCAAGGAGACCTACGGCATCGACCGGCAGTTCCTCTATCCGCTGGTCATCAGCGAGGTGCGGCAGGGCAAGGTGGTCGACATCGCCGAGGTGCTGCCGGCCGGGCTGAAGAAGAAATAGGAACCCGACCGGGCCGGCGGGGCGAGGCTCCGGCCCCGCCCCGCCGGCCCCATCGCCATGCCGATCGAGCTGCTGGTCCAGGCGCTGCTGAACGGCTTCGGCCTGGCCGTGGTCTATGTCCTGGTCGCGCTGGGGCTGACGCTCATCTTCTCGATCCTGGAGGTGATCAACTTCGCCCACGGCGAGTTCTACATGCTGGGCGGGTTCGCGGCCTACTACCTCTTCGCGGTGGGCGGGCTGAACTACTTCGCCACGCTCGTGCTGGCCGTGCTCCTGGTGGGGCTGGCGGGCGTGGTGGCCGAGCGGCTGGTGTTCCGTCACTTGCGGGGCAAGACCCTCAACGCCTTCATCGTGTCACTGGGGCTCCTCTGGGTCTTGCAGGCTACCGCCCAGCTCTCGTTCGGCGTGCTCGACAAGTCGGTGCCGTCGGCCGTGTCCGGCATCGTGCGCGTGGGCGGCGTCATCGTATCCCGCGAGCGGCTGCTCGTGATCCTCACCGCCGTCGCGCTCATCACCGGGCTCTACCTGTTTCTCAAATTTACCCGCACGGGACAGGCCATGCGGGCGGTGGCGCAGGACGCGGACGCCGCCGCGCTGCAGGGCGTGAACATCGAGCTGGCCTCCGCGCTGGGGTTCGGCATCGGCTGCGCGCTGGCGGGCGCGGCCGGGGCCCTGCTCGCCCCCATCTTCGCGGTGAGCCCGACCATGGGCGCGCTCCCCGTGGTCAAGGCGTTCATCATCATCATCGTGGGCGGGATGGGCAGCCTCCCCGGCGCCGTCCTCGGCGGTCTGCTGCTGGGGGCGGTGGAGGGCGTGGGCACCCTGTTCATGAGCAGCGCCGCCGTCAACATCCTGGGCTTCCTGATGGTGATCGCCATCCTCCTGCTGCGGCCGCGAGGGCTGCTCGGTGCCGCCTGAGCTCCGGAGGGTCGACGGCTGGATCGGCTTCGGCTTGCTGCTCGCCGCGGGCGTCGCGGTGCCCTTGCTCACGCACGACTCCTACCACCTCGACGTGGCGACGGTGACGCTGCGCAACCTGCTACTGACCATGAGCCTGCGCTACGTCATGAGCACCGGCCAGCTCAACATGGCGCACGTGTCGTTCATGGGGATCGCGGCATACGCCTCCGCCCTCCTCGTCACGCGGGCCGGCTGGTCGTTCTGGGCGGCCCTGCCCGTCGCCCCGCTGCTGGCGGCACTGGCCGCGGTACCGGTCGGGCGAGTGGCCCTGCGGGTCAGCGGGCCTTACTACTTTCTCATCAGCTTCGCCTTCCTCGAGGTCCTGCGCCTCGTCTTCAACAACTTCTTCGTCGACTACCTGGGCGGGCCGTCGGGGCTCGTCGAGATCCCGCCGGCCCATCCGCTGCCGCTGACGGGCGGCGCGGTGACCTTCACCAGCAAGCTCGCCCAGTACTGGCTGATGCTGGTCCTGTTCCTGGCCAGCGCGGCCGTGCTCATCCGCCTCGAGTTCTCCCGCTTCGGGCTGGTCAACGGCGCCATCCGCCAGGGCGAGCTGCTGGCGGAGACGCTGGGCGTGAACGTCCCCCGGTACAAGCTGGGGGCCTTCGTGCTGGGGGCGTTCTTTGCGGGGGTGGCCGGCGTCTTCTTCGCGCACTCGCAGCGCGTGCTGCACTCGAGTGACTTCGGGCTGGAGCCGATGGTGCTGCTGGTCGCGTTCACCGTCATGGGTGGCGCCGGCAGCGTGTGGGGGCCGGTGGTCGGGACCCTCGTGCTGGCAGTCGCCTCGGAGCTGCTGCGCGAGCTGCACCACTACGAGATCCTCGTCTATGGCCTGGTGCTCATGGTCGTGATGCTGTTCTTCCCGGACGGGCTGGTGGCGCTGCCCGGGCGGGTCGCCCGCTGGTTCGGCCGGGGGCGGGCCAAGGACGGGGCGTCCACCCTGGGAGCCGGCCTTGCTCCTTGAGCTGCGGGACGTCAGCAAGCGGTTCGGCGGCCTGCAGGCCGTGGCCGCCGTCTCGATGACGGTGACGGCGGGGACGATCCACGGCCTGATCGGCCCGAATGGCGCCGGCAAGAGCACGGTGTTCAACCTGATCACCGGCGTCCTGCCTTTGACCTCCGGCGAGATCCGCTTCAAGGGTGAGCGCATCTCGACGTTGCGGCCCTCGGAGATCTGCCGCCGCGGCATCGCGCGGACGTTCCAGGCTACGACCCTCTTCCGCGAGTTCACCGTGCTCGACAACGTCATGGCCGCGTCCCACCTGGGCGCCGAGCGCGGCTTCGTCAGGACCCTGCTCGCCACCGCCGCCTACCGGGTCCGAGAGGCGGCCGCGCTGGCCCGGGCCCGGGACGTGCTGGGCGCGGTACGGCTTCTGGATGCGGCCGGCCTGCGCGCCGGGGCGTTGCCGCACCGCGACCAGAGGGCGCTGAGCCTGGCCATGGTGCTCGCCACCGGCGCCGACCTCGTCATCCTGGATGAGCCACTGGCGGGTCTGACGACGCAGGAGAGCGAGGACGCCATGAAGGCGCTGCGCGCGCTGCGCGCCGGAGGCAAGACGATCCTGCTGGTCGAGCACGACATGCGCGCCGTCATGGGGCTGTGCGATGTCGTCACGGTGCTCGACCACGGCGTACGGATCGCCGAGGGGATGCCGCGCGACATCCAGGCGAACCCCGCGGTGATCGAGGCCTACCTGGGCGCCGAGGACACCCGTGCTTGAGGTGACCGGCCTCGAGGTGCGTTACGGCAACGTGACCGCGGTGAAGGGGATCTCCCTCGAGGTCGCCGAGGGTGAGGTCGTGGCCATCATCGGGCCGAACGGGGCGGGCAAGACCTCGACCCTGCGGGCCATCACGGGCCTGGTGCCCAGTGCGGGCGGGCGCGTGGTCTTCCGCGGCACCGACGTCTCGCGCTGGAAGGCCCATCGCATCGTCACGCTCGGCCTGGGCCACGCGCCGGAGGGCCGGCGCCTGTTCCCGCAGATGACCGTGATGGAGAACCTCCGGATGGGCGCGTACCGGCGGCGCGGGCCCTCCGAGATCGGCCGCACCCTCGCCCAGGTCGAAGAGCTCTTCCCGCGGCTGGCCGAGCGACGGACGCAGGTGGCGGGGACGCTGAGCGGCGGCGAGCAGCAGATGCTGGCCATCGGCCGGGCGCTCATGGCGGAGCCGCGGCTGCTGGTGCTCGATGAGCCCTCCTTCGGCCTGGCGCCCATGATCGTGCGCGAGATCGGGCGGATCGTGCGCTCGATCAACCGCGAGCGCGGGGTGTCCGTTCTGCTCGTGGAGCAGAACGCGCGCATGGCGCTGGGCATCGCCGCGCGCGCCTACGTCATGGAGACCGGGCGCGTGGCGCTCAGCGGCCTCTCGGCCACGCTGGCAGAGAGCCCGCACGTCAAGGCCGCCTACCTGGGAGGATGAGAGGGTGAGCGCCATCAAGTTCGGCATCGCGGTCGGGGCCTATTCGGCCGGAGTGCCCTCCGGACGCGAGCTGGCCGACTTCGCGCGCACCGCCGAGGCCGTCGGCTTCGACTCGGTGCAGGTCGGCGACCACATCCAGTGGCACGCCCCGATCATCGAGGCCACGGTGTTGCTGGCCACCTTCGCGGCGGTCACCACCCGGGTTCGGATCGCGAGCGACGTCGTCATCCTGCCCCTGCGCGACCCGGTGCTGATCGCCAAGACCGTGGCCAGCCTCGACGTGCTGTCCGGCGGGCGCATGATCTTCGGCGTGGGCGTGGGCGGCGACCATCCCGGCGAGTACGCCGCCATGCGGGTGCCCCTGGCCGAGCGCGGCGCGCGGGCCAACGAGAGTCTCGAGATCGTCCGCGGCCTGTGGGCCAACGAGCGTTTCAGCTTCGCCGGGCGGCACTACACGGTGCAGGACGTCGGCATCGCGCCCCGCCCGCTGCAGCCGTCGCTACCGATCTGGGTGGGGGGCACCTCGGACGCGGCGCTGCGCCGCGCCGCCCGCCACGGCGACGGCTGGATCTGCGCCTTCGCCAGCGAGCGCAAGTTCGCGCGGCTGGTCGAGGCCCTGTGCGGCTTCCTGGCCGCGGAGAAGCGCCCGGTCGATGGCTTCACGTTCGGCACCTTCCTGTTCGCCAACGTGAGCCCCAATCCCGCCCGGGCCCTGGCCGAGGGCACCGAGTACGTGCGCCGGGTCTATCACCTGGACGGGGCCGCCATCATGGAGCGCTTCGGGGCCGCGGGCCCCGTCGAGCACTGTGTCGAGCGCGTCCGCGCCCAGGTGGACGCGGGCGCGCAGTACATCGTGCTGTCGCCCGTGTGCGGCTACCGCGACTGGCCCCGCCAGCTCGAGGCGTTCGGCGAGGTCATCGCACTCGTGGGGCGGGGCTGAGCATGGGCGCCGAGACGGTCACCGTCGAGCGCCACGGCCCAGTGCTGCGCGTGCGCATGAACCGCCCGGACAAGCTCAACGCGCAGCACCCGACCCTCATCACGGAGCTGGACGCGGCCTTCGCCGCCGGGGCCGCCGACGCCGACGTGCGCGTCATCGTCCTGAGCGGCCAGGGCCGCGCCTTCTCGGCGGGCCACGACCTCGATTATCCCGGCTACGACCAGCGGCTGTACACCGACCAGAGCCGGCTGGACATGGAGCGCAGCCTGTTCGTCGACAATCTCCTCCGCCTGCGCAACCTGCCGAAGCCCACGATCGCCCAGGTGCACGGGCACTGCGTGGCGGCGGGCCTCATGCTCGCCTGCATGTGTGACCTGATCGTCTGCGACGAGACCGCGCGCTTCGCCAACCCGGTGGTGGCCATGGCCATGCCCGGCGTGCAGCTACTGATCGAACCCTGGGAGATCGGGGCCCGCAAGGCCAAGGAACTGCTGTTCACCGGTGCGGCGCTCGACGCCGCCGAAGCGCATCGCCTCGGGCTCGTGAACCGGGTCGTGGCGGCCGGCTGTCTGGAGGAGGAGGTCACGGCGCTGGCCGAGCGCATCGCCGCCATGCCGCCCTTCGCGGTGCGGACGGTGAAACGGTCGATCAATGACGCGCTCGACTTCATGGGCCAGGGACGCTCCTGGGAGCACCACTTCCTGCTCCACGTCGCGGGCAAGCGCAGCGAGGAGTTCCGCGAATGGTGGCAGGCCGTCGAGCAGCAGGGCGGCGGGTTCCGGCCCGGCGGGCTCCGGCAGACATTCGGCCAGCGCGCCGACAAGCGATGAAGCCGCCAGCCGTCGGATGGGATCGCCCCGCCACCGCCGGCATCGCGTTCGGGCGCCATCGGCCCCGCATCCACCCCACCGCGTTCCTCACCGTGGGGACGTACGTGATCGGCCGCGTCACGGTGGGGGCGCGGGCCAGCATCTGGTTCGGGGCGGTGTTGCGCGGCGACTTCGAGCCGATCCGGATCGGCGAGGAGAGCCTGATCGAGGACAACGTCGTTCTGCACGGGCGCGTGGTCGTCGGGCGCCGATGCGTGATCGGCCATGGTGCGATCCTGCACGGCTGCACGGTCGGCGACGGCGCCGTGATCGGCGCCAACGCGGTGGTCTTCGACCAGGCGCGCGTGGGCGCGGGCGCGATGGTGACCGCGGGCTCGGTCGTGTACCCGAAGACGAGGATCCCGCCACGCACGCTGTTCCGGAACTCGGCCGCCGGCAACCACCCGGTCACAGAGCCGGTCGGCACGCGGATGCAGCGCTGGCAGGCGACGTCCTACCGCCGGGTGATCGCGATGTACCGGGCGCCGGGCGCCGATCGCGCCCGGCCGGCTCTTGCCGATCAGAGACCCGGGCGCGGCGACGCTCGACGGTAGGAATCGTCGTCGGGCCGCCACCACGGACAGTTGTCGTCCACGAGGACCATCCGCTTGGCGAAAACGTGGTCGTGACTGAAACACGGGGTCGAATCCCGTTGGGCCACCACCGAGGTGCGTCGGACTAAGTTGTCGCGAGGTCGTCCAGGATGGCCTTCGCCTCGCCGAGATCAGTGGTGTCGAAGCCTTCGGTGAACCAATCGTAGACGCCGGCGAGGGTGCGACGCGCCTCATCGCGCCGCCCCGCCGCAATGAGTAGGCGCGCCAGGCTGGAGGCGGCACGCAACTCCCACGACCGTGCGGCCTGTCGGCGCGCGATCTCGATCGCCCGGCGAAAGCACGCCTTGCCTTCGGCGACGTCGTCCGGATCTGAGGCAAGCCGTAGCTCTCCTTCCAGGCGATCCAGCTCCGCCTCCCACACACGCTCCCCTGTCGTGCGGGCGCTCTCCAGCGCCTCGCCGATGACGCGCAGACCCTCTCGAGGCTGGCCGATCTTCGAGCACGCGCGGGCCAAGAGAGAAAGGAAGTACGGCAAGAACAGCTGCGCGCCGGTCGATCCGTAGGCCGCGAGCCCGCGCCTGATCTGGGCGATCGCCGCCGTTCCCTCGCCGAGCTCGGCGCGGGCGGCCCCGTCGATGATCGTTCCCGCCGCAAGCCACTGTGAAGCGTCGTGCTCGGTCGAGAGGGCGATCAAGGCACGCGCGTGCTCCCGGACCGCCGGGAACTCTCGTCGCAGGTCGCGAAACACGCACGCCCAGACGAGCGCCACGACCATGCTCGTGGGATGAGCGAGCTCCCGGGCCAGCTCGAGCGAGGCGACGCTTTCCTCGAGGCCGCGCGCCGGGTAGCCGAGGATCCAGAACGCCCAGCTCGCAACCTTCCGGCAGCACACGCCGGGGTCGTGGCCGCCATAAACGAAGGCGTGGCTCCGGTGCCGCGCCTTGTCGTAGAGTGCCATCCCGCGATCCAGGTGGTGCCGCGCCGCGTCTGCCTTCCCCAGCCACACCAGCACGGGCCAGAGGGCGTGGTGGCCCTCGAGCAGAAGAGCAGGGTCGTCGAGACGCTCGGCAAGCGCCAGGAGCTCTCGACCCAGCTCGAGCGCAGTGTCCGCGTTCGCTCGGTGCGATGCCACCAGCCACATCCCCCACCGGGCCTGGAACTGCTGGACCGGCGCGCCGATCGCGTCCGCCAGCAGCCGAGCCCGCGCATAGTTCTGCTCGACCTCCGGCGTGGCGTAGCCCCGCGTGGCCTGGAGTGTCGGCCCCAGGGCAAGCCGCAGCGACAGCTCCTCCCGGTCTCGCCCCGCGCCCGGCTCGAGCTTTGCGAGAAGCTCGCGCGCCTGGGTGAAGTAGGCGAGGGCATTGGAATGGGCCGAGTTTGCGAAGGCCTTCGCGCCGGCCTGGCGGAGGTAGACCACCGCCTTGTCTCCGAGCTCGCCGCGCGCGGCATGGTGCGCGAGCCGCTCCACCTGCTCGCCCAGCCGGTCCGCGTAGAGCGTCTCGATGGAATCCGCGATCCGGGCGTGCAGCACCCGCTGGCGTTCGCGCAGAAGGCAGCCATAGGCGACCTCGCGGATCCGGTCGTGGGTGAAGTCGAACCGCTCACCGACATTGTGCAAGACGCGGCGCCGCACCAGCTCCTCCAGCGACTCCGCGGCTTCATGCTCCTCGAGACCCGCCGAGCGCTGGAGGAGCCGGAAGTCGAACTCGCGCCCGATGACCGCCGCGACGGTTGTCAGATCCCGGCTACGCTCGCTGAGCGCTTCGAGATGCCGGACGACCGCCTCGCGGACCCGCTTCGGGACGGCGAGCTTCGCCGATGGATCGGCCGCGGGGTCTTTCGGAAGCGCGCGTACGCTCTCGATCACCGCGAACGGATTGCCCTCGCTGATGACCCAGACCTGTTCCGCGAGCCCGTTCATCACGGCCTCGTCGCCGGCCGCCGGGGCGAGGGTTCTCACGAGTGTGAGCGTCTCTTCCTTCGAGAGCGGCGCCAGCCGAAGCTCGTCGAGGCCCTCGTCTCGGGCGAGATCCTCGAGAGTCCGACGCAAGAGCGGCAAGCCGGCCAGGTCTTCCTCGCGGGCGGTTCCCACCACGAGGAGTGGCGATGCCCGGTGCCGCCGCTCGACGAACGTCAGGAGGCGGAGACTCATCTCGTCGGCCCAGTGGAGATCCTCGAGGATCAGCACTACCGGTCGCGACGAGACGAGATGCCGGACGAGCTGCGCCCCGCTCTCGAAGAGCTGGCGGTAGTCCACCGGGTCCTGAGGGGCCGCGTGGCCGGGAGCGCCCAGCTCGGGGAGAAGGCGCGCCAGCTCGGTCCGCCACTGAGGGTTGAGGCCCTCGATCACCTCCGTATCTCTGTCGACGTGGCCGGTGCGAAAGGCGTCCACCCATGGGGCGAAGGGCAGGATCTGCTCGGCCTCGTAACAGCGCCCCACGAGCACACGGCCTCCGTGTGCCACCGCCTCGGCGGCGACCTCGGCGAGCAGGCGACTCTTGCCGACGCCCGCCTCGCCGATCACGGCTACCACCTGGCCATGTCCCTCCCACGCTCGGTGCCGAGCCTCCCCGAGCCGCTGAACCTCCGCCTCGCGCCCGACGAGCGGCAGCTCGCGCGGCAGGGTGTCCTCGGGGTGGTCCGGCGCTCCGGACGGAATCGCAGGCGCGGTCGAGGGGCCCTCCGCGCTCACCGCCGCGTGCGATGGCCGCTGGCGGAGGATCTCTTGATAGAGCTGCTTCGTCGTCGTCTCCGGCTCCACGCTGAGCTCACGCTGCAGCACGCCGATACAGATCTGGTACTGGCGAAGCGCCGAGGCCCGCCGGCCCAGCTGGACGTAGAGACGCATGACCGCGCGATGGACCGCCTCCTGCAAGGGATCGAGGGCGAGTAGCCGGAGCGCGGTCCGCAGCCCCGCCTCCGTCGCCCCCGTGGTGCGCTGGTGATTGAGGAGCTTCGCCAGCGCTTCGAGGGCCAGCTCGCGCAGTCGCTCCCGCTCCGCGAGCAGCCACTCCTCGAACGGGGCCTCCTGGAGGGCGAGGCCTTCGAGGAACTCGCCGCGATAGAGCGCGGCGGCTCGGTCGAGGGCGGCTGGCGTGCCTTCGGCGACCTGACGCTCGAACTCGGCCACGTCCACGTCGACCGCGCTCGGGTTCAGGGCGACCGTCTCGCCGTCGATCAGCAACGCCCCCGGCGGCTCACCCACGGCCTTCCGCAGCGCGAAGAGTGACTGCCGGAGGCCCTGCCTCGCCTGCGGCTCCCGCATGCCACCCCAGAGCAAGGAGGCGAGTTTCTCCCGGGGATGCGATCGGCCGAGAGGGAGCGCGAGGAAAGCGAGGAGGGCCTTCGTCTTTCGGGTCGGCAACCGCAAGGGCGCCGCGGCGCCGACGCGCCCCTGAAACCCGCCAAGGAGAGCGAGATTGAGACGCCCCATGGCCTGAATGTGCGGCCGACGATAGCACGGCGTCCGGGAGAGGGCCACGTGGCTTTTGACGCGATCGTTGACGCCGGCATATACGGATCACGAACGCCCGCCCCGGTAAACGGATACGCAGGAACGGATCCCACGACCAGGAGGCGGCCATGGTTCTGCTTCGTCGGCTCACTCTGCTGTTGCTCGTTGTCGCATTGCTCCTCTCGCCCCCCGAGATAGGAGTGGTCTCGGGCCAGGCGGGGGGACCTGTCGATGAGACCTTGGTGTGGAACCAGGTGATGCTCGACGCCATCGTCGCGAGCAGCCTCGGCAATCCGCAGAGCATCCGGATGGCGGCGACAGTGAACACCGCGATGTTCGACGCCCGAAACGGCGTCGGCCGGACGTACACGCCGATCTTCGTGACCCAGGCCGCGCCGCCCGGCACCCATCGCCGGGCGGCGGTGGTGCAGGCTGCGTATGTCTGCTTGAAGGCGTTCTATCCCGAGCAGCTTGCCCGGTTCGACAACCAGCGCACTCTGTCTCTCGCCGAGTTCAATGGCGAGGACCCGGGGAAAGTCCGGCGTGGCATCGACTGGGGCGAGAACGTCGCGAAGCAAGTCCTGGCGTGGCGTGCGACCGACGGGTTCAGCAACCCGGTGCCCCCGTTCAACGGGGCCGGCGCAGTGCTCGGCCAGTGGGAGTCCGCGACCGGTGCCACCATGTCGCCGGGCAACATCCCGTTCACCACCCCGTTCGTGCTGACCAGCAACACGCAGTTCCAGTCGGCCTTTCCACGGCCATGGGCGACCCTCGACAGCGCCGCCTACGCCGCAAGCTTCAACGAGGTGGCGACGATGGGCGCCAAGACCAGCTCCTCGCGGACGGTGGACCAAACGCACATCGCGTACTTCTTCAACGGCTACGCCACCAACGACTATGTCGAAGCGGCGATTCAGATCGCCAAGGCTCGCCAGACCTCGCGCCGAGAGAACTCACGCATCTTCGCGCTGCTCAGTATCGCGATGCACGACACCTCGGTGACCGTGTTCCGCGCCAAGCGCGACTTCGGCATGAACCCCGCGGACGTCACCGTGCGGCCGATTCTCGCCATTCCGAAAGCGGATCTCGACGGCAACCCCAACACCGCTCCGATCCCGGGCTGGGTTCCGCTTATCACGACACCGAATCACCCCGAGTACCCGGCCTCGCACCCCGGCTCACACGGCTCCGGCCCCCGCGTGCTCCAGCACTTCTTCGGCGACGTGAACGCGTTCGAGCTTCACCCCGCGTTCAACACCGTGTTCCCGGCCTCGCCGGGGGGTGGAGTGAAGCCGCGGCGCTATACCCGCATCTCGGACATGGCGCGGGAAGGCATCGACGCCCGGACCTACGGCGGCATGCACTTTCGCGGTGCGAGCAATGCGACGGCGGCGGTGGGCGCCCAGATTGCCGACTACATCCTGGCGAACGCCGCGCGCCGTGTGGCCGGCGACGACTCCGACTCGGACTGACGCGCAGGTCAGCGCGGGCGGTCGAGCGTGGCCGCGGCGGCCGCGACCGCGGCCACGATGCCCTGATAGCCGGTGCAGCGGCAGAGGACGGCGGAGAGGCCGTGACGGATCTCCTCCTCGGTGGGCCGAGGATTCGTCCGGAGCAGGTCGAGGGCGGTCAGGAGCATGCCCGGCGTGCAGAAGCCGCATTGCAGCGCGTGGTGCGCGCGGAACGCCTCCTGCAGCGGATGGAGCTGGCCGGCCGTCGCCAGGCCCTCGACCGTCGTCAGCTCGGCGCCGTCGGCCTGGACCGCGAGCATGAGGCAGGAGCGGGCCGCCTCGCCGTCGAGGAGCACGGTGCAGGCGCCGCAGATCCCGTGCTCGCAGCCGACGTGGGTGCCGGTGAGCGCCAGATCCTCGCGCAGGAAATCGACCAGGAGCTTGCGGGGCTCGCAGCGGCCTTCGCGGGGGTGGCCGTTGATGGTGAGGTGGATGGGGAGGGTTTCGTCCATCGAGGTCCCCCTCACCCTGCCCTCTCCCCCGAGGCGGGGGAGAGGGTATTTCGGAGGTTGAGGTGGGTGATGGCGCGGCGGAGGGCGCGGGCGGTCAGGACGCGGGTCAGGTTGCGGCGATAGTCGGCGGAGGCGTGGATGTCGGACGGGGGATCGACCAGCTCGGCGGCGCGGCGAGCGGCGGCCTCGACGGCCGCATCCGACAGCCCCTCGCGTTCCAGGATCTCTTCGGCGGCGCGCAGGCGGACGGGCATCGGTCCGGCCCGCGCCGTCACGAGACGGGCGGCGGTGCAGCGGCCTTCTCCGGGCCCGACGACGATGGCGGCGATCCCGACGATGGCGAAGTCGCCATGGCGCCGGGTGAACTCCCCGGCGGGCGCGACCTGGGATGAAGACGCT
>Ga0187893_10006657_pt1 | contig 19581 bp, 16 predicted proteins | sample MA1701074metaG_FD_139574 | JGI IMG/M metagenome (GOLD analysis project Ga0187893, IMG submission 139574) | White microbial mat communities from a basaltic lava cave in the Kipuka Kanohina Cave System on the Island of Hawaii, USA - MA170107-4 metaG ... | reverse complement strand
GAACATCCAGACCCACATACTTGATAGTGCGTGTCATGAGAGCCGCTCCTTGGGACTGAGGTCCATGAGTCAGGGGTGACTTCATGGTAGCCCCAAGGGGCGTGCTCTCAACATGCGTTAGGCAAGGCGTTGGGGATCGCGTCGTGGATGGCTCGGCGATAGGTGGTGGCGTAGGTCCACCGGTCGTCGTACCTCGCGACCCCGACCAAATCGGCGCCCAGCAGCTTGGCCACCCGTTTGATCTCGGTGGTCATGACGGCCGGATCGGGGATCTCCACCTTGGTCGAGCTGCCGGGGCGATGGAGCGTGAACAGGTCGGTGAAGCCTTCGTGACGACCCTCCGATCGCTTGATGTCCGACAGGACATCGGCGACATGCCACGCCGCGTTCCGGAAGGCGTAATCCCAGACGGTGAACCCCTCGACGGCGCGGGTCTTGGCGCCGGCCATGAAATAGCCTTCGTAAAACGCGGTGGCCTTGGGTCCCGCGATCGCTGGATCCCAGTCGGCCCGATTGAAGATGTCGTCCTTTTGATCAAATCGAACGAAGTCGGGCCCGATCTCGATGTCGTCGCCGAAGTCGGTCATGCGAAGAGCGCCACTTGGCCGCCGGTGTGCCAGAAGAGAACGGTGGCGGTGGCCGGGATTCGGCCGTCGCGGCAATAGGCGATCAGTCCGGCGAGAGCTTTCGCGGTGTAGGTGTGATCCACGAAGATGGCCTCGGTCCGGGCCGCCAGCGACTGCGCTTCGATCGATGCCGGCGTCGGTTCGCCATAGCCGGTCCCGACCAGCTGGTCGTCGATCTCCACCGAAACCGAAAGGGCCCCGCGGTCGAGCCCGAGGAGGTCCTCCATCCCGGCCACGATGGCTTGGATCTCGGCGTTCACTGCAGCGGGCGGGTCATCGGCGCTGATGCCGATCACTCGGGTGGCGAGTCCATGCAGCTGACAGCCGGCCAAGATCCCCGCCGAAGTGCCACCGGACGAGCAGGCGTGGACGATGACGTCGGGCACGATACCCTGGGCAACCAACTCCGCCACCGCGGCGAGGTAGCCCAACGCGCCGTGGGGAGTGGAGGCGCCGAGTGGGACGATCGCCGGTCGCCGGCCGGCCCGGTGCAATCGCGCAAACGCTCGGTCCATCGCCGGCTTCCGATCCTCCCGGTTTGCCACATATTCGAAAGTCGCGCCGAGGTGGCGATTGAGGAGCGCGTTGCCGGTTGGTGCCGCCGGTTCGACGCCATTGACCACGATGTGGCAGGCCAGCCCCGAGGCGGCGCAGGCGGCCGCGGTGGCGCGGGCATGGTTCGACTGGACCCCGCCGCAGGTGACGACGGTATCGGCGCCGCTCGTGAGCACCTGGGGGATCAGGTAACGCAGCTTGCGGACCTTGTTCCCGCCGAACGCGAACGGGATGGTGTCGTCGCGCTTGATGAGGATCATCTGCGAAAGCCCCGCGGCCGATCGGAAGCGGCGGAGTTCTTCGACCGGCGTCGGATAGTGTCCCAACGGAGCAGCCGGGAAGCGGGCGAGGGTTGTGAGTGCTGGGTGTCGCGTCGAGGTAGCGGTCACCGGGGGGAGTGTACGGGTCCGCGTCTCGATTCGTCAAGCGGCCCGCGGCCTTCCGCTCGGGTCATCCGGCGGATACCGTTCTCGCGACGAGTCCCGTCTCCCGAGATCAGCTTGCTCCACCATCCCGAGGCTCAATCGATGCCGTCTCGACTCCGTTTGTTTCTCCCCCTCTGTCTGGCGGTGGCCTGCGCCAGCCCCAAGGCCGGCAACGTCGACGCCAATCGGCTCCGAAACGCCGACCGCGAGCCGGGGCAGTGGCTTGCGTTGGGCCGCACCTTTCATGGGGATCGGTTCTCGCCGCTCACTCGGATCTCGGCGGAGAACGCCCCATCACTGGGTTTTGCCTGGGAGTATCAGGCCCGGTCGCGCCGGGGGAGAGTAGAGCACGGCCAGGAGGCGACGCCGATCGTGGTCGACGGGGTGCTCTACGTCGCGGGACCGTGGGGGAGCGTCTTCGCGGTCAACGCCAAGACTGGCGCCGAGGTCTGGCGGTACGACCCCGAAGTCGACGGGAGCTATAATCGGCGGGCTTGCTGCGACGTGGTGAACCGCGGCGTCCAGGTGTGGGCCGGCAAAGTCTACGTCGGGACACTCGATGGGTTCTTGGTGGCTCTCGACGCCGCCACGGGCCAGGAGATCTGGAAAGTCGACACCTTCGTCGACCGTGACTCTCGGTTCTATACCATCACCGGCCCGCCGCAAGTCGCCAAGGACATGGTGGTGATCGGCAACAGCGGTGGGGAATTCGGGGTCCGTGGCTACATCACCGCTTACGACCTCGAGACCGGGGCGCAACGATGGCGGTTCTTCACGGTTCCCGGCGATCCCGCCAAGGGTCCGCCCGAGAACGCCGCAATGGAACGGGCCGCGAAAACCTGGGGTCCGAAGACCGATTGGGGGTCCGGTCTGGGCGGGACGGTGTGGGGCGAAATGAGCTACGACCCCGAGCTGAACCTCCTGTACGTCGGGACCGGTAACAGCACGCCCTATTCCGGTTGGCATCGCGACCCCTCGGGCGGCGATAATCTCTATCTCGTCTCGATCCTCGCCATCAACCCGGACGACGGTCAGCTGAAATGGCACTACCAGCAGGTGCCGTGGGAGCTGTGGGACTATACCGCGACCGCCAACATGATTCTCGCCGATCTGACGATCGGCGGCCGACTTCGCAAGGTGATCATGCAGGCGCCGAAGAACGGGTACTACTACGTCCTCGATCGAGCGACCGGCGAGTTCATCTCGGGCAAGCCCTTCGTCTTCGCCAACTGGACCACCGGTCTCGACTCGTTGGGGCGCCCGGCGATCAACCCCGCGGCGATCTATCGCGACAAGCCGGCGGTGGTGTTCCCGACTCAGGCCGGCGCCCACAACTGGCAGCCGATGGCGTTCAGCCCGCAGACCGGTCTCGCGTACATCCCGGCCCGCGAGCAGGGGATGGTGATGATCAATCAGGCCGAGTACCAATGGGTCAAGGGCGACGTCAATGTCGGGTCGGTCGGGATCCTCGGCTTCATCATCAACCTCTTGGGTCCTGCGGAGCGGGCCCTCTACGACCGAACGATTGCGGCCAACCCGGGGCTTCCCTCGCCGGCCACCAAGGAGGTCCTCATCGCCTACGACCCGGTGGCGCACCAGGAGCGATGGCGAGCGTTGGCGGGGAACGAGGACTGGGCTGGCGGTGGGGTGCTGACAACCGCGGGCAATTTGGTGGTGCAGGGCACCTCGTCCGGCCATCTCCGGGTCTACCGAGCCGACACCGGCGAGCGGCTCGCCGAGATCGAGGTGGGCACCGCGATCATGGCGGCGCCGGTGAGCTACGAAATCGACGGGGAACAGTATATCGCGGTGATGGCGGGGTTTGGCGGCGCGGTGGCGCCGGTCTACCCCAAGGAGATCGCCGCCTATCGCTATCAGAACTACGGGCGGCTGCTGGCCTTCAAGCTCAACGGCGGTTCGACCCCGCTGCCGCCGGCTCGGGTGGCGCAAGCCACGCCCGAGCCCCCGGCGATACCCGGGTACAGCGAGGCGCTGGCCGACCGGGGAGGGCCGGTCTTCGGCGCGAAGTGCATGGGCTGTCACGGGGGTCGTGGAGAAGCCCAGCTCTCGGCCTACCCCGACCTTCACCGGATGCCGGCAGCGACCCACGCGATCTTCGACTCGATCGTGTCCGGGGGCCGGCTGGCGGCGAGCGGAATGGCGAGCTTCGCCGACCTGGTCACCGCGGACGACGTCAAGGCGATTCAGGCCTATCTGGTTCGGGAGCAAGGGAAACTCTGGAAGGAAGAGCAAGGTCGCCGATGATCACCCGAAGCTGGCTGGTTGGCGCCGCGTTGCTGGCGCCGGTCGCAGCGTCCGAGGGCCAGACGTTGCTCGACTCGGCGCGAACCCGACTCGCTCAGATCGACGGTCGCCTCGCGGTTGCGGGGCTCGACTCCGCGGTCCAAGTGCGCCGCGATCGATGGGGTGTGCCCCACATCTACGCCAAGACGACTCATGACCTGTTTTTCGCCCAAGGGTTCGTGGCGGCGCAGGATCGGTTGTGGCAGATGGAGATGTGGCGTCGTCAGGGCGAGGGGTTGTTGTCGGAGGTGCTTGGCAGCGGCTCGTTGGAACGGGACAAGTTTGCCCGCATGTTCAAGTATCGCGGCGACATGACCAAGGAATGGACCAGCTACGCGCCGGACGGCGAGCAGATCGTCGGCGCTTTCGTCGACGGGGTGAACGCCTACATCCGGCGGGTCCGCGACCGTCCGCCGATCGAGTTCGAACTCTTGGGGTTCAGGCCGTCGCTCTGGAGCAAGGAGGTGCCGCTCCAGCGGATGGCGGCCCTTTCGATGACCAGCAACGCGCTCAACGAGGTCGACCGGGTCAACTTGATCAACGTTTACGGCCGGGCCAAGATCGAGGCGCTGTTCCCGCTCGACCCGCCCCGCCGGTTGGACCCGGTGCCCGGGCTCGATCTCAAGGGAGTCGACATATCGTCGTTAGGCGCGGCGGCACAGATGTACGGTGGCGTTCGGTATCCCCGGTTCGACGGGTCCAACAACTGGGTCGTCAGCGGCAGGCGGACCGCCACCGGCAAGCCGCTGCTCGCGAACGATCCGCATCGGGCGATCACCCTCCCGTCGTTGCGCTACTTGACGCACTTGGTGGGACCGGGTTGGAACGTGATTGGCGCGGGGGAGCCGGCGTTACCGGGGGTGGCGGGCGGCCACAACGAGCGGATCGCGTTCGGGTTCACGATCGTGGGGATGGATCAGCAGGACGTCTACGTCGAGAAGCTGGGGCGCTGTCCCGGCCAGACCGAGCGCCGGTGCTACTGGAATCGGGGCGCCTGGAAGCCGGTCACCGTGATCGTCGACACGATCCCGATCAAGGGCGAAGCGCCCCGAGTGGTGCATCTCGAGTTCACCGAGCACGGGCCGCTCGTCAACGTCGATTCCGGAGGGGGGAGAGGGTTCGTGATCCGGTTCGTCGGGACCGAGCCGGGCACGGCCGGCTACCTGGCGCAGATCTCGATCAATCGAGCCCGCGACTGGGCGACTTTCAAGGAAGCGGCTTATCGCTGGCGGCTCCCCACCGAGAACATGATCTACGCCGACGTCGACGGGAACATCGGGTGGATCGCCGCCGGGCTGAATCCGAACCGGAGCTGGAGCGGGTTGCTGCCGGTGCCGGGCGACGGACGTTTCGAGTGGACCGGGTTTCTCCCGTTCGCGAAGCTGCCCCAGACGTTGAACCCGGCCACCGGGATCATCACCACCGCGAACCACAACATCATGCCGAAGGGGTATCCCCATCAGCTCAACTACGAGTGGGCGACCCCCTATCGTGCGGATCGGATCACCGCGGAGCTTATGAAGCGGCGGGATTGGTCGCGGGCCGATTTCGAGCGGCTCCAGCACGACGAGCACTCGCTTCCCGCCCAAGCGTTGGTGCCCCAGCTCGTCGCGGCGGCCAACCGGCGCGGCGTGAAGAGCGCCGCGATCGGGCTGTTGGCCCAATGGGACTACGTGATGCGGCGAGACGCGCCTCAGCCGATCATCTACACCGCCTGGGTCCGAGCGCTGGGATCGATGGTTTACCAGTCACGGCTAGGCGACAAGGTTGGCCGGCAGCGGGGGCGGGAGTGGGACATGACGCTCTTGATCCGGCTGGTGAAGAACCCCGATCGGGGCTTCGGCCCACGGCCCCTCGCCGGGCGCGACTCGGTCGTGATGGCGGCGCTCGACCAGGTGATGACCGACTTGGCGAAGGAGTTCAAGGGCGATCCGGCCACCTGGCGGTGGGGTGACGTTCACGTCGCTCCTTTCCGTCACCCGCTGGCCAGCGCGTTCGACCTGGCCTCGGCGAGCCGTGGGGGCGACGACAACACCGTCAACATGACGGGCGGCTCCGGCTGGTTGCAGACCAGCGGCGCCTCCTATCGGGGGATCTTCGACACCGCCGACTGGGACAACTCCGTGGCGACGAGCGTGCCGGGTCAGTCAGGGCAGCCGGGGAGCCCGTTCTACGGTGATCTCCTCAGCTTGTGGCGCGAGTATCGATACTTCCCGCTGGTCTACTCGAGGGGCGCCGTCGAGCGAGAGACGGCCCACGTGCTCTGGCTCGAACCGGGGCGGTAGAGCCATGGTGCGGTGCCTTTAACGGGACGTTCAGGTAGGAATCCTTACCCTCCATCGTGGCCAAGAACTGGCCCCGGGCGCCTGGCCGGCCGGGCGCTCAATCGAGGACAATGGAGAGCTACCATGCGCAATCCCTTATTCCGCCCTGCCAGAGTGATCGGGGCTCTCGTCATAGGCGTCGTCATGTTGGGAACCGGGATGCTGGTCGGCCGCCCAACGGTTTCGCACGCCACTCCGCCCGGGTCGGGTTCCGTCGAATCGACGATCGTCGCCAATCGGAGCAAGGGCTTCGCCGCGATCGCCGAGCGCGTCAAGCCGTCGGTGGTGTACGTCACCTCGAAACGGACCGGGGTGCCCGCGCCAGCTGACCTGGAGGTTCCCGCGCCATTTCGCCAATTCTTCGGGACGCCGGTTCTCGCGAAGTCGGATCAGACCGGGACCGAATTCCGACTCGACCTTCCCACTCTGGTTTTGAAGAGCTGACCCAAGGGAGGCCAGCCCACGAGGGTCGAGAAACGTCCCCCGTAGCTCTGGCTCGAACCGGGGCGGTAGCCGCCCCGGTCGAGACGCTCGTTTCGCTCAGCCGCGGCGCGACGATCGCTCCACTGACCCGATCCTCCCGTGTAGATCGCGCCACCCCGCCAGATGCAGGAAGCCGATCGTGATGGCCGCGATCGAAAGGAGCAGCTCGCGGAACCGGACGCTCTCGTAGTTGGGGATGACTCTGGCGAGCTCGATCGCCAGCCAGGCGCCGCGGGCCAGGAAGGCGACCGCCACCCCCAGCAGCACGCCTTTGAGAAACGGGAGGCGAGGGCCGTGGCCGGCGCCGGAGCGCGCGTAGACGCCGGCCACGATGGCCAGCACCACCAGACCGCCCGCGGCCAGCCCGGGAAGTGCCGACCCGGCGGCGGCCAGCTCCGCCAAGAACTCGACCCCAAAGAAGGAGTAGGCCGTTGGTCCGACGAGGAGCGTGACAGCGAAGGCAGCCGCAACCACGAAATCGCAGCCACTCGCCCACAGAAGCCACCGACTGATAGCGGCGGCACGATCGCGGCCTTTCGACGGCAGCTGGGTCTCGGAAACGGGGCGATCGGTCACGGGACTCCTTCAGGACAGATATCCAAGGGAGAAAGAAGTTCACCTTCCGCCCGAACTCCGCAACTGTAGGGCCCCACCGGCGGGCCTCGTTCGCCCGGCCTTGTCATGCGGCGGCGCGCTCCGTCGGAACTGGCGACGGGGCACCGAAAGGGGCATCTTGTCCAGATGACAAGACTGCTCTTTTCGCTCCTCATCCTCAGCTGGCCGGCGACGGTCGTCGGTCAAGCCCCTTCGGTGGTGGCCGATGGCCAGACGCTCGAAGGCACCGCGCTCACCGATCGATCTGGGATGTCGGTGTTTCGGGGCGTCCGCTACGCCATGGCCCCGGTCGGCGACCTTCGCTGGCGCCCGCCGGTCCCCCATCCCGCGGGTTCGGGTACGCGAGCGGCGAAAGACTTCTCACCATCCTGCGCTCAGACCGATCGGCTCAGCGTCTGGACCCGAAGCATCGCCCAGGTCTTCGGCACGGTCGACAAAGTCGAGGCCGAGCCGCTGGTGATCAGCGAGGATTGCCTCTACCTGAACGTGTGGACCGGGAATCTGGCCAGGCGGTCGGCGGCCCAGCCCGTCATGGTGTGGATTCATGGCGGCTCGAACCTCAACGGGCAGGGTTCCTCCTTGTGGTACGACGGCGCCAACCTGGCCGCCAAGGGCGTGGTCGTCGTGACCATCAACTATCGGTTGGGCGTGTTCGGCTTCATGGCCCACCCGGCCCTCACCGCCGAGTCGCCCAATCGAGCGTCGGGCAACTACGGGCTGCTGGATCAACTCGAGGCGCTTCGTTGGGTCAAGCGGAACATCGCGGCCTTCGGCGGCGACCCCAATCGAGTCACCGTGTTCGGTGAATCGGCCGGGTCGATCAACGTCATCCACCTGATGGCGTCGCCCCAATCGAAGGGTCTCTTCCATCGAGCGATCGCTCAAAGCGGCGTTCCGATGGCGGCGATGGCCCCGCTCAAAATGGCGGAGATGGCGGGCGCGGGCGTGGCGAAGATGTTGAACGCCGACCCGAGCAACGTCCTCCAGTCCCTTCGGGCGGCGTCCACCCAGGAGGTCTTGGCAGCGGGCACTCGGGCCATCGCCAGCGGGCAGCTGATGGGCCCGATCGTCGACGGATGGTTGCTGCCCGACATGACGGTTCGGTTGTTCGAGGCCGGGAAACAGCTCGCCGTGCCGCTGCTGGTTGGCTCCAACGCCCTCGAGATGAGCACGCTCCGAACTTATCTGCCGCGATTCGAGCAGACCCCGGCCGGATACCAGAAATGGGTCGGGCAGACGTTCGCGGCTGCAGCGCCGAAAGTTCTCGAGCTCTTTCCGGTCGCCTCGGCGGACGACCTCGAGCCCAAGTTCCTCGAGGTGGTCACCGACCTCCTTTTCGGCTGTCCCACCCGGATCGCGGTGCGGGCCATGGCGGCGCGGTCTAGTCCAGTCTATCTGTACCAGTTTACCCGAGTGCTGCCGGGCGGCGAAAAGCTGGGTGCCTACCACGCCATGGAAATCCCTTACGCTTTCGGCAATCGGCTCGCCTGGATGCCGCGAGAGGCGACCGACGAGCGACTCTCGGCGACGATGATGGAGTATTGGACTCGATTCGCCGCCACCGGAAATCCGAACGGCGGGCGCGAGATGAAGTGGCCGGCTTATTCCCCCGAGTCGGACCAGTCGCTCGAGTTGGGTTCCACGCTTCGGGTCGTGACGGGGCTCAAGAAGAGCGTCTGCGACGTGATCGAGCCAGTGATGCGAGCCGGTTGGGCAACCGCGATGTGACCGGGTGTCGTTCCCGAGGCAAACCTCGTCACTGATTTCCTCTCGAGATAGCCAGGTGGACGACGTTCGTTGGTTCGCGCCCAACCACTACTGTACCCTGCCGGTTTCTCGACTCACGAGAAGCGGCCTCCGGATCGCGCTCGAGGGCGACCAACCGGCCAGGGTGGCGCTCGCCGCCGACGGTCAATGTGCCGTGGCGTCCTTCGAGTACGCGATCCGCCACCGAGTCCCCCACATTCTCTACCTCTGGGACCTCCCGCCGTGGTGGCTGGGAACCGGTCGGCCCGATTTGGTCTTCGCGGTTGCTGGCCGGATTCGTCGGTTCCCGCGCCCCATCGGTCGATACCCGCAGCGCGCCGGGTTCCTGAGCCGGCTCGGGTTCGTGGCGCGGCGGTCCCATCAGGTCTGGACCCCCTCGCGGCAGACTCTCGCGGATGTCCGGCATCGATTCGGAGTTCCCGCCGAGCGAGTCCCTTTTTGCTACGACAGCGACCGCTTCCACGGCGCGGCCGGCGGGCCCTCCGTGGCTTCCGCGGCCGCTCGGGTGCCGATGCTGCTTTCGGTCTCGCGCCTGGTGCCCCATAAGAACCACCAGCTCCTGGTGCGGGCGGCCGCGCGGCTGCCAACGCCGGTCGAGGTGCGCCTGATCGGCAACGGCCCCGAGGCCGGTCCGCTGCGGCGCCTCGCCGGGCAACTCGGAGTCTCGGTGACCGTCGTCGAAGGGGCCTCGGGCGACGAGGTTCTCGCCGCCTATCGGTCCGCGAGCGTGGTGGTTTGCCCCAGCCGTTTCGAGGGCCTCGGGCTCACCGGCCACGAGGCCCTGGCAATCGGCTGTCCGGTCCTTGCGTCCGACATACCACCTCATCGCGAGTTCCTCGGTTCGAGGGCGCGATACTTCGATCCCGCCGATGAGGCAGGGCTCGCCGACCAATTACTGACCGCGCTCGAACGGTTAGGCGCTCCTTCCCAGCCCAGCGAGACGACCGAGCTGACGATCGAGGCGTGCGCCGAGCGGTTCCGCCAGCGGCTCGAGGCGGTGCTCCGGGCGGGCAGATGACCGGCCGGCCCGACCTGTTGCTGGCCTTCGACTTCCCGCCGATGGGGGGCGGGATTGCCCGCTGGATGTCGGAGGTGGCCCAGCGCTACCCGCCCGGCGAGCTGGTGATTTCCACCGGGACCGTGCCGGGTCATTCGGCGGTCGATTCGACCATGCCTAACGTGGTCGATCGGATCTCCCTGCCCTCGTCGCGGCTCCGGACGCTCTGGGGGCAGCTCCGGTGGGGGCGCCAGGTTCTCCGTCTCGATGGCCGTTACGGTTTTCGGTTCGGGTGGTGCGACAACATCCGCCCCTCGGCCTATCCAGCCAACCTGCTCGCCCGGCGGCGGGGGGTCCCATACGGCGTCATTCTCCATGGCAGCGACCTCTTCGACCTTCGGAGGAACTACCGGCGATCGCGACTCAAGCGGCTGGTCGCTCGACGGCTGCTGGGGGCCGCGAACGCCGTCGTCACCAACAGCCAGTGGACCGCGGGTCTGGCTCGCGAGGTGCTCGGCGAGCTCGGTCTGGAGCGGTCGCTCTCTCGCGTCAGGGTCGTTCCCCTCGGCACCGATCCGGCGAGGTTTCATCCCGGAATCGACCCGACCGGGTTCCGCCGCGAGCGGGGCTTGCCGGAGGGACGGTGGATCGTCACGGTGGCGCGATTGGAGCTCTACAAGGGAGTCGACGTCGTGATTCGGGCCCTTCGGCTGCTGAGCCAGATCAGCGGAGAGCTCCACTACGCGGTCGTGGGCGAGGGGAGCGCCCGCGCCGAGCTCGAGGCGATTGCCCACGCCGAGGGGGTCGCGGATCGCGTCCACTTCCTTGGCCGGGTGCCCGACCACTCGCTGCCCGACGCCTACGCCCTCGCCGACGTCTACGCCGGGATGACCCGTCAGACGGAGCGGGAGGTCGAGGGATTCGGGATCGCCTTGGTCGAGGCGCAAGCGTGCGCGAAGCCGGTGGTCGCCGGCCGCGGCGGCGGGACCGCCGACGCGGTTCGGCACGGCGAAACCGGGCTGCTGGTGGATCCGCTCGATCCGGCCGCGGTGGCGGCCGCGGTGAACGAGCTCCTCACCGATCGGAGCCGGGCCGTCGCGTTGGCCCGGGCTGGTCGCTTGGCGGTCGAGCGCTATTACAACTGGGATCGAGTGGTCGCCGATCTCCGGGCAATTGGCGCCGAGATCGACGCTGTTAGGCGGGCCGGCTCCAGTGGCTGACCAACCGCTCACCATCTTTCACGTCGACGGCGAGCGGGGGTTCCGCGGCGGCGAGCGTCAGCTCCTCTACCTCGCCGCGGCCCTTCGCGCCCGGGGTCACACCAACGTCATCTGCGGTCGCCCGAACGGCGATCTCGACCTCGAAGCCAGGCGGTTGGGCTTCGAGGCCCTGCCGCTTCCGTTCCACTTCGAGTTCGATCCGGTGAGCGCCCGGCAGCTCGCTCGGGCGGCGGGTGGCCGGGTCCGACCGATCGTGCATGCCCACACCGGCCACGCCGCCGGCATCGCCCTCGTCTCGCGCTGGTTCGGTGGCCCTCCCACGGTGGCCCATCGGCGAGTGGTCTTCCCCCTCCGGACCTTCAGTCGCCTCAAGTACCAGCGGATGGATCGCCTGGTTGCGGTTTCGGCGGCGATCGCGGCGGTGCTGGAACGAGGCGGCCTCGCGCCGGCGCGGATCTCGGTGATTCCCGACGCGATCCCAACGTCGCCAGAGGAATGGCGATGGGTGGGGGTGGAAACTCCCACCATCGCCCCAGTCGACCCGACTCGGCGGCAACGGGCGCGGGAAGTCCTGGCCGCGTCCTTCGGCCTCGACCTCACCCGGCAGTGGATCGGCACCCTCGCGGCCCTGAGTCCCGACAAGGATCACCAGACCCTCATCTCCGCGGTTCCCATCGTCCACCGGAGACACCCGGGGGCCCTGTTCCTGATCGCCGGACGCGGCGCCGAGGAGGGGAACCTCCGGCGGCTCATCGAACATCTCGGCGTTCGCGACAGCGTGGTCCTGCTGGGGCACCGCGAGGATCCGGGACAGCTGCTCGCGGCGCTCGATTTGTTCGTCCTTTCGTCGCGGGGGGAGGGGTTGGGCAGCGTTCTCCTGGAAGCGGCCGCCTGCGCCATCCCGGTCGTGGCCACCACCGCCGGCGGGATTCCCGAGATCGTTCGCCACCGTCAGTCGGGGTTGTTGGCGCCTCCCGAGGATCCGCCGGCGCTCGCGGAATGCCTGAGCGAGCTCCTCGACGACCCGGCCTTGGCGCGCCGATTCGCGACCGCCGCGTTCGCGATTCTTCCGGGGTTCGGTCTGGCCGGGGTTGGGGACCGGTTCGACCGGTTGTACCGGGCACTCCTTTCCTCCTAGATCCCGCCGGAGACGAAGGACACCGGCCGAATTCCTCTGGAGCCCATGGCGAGCCGGACTTGCTCGTTTCGCCGCCGAATCGCAATGTTCCCTGTCTCCGACTCCTGCCGACGAGGACTACGATGAGCGACTCCCGACGCGCCTTTCTAGGAAAGCTGGCCGGCGCCACCGCCGTCGCGGCCCTCGGCCGACCCGCCTCGGTCGCGGTCGCGGCCCCGCCGATGCCGCGAGCCATCCCGAATCCTGGCGAGGATTATTGGATCGAGCTGAAGAGACAATTCATCTTCCCCGACACCCAGATCCCGATGAACGCGGCCAACATGTGTCCGGCGCCGCGAGGGGTGATCGAGGCGCTGACCCAAGCGGTCCGGGACGTCGATGCCGATGTCTCCTATCAGAACCGGTCGAAGTACGACGCCCTTCGGGAGACTACCCGGGAACGAGCCGCTCGGCTCCTCGGGGTGGCGACCGACGAGATCGCCCTGGTTCGAAACGCCTCGGAAGCGAACAACATCGTGGTGGCCGGGATTGCCCTGACGGCTGGCGACGAGGTCGTGCTGGTCGACCAGAACCATCCGACCAACAACGTGGCTTGGGACGTTCGGGGGGCCCGGTTCGGGTTCACCGTCAAGCGAGTCTCCTTCCCGACGCCGCCGTCCTCGGTCGCCGAAGTCGTCGAAGTCATGACCCGCGCGATGAGCCCCCGGACCCGAGTGCTGGCGTTCTCGGACGTCTCGAACAACAGCGGCCTCCGGATGCCGACGGCTGAGCTCTGCCGGATTGGGCGGGACCGCGGGATCCATGTTCACGTCGACGGGGCGCAGACCTGTGGCGCACTGGAGCTCAACCTGCGAGAAGTGGGTTGCGACTCCTACTCGGCCAGCGGCCAGAAGTGGCTCCTCGGTCCCCGAGAAATCGGGATTCTCTACGTTCGATCCGAGCGGATCGCGCCGCTGTGGCCGGGAGTGGTGGGAGTGGGTTGGGGGACCGCCGCCGAGACGACCGCCAAGGGCGCCCGAAAATTCGAGACCATGGGCCAGCGCAACGACGCCAGTACCGCGGGCCTGGCCGCTGCGTTCGACTTCCACGAGCAAATCGGCTCGGCGCGAGTCGAGGCCCGGGTACGGGAACTGGCGGATCGCCTCGCGACCGGGCTCCTCGGCGCCGGCTTCGAGCTGGTTACGCCTCGGGTCGCCGACCTCAGGCACGGGGTCATCGTCGTCAAGGCGAGTCCTCCGGTGGCCCAGCGCTGGCATCAGCGTCTCTACACCGGCTACAGCGTCATCAGCTCGCCGACTGGGGGGCTCCGGTTGAGTCCCAATCTCTGCAACACCGTCGCCGACGTCGACCGAGCGGTGGCGTCGCTGGCGGCGGTTCGAGGGGAGACCGGCTAGTCCAACACCCGCGAGCCGTTCCCGCTAGGCCAGCCGGGCGGCGTCGGCCAATCGGTGATCCGCGGTCAATAGCTCGAGCCCCTCGAGCTGGCGGCGGGCGAGAATGTAGGTGGCGAGATGGATCGCGTCGAGGGACCGGAGCGCCTTCGACGGAGCGACTTGGATCGCGGTGTCGCAGACCTGAGTGGTGATCTCCCAGATGTGGCACCGGCCCCAGAGGTCGTCGAGTTCGCGGGCGGCGTCGGCCAGTTGTTCCTCGGACGCCTGAGCCATCACCCGGAGTCGGATCAATGACCGACCGGCCTCAACCAGCGACAATCGCGAGGTGATCAGGGTGGCGGCCGCGTCGATCTGTGATTGCTGATCGGTGCTGCTTTCGAGCACCACTCGGAGCGCAACCGAGGTGTCGAGATAGAGAGCCCCCGCCGCCACCCCTCAGTCCCTCGAGCGATCGTCCCGGACTGCGTCGAGGAGGCTCTGGGCCGTTCCCGCGGACAGCCCGAGGCCCTTGGCACGCCACTGCCACCCGACCTTCGACCGACGGGGCAAGGTGACCTGCCCGGCTTCCGCAAGCGCGGCGAGGGGCTCGTCCTGGCTGGGACCAAGCCGTCCGCCGCGGAGCGGGCGCAATTCGGCCACGACCTCGCCCCGATCCGCCACCAACACCGACCGACCCGCCTTCACGTAGCGGAGGTACTCCGAGAGTCGAGCTTTGAGCTCCTTGACGCCGACAGCCTTCATGTGACCAAGGTAGTCACCAGTGGTCACCTCGGCAAGAGAGGGCACGAACGACCGGCTGGTCGGCTGCTGCCTGGAGGCACGAACCCTCAGGGCAACGCGAACACCTTGAGCACGGCGTCGGCGCCACTCCCGGTGGCGATCGCCACGAACTGGCGCCCATCGCGGGTCGCGTAAGTCATCGGATTGGCGTAGCCGTTGGCGCCGAGCCCGGCGCTCCAGACCAGCTCGCCGGAGTCGGCGAGGTAGGCGTCGAGCGTCGGGCCTCCGCCGGTCAGGAACACCAAACCCGTCGCGGTGGCGAAGGGGCCGGGGGCTCCGATTGCGCCGAGCCGGGGGAGCCCGAGCGACTCGAGCAGCGGGTGCTTCCGCAGCTCCGGCCAATCGCCGGCGGTGACCTGCCAGCGAAGCGAGCCAGCCTCGAGGTCGATCGCGGTGAGGGTGCCGTAAGGCGGTTTATGGAGCGGGATGCCATCGGGCCGCCCGCCGAGGCGGGCGCTGTCCGCGGCCGAGATGGTGGGGAATCGGAGCGCGGTCGCCGGGAGATCGCCGGTGATGTCGGCCCGGACAGTCTCGGATGAATCGGGTCGAGTCAGCTTCAGGAGTGCGGGAGAATTGGTGGCCTTGACGAAGAGCACGCCGCGCGCCGAGTCGTAGGCGCCACCGCCCCACCCGCCGCCGCCGATCAGTCCAGGCCGGGCGATGGTCCCCTGGAACGACGGCGGGGCATACATCGGTCCCATCCGATACGGGCGAAGAGTCTCCAACGCGAGCCGAGTCAAGTCCGGCCGGAACGACGTCACGTCGGCCTCGGTGAATCCCTGGAGCGCGAAGGGCGCCGGCCGGGTCGGCACCGGCTGGGTTGCGGCGAGCCGTTCACTCGGAACGTCGCTCGGTGGCGCCGGCCGTTCCTCGATCGGCCAGACCGGGGCGCCGGTGACTCGGTCGAAGACGAAGGTGTAGCCCTGTTTCGTCAGCTGGACCACCGCGTCGACCGGGCGGCCGTTAGGCCGGATCGTCACCATCATCGGGCCGGTCGGCAGGTCGTAGTCCCAGACGCCATGGTGGACGATCTGGAAGTGCCATTTGCGGACGCCGGTCCGGGCGTCGAGGCAGACGATCGATTCGGCGAAGAGGTTGTCGCCCTTGCGATTGCCTCCGTAGAAGTCGTTGCTCGGGGTACTGACCGGGAGGTAGAGCAGTCCCCGGTCGGCGTCGAGTCCCATCGGCGCCCAGACATTGGTGTGTCCGGTCGTCTTCCACGAGTCGTCCTCCCAGGTCTCGTTGCCGAACTCACCGGCCTGGGGAATCGGGTCGAACGACCAGACCCGTTTGCCGGTGCGAACGTCGAAGGCCTGGACCTCACCGCGAGGATCGCCGGAATAGACCAACCGGTCGGCGACCCCATTGCCGACGATCACCAGGTCGCGATAGACGACGGGGGGCGAGGTGTTGGTGAAGTGGAGTCGGTTGACCGGTTTCCGGAGGGTCGCCGTGAGGTCGATCTCGCCTTCGGCGCCGAAGGACGGAATCGGTTTGCCGGTGGCCGCGTCGAGGGCGATCAGGCGCCATCGGGAGTTCAGGAAGATTCGCCGGCTCCGGCCGTCGGTCCAGGACACCACCCCGCGATGAACGAAACCGGTGCCGTTGGGTGGGAGCCCGTAGCGCGCCGAGCCGGGATCGAACCGCCACAACTCCCGGCCGGTGCCGCCGTCGAGCGCGACGACTTGGTTGTAGGGCGTGCTGAGGTAGAGGGTGTCGTTGATCGCGATGGGGGTCGCCTGGAACGTTCCCGGTCGGGCCGGAGCGATTCCCGTTTCCGCCGGCATCGGGGTTTCGCCGGTTCGCCATTCCCAGGCGCGCCGGAGGGTTGCGACGTTGGCCGGGGTGATCGCGCGGAGGGGCGAGAACTTCTGGTTGCCGGGATCCCGTCCCCAGGTGGGCCAGTCCTGGGGCCGGTCCTGGGCCGGCGCGCACCCGCTTCCAGCCAGCGCCACCGCGAGAGCGAGTCGACCGGCCGCGCTAGCCAACCCGGACCACCATCTTGCCGAGATTGGCGCCGGAAAACAGCCCCAAAAAGGCCGCCGGCATCCGCTCGAATCCGTCGACGATCGTCTCGGTCCACTTCATCTTTCCGGCCTGGATCCAGCTCGTCATGTCCCGAACGAAATCCGGCTGGCGTTGAAAATGATCGAAGATGATGAAGCCGCGGACCGTTAGGCGCCTGGTGAGGATTTCCCGGACGTTGCGGAGTCCGGGGCCCGCCTCGGTGGCGTTGTATTGGGAGATCAGCCCGCAGATGGCCACCCGGCCGTGGGTCTTGGAGCAGGCCAGCGCCGCCTCGAGATGGTCGCCGCCGACATTCTCGAAAGTCAGATCGATTCCGTCGGGCGCGGCTCCGGCGATCGCCTTCCGGAGACTGGCGGTCGTCTTGTAGTTGATCGCGACCTCTACGCCGGCGTTCTCCCTGAGCCAGGCGCCCTTTTCATCGGAGCCGGCGGTGCCGATGACCCGGCATCCCTTGGCCTTGGCGATCTGGCAGACGACCATCCCGACCGCCCCGGCAGCTCCCGAGACCAGGACGGTTTCGCCCTCGACGAGGCTCCCCACGTCGAACAGCCCGACATAGGCGGTGAGGCCGGGCATCCCGAGCGTGCCGAGAAAGGCTTGGGGGGGCGCCATCGAGACGTCCAGCTTCCGGAGCTCCTTTGCGTCGCTGACGAAACCATCTCGCCACCCATTCATGCTGAGGACCGTGTCGCCCGGCGCCAAATCCGGATGGCTCGACTCCTCGACCCTGCCCACGGCCCCGCCCGACATCGGCGCGTTGAGATCGTAGGAGGCCGTGTAGCTCTTGGCTTCGGACATCCGGCCCCGCATGTAGGGATCGACGGAGAGGAAGAGATTCCGCACCCGCACCTGCCCGGCCGCGAGCGCCGGCAGGTGGCGAGAGACGATCGCCAAGTCGCTCTCCATGGGCAGCCCGACCGGACGGCGGAGCAGCTGGAACTCCCGAACCGTTTGCTGGGACATCGACCACTCCTCTCGAGACAGGCCCTCAGGAACCGAGCACCAGGGGCGCCAACAACGTGATGACGGCGACGACGACCACGACCGAGACAATGTCCAGCAAGAACCCGGCTTTCGCCATCTGCCGCACCGTGATCTGCCCCGAGCCGAAAACGATCGCGTTCGGAGGCGTCGCCACCGGCAGCATGAACCCGGTCGAGGCCGCGAATCCGACCACCAGCATCAGGATCGCCGGAGGCTGGCCGAGGGTCTCGGCCAAGGTTGCCGCGATCGGCATCATCATCACCGCCACGGCCAGATTGGAGGCCAGCTCGCTCAGAATCAGGACGGTCACGGCGAGGCCGAGATAGAGTACGAACGGCGGGAGCCCGCTCAGGCCACCCAAATACCCCGCCAACCAGGTCGTGATCCCCTGCTTCTCGAGCGCGTCCGCCAAGGAGAGGCCGGCCCCGAAAAAGAGCAGGACATCCCAGGGAATCATCCGGGCCTCCCCCCAGGTGAGGAGCGGTCGAGTGCCCCCGTCCCTGGTTCGCCCGCTCACCAGGAACAAGAGAATCGCGGCCGCGATGACGACCGAGGTGTCGCTGGCCCGGGGGAAGATGTCCGTGAGCCCGGGAATCGCAAAAGTGCCGAACTCCTTTCGCTCTCGAAAGAACCACCCGAGCGCCGTCAGCAGGAAGATCACCAGCACCCGGGCTTCGCCGCCTTGGACCGGGCCGAGCGAGGCGAGCCGGTTCTTGAGCATGTCGCGGGCGTTGGCGCCGAGGTTCGACTCGGTTCGGAAGACGACGTAGACGAGGAGAAACCAGCACACCGGAACCAGCAGCACGGCGATCGGCAGGCCCATCGTCATGTAGGTCGCGAACGAGATCGAGGTTCCCGTCAGCTCCTTGATGGCACCCACTGCCACCAGGTTCGGCGGGCTCCCGATCATCGTGGCGTTGCCGCCGAGCGTGGCGGCATAGGCGACCCCGAGCATCAGGGCGGTGCGGGTGTCGTCGCCGATCCGGTCGCGGGCGAACAGGGCGCCAACCGCCATCGCGATCGGGTACATCATCGCCGCGGTGGCGGTGTTCGAGATCCACGCCGAGATGAAGGCGGTGGCCAGCATGATGCCTAACACTGCCCGGCGCCCCGTCAACCCCACCGCCAGCACCAAACGGTAGGCGACCCGCACGTGGCTCTGCCAATACTCCAGCGCCGCCGCCAAAAAGAAGCCACCCATGAAGAGAAAAATCAGATCGTTGGCGTAGGGCGCGGCCGCCTCTCTCGGGGTGGCGACGCCGAGCAGGGGAAACAACAGCAGGGGGAGCAACGAGGTGGCCACGATCGGCATTGCCTCGGTGATCAACCAGGTGATCAGCCAGGCCGTGACCGCCAGGGTTTTGACCGCCGTGGGAGACAAGTCCGCTGGGCCAAACGCCAGAACCAAGGCGAAGAGAGCCGGACCGGCTGCGCGAGCCAGGAGTTTGAAGTTCAAACGGGGCATGAGTTGGGGTCAGAATATGAACCCTTCCTCAGCCGCCGTCCAACCGGAACTTGTGAGGGCCGAGGAGCTCCTCGCCCCCCCTAGGTGTCGCAACCTCCCGGTGTCATGGCTTTGGACAGGAGTGATCACCGTCACACAGGTGCACGGAGCTGTATTGCGGGCGACTGCGTTTTGTTTACCTTGTATCCCAGACTGTTGGGGGGTGTCGTTTGAAGACGCTGCTACCGGGAACGCTTATTGGCCTTGCGCTGGTCTTCTTTGGGGGGGGGACTCCCCACCCGTAGTCAATGGTCGTTTGCGACGAGATGGTCGCATCATCCGGACGCTCCGGCTGGCGGCGGTGACGGCGTGACACGGGACGGGTCGTAGAGGGTGCCGTCGCGTAACATGGCCAGCAGAATTCGGAGGAACCGATCAGCGACACTGCGCAGCGCTCGACCGTGGCTGTGCCCGCGCTGCCGCAGCGCGGCGTACTG
>Ga0187893_10006656_pt1 | contig 19583 bp, 17 predicted proteins | sample MA1701074metaG_FD_139574 | JGI IMG/M metagenome (GOLD analysis project Ga0187893, IMG submission 139574) | White microbial mat communities from a basaltic lava cave in the Kipuka Kanohina Cave System on the Island of Hawaii, USA - MA170107-4 metaG ... | reverse complement strand
GCTCCGGGGCCTTCTCGAGCGCCTGCGCGACGAGCCGCTGGCCGGCGTCGGCGCGCTTCACGACGTCCTCGTAGCGCGCCTCCGCGCCGGACATGCGGGCGGCCTGGTCGATGGCGGGGCGGCCCGATTCCAGGAGCATGGCCGCCTCGGCGATCCGGCGGTCGATCCGCTCGACCCCGGCGCGCGCCGGCGCGTTCGACGGGTCGAGCGCGAGGACGACGCTGTACGCGTCGCGCGCCTTCTGGAGCGCGCCCTGGCCTTCGCGCGCGGCGCCCTCGGCGAGCGCGGCGCGGATGCGCGCGGTCCGGGCGTGCACGCCCGAGGCCACCCACGCTCCAAAGGCGGCGGCCAGGACGAGGGCCGCGGCGGTCGGCAGCGCGACGGCGCGGTGGTGCCGGAGCGAGCGCCCGAGCCGGGAGAACGTGGAGGCGGGGCGCGCGCGGATCGGCTCGCCGGCCAGGTGCCGGCGCAGGTCGTCCGCGAGTTCCCGCGCGGACGCGTAGCGCCGCCGCGGCTCCTTGTGGAGCGCCTTCATCGCGATCGTCTCGAGGTCGGAGTGCGTGCCGGGGTTGAGGCGCCGCGGCGAGGGCGGATCGTCGAGGAGGATCTTGGAGTAGAGCGCGTCGACGGTGGCGCCCTCGTGCGGGGGCCGGCCGGCGAGGATCTCGTAGAGGATCGCGCCGAGCGCGTAGACGTCGGTGGCCGCGGTCACCTCGCGCGACTCCCCGCGGACCTGCTCGGGGGCCATGTAGAGCGGCGTGCCGAGCGCGGCGCCCGTGCGGGTCAGCACGGTGCGGGCGTCCGCCAGGTGCGCCAGGCCGAAGTCGCCGACTTTCGCGGAGCCGTCGGACGTGAGGATCACGTTGTCGGGCTTCAGGTCGCGGTGGACGACGCCGTGCTCGTGCGCGTGCTGGACGCCGGCGCAGACCTGGACGAGCGCCTCCAGGAGCGGGCGGACGTCCCGGGGGCGCAGCCGCAGGAACCGGCTGAGCGGCTCGCCGCGGACGAGCTCCATGGCGAGGTAGACCTGGTCGTTCTCCTCGCCGAAGTCGTAGATGCCGACGACGTTGGGGTGGGCCAGGCGGGCGATGGCGAGCGCCTCGCGACGCATGCGCTCGCGCACGGCGAGGGCGGTCTGCTCCCGGAGGATTTTCAACGCGACGGGCCGGGCGAGCTGGCGGTCGAAGGCGGCGTAGACGATCGCGGCGGCTCCTTCGCCGACGCGCTCGCGCAGCTCGTAGCGGCCCGCGACGACGCGCGGTTCGGTCCCGTCCTGCATGCCGGCTGAATTCTATGGCACGGTCGGGCCGTTGGAGTTCCGCGTTTTGCAGACGGCCGTGATCGCAAGCGACACGGCGGACGCCCGCCGCGGCCTCACGCCGTCGCCCCGGCCGCGATCAGGTCCCCGGGCGCCTCGCGGCGCACGGTCGGCGGCCAGTCGCGCGACGGGTCGTACCAGCGGTCGACGGCCGCGCGCAGGCCGGCGGTGTCGGCCGCCTCGATGAACGCGCGGCGGACGTCGTCGCGACACGGGTGCTGCTCGGCGTAGCGGATCCCGAACATGCGCATGACGCGCCCGCCGCGCTCGTCGCCGTACTCCTCGAAGGCGAGCGCGCGGTGCATGTCGAACGCGGCGCGCTGCTCGGCGACGGTGGGCGGGGGCGGGAGCGGGCGTCCCGCGAAAAGTTCCGCGCACTCGCGGAAGATGAACGGGTTGCCGATCGCGCCGCGCGCGACGCTCGCGCCGTCGACGCCGGTCTCGTCGAGCATGCGCTGGACGGCGGTCGCCGTGAAGAGGTCGCCGCTCCCGAGGACGGTCTTCGCGCCGGCGCGCTTCTTCACGCGGGCCAGGAAATCCCAGTTCGACGGCCCGACGTAGCGCTGCTTCACCGTGCGGCCGTGGACGGTGACCGCGGCGACGCCGAGCGCGAACGCGCCGTCGAAGATCTCGAGGAAATTCCGCCCGCTTTCCGCCGTGTCGTCGTACCCGCGGCGCATCTTGAGCGTGACGGGCGCGCGGCCGGCCACGGCGACGACGACCGCCTTCACGATCGCCAGCGCCTGCGGCGGATCGGACAGCAGCCACCCTCCGCGGCAGCGGCCGAGGACTTTCTTGACGGGGCAGCCGAAGTTGATGTCGACCACGTCGTAGCCGCCCTCGACGAGCTCGGCCGCGGCCTCCGCGAAGCGCGCGGGCTCGCTCCCCATGAGCTGGCCGCCGACGGGATGGTCGTCCGCGCCGACCGACAGCAGGCGTTTCCGGAGCCTGCCGTTCGTGAGGACGAGCTCGTCGAGCACGACCTCGTTCAACGCGTAGGCGCATCCGTGGGCGCGGGCGACGAGGCGCATGGGGCGGTCGCTGTACCCCGAAAGCGCCGCCTGCACGGCGGGGAGGGCGATCCGGAGCGGGCCGATCGCGAGCACGCGTCCATGCTACAATGCGCGCGCGATGGAGTTCACGTTCGATCTCTTCGGCGAGGGGAAGAAGGACCGGTCGCTCCAGGGGCAGATCAAGGAGTGGGTGCGGGCGCGGTTCACGCTCCCCGAGGATGTGACGGTGCTGGTCACGGAGATCATGTGCGACCAGCCCGGGTGCGCGCCGGTCGAGACGATCATCGCGATCCTCCGGAAGGACGGGACGCGCGAGCAGTGGAAGAGCGCCCGCCCGATGAAGGAGGTGAAGAAGGAGGACATCCCGCACCTCCTGCCGAACCCCGAGGGGCACGGGCCGAGGATCGACGTGGACAAGCTCACGGGCGGGACGTGGGCGTAACCTAATACTCCTTCCGCAGCGCGCGCGACGCGCCCTCGAACTTCTCGACCTTGCCCGACAGATCCGCCGTGCCCCCGCCCCAGTCCCACGTTCCGGTCGCCTTCGCCTTCTCGACCTTGAGCGAGAGCCTCCCGTCGCCGTCGAGCGTCCCCTTCACCTCGGCGGCGATCGTGCGCGTGCCGGGGCCCTCCTTGCGGACGAGCTTGAAGGAGCCCGCGACCCCGTCCTTCGTCACCTCGAACTTCGCGTCGCCGATCTCGTCGATCGTCTTCGGGTCGTCCGCGGGCTTCTCGCCCTTCTTCGGCGGCTCGGGCTGCGCGAACGCGCGCGCGAGTTTCTTGGAGAGCTCTTCGGAGACCTTGCCCTCGACGGCGAGGGACTTCAGCTCGTCGGAGGAGAGCACGGCGCGCCCCTCGTATGAGAACGGATAGTCGCCGGAGTACTCGCTGGTGAGCTTGCCCGAGACGCCCGTCTCGAGCACGACTTGCGCGATGATCGCGAGCAGCATGGTCACCTCCTGATGGAAATGCGGTCGACGTCGAACTCGACCGGGAAATCGCTCTCGACGAACCCGATGCCGAGGATGCGCGACGGATCGCACGCGGGGCTCCGGCGGTGGCCCCAGACGTAGCGCGTGAGCTCCGCGACCGGCACGACGAACTCGCGCCACTCGGTCGAGAGCTCCACCTCGCGCCCCCACATCTCGAGGTCCTCGTGCGACGGCCCGAGGTTCACCTTGACGAAGATGCGGGACGGCTTCGGCGCGCGCGCGCGGAAGGCGATCGCGGTCGCGCCTTCGGGCCAGCGATCGACCGGCCACGTGAGGTCGGTCCACCCGTCGGCGCCGCCCGAGAACGCGATCCGCGCCGCGCCGCCGGCGACCCGCACCTCCGTGCGCCGCGCGCCGCTTCCGGCGTCGCGCCACCGCGTGCGGCCCGTGTCGAAGTCCTCGACGACGATCCCGGGCTCGGGCGGCGCGGCGGCCGCGCAACCGGCGAGCAGCACGAGCGACAGTCTCAGAACCATCTCAGCGGCCCCACCTCTCCGGCGCGCTTCGGCGCCTCCTCGCGCCACGTCCTCGACCACGCGTCGTACGCGGCCGACTGTCCGCGGTCGAGGAACGCGCGGACGCGGGCGTCGACTTTCGCGCGCGCCTCCTCCGAGAGCTTCACCTTCTCGTCGTACGTGAGGGCGCGCTCCCGGCCGTTCTCGACGACGGTGCCGGGCCACCAGAACTTCTGGATGGCGGCGAGATGCTCCTCGACCACCGGGGTGAGGAGCTCCTCCTGCGCGCGGGAGAGCGCGAGCTCTTTCGAGAGGACGCTCACGCCCGCCTTCTTCACGCGCTCCTGCCAGCGCGCGTCCTCCTCGCGGCGGAGCTCCTCGAGGACTTTGACGACGGACTCGCGCAGCGGCGGGGCCTCGGGGGCGGGAACCGGGGTGGGCGCCGCCGCCGGGCCCGGCTCGCGGGCGACCGGCGGCGGCACCGCCTCGGACGCGGGAGTCCGCGGAGGATGTTCCACGGGGGCCCGGGCGGACTCGCGGGGCGCGGCGAGGCGCGATTCCAGCGCGCGCAGCCGCGCGCTGGTCACGGCCAGCCACGCGAAGGCCGCGAGGAAGGCGGCCGCGACGGCGACGGTCTTCATCGGCTCCTCCTTTCGAGCGCGCGCCGCGCGCGACGGGACCAGCCCAGCTCCGCGCGCAGGAACGCGACGTGACGGTCGAAGATGAGGCGGGGGGCGAGCGCCCACGGGCCGCCGCCGGCGGAACGCCGCGCACGCCGCGTCTCGGCGAGCCTCGCCTCGAGCGCGCGCGCGTATCCGGCGAGCGAGGCCGCGAAGCCCGGGGCGCGGTAGAGGTTCATGAGCGCGAGGTCCGGTTCCGCGGCCGGGCCGCGCACGTCGGCGAAGGCCCCGGCGACGGCCGCGTCGAGCGCCGCCCGTCCGCGCGCGGTGAGGGCGCAGACGCGGCGGCGCGGGCCGCGCTTCCCGGGGCGTTCCCGCGCGGCGGCGAGGCCCCGCCTCACGAGCGAGTCGAGGAGGAAGTAGACGCTGGAGGTTCCGAGCGGCGTCCAGTTGCGCAGCCGCCGCTCCGCGGCCGCGCGCTCGAGGTCGTACCCGGAGCGCGGCGCCTCCGCGAGCAGCGTCATCACCAGGAGCTCCCCGGGCGTCATGTTTACTACAGTACTGGAATAGTTCGCCGGCGTCAAGCCTCTGCTACAATCCCGACCGGTGATCCCCGTCACGGTCCTCACCGGCTTCCTCGGCGCGGGCAAGACCACGCTGCTCAACCACCTCCTCGCCAACCGCGCGGGGTGGAGGGTCGCCGTCATCGAGAACGAGTTCGGCGCCGTGGGGATCGACCAGGCGCTCGTGCTCTCGACCGAGGAGGACCTCGTCCTCCTCAACAACGGGTGCGTCTGCTGCGGCATCCGCGGCGACCTCATCCGGACGCTCAACGACCTCGTGAGGAGGCCCCAGGGCTTCGACGCGGTCGTCATCGAGACGACCGGCCTCGCCGATCCCGCCCCGGTCGTCCAGTCCTTCTTCGTCGACGAGGACCTGAAGGCGAAACTCGCGCTCGACGCCGTCGTCACCGACGTCGACGCGAAGCACGTGCTCGTCCACTTCGACGACCGCCGCGAGGTCCGCGAGCAGATCGCCTTCGCCGACGTCGTCCTCCTCAACAAGTGCGACCTCGCGGACGCCCGGGCGCTCGACGAGCTCGAGCGGCGCGTGCGGGCGATGAACGCGGTGGCGGCGATCCACCGCACGACGAACGCCGTCATCGACCCCGCGAAGATCGTCGGGATCGGCGCGTTCGACCTCTCGAAGAAGCCGGAGATCCGCGGTCACCACGAGCATCTGGGCGACCTCGGGAGCGTCGCCCTCGTCGAGCCCGGGGCGCTCGACGGCGCGAAGCTGAACGCGTGGCTCGGCGGGCTCCTGAAGTCGAAAGGCGGCGACATCTTCCGCATGAAGGGGATCGTCGAGGTCGCCGGCGAGCCGAAGCGCGTCGTCTTCCAGGGCGTGCACATGATGTTCGACGGGAGGACCGACCGGCCGTGGCGCGACGGCGAGGACCGCACGAACACGCTCGTCTTCATCGGGAGGAACCTGAGCGAAGAAGAGCTGAGACGGGGGTTATTGGCGTGCCGGATCCCGTTGTGAACAGCAGAGAGCGCAGAGGACGCTGAGAGAGGATATCCATGAAGATCGGGGTGATGGGAACGGGAGTCGTGGGCACGGCGTTGTCGGAGGGTTTTCTCAAGCACGGGCACTCCGTGATGCGCGGCACGCGCGAGCCGGGGACGCTCGCGGACTGGAAGAAGTCCCCCGTCGGCACGATGGCCAAGGCGGCGGCGTTCGGCGAGATCGTCGTGCTGGCGGTGAAGGGCACGGCGGCCGAGGAGGCGGTGGCACTCTGCGGCGGACTCGCGGGGAAGGTCGTGATCGACGCGACGAACCCGATCGCCGACCGTCCGCCAGGCTGCTGCGGACGTGACCGTCAGCGGAGCCACCGCTTGAGCCACGCGAGCACCTCGCCGTACCAGTGGCGCGAGTTTCTCGGCTTCAGGATCCAGTGGTTCTCGTCGGGGTAGCACACGAGCCGCGCGGGCCGCTTCATCGCGCGGTACACGTTGTACATCTGCAGGCCCTGGTCGTACGGCACCCGGTAGTCGCGCTCGCCGTGGATGACGAGCATCGGCGACTTGAACCCCTTCGCGTGGCGCATCGGATTCCACCGGTCCATCCCCGCCAGGTCGTCCCACGGTTCGCCGCCGAGCGCGCGGCTCCAGCCGTGGGTCACGTCGCTCGCCCACTCCATCTGGAGGTCGCCCACGCCCGCGTGATTCACGATGCACCGGAAGCGGTCGGTCTGCGAGGCGATCCAGCCCGCCATGTAGCCGCCGTACGAGCCGCCGGTCGCCGCCATGCGGCGCGGGTCGGCGATCCCGCGCTCGACGAGCCGGTCCGTCGCCTTCATGAGGTCGGCGTACGGCTGGTCGCCCCACCGGCCTTGAATGCACTGTGCGAAGCGCTGGCCCCACGACGTCGACCCGTGGAAATTCACGAGCGCGCAGACGTACCCGGGAGCGGCGAACGCGTGCGCGTTCCAGCGCCAGTGCCAGTTGTCGCCGAACACGCCGTGCGGCCCGCCATGGATGAGATGCACGAGCGGGCGGCGCTTCTTCTTCGGCCCGGGCGGATGGACGATCCACATCTGCACGCGGTCGCCCTCCGCGCCCGTGACGTGGTCCTCCTCGACGGCGCCGAGGCCGGCGACGTTCGTGAAGCGCGTCTCGCGTCGCGGCCCGCGGCCGTCGAGGCCCATCGACACGACCTCGGGCGGTTCGGAGAGCGAGTCGCGCGTCATCCACAGGCGCCCGCCCGCGACCGCGAGGCCCGCGAACGTGCCGCCCCGCGCGATGCGCCGCGGCTTCCGGCCGATCTCGAAGATCGCGGTGCGCGCGTCGTCCTCCGCGATCGCCACCAGCTTCGTGCCGGCGAACGCCCACGCGGCGGCGCTCCGGTCCCAGTCCTCCGTCAGCACCGTGTGCGTCTTCTTCCGGCGGTCGTAGGCGACGAGCCGCACGCGGTCGCCGTAGAACTCCGGGTCGCGCTGCATGCCGTAGACGATCGTGCGTCCGTCCGGCGCGTAGGCCGGCTTCACCGCGTCGGCCGTCGTGTGCGGCGTGAGGAGTCGCGTGCGGCGCGCCGCGACGTCGACCGTGAAGACGCCCCAGATCGCGGGGTCATACGGCGGCTTCGAGCGGCACGCGCTGAACGCGATCTCGCGGCCGTCGGGCGAGATGCGGTAGTGGTTCGACGGGTCCATGAGCTCGAACCATCCGCGGTGCGCGGGCGTGAGGTCGACCAGCGCGCGCGACCCGAGGTCGATGACGAAGATGTGGTGCACCTTGCCGTCGGTGAGCCACCGGTCCCAGTAGCGGTAGACGCGGTCCTCCGTGACGCGCGCCTTGACGGGATCGTCGTCGCGCGACTTCGCGAGCTTCGCCGTGCCGTCGACCGTGAGCGCGTCGAGAAAGAGCGGAGCCAGGAACGCGAGGCGCCTGCCGTCCGGGAAGAAGCGCGGGTCGGCCGCCCCGAGCGGGAGATCCGTCACGCACTCCGCCTCGCCGCCGTCGATCGCCATCACGTGCAGCTGCGGCTGGTCCGCGTGCTTCTGCCGGCCGCCCGGCTTCCGCACGAACGCGAGCCGCTTCCCGTCGGGACTGATCGCCGGCTGGCCCGAGTCGCGATCCGCCGTCGTGAGCGCGCGATGGTCGGGTTCGAGCCAGACCCGGGTCGTCCCCTCGTTTTTCTCCATCGAGTACGTCGTGACCGGGACCACGAACCGGCGTCCGTCGGGCGCGGGCACGGGCGCACCCACGCGCGGGATGGCCCAGAGGTCCTCGGCGGTGAACCTAGAGGCCATACTGTTGCATCTTCTTCCGCAGCGTGACGCGGTTGATGCCGAGCATGTCGCTCGCCTTGACCTGGTTGCCGCCGACGGCATCGAGCGCGCGCTTGAGGAGCGCCTTCTCCCACTTCGCCTCGACGTGGCGGAAGAGGTCTCCCTTCGGCGCGCCGGCGGCGAGCTGCTCGACGATCTGGGCCACGCGCGACTCGAGGTCGTTCAGCGCGGGCGCCGAGGGGCGCACCACGCCCTCCGGCAGGTGCTCGGGCTCGATCGGCTTTCCGCGCGCGAGCACCGCGCCGCGCTCGATCGCGTTCTTGAGCTCGCGCACGTTCCCCGGCCACGCGTGCTCGCGGAGGATCGCGAGCGCCGCGTCGGACACGCCCGCCGCCCCCGCCTGTTCGCAGAAGTGCGCGACCAGCAGCGGCACGTCGTCGCGACGGTCGCGGAGCGGCGGCAGGTCGATCTTGACCACGTTGAGCCGGAAGTAGAGGTCCTCGCGGAACCGCCCCTCGCGCACGCGCTCCTCGAGATTGCGGTTCGTCGCCGCGATGATGCGGACGTCGACGGCGATGAGCTCGGTGCCGCCGACGCGCGGGAACTTCCGCTCCTCGAGGAAGCGCAGGAGCTTCACCTGGGCGCCCGGCGAGAGCTCGCCGATCTCGTCGAGGAACGCCGTGCCGCCGGAGGCGATCTCGAACTTGCCGAGCTTCTGGCGGATCGCCCCCGTGAACGCCCCCTTCTCGTGCCCGTAGAGCTCGCTCTCGAGCAGCGTCTCCGGGATCGACGAGCAGTTGATCGCCTCGAACGGGCCGTTCGCGCGGCGGCTGTTGTAGTGGACGGCGCGCGCGAGGATCTCCTTGCCGGTGCCGCTCTCGCCGACGAGAAGCACCGTCGCCTCGCTGTCGCAGACCGCCGCGACCTTCTTGAAGACCTCCTGCATCGCGGGCGTCTTCCCGATGATCTGGCGGAAGCCGCCGACCTCGCCGCGGAGCTTCTCGACTTCGCGGTTCGGCGGGACGCTCGCGAGCGACGTCTCGATGAGCCGGCGCGCGCGCACGAGGTCGATCGGCTTCGCGAGGTACTCGACCGCGCCGAGCTTGGTGGCGCGCACCGCGGTGTCGAGCGACCCGTGGGCGGTGATGACGATGACCTTCGCGGAGCCGTCGAGCTTGCGGATCTGCTCGAGGGCCGAGAGCCCGTCCATGCCCGGGAGCTTGACGTCGACGATCACGAGGTCGGGCTTGTCGCGCTTCACGAGGTCGAGCCCCTGCTCGGCCGTCGGCGCGGAGAGGAAGCGGTGCCCGAGCGTCGTGATGAAGCGCTCGAAGGCCCAGATGATCGACTGCTCGTCGTCAATGACCAGGACGGTCGCCACGCGGGACCTCGACCCAGAAGTTGGTGCCCTTGTCGGACGTCTCGAAGCCGATCGCGCCGCCGTGGTCCTCGACGATGCGCTTCGTGAGCGCGAGCCCGAGGCCCACGCCGTCGGCCTTCGAGGTGACGAACGGCTCGAACACGCGGTCGCGCATCCCGGGCGGGATGCCCCCGCCGGTGTCGGCGACGAAGAAGCGCACGCGGCCGTCGCGCGGGGCGACACCGACGGTGAGCGTGCCGCCCTGGGGCATGGCCTGCGCGCCGTTCAGGACCAGGTTCATGACCACCCGCTTCATGCGTTCGACGTCGACGTCGACCTCCGGCACGGGCTCGAACGCGCGCGCGACCGCGATGCGCAGGTGATCGAGCTGCCGGCGCATGAGGTCTAGCACATCGTTCGCGATCGCGTCCAGCCTCGCGCGCTGCTTCGCGAGCGGGCGCGGTCCGGCGGCGGAGAGCTCGCCCGCGGCGAGCTCGAGGCGCTCGATCTCGCGGAGCACGAGGTCGTACGGCTCGCGCGCCTCCTCCTTCTGCTCCTCGCGGAGCATCTGGACGGTCATCTTCATCGCGGAGAGCGGGTTCTTGATCTCGTGGGCGACGCCGGCGGAGAGCCGGCCCATGGTCGCCAGCCGCTCGCCCTTCCGCACGGCGTCGAGCATGAGGTTGAGCGCGCCCGCGAGGTCGCCCACCTCGCCCGCGCCGACCGCGGGCATCGCGACGTCGGTCCGTCCCGCGGACACCTCGCGCGCGGCGTCGGCCAGGCGCTCGAGCGGGCGCGAGACGGTGCGGGCGGTCGCGACGCCGAAGACGATGACCAGCACGAGCGCGACGGCGGCGACGGCGACGACCGGCCGGACGGCGTCGGACTTCTCGCGCGCCACGAGCGCCGGGTCGTAGACCATGACGAGCTCGCGGTCGCCGGCGATCTTCGCGTAGACGGCGCCGTTCTCCTGGAGCGCGTGCTCGTCGCGCCGGAAGGCGGGCGGCGTGCCGGGCTGGCCCGGCAGGAGCGCGCCGTTTTCGAAGAACCACGCCTCCGCGTCGTACGCGCGCTTGATGACGTCCCGCGCCTGCGGGCCGGGGAAGCCGGTCATCACCTTCGCCAGGTTCTCCGTCTGGTCGATGAGCCGCCGCTCGACCGCGCCGGCGACGAGCGAAATGACGACGAGCGCCGTCGCCACGTACGCCGCGACGAAGAGGAGGACGAACGGAAGCGTGATTCGCTGGCGGAGCCTCACGAGCGTCCAGTATGCCCGATTTCCGATTTCCGATTTCCGATTTCCGGGCGGATGGCGCTCAGCGCGGCGGCCGCAACCGCAAACAGCGGTGTGCAGCCGCCGCTTGTGGAAATCGCTGCGGGGACGCGGCATGCCCGCTCTTGCGGGCATGCCGCGTTCCTCGCGATTTCCAAGGCGGCGCTCCGCGCCGCAGCCGAAAAACGTGACGGGCTGTCAAGAAACTCAGGAATAGTAGATCAGGCGGGGGTCGAATCCGGCACGCCCGGCACACGGAAGGCGTAGGATGCGGGTTGCCAGACCCGCAGGTCGCGGTGCTCCCGAAGCCAGGCCAGGGTACGCCGGCGCCCGCCGCCGGTGTAGGACAGACGGGAGACGGACGGCCGCTACGGCGCCGTCGCCCGCGCCAGCAGCACCAGCGTCGCGTCGCCCTGCGTCGCCATCCCGAGCGACGTCCAGACGCCCGGCTCGAGGTCGCTCTCGGCGGCGAACCCGGCGGTCGCGACCTTCGGAAGGTGGATCTCGAGCTTGCCGCTGGCGGCCGCCTTCGCGAAGGGCTCGACGGCGGTGGCGAACTCGAGCTTGAACGCGCGGAGGCCGATCCGCCCGCCCGCCTTCTCCGGCGCCACGGGCGTGAGCGCGAGCCGCGCGCCCCACTCCGCGACGCCGAGCTGCGGGTCCGGCGCGCCGGAGTCGACGGGGTAGGCCGCCACGATCGGCCGGCGCGTGCGGTCGTCCACCGCCATCGGACGGCGCGTCGACGAGGAGACCACCGCCTCCCACGCGACGGAGGCGCCGTCGCCGGTCGCCGCCTTCGCGAGCAGTTTCTCGATCGTCCGCGCGGAGAGCGACTCGCCGAGCGCCGCCTCGCCGAGCGCGCCCGCCGTCGCGCGCACGAGCTTGAACTCGACGGCGACCGGCGCGAGGTCGCGCCGCCGCTCCGCGAGGAACGCCGCCAGCTTCTTCTGCACGGCGGGCGTGTTGTGCGCGACCAGCACGCCGTCGTTGAAGCTGATCGCCGCCCCCGTCGCGTCGTCCCACTCGCCCGGCTCGACCGTCGACATCACCAGGTTCACGAGGTCGTCGCCGGTCATCCGCATCGGGGCGTCGCCGTCGCCCGTCGCGCAGAGCGCGGACACCGGGTGGACGGCCGTGACCATCGCGCCCTCGGGCTCCCACGGCTTCTCCTTCGATGCGGGCGCCTCCACCTGCGGGCGCAGGAAGAGCGCCAGCACCCAGCCCGGCTTGCCCGCGGCCACGACGGCGCCGGCGAACGCGGTCGCCGTGTTCGGCACGAGCAGCTCGCCGCTCATCGACCGCCGCCGCACGCGCGGCATCTGGATCTGCGTCCCGCCGACCGTCTCGATCGCGTCGTGCGCACCGTCGAGCCGGGCGTCCGCGAGCCGCCAGTCGAGGACCACCGCGCCGTCGAAGAGGTGCGCGCGCACCTCGAGCGTCGACCCCGTCCGCACGGAGGCGGTCACCGACGTGTACGCCGGCTTCTCGCCCGCCGCGACGAGGTCGACGTCCGCGAGGTAGGCCGTCTCCTCGACCGACTTCACGTGCGCCAGGTGGAGCGGCCGCGCGACGAGCCGGAGCCGCCGCAGGCCGCCGGCGTCGGCGCCCTGACGGATCGCGTCCTGGAGCCGCGCCGTCCGCTCGTCCGGCAGCACCGCCGGCACGCCCGACACGATCTCGCCGAGCACGCCCGCGCGGATCTCGACGAGCGTCGCGTCGACGGCGATCTCCGGCGCCAGCCGCGCGAGGAGCGTCGACACGATGCGCGCCACGCGCCTGTGGATCTCGTCGGGGGCGTTGACGAGGAGCTTGCGCTGCGGGGTCACCTCGAGCGAGTCCTTCTCCTCGTCCCACTCGACGCCCGTCAGCGCCGTGACGAGCGGGAGCAGGCTGTCGCCGCTCATCGCGGGGAACTCGACGTCGGAGGCGGGCTCCAGCTCCGGCTCCGGCACGCCGTCGACGGAAGCCCCGAGGAGCATCCCGAGGTACGGCGCGCCGCGGTCGGGGATCGACCGGACGAGCGCGTCGACGTCGTACTCCCGCACGCGCGGCGGATCCTGCGCGAGGGCCGACAGCGGCAGCGCGACGGCCAGCAGCGTCGCGAGTTTCATCCTCTAATAATGACGCCGCTCAACGGCGATGGAGCAGGAATCCCGCCGCTACTCCTCGGGCGGCTCCTTGAAGAACTGCTTGTTCTTCGACCACCACTTCGTGTACTCCTTCGCCGTCATGAACTTCTCGCCGGTCACGGCCTTGATGGCCTTGATCGCGGGGTCGAGCAGCTCCTTGTGCCGCTGGGGCTTGTTCTTGTCGTCCTGCGGGACGCCCGAGACGACCGGCTGCTGCGCCGCCTTGTCCGCCTCGGACTTCTCCTTCTCGAGCTCGCCGAGGAGCGCGATGAGCGGGTCGATCGAGTCCCTGCTCTTGAAGAGCGCCGTCGCCTCGATCGCCCCCTTCGCGGCCGGGATGAGCTCGGGCTTGATGTCCTTGTAGACGAGGATCGGGTTCAGGTCCTTCGCCGCGGCGCGCGCGCCCGTCGCGCCCGCCGACTTGTAGAGGTTCGCCGCGACGTCGCCCGTCTTCTCGGCGCGGGCCATCTGGATCAGGAACTGCGCCGCCTTGACGTCCTTCTTGAACTTGGCGACTTCCTTGCCCGCGGCGATCTGGAGGTCGGGCTGGCCGGCCCGGGCGACCCACTTCTTCAGCTCCGCGAGGATGACGGCGTGCGGCTGGTCGCCGAGGCCCTCGAGCGCGAGCACGAAATCGTCGTTGCTCTTGCAGGTCTTGATCTTCGCCTTGAACTCCTCGACCCGCTTCTTCGCCTCGGCCTCCGCGGCCTTGTCGTCCTGGGCGTAGCCGCCCACCGATGCGAATGCGAAAGCCAACGCAAGCGCCGTTCGCAACATGGCCCGTTCCTCCACCCAAACCACCGCCAGGGCCCCGCCCTTCCAAATCCCCGGCGGCACCACCCGCCGGGGCGCGATCGTCGGAACGCTATTTGTCCTCGAGCTCCTTGAAGAACTGCTTGTTCTTCTGCCACCACTTCTTCCATTCCTTGGACGTGTTGAATTTCTCGCCGGTGATGTCCTTGAGCGCCTGGATCGCCTTCGGCAGGAGCTCGTCCGCGCGCTTCTTCTTCTCGTCGTCGGCGCTCTGCTGGCCGCCGCCGCCGCCGCCGGGCAGGCCGCCGCCGACGCCGCCGGGGTTGCCGCCGCCGCCGGGGTTCTGCTGGCCGCCGGAGTTGTTCTGCTTCTCCTTTTCGACCTCGAGCTCCGTGACGAGCGCGATGAGCGGGTCGATCGAATCCTTGCTCTTGAGCGCCCCGGACGATTCGACCGCCTCCTTGCAGAGGTCGAGCTCCTTGTGCGCGAAGAACCCGACCAGGTCCCTGGCGACGCCGCGGAAGCCGATGTCGCCGACCTCCTTCAGGCACTGGCGCGCGCAGTCGACCACCCGGTCGCGCTTCGCGGAATCCAGCAGCGCCTTGGCCGCCTTCTCGTCCTTCTTGAACTTGCCGAGCTCGTCGGCCGCCTCCATGCGCACGCCGGGCAGGCCGTGCCCGAGGTACTTCTTGAGCTCGGCCATGATGAGCGGATGCTGCTGCTCCTCGGCGAAACCGTCGAGGGCGCTCACGAAATCGTCCTCGGTCTTGCACTTCTTGAGCGCGGCGTTGAGGTCGGCGATCTTCTTCTTCGCCTTGGCCTCGGCCTCCTTCTCGGCGGCCTTCGCGGGGTCGTCCTGCGCCCAGAGGGCGCCGCCGGCGAACAGGATCGCCACAACCGTAGTCAGTCCCTTCATCGCGCCAGTCCTCCTCACGCCCCTACGCGGTCCAATTCCAAGTTACCTATGGAACACGCCTCATCGCTTCTGGTTGCAGCAGCACCGCACGTTTCCCGGCCCCACGCGGTGGACGTGCCAGACCACGATCGCCGGCGTCGACCGGGTGACCGCCTCGTGGCGGTCCTTCTCGATCTGCGCGCGCACGCGCTCGCTTTCCGCCTTCGCGCGCTCGTAGTCGGCCTGCGCCTCGAGGAGCGCCTTCTGCGCGGCGACCATCTCGCTCTCGAGGGCGTATTTCGTCGCCCGGTCCGCCTCGCGCTGGAGCACCGCCTCCGCCTCCGCCTGCTTCACCCAGGCGCCGCGGAACCTGATGAACCCCTCGGCCGCGCGCTTCTCGTCGTCCGTCATCCAGCGGCCGTCGTGCTTCACGTACCCGAGCTCGCCGCGCGCGCCCGCGTGGTCGGGGTCGAGCACGACGATCTCCTCGAGCAGCCGCCTCGCGCGGTTGTCGAGCTCGCGCTGCTTCGCCCAGAGCGCCAGCTTGTAGCGCCCCTCCTTGTCGTCGGCCTTGAGCGCCTTCACCTTCTCGTCGAAGTCCTGGAGCACCGACGGCGACAGGACGATCTTCACGACCTCGGAGCGCTTGAACGTGATCGTGCCCGCGTCCATGACGACGGTCACGTCGTTGCCGGCCTCGACGACGCGACCTTCGATGCGGGCTCCGTTGCGCAGGACGATCTCGTCGGCGGCGGCGGGCACGGCGAGGACGACGACCAGGGCGATGGCGGCGAACTTCATGGTCTCCCCTTTTGAAACAGGTGCTTCCTCTATTGTAACGCGAAAGCCCTGTCCCTTCGACTCCGGCTTGCACCTTCGCTCAACGCAGGCCCTTAGACGCCGGCTCGCGCCTTCGCTCAAGGCAAGCCCCCTGCATCTTCTACGACGCCCGCTATTCGATGGCTTTCCCTTTGTCGAGAAGTTTCTGGTGCTCCTCGGTCTTCTTGACCCACTTGCCGGAGGGGGTCTCAAGCCACCACCCGAGGTCCGCCACCTTCATGAGCGCCCGCGCGTAGACGTGCTGCACTTCGTCGAGCTGGTCGTCGGCGAGCTTGTTCGCCTTCAGGATCTCCTTGAGGAGGCTCGTGCGATCCTCGTTCTCCTCCTTCATCAGCTTGCGGAAGGCGGCCTTCTCCCTGCCGCCCAGGTCGCCCGCCTCGCGCTCCGCGACGAGCGCGTCCTTCCCCTCGCCGAGGCGGCCCGCCGCGAAGTGCCCCTTGACGTCCCCGGCGCGCTTCCTGCGCCGCTCGTTGATCTCCTTGATCGCGGGCGTCTCGACGTTGATGTTCGGGTCCTGGAATCCCTCCGGCACCGGGTCGAACGCGGCGGCCGGGGACTTCGGCCGCTCCTCCTCGCGCACCTTCTTCTCCATGTCGACGAGCTTCTGCTCCATCTCCTTCGGCGGGAAGGCGAAGGTCAGGTTGACCGTCACGGGGATGCACGACGCGATGAGGAGCGCCGGGAGCGCAGGGACTCGCTTCATAAGACCTCCAAGAGTCGGGGATTATACGACGGGGAGGATCGAATAACGACCCGCGAATCGCGAATGACGGAACGCGGACCTACTTCTCCGCCACCGCCTTGAACCGTTCGACGATGTCGTTGAAGTCGATCCCGCCGCCCGGGTTCACGATGTTGATGTTGATCTGCGTGCGGCCCGTGCCGACCATGATGAACTCCGTCCCGCGCTCGACCGGCCGCTTCCCTTTCCGGAGCGCCTCGAGGTCGCTGTCGACGAACGTCCCGTCCTCGCGCTTGAACCAGAGACCGCGCGGGTAGAGCGTCAGGTCGTAGTCCATCGCCGCGTAGAAACCGAAGCGGTCGTAGTAGAGACGCTCCGTCGGCGAGAGCCGGAGCGCCGAGGCCATCTCCGGACCCGCGATGACCGTCGCGAGCGCCTTCACCGCCTGCACGTCGCAGAGCTGGTCGATGCCCTCGGTGGGCACCGTGCGGAGCGTCATCTGCAGCCAGTTCGGCAGCCCGCTCGCGTGGAGCTCGACCTGCCCGTCGATCGCCGCGACGCCGTCGATGAGCCCGAACTCCGTCAGCGTCTCGCACACGCGCCGGAGGCGGATGCGGCGCAGGGCGAACGAGGTGCGCACCGCGCGATGGACCGGGTCCAGCGGCGCGAGCACCCGCATGTTCTCGAACGTCCCCCCGCCCTCGAAGGCCGACGCGCGCGCGGTTCCCGTCAGCGTGACGACCGCCTTCGACGCGAGCACGCGCTGCTCGTCGAGCCACGCGCGCCCGGTCAGCGGGCGGCCGAGCTTGAGGAGCGTCGCGGCGCGGGCGAGGTCGACGTCGTCCGCCGCCGCCCTGAGGTCGACGCGCGGCGAGCCCGCGAGCTCCGTCGCGCGGAGGTCCGACAGCCGCGCGCGTCCGCCGAGGAGGTCGAACGCGAGCGGCGAGGGCGAGCGCAGTTCGCCCGGGCGCGCGACGAGCTCGAGGCGCTGCCGGCCGAGCGCGATCCCCGGGACGGGCGCGACGTCGTCGAACTCGATCGCGCCGCGCTCCTCGCGCTCCGCGCCGCCGAGGAGGATCGGCACCTCGCCGCGGAGCTTCGCGACGGACGCGGCGTCGAGCCGCGCCGTCACGTCGGAGAGAACGACGCGCGCGTCGAGCGCGAAGTCGGTCGCCTCGCCCGCGAGCTTCGCCTTCGCGCGGATCGTGCCGTCGAGCGCGAGGTCGAGCGAGAAGATCGCCGCGAGGCGCTCGCCGAGCGTCCGCGCCGCGATCCCGCCCGTCTCGACCGTGACGTCGTACGCGAGCCCCTTCGGCGTGCGCCGCGCGCGTCCGTCGAGCGTCGCCGCGCCGAGCCCGGCCATCGAGACGCCGGTCCCCTTGAACTCGAGCTCCCCGAGGCGAGGGTCGAACCGGCCCGCGAGCTTCAGCTCGACGGTGCTCGCGCGGTCGATCTCCGCGTAGAGCTCGCCCTTCAGGACCTCCGCGCGGCGGAGCGTGAGGACGGCCGTGCCCTCGACGGCGTCCCCGCGCGTCACGTCGAACCCGAGCTCGCCGGCGACCTTCGACGACTCGAGGTCCGCGGTCGCCGCGAACGCGTCGTCGAACCGGACGTGGCCGGTCGTGCGGAGGCCGTCCACGCGCGCGTCGTAGGTCGCCTGCGGGAAGTGGACGACGCCGCCGCCGCCGACGTCGATCTCGAGGTCCGCGATCGTGCCCGCGGCGCGCCAGCCGCCGTCGGGGTGCGGCGTGACGGCGACGGCGAGTTTCGTCCCGCCCCGGCGCGGCTTGACGGTGACGCCCTCGCCGGCGAGTTCGTAGTTCGCGAGCTCGCCTTCGACTTCGAGTTTCGCGAGCGTGCCGTTCGCGAGGTCGAGCGTGAAGCTCGTCGTGACGAGGCCGCGCGCGCGCAGGCCGGTGAACGACTCGAGGAGCGAGACGAGCGCGTGCGGGAGCTTGAACGAGTCGAGCTTCACGTGCGCGGCCGCGGCGTCGGGCGCGGGGACGTCGAGGCCGGCGGAGACGGCGAGGGTGGCGAGCTTGAAGCGGTCGAGCCGCACGCGGCCGGAGGTTTCGGTCAGCTCGAGCGTGCCGCGGATGTCGATCGCGGGGTCGGGCGACGTGGTGAGCCGGCCCGAGAGCGCGAACGGGATGACGAAGGGCGTGGCGGGGTCGACGCGCACCTCGCCGTCGGCGATCTCGAGCGGCTGTCCGCCGCAGCGGCCGTCGATCGCGATGCCGCGCACGAGGAGAGGCGGGAGCGCGAGCGGCCCGGCGAGGCGGAGGGGCGCGATGGGGCCGGCGGACGCGGGCCGCGGCCGCGCGAGTTCGCGGAGGCGCTCGGGCGAGATGTCGAGCGTGGCGCGGACGCCGTCGACGGTGACGTCCTGGACGCCGCCGAGCGGTCCGGTGAGGCGGACGCGGACGCGGTCGACGGAGACGGGGGCGAGGCCGGGGACGGCGGGCGCGAGGGTGACGCGGCCCGCGACGATTTCGCGGGGGTTCGGGAGGTCGAGCGAGCCGATCGTGACGGGGAACCCGACGGCGGCGGAGACCCGCGACTCGATCGTCGCGCGGAGGAACCCCGCGCGGAGGGCGGCCGGGAGGAGCGAGAGCCAGAGGACGGGCACGCCCCACGCCGCGAAGACGAGCGAGAGGAAGACGCGGCGGCGGCGGCGCATGGGCGGATTATATGCCGAGTCCCACCTTCAACGTCCCAGGTCGCAACGAGGAGGCCCGTCCGCGCGTCACCGCTCCGGCGTCCGGGCCACGCGGAAACCGAGCCCCGAGTCGGGTTTCTGCACGTGCATCCCCCCGCGCGCGCCGCTGCGGTAGCCCGCCGGATTGATGAGCGCCCACTGTCCGCCGCGGACCTCCACGACCTGCATCCCCGGGTCGATCCACGCGGACGTCGCCTCGCGCACGCTCCCGGCCATGTCGCGCACGCCGTACGGGCTCTCGTCGGCGGCGTACTGGCCGACCGGCTCGAGATTGGCCGTGCCCGCCTGCGACAGCATCCCCTTCGTGAACGACCAGTCGAAGCGCCGGCCCCACGGGTACACGCGGCCGTCGGCGCCGCGCGCGGCCTTCTCCCACTCGGCCGGCGTCGGCAGCCGCCAGCCCCGTCGCGGCCCGCGGTTGAGCCACTCGCAGAAGGCCCGCATGTCGTTGACGCTCACGCCGTACACCGGATGCTGCGCCCCGCCGGTCGTGAGCTCGATGACGTCGCCGTTGCGCTGCGCGTAGTGGCCGTCGGTGTCGGTGCGGCGCGGCGCGCGCGCCCACGCGGCGTCCGCCGGGTGGAACGAGCGGTCGTTCAGGAACTGCGCCCAGAGGCCGAGCGTGATCTCGTGCTCCGTGATGAAGAAGTCGCCCGTCTCCGCCGTGCCGCGCGCCGCGCCGTTCGGCGCCGCGGGGTCGCCCGACAGGAACGCGCCCGCGGGCACGTAGATGACGGCGTC
>Ga0187893_10006655_pt1 | contig 19584 bp, 15 predicted proteins | sample MA1701074metaG_FD_139574 | JGI IMG/M metagenome (GOLD analysis project Ga0187893, IMG submission 139574) | White microbial mat communities from a basaltic lava cave in the Kipuka Kanohina Cave System on the Island of Hawaii, USA - MA170107-4 metaG ... | reverse complement strand
GGCACAGTTCCCGGTTCCCAGTTTCCAGTTTCCAGCAGAGCGCGCGCGGTCGACTTCTGGGAACTGGTAACTGGAAACTGTGCGAGCAATTCCGATACGCACTTGAGACCGCGAGCACTTAGCGGCCGGAATAGACGACGTCCTCGGGCCCGCCGGCGGGCGGACGGAGGGGCTTGCGGACGAAGCCCCGAAGCCGGGCGAACGCCTCCCAGGCGCGGCTCTCGGGCTCCCGGATCTCGTAGTGCCACACGCGGCCGCGGCGGACCGACACGAGCTCCCCGCCCCGGGCCGAGAGCGACGCCCTGAGCCGCGCCAGGGCGCGCGAGACGGTGGGGACCGAGACGCCGAGCTTCCGGGCGAGTCCCCGGGCGGTGTACCGGGCGCAGAGGATGTGGTCGGCGGCCTCGCGGGCCAGGGCCTCGCGGCTCCGCTCCCTCTGAGAGCCGGATTTTGAGAGCTCACTCATGATAGTATTCTATCACGATGATAGTACAAGTCAAGGGCTCCGGCACGCCTGAAGCGGCCGCTCGGGCGGAGAGTGCTGGCGCGGCCGCGGCTCGCCCGCGTATCATGCTCGGGTCGCCGGACGGGAGCCCGATCGTGAGACCGAAGGCCTTCGCAGCCCCCCTCCTCCTGGCCGTAGGAATCGCCCTCGTCGCGGGGAGCCGCCCGGCCGCGGCCCAGGGCGTCGAGGCCCTCAGGGAGCGCTACGCGAAGTCCGAGCACCTGGTCCCGATGCGGGACGGCGTCAAGCTCTTCACGATCGTCTACGCCCCCAAGGACCGCTCGCGGGAGCACCCGATCCTGCTCTTCCGGACGCCCTACAGCGTGGGGCCGTACGGGCCCGACGCGTTCCGGGCCTCGCTCGGGCCGTCGGCCGCCTTCGCCCGGGACGGCTTCATCTTCGTCTACCAGGACGTGCGCGGGCAGTTCAAGTCGGAAGGGACGTTCGTGGTGATGCGCCCGATCGTCCCGGGGAAGAGGGACGCGACGCAGACTGACGAGAGCAGCGACACCTACGACACGATCGACTGGGCGCTGAAGAACGTCCCGAACCACAACGGCCGGGTGGGCCAGTGGGGGATCTCCTATCCGGGCTCGCAGACGGTCTGGGGCCTGGTCGACGCCCATCCGGCGCTCGTCGCCGCGTCGCCCCAGGCGCCCGCGATCGACATGTGGCTCGGGGACGACTTCCACCACAACGGGGCCTTCCGCCTGATGTATACCTTCTCGTGGCTGTCGGGGAACGCCCGGGCCCGCGCCGGCCCCACCGCCGCGCGCGGCGGGCGCTTCGACTACGGGACGCCGGACGGCTACCAGTTCTTCCTCCGGGCCGGCAGCGCGGCCGACATCGAGGAGAAGTACTTCCAGGGTCGGGTCCCCACCTGGAGGGAGTACCTGGACCACCCCGACTACGACGAGTACTGGGAGCGGCAGAACCCGCTCAAGCACCTGAAGAACGTCCGGCCCGCGGTGCTCACCGTCGCCGGATGGTTCGACGCCGAGGACTTCTTCGGGCCGATGGAGACCTACCGCGCGATCGAACGGCAGAACCCCGGGAACCGGGCCTCGCTCGTGGTCGGCCCGTGGCTCCACGGGGGCTGGGCCTCGATGCCCGGCGACGCGCTGGGCGACATCCGCTTCGGCTCGAAGACGGGCGAGCACTACCGGGAGCGCGTCGAGCTTCCCTTCTTCAGGCAGCACCTGAAGGGGGCGGAGGACTCGAAGCTCCCCGAGGCGCTCGTGTTCGAGACCGGGCGGAACGAGTGGCGGAGCTTCGACGCGTGGCCGCCCGCGGACGTCGAGCCGCGGAGCCTCTACCTCCGGGCGGGGGGCCGGCTCTCCTTCGAGGCCCCGGGCGGGGCCGACGAGGGCTTCGACGAGTACGTGAGCGACCCCGCCAAGCCGGTCCCCTTCAGCGCCGAGATCCGCACGAGCCAGGGCCATCTGTGGATGGTGGAGGACCAGCGCTTCGCGGCGTCCCGCCCCGACGTGCTCGTCTACGAGTCCGAGCCGCTGGCCGAGGACGTGACGGTCGCCGGGCCCCTCGTCGCCTCGCTCTTCGTCTCGACGACCGGAACCGACGCCGACTGGATCGTGAAGCTGATCAACGTCTACCCGGGCGACGCCCCCGACAACGACCCGAACCCCCGCGGCGTGCGCATGGGCGGGTTCCAGATGCTGCTGGCGGGCGAGGTGCTGCGCGGCAAGTACCGCGACAACCCCTCGAAGCCCGAGCCCTTCGTCCCCGGGCGGCCGGTCAAGATCGAGTTCGACCTCCGCGACCGATTCCATCGGTTCCTGAAGGGCCATCGGATCATGGTCCAGGTCCAGAGCTCCTGGTTCCCCGTGATCGACCGGAATCCCCAGACGTTCACGGACATCTACCGCGCGAAGGAGGGCGAGTTCCGGAAGGCGGTCCACCGGGTCCACCGGGGGGGCGCGATGCCGTCCTGCGTCAAGGTCGGGGTCTGGAAGGGTTAGCCGGGACGCGGGGCGCGGAGCGTATCATTGCAGGGATGAGAGAAGTCGGTCTTCTGACGGTCCTGCTGGCGCTCGGCGCCTGCACGGAGGGGACCGCGGCCGCGACGCCGCCCCAGGCGAAGCCCGAGCCCGGCCTCGATTGGGCCACGTTCCTGGGGGCCGACCACACGGGGGTCTCGAAGGAGACCGGGCTCCTGGCGAGCTGGCCGGAGAAGGGTCCGCCGCTCCTCTGGAAGCGGACGCTGGGCGAGACCTACGCCGTCCCCTCGGTCGCGGACGGCGTGCTCGTCCTCTTCCACCGCGTGGGCGGCGAGGCGGTGGTCGAGGCCGCCGACCCCGCGACCGGCGCGAACAAGTGGAAGTTCTCCTATCCGACCCGGTACCGGGACCGCTACGGCTACTGCGGCGGACCGCGCGCGCAGCCCACGATCGACGCCGGCCGGGTCTACACGCTGGGGGCGGAGGGCAGGCTCCACTGCGTGGACCTGGCCACGGGGAAGCCCGTCTGGGAGCGGCCGCTTCAGGAGGAGTACTTCGGCGAGACCGTCCAGAACTTTTTCGGCGTGGGCGTGGCGCCCCGCATCTCGGGCGACGCCCTCCTCCTCAACCTCGGAGACGAGCGCGCGGGCTGCGTGACCGCGGTCGACAAGAAGACCGGGAAAACCCTCTGGCGTTCCGGCGGGGACGGGGCGAGCTACAGCACCCCGGTCGTCGCGACGGTGGGGAAGACCCGCATGGCCCTCTTCCTCACCCGGGAAGGCGGTCTCGGCGCCCGGCTTCACGACGGCGAGGTTCTCTGGACGTATCCCTTCCGCTCCCGAGAGCCCGAGTCGGCCAACGCGGCCTCGCCCGTCGTGGTCGGCGACACGGTCCTCCTCAGCGCCGCGTACGGCGTGGGCTCGGCCCTCCTCCGCCTCGAGGAGGGGGGCGTGAAGGAGCTCTGGCGGAACAAGGCCCTGTCCTCCCACTGGGCCACGCCCATCCACGTGGACGGCCACGTCTACGGCTTCGACGGCCGCCACGCGCGCGAGGCCGAGCTGCGCTGCGTCCGGCTCTCCGACGGCGCGGTGCTCTGGTCGCGGAATGGCTACGAGCGGGGCTCGATGACGCTCGCCGAGGGGAAGTTCTACATCCTGGCCGAGGACGGCCGCCTGGTCCTGGCCGAGCTCACGCCCAAGGGCTGCCGCGAGATCTCCTCCGCCCGGGTCCTCACGGCCGACTGCTGGGCCGCCCCCGTCCTCTCCCGCGGCCGTCTCTACGTCCAGAACTTCGACCACGGGACGGGCCAGGCCACGCTCCTCTGCCTCGACGTCCGCGCTAAGTAGTCCACAGTCCCAAGTCCACAGTCCAGAGTCCGCATCCCCCCTGCCCCCCGGGGGGGAAGGGAGGATCCGACCGTGGACTCGGGACTGTGGACCCTGGAGGTTCTGCCGAGTCCCCCCCCGCCCCCGTCCCCGCCTCCCCCCGGGGGTAGGGGGGGACCCGACTATGGACTTGGGACTGTGGACTCCGGACCTCCTGCCAAGTCGCTCGAGGGCCTCGTTCCCGCCTCCCCCGGGGGGGAAGGGGGGGAACCCGACTGTGGACTCGGGACTGTGGACTCTGGACTGTCTTTAGCGGTTGCCGATCGCGTAGAGATTCTTCAGCCCCGCGATGAAGAGCCGGCCCCGCGAGACGGCCGGCGAGGCGTGGTTGGGGTCGCCCAGGTCGTTCGTCGCGAGCACCTCGACCTTCGGCCCGGCCCGGACCACGAAGCTCCGCCCGCCGTTCGCGAAGTAGATCCGCCCCTCCGTGTCCGCGACCGGGCTGGCCCACGTCGAGCCGATCCGGTCGAGCCGGGCCTTGTCGGTCTCCTCTCCGGTCGCGGCCTTCCAGATCCGGAGGACGCCGGGGCTCTGGAGCCGGTAGACGTGCTCGCCCACGACGATCGGCGAGCCGATCGCCTCGGTCAGGCCGCCCGCGGTCCAGCGGACGTGGGTCGCGCTCACGTCGCCCTCGCCCGTGGGGTCGACCGCCGTCCCGCCCCCGCCGCGGCCGGAATCCCCGTAGAGGATCCCGGCGCCCCAGGCGGGGGAGGAGGCGTCGCCTTGGCCGCGGCACCACCAGATCCGGCGACCGTCGGCCGGATCGAAGGCCTGGAACGCGTCCGGCGCGGCCCCCATCCCCGAAGCGAGCGTGACGAGCTGGGCCTTGCCCTTGACCTCGATCAGGACGGGAGTCGAGTGGCCGAACTTGACGCCCGCCTGCTTCGCCTCCCACTTCACCGAGCCGTCCTCCTTCGAGAAGGCGACGAGGCGCGAGTCGGCCGGCTTCGCCATCGCGCAGTGGAGGATCACCGTGTCGCCGAAGAGGACGGGGCTGGTCCCGATCGTGACGTCGAACGTGAAGGGCCGGATCTCCTTCCTCCAGGCCGGCTTCCCGTCCAGGTCGAGCGCCGCGACGACGGAGGACGCGAAGACGACGAAGACGCGCTTCCCGTCGGTCGCCGGGGTGGGGGCCGCGTAGCCGCCGCCCGGCCCGCTCCGGAAGTCCTCGCGCCGCCAGGGCCCGGGCTCGACGGTCGCGTCCCAGAGGAGCTTCCCGTCCGACGCCGAGTAGCAGAGGACGTGCTGCTCGGGCACGACCTTCGGGTCGGGCTTCCCCTCCGGCCAGCGGACGGTGCTGAGGAGGACGCGGTCGCCTATCACGATCGGGCTCGCGTGCCCTTCGCCGACGAGCGGCGCCTTCCAGAGGACGTTCTCGCCCTTCTCGCCGCCCCACGCGAGCGGGAGGCCCTTCGCCGCCGCGTGCCCCTGGCCCGTGGGGCCGCGGAACTGCGGCCAGTCCTCGGCCTGTCCGGGGGCGGCGAGAAGGAGGAGCAGGGCGAGCATGGCTATGCTACGCGCGTCTCGAATCGGTCGGCTCGCCGGAGCCGGGGGAAGAGGAAGGCCCAGAGGAGGACGACCGCGAGGCTCCCCGCGCCGCCGATCACGATCGCGGGGACCGTCCCCCACCACTCCGCGGTGAGGCCGGACTCGAACTCGCCCAGCTCGTTCGAGGCCCCGATGAAGACGAAGGCCACCGCGCTCACCCGGCCCCTCATCGCGTCCGGGGTGCAGGCCTGGATCAGGGTATGGCGGATCACCACGCTCACCATGTCGGCCGCGCCCAGGAGGACGAGGGCGGCCATCGCCGCCGGGAGCCCGCGGGACAGGCCGAAGCCGATCGTGGCCAGGCCGAAGATCCCGACGGCCACCAGCATCTTCAGGCCCACCCCGCGCTCGATGGGCCGGAGGGCGAGGAAGAGCGCCGCGGCGCCCGCCCCGATCGCGGGGGCGCTCCGGAGGAGACCGAAGGCCTGGGGGCCCTCCTGGAGGATGTCGCGCGCGAAGACCGGAAGGAGGGCGGTCGCGCCGCCCAGGAGGACCGCCAGGAGGTCGAGCGAGATCGCCCCGAGGAGGATCTTCTCCTTCCACACGTAGCGCAGTCCCTCGCCCAGCGCCCGGCCGAAGGGCTCGCCTTCCCGGCGCTCGGCGGGACGGGGCCGCATGAAGCCGTAGGCGAGGAAGGCGAGGATGTAGAGGACGGCCGCCAGCTGGTAGACCGGGACCGCGTCCTTCTTCCACGCGTAGACGAGGCCGCCGAGGGCGGGGGCGCCCAGCATCGCGGCCTGGAAGGCCGTCATCTGCCAGGCGACCGCGCCGGAGAGCATGCCCGGCGGGACGAGCTGGCCGACGAGGGCCGATCCGGCTGGGGCGCTGAAGGCCCGGATCACGCCGAACGCGGCGGCCACCGCGTAGATCACGGCGAGGGAAGAGGACCTCGTCGCGAGCGTCGCGGCGGCGACGAAGCTCGCGGCGATGCAGGCCATCACGATCTTCCGGCGGTCGAGGCGGTCCGCCGCGGGCCCGGAGACGAACGAGAAGACGAGGCTCGGCAGGAACTGGGCGAGCCCCACGTAGCCCAGGAGGAGCTTGCTCCGGGTCATGTCGTAGACCTGCCAGGCGATCGCGACCGAGAGGAGCTGGCCGCCCGAGACGAGGAGGAGGCGGCCGACCACGTAGAGGACGAACGGCGGGTGGGAGAGCGGGGAGAAGCGGACGGGCGGCTCGGGGTCGGCCATGGAAGCGGCCCATGATAGCGCGGCCGGGGCCGCGCGTCACTTCCCCGAGGGGTCCCCCGGATCGCCCTGCTCCTTCATCCAGGCGTCGAGCTCGGCCCGCAGGCGGACGAGCGCTTCCGCGTGCGCGGGATCGGCCGCGAGGTTCCGCAGCTCGTGGGGGTCGGAGCGGACGTCGTAGAGCTCCTCGGCCGGCCGGCGGTGGTAGCGCGCCACCACGGCCTTCCCGTCCCGCTCCCAGGACGTGAAGTAGCCCACCCCGTCCCGGGCCCGGGCCTTGTCGATGTGCGTCGTGTGCTCGGCGTCCGGCTTGAGGTTCCGGATGTACTTCCACTCGCGCGTCCGGACGGAGCGGATGGGGTAGACGTTCATGTTCCCGTCGCGCGAGTGTGTCGTGAAGATCCGGTCCCGGTGCTCCTTCTTCTCCCCGCGGAGGATGCCCGCGATCGAGCGGCCGTCGAGGCCCTCCGGGGGCTTGCCGCCCGCCAGCTCGACGAAGGTCGGGAGGAGGTCGACGAGCGAGAGCATCGCGTCCGACCGCGACCCGGGCGGAATCACCCCGGGCCAGACGGCGAAGAAGGGGACGCGCGTCCCCGCGTCGTAGAGGTTCCACTTCCCGAAGGGCCACTGCGAGCCGTGGTCGCTCGTGTGGAGGAAGAGGTGGTTCGGGCCGAGCTTCTCCCGGGCCAGGTCGTAGATCGCCCCGAGGTCGGCGTCGGCGATCGTGACGTCGGCGTAGTAGCGGGCGCGGAAGGCGCGGGTCTCGGGGGTGTCCACGTGCGAGGGCGGGACCGTGAGCGCGGCGGGGTCGTAGGCCGTCTCCTCGGGCCAGGGGACGTGGGGCTGGTGGGTCCCCACGATGAGGAGGAGGGGCTTCGTCGAGGCCCGGGTGGCGAGCCAGGCCCGGACGGTCGCGGCCGAGCCGTCCTTGTCGTAGTGGTCGAAGCCGTAGAGCTTGTCCTGGTTGTAGTGGGCGACCTTTCCGAAGGCGGCCACCTCGTACCCGAGTTCCTTGAGATGAGCGGGGAGCTTCTTCGTCTCGGGCTTCGGCTGGGCGTGGTTCACATGGGCCCCGTGGCGGGCGGGCATGAGGCCCGTGAGGAGCGAGGCCCGGCAGGGCGCGCAGGAGGGGGAGGGGGCGAAGGCGTGGGTGAACGTCATCCCCGCCGCCGCCAGGCGCTCCATGTTCGGCGTCCGGACGTCCTTCGCCCCGTAGGGGGTCGCGTCGCCTTGGCCGTGGTCGTCGGAGAGGAAGAGGACGATCGGGAGCGGGGCGCGCTCCTGCGGGACGGCCGAGAGGAGCGCGAGGAGGGCGAGCGTCTTCGCGTTCATCGGGGGCCTCCCTTATCCGCGGCCGACCAGCGGCATCTTCGTCGCCATCACGGTCATGAAGAGGACGTTCGAATCGAGCGGGAGCCGCGCCATGTGTAGGACGGAGGCGCCCACGTGCGCCACGTCCATCCGGGGCTCGACCTTGGTGGAGCCGTCCGCCTGCGGGACGCCCTGGGCCATGCGGGCGGTCATTTCGGTCGCGGCGTTTCCGATGTCGATCTGCCCGCAGGCGATGTCGTGCTCGCGGCCGTCGAGGGCGATCGACTTCGTGAGGCCGGTGACCGCGTGCTTCGTGGCCGTGTAGGGCGCGGAGCGGGGCCGGGGAGTCTGGGCCGAGATCGAGCCGTTGTTGATGATCCGGCCGCCGCGCGGGACCTGCGCCTTCATGATCCGGATCGCTTCCTGCGCGCAGAGGAACATCCCGGTGAGGTTGACGTCCACCACGGCCTTCCACTGCTCCAACGTCAGGTCCTCGAACGGCACGGCCGGCGCGCTCGTCCCGGCGTTGTTGAAGAGGACGTCGAGGCGGCCCCATCTCTCCTTCACGCGGGCGAAGGCGGCTTTCACTGGGTCGGGTTGGGTGACGTCGGCGGGGACCACGAGCGCGCGGTCGCCCGCCCCGGAATCGGCCGCGGTCTTCTCGAGCGGCTCCTTCCGGCGGCCGACCAGGCCCACACGAAACCCGTCCCCGAGGAGGGCGATGGCCGCGGCCTTCCCGATCCCCGTCCCCGCGCCCGTCACGATTGCGACCCGGTCCGGCATGGGCGTTCCTCCTCGGCCTGCATCCTAGAGGAGCGCGGCGGATTTCGCAAAGGTCGCTGGGGGAGGCTCCCCTCCTATAATGGCGGTGATGGCCCTGCCCGAGGGCGCCGAGGACTTCCTGCGCGACTGGGTCCGGCCGCGGGCGGACCGGATCGACCGGGAGGTCTCCCTCCTCCGGGAGGCGCTGGACGAGATGGGGTGCCGGGGTTTCCTGGGGCTCCGCGTGCCGGCGGAGTTCGGGGGGAAGGGACTCGAGCCGGTCCCGTTCCGGCGCTTCCAGGAGGAGTCGGCACGGGCGAGCGGAGCGCTCGCATTCCTCGAGAGCCAGCACCAGAGCGCGGCGGGCCTCGTCGCGCGGAGCGGGAACGAGTCGCTCCGGAAGCGGCTCCTCCCGCGCTTCGCCCGGGGCGAGGTCCGCTCGGGGATCGCCTTCTCCCATCTCCGGCGGGCCGGCCCGCCCGCGCTCGCCGCGGTTCCCGAGCGGGACGGCTACCGTCTCGGCGGCCGCCTCTCGTGGGTGACGGGGTGGGGCCTGTTCGAGACGTGCGTGACGGCGGCCGTGCTCCCCGACGGCCGGACGGTCTTCGTGACGCACGCGCTTGAGGAGTCCGGGCGGCTCCGGGCGTCGCAGCCGATGGACCTCCTCGCGATGTCCGTCACGCAGACCGTGGAGGTCGAGGTGCGAGGCCTCTTCGTGCCCGGGGAGGACGTGGTGGACGTCCATCCGGGGAGCTGGATCCGCGAGAACGACCGGCTGGTGGTGGCCCTCCAGTCGCCGCTTGCGCTCGGCTGCGCGCGGGCGGGGATCGACCTCGTGCGCGAGGAGGCGGGGCGGCGCGGGGACGGGGAGATGGCGGCGGCCGCGGGGCGGCTCGAGGCGGAGCACGGCCGCTGCCGGGAGGCGGCGTACGCGGCCATGGACGAGCGGGAGGACGTGGCGCGGGGCCTCGAGGCGCGGGCCTGGGCGATCGAGCTCGCGGGCCGCTCGGCGCACGCGGCCGTGCTCGCCGCGGCGGGGCGGGGGAACCTGGTGCCGCACCCGGCGCAGCGGGTGTGGCGGGAGGCGCTCGCGTTCAGCGTGCTCGCGCTGACGGCGCCCATCCAGCGGGCGACGCTCGCCCGGCTCTCGTCGCGGGGCTGAGGAGGATCCCATGGAACTCGGGGGGAAGGTGGCCGTGGTCACGGGCGCGGGCCGGGGCATCGGACGGGCGATCGCCGAGGCCCTTGCGAGGGAGGGGATGAGGCTCGTCCTCAACTCCCTCACGCCCGCGCGTCTCGAGGAGGCGCTCGCGGCGGTCCGCGCGCGGGGCGCGGAGGCGGAGGGGCGGGCGGGGGACGTGGGGGAAGAGGCGGTCGCGAGGGGGCTGGTCGAGACGGCGGTCGCCCGCTTCGGGGGTCTCGACGTCGTCGTCAACAACGCCGGCGTGGGCCCGAAGGGGCCGCTCGAAAGGATGGACCCCGCGGACTTCGACCGCGTGTTCCGGACGAACGTGCGGGGCCCCTTCCTCCTCATGCGGGCGGCGATCCCGGAACTCCGGCGGCGGGGCGGGGGGACGCTGGTCTCGCTCGCCTCGCTCGCGGGAGTGAACCCGGTCCCCGAGCGCGCCGCCTACGCGGCGACCAAGTGGGCGCTGATCGGCCTCTCGCGCTCGGTGCTCCAGGAGGTGCGGCGGGACGGGATCCGCGTCCTCATCCTCGAGCCGGGCTCGACGCTCACGGAGTTCGGGCACAACCCCGCCAAGCTGGAGCACGCCGAGAAGCTCGTGCGGCCCGAGGACGTGGCCTCGATCCTCGTCGCCGCCCTCAAGCTCCCCCCTCGCGCCACCGTCTCGGAGATCGAGATCCGGCCGACGGACCCGCCGTGACCGGTCAATGAGCGCCGTAGCGGCGGCGTCCGGGTTCCGAGCGCCGCCCCCTCACGCCCGCCCTCTCTCCCCCGCAGCCCCCCCGGGGGGCGAGGACGGGGGACCCGACTCTGGACTCGGGACTCTGGACTCTGGACTGTGGCCCCCGCGCCACCACCGGCAAGAGCCCGACCAGGCGCGAGACCTAGGGGAACGCGCCCGCGAGTCGGCGGACCCGGTCGCCGTGCTCGGCGAGGATCCGCCGCTCCTCGGGGTCGGGCGGGCGCCAGTCGTCGAGGAGGGAGAGATCGTGGTCGAGCTCCTCCCTCCCGTCCGGCGCGCAGATCGCGACGGCCACGGAAGGGTGGGCCAGGGCGAAGCGGTACCACTCGCGCGGCGCGGGCGGGCGGAAGCCGGGCGGGTCGTCGGGCGTGGGGCGGGGGAGGGCGCCCCAGCGGAGGCAGGTGTAGGCGACGACGGGGATGCCGAGCGGATCGGTCACGGGGAAGACGTCCTCCTCGGCCCCCCGGTGCGCGGCGTTGTAGCGGAGCATGAGGAGGTCGAGGGGGCGCTCCTCGCGCTGTCCGGGGGCGCGGACGCGGCCGGCGGCGATCCCGGCCGCGAGGGCGCGCTGGTGGCTCGTCATCCCGATCAGCCGGACCGCTCCCTGGTCGCGGGCCCGGACGAGCGCTTCGAGCGCGCCGCCCGGGGAGGCGATCGCGGCCCACTCGGGCTCGCTTTCCACATAGTAGAGCGTGACGACGTCGATCCACGAGGTGCCGAGCTCGCGGAGGGCGTGATCGAGCTCGCGCGCGGCGTCATCCGCCCGCGAGGCCTCGAGCTGCCAGGCCAGGACGACCTCCTTCCGGCGCGCGCCCAGCTCGGCGACGGCGCGGCTCAGTCCGTCGGGATGCCCGCACCAGTTGAGGTAGTTGACCCCGCGGGCGAGGGCGTCGTGGACATCGCGGGGCTCGAGGCGCGTGTTTCCCCGCGTGGCGAGGCCGAGCCGGCAGACGGGAGCCGTCCCGCGCCCGAAGGCGAACGTGCGATCCATCCACTCCTTCCTACGGCGGGGGCTGGCCGTCAGGAGCCGAAGCGCTCGAGGACGTAGTCGAGGAAGACGCGGAAGGCCCGGCGGAAGACGGTCTCGACCTCGCGGTCGGAGCCCTCGAGGACGGCGCGGGCCATCGCTCGGTGCTCGCGGGCCATGGCGTCGAAGCGGAAGGCGCGGGCGCGGGGGAGGTCGCGGATCAGCTCGTAGCCGAAGAAGCGGGTGGAGAGGCCGGCGAGGGCCTCCTCGAGGTGGCGGTTCCCGGAGAGCTCCCAGATCGTGCGGTGGAAGGCGAGGTCCGCTTCCGAGAAGCGGCGCATGTCCTTCGCGCGGGCGGCGTCCTCGAGCGCGCGGAGGGCGTCCCGGAGCCGCTCCCGCCGGGCGGGGTCGAGGCCGGCCCGGAGGCGGCGGGCGGCGAGGGTCTCGAGGGCCTCGCGGATCTCGAAGATCTCCCGGATCTCGCGGGCGTCGAGGCGGGTCACCGTGGCACCGTGGTGGGGGGAGGTGCGGACGAGGCCCTCGCGTTCGAGGAGGAGGAGGGCCTCGCGGAGCGGGGCGCGGCTGACGCCGAGGCGGGCGGCGGCGGCGAGCTCGACCACCCGCTGGCCGGGCTTGAGCTCGCCCTCCAGGATCCAGCCCCGGATGGCCGCGGCGATCTTCTCCTTGAGGAGCTCCCGGCGGAGGGGCACGCTTTCCATTGACTGTTCAATTGTCGACAATTAGGCTATACGGGTCAAGCACGAGGAGGCTCCCATGCGGATGGCGATCGCGCTGGCGCTGGCCCTTTCGGGCTGCTCGGGACCCCCGGCGGCCCCTCCCGGGCGCTGGGTCGAGATCCCCGCCGACGAGCTCGAGGACCGCGTCCGCGGCGGCATGCTCGCCCAGTTCCTCGGGAACCTGAACGGGCTCCCCCACGAGATGAAGTACATCCACGATCCCGGCCAGGTCGAGCGCTACGTCCCCGCGCTCCCGGACGGGGCCTGGACGGACGACGACACCGACCTCGAGTGGGTCTACATCTCGGAGATGGCCCGGACCGGCGAGGCCCTCCTCCCGCCCGAGCGGATCGCCGAGCTTTGGACGCGGAGCATCAACCGGCGGATCTGGTGCGCGAACCTCTACGCGCGGCAGCTCATGGACGTGGGCGTCCGGCCCCCCGTGACCGGGCTCATCGCGGTCAACCCCTGGTCCGTCTTCAACATCTCCGGCCAGTTCATCTGCGAGTCGTTCGGCCTGGCGGCGCCCGGCCTGCCCCGGACCGCCTCCGAGATCGGCCTCCACTACACCCGCGTCACGATCGACGGGGAGCCCGCTCAGACCACCCAGCTCTTCTGCACGATGATCGCCTCGGCCTTCGTCGAGACGGACCTCGACCGGCTGCTCGACCTGGGACTCGCCGCGGTCGACCCGGAGAGCCAGACCGCCCAGGTCGTCCGCGACGTCCGCGCCTGGCACCGGGCCCACCCGGAGGACTGGAGGGCCGCGCGCTTGGAGACGAAGAAGAAGTACCAGCGCCACAACGGCGAGATGCGCGACCGGAACGGCTACGAGCTGAACACCGCCGGCACGATCGCCGCGCTCCTCTACGGGAAGGGCGACCTCGTCGAGACCCTCCGGATCGCCTTCAACTTCGGCTGGGACTGCGACAACAATGCGGCCTCCGCGGCCGTCATCGTCGGCGTCCAGAAGGGCCGGAAGTGTATGGACGCCCAGGGCTGGACGGTCAAGGACGTCTACAGGAACACCTGCCGCGACGGCATGCCCAAGGACGAGACGATCACGGGCTTCACCGACAAGGTCTGGACGGTGGCGCGCTCGGTGCTCCGCTCGCGCGGCGCGGTCGAGGTCGAGCGGGCCGGCCGGAAGCTCTGGCGCGTCCCCGTCGAGACGCCCGCCCCGGTCCAGCTCCTCCCGCGGCCGCTCGACCGCCGGGACGAGGTCCGCGCCCTCCTCCTCCCCGAGATCGAATCGGGCCTCCGGGGCGGGCCGGCCGACCGCGCCCGGGCGGCCTACTACGCTCTCGCGCTCGGGGATTGGACGCGCCTCGCGAAGGAGCGGCCGGAGGACTGGGCGGCGGGCGTGGCCGCGCTGAAGACGTTTCCCTCCCTCGTGCGGGAGATTCACAACGCGCCCAGCCCCTCGGGCGACGCGATCAAGGCCGCCGCGCGGGCGGCCGGAATCGAGAAGCCCCCGGCCTCCGCGAAGTGAGCGGCCCCTACTTGGGGTTCGACGCGGCCCACCAGGCCCGCCAGAACCTCGAGCCCTCGTCCTTCCAGAGGACCCGGATCCGGTCGGGCTCGAGGACCACCTCGTAGAAGGGCGTGTCGGGGTCGAGGAGTTCGAGCGCGGACGCGAGGCCGTTCCGGCAGCGCCAGCGCCCCTCGGCCTTCAAGTAGTCCCCCTCGTTCGGCAGGCGGGGCTCGGCGATCTCGACGGGGAGGCCCGCGAGCGCCCCGAGCTGCTCCAGCATCGCGCGGACGGGCCCCGCGACGTCCCGCGGGACGCGCGTCTCGGCCAGGCGCTTCCAGGTCTCGGGCTTCCGGAGCCGGTTCAGGACGAAGAGGTCGTCCGTTCCGCCGTCGAGCAGGACCTCCGCTCCCTCCCGGTCGCCCAGCGCGCAGAGGCTCCGGGCCGCGGCGTCCCGGATCCACTCGTCCGGACTCCCGAGGAGCCCCCGCAGGGCGGGGATCGACTCGGCGTCCTCGAGGGCCGCGACCGACCGCGCCGCCGCCCGGACTACGCCGTGGGCGGGGTCCCCGAGCGCGGCCCGGAGGGCGGGCAGACGGTCGCTCGCCCGGAGCCGGCCGAGGGAGAGCGCCGCCCCCCGGCGGATCCTCGACTCGTGGTGCCCGAGGAGCCCCGCGAAGAGCGGGATCCCTTCCGTCGCTCCCAGGTCCGCGAGGGCGTCGAGGACCTCCATGTCCACAAACTCGCCCTGCTCCGCCGCCCGCGCGAGGAGGTCCGGGATCGCCTCCCGGGCGTTGAGGTCGGAGAGCCGGACGACCGCCCACGTTCGGACGCGGTCCTCCTCGTCGTCCAGCATCGCGCGGAGCGTGCGAACCGCGGCCGGGCTCCCGAGCTCGGCCAGCGCGCGGACGAGCCGCTCCCGCACCTCGGGGCTCGGGTCCCGGACGAGCTTCTCGAGGTGGGGGATCGCGGCGGGATCGCCGAGACGGCCGAGGTCGTAGACCGCGCTCGCCCGGGTCTCCGGGGCCTCGAGGAGCCGGACGAGCGCCGTCAGCGCCTCCTTCGCCCGGAGCGTCGCGAGCGCCTCCCCGGCCTCGCTCCGGACCTGGGCGTCCTCGTGCTCGAGGAGGGGGAGGAGGTCGGGCGCCGCGTCGAGGGCCCGGAGCAGGGCCACGACCTCGATCGCGCCTCTCCGGGCGCGGGTCTCGCCCGACCGGAGGACCTCGCGGAGCAGCGGCAGGGCCCGGGCCGGCCCCAAGGCGGCGACGGCGTCCCGGGCCTTCCGGCGCGGCGCCTCCCTGGGCGCGCCCAGGAGGCCGATCGCCGGGCCGAGCCCTTCTTCGAGCTTCATCCTCTCGACGGCCCGGAGCGCCTCCACGACGACCCCTTCGTCGGGATCCCCGAGCAGTCCCACGATCTGCGGCCCCGCGGCGCGGACCCCGAGCGTCCCCAGGGTCCAGAGCGCCGTCTCGCGGACGCCCGCGTCCGGATCCTTGAGGAGAGGCGCGATGCTCCTCTCGGGCCGTTGCGGCTCGAGGGGGAGGAGCGCCCAGAGGGCGTTCCGACGGACCGACTTGTCGGGGTCCTCGAGGAGGCGCTCGAGGTCCGGAATCGCCTCGCGGACGCCCAGGTCCCGCATTCCCAGGGCCGCCTCCGCGCGGACGAACGGGGCCGGGTGCCGGAGCAGGTCCCGGAGGGAGCCGGTCGCCTCCGGGCCTCCCAGGCGGACGAGCGCCTCGCGCGCGCTCGGGGCGGTGCGCTCCTCGCGGAGCAGCCGGAGAAGCTCGGGAAGGGCGGCCGCGAGCCGCGTCTCGCCCGCCTGTTCCGCCGCGATCTTGACGACGGTGGGATCCTCGTCCTTCAGGCCCTTGAGGATCGCCGAGGGCTCCGGCCCGGCCTTCCAGCGCGCCAGCACCCCGAACGCGGTGGCCCGCACGCAGGGGGCGGGATCGTCGAGACGCCCCGCGATGGCCGGGAGGGACTCGCGGTCGCCGAGCGCCTCGAGGACGCTCACGGCCTCCGCGCGGACCTCCGCGTCGGGGTCGGAGAGCAAGCGTCGGACCGCGGGGAGGGCCTCGCGCGCGCGGAGGCGGGAGAGGACGTCGAGGGCGAGCGTCCGGGTCCCGGGTTCGGCCGCCGAGAGGAGATCGACGACGCCGGGCACGGCGCGCCAGGCCCGCATCCGGACGAGCGCGCGGCCCGCGTTCACGCCCGTCTCCGGATGACGGAGGAGCGCCACGAGGCGCGGGGCGGCCTCGAAGGCCTCCAGCTCCTCGAGGGTGTCGCAGGCAATGGAGCGGGTCCGGGGCTCGGGGTGGTCGAGGAGCTCGACCAGGGCGGGCACGGCGGAGCGGAGCCCCCGCCGGCTCGCCATCGCCGCCGCCCGCTCGCGGTCCTCCGGCGTGAGCGCGGCCCGGATGGCCCGGGCGGCGAGGGGCTCGAGGTCGGCCCTCCCGAGCGCGGGGTGGGCGAGCACCCAGCGGTTCCCGTTCTCGGCGCGCTTCCACCGGGCGGCCTGGATGAAGATCTCGGTCCAGCCGTGGGGAGCGGCGGCCAGGCGCTCCTCCACGCCGGGGAACTCCTTGAGGAAGGCGGGCGTGAGCGACTCGCGGATCTCGAGGATCCGGAGGAGGCGGCGCGCGCGCTCGGCCACCTCGACGTCCGCGCCCCGCGCGGCCTTCTCGAGATCGTCGGCCGCCGAGCGCCCGAGCTTCTTGAGCGCCCGCTCGGCCTCGAGGCGCTCCTCGACCCGCTCGGACGCGAGCCGCTCGATCAGCTCGCGCGCCTCCTGCGGGCCCAGGGCGAGGAGCGCCCAGAACCCGAACGCCGTCGCGCGCATGGTCCAGGGCCTATTGTAGCGCCCGGAGCGGGCGGCCGTCGCCTACCAGAGCGGGGGGACGAGTTCCGCCTTCCAGACGGCGAGGTCGGCCTCGAGCTCGGCCACGACGTCCGGCCGCGACGCCGCCAGGTCGGTCTGCTCGCCCGGATCCGAGGCCAGGTCGAAGAGCTGGGAGGGGTTCGAGCCGACCTTGACGAGCTTCCAGGCGCCCTTCCGGACCGCGGCGGGGGAGCCGTATTTCCAGAAGAGGATCCGGTGCGGCGCTCCCGGATTGCTCCCGTCGAGGTAGGGGAGGAGGTTCACTCCGTCGATGATCCGGTCGCCGGGCGGGCTACCGCCGGCCGCGGCGAGGGCCGTCGTGAAGAGATCGAGCGCGCTCACGGGACGAGTCTCGATCCGCGCCGCCGGGAACCGGCCGGGCCACTGGGCGAGGAAGGGCACCCGGATCCCGCCCTCGTAGAGCTGGCCCTTCTGGCCGCGGAAGGGATCGTTCCGGGACGTGTTCTCGGCGGGGATCCCGCCGTTGTCGGAGAGAAAGATGACGAGCGTCTCGTCCTCGATCCCGTGGACGCGGAGGCGGTCGAGGACGGCGCCCACGCCGTCGTCCAGGGCGGAGAGCATGGCCGCGAACGTGCGGCGACGCGGATCGGCGATGGCGGGGAAGCGGTCGAGGTACGCCTGCGGCGCCTCGAGGGGATCGTGCGGGGCGCTGTAGGCGAGGTAGAGGAAGAAGGGTCCGTCGCGGTGCCGGTCGATGAACGAGACGGCTTCGCGCGTGAAGGCGTCCGTCAGGTATGTGGACTCGACCACGGGCTGGTCCTGGCGGTAGACCGGGTTGCCCGGCTCCGCGTCCCAGTCGAGGTAGGAGTGATCGCCGTAGAGGAAGCCGAAGAACTCGTCGAAGCCGCGCGCGAGGGGGAAGAAGGCGCTCTCGATCCCGAGGTGCCACTTGCCCACGATCCCCGTGGCGTAGCCGACCGCCTTGAGGCAGTCGGCCAGGGTCTTCTCCCCGACGGGCAGTCCCGCGCCCGGCGGGAAGGGATGCCGGAGGTTCCGCTCGTGGCCGAAGCGCTGGGGGTAGCGGCCGGTGAGGAGTCCGGCGCGCGTCGGGCTGCACACGCAGCCCGGGACGTAGGCGTCGGTGAATCGCACGCCCCGGGCGGCGATCGAGTCGATGTGGGGCGTGCGGACGTCGGTCGCGCCGTGGACGCCGAGGTCGGCGAAGCCCAGGTCGTCGGCCAGGACGAGGACGACGTTGGGCCGGCCGGGCGGCGCGGGTCCGCCGCCCGGGCCTCCCGTTCCCGATCCGCCCGAATCGTCCGGGCCGCAGCCGCTCCAGGCCAGGGCGAGCGCGGCGAGCGCCGGGAGTCTCCTCACCGGGGAGTAAGGGCCGTCCCGGCGCCCCGGCGTTTCCGGGATCCGTCAGGGCCGCTGCGTCCAGAGCGCGGCCGCGGCGCCGCCGCCGGCGGCGAGCATGGCGGCGAAGGCGGGGAGGGTGCGGCGTCCGAGCGTCCATCCGCCCAGGACCACGGTCATGCCCGCCTTGACCACCGTGTTCGATCCCACGGCGAGGAAGATCGTCGTGGCCGCCGTGCGGGGGTCGAGGCCCTGCCGCTCGAGGCGGGCCATCGAGAGGGTGATCGCGTCGACGTCGGTGAGCCCGCCCAGCGCGCCGGCCGCGTAGATTCCCGTCGTGCCCAGGTGCTCCTGGGCGGCTCTGGCGACGAGGAGGACGACGACGAAGACCGCGCCCAGCTTGAGCGCGGAGCCCAGTTCGAAGGGGTTCGCGATCCGGACGGGCTCGGCGCCCGTGGAGGAGCGGCGGGCGCGGTAGAGGAAAAGGGTCGCCGCGAGGCCGGCGGCGGTCATGGACCCCACGGGGACGGCCACGGCCTGGACGAGGCCGGGGTTGACGACGGCCACCTCGGCCACGACGCGGACGGCCATCACGGTCGAGGCCAGGACGATGCCGAGCGCGCAGGGGGCGGCGACGTCGGGGTCGCGCTTGACGCGTCCGGCGAAGGAGAGGGTGACGGCGGTCGAGGAGGCCAGGCCGCCGAGGAGGCCGGTCACGCCCAGGCCGCGGCCGGGCCCCAGGACCCGGACGGCCACGTAGCCCGCGAAGCTGATCCCGGCGATCAGCGTCACCATGAGGCCGACATGGAAGGGGTTGACGACGTCGTAGGGGCCGTAGGTGCGGTCGGGGAGGAGGGGAAGGACGATGACCGCGAGGATCGCGAACTTGACCGTCGCGTACATGTCCTCGGACGAGACGCGGGCGACCCAGTCGTGGAGGGGCCGCTTGAGGGACAGGAGCGCCGCGGCCGCCACGCCGGCGGCGGCGGTCGCGAGGAGCCGGGTCTTGAGGCCGGGGAGGACCTCGGGCGTGAGCGCGAGCGCCCCGAGGAGGAACGTAAGGACGAAGGCCACCTCGCTCGTGATCCCGCGGTCGCGGTCCCGGCGGACCTCGTCGGCGTAGGCGATCGCGATGGGGACGAGGAGGACGACGAGGCCGGCGCCCACGATCCACGCCCCGAACGGCCGGGCCAGGAGCGCGCAGGCGGCGCCGAGGAGGGCCGCCAGCGGGTAGGTCCGGATCCCTCCCAGGTTGCGGGAGGAGGCGTCGCCGCCGGCGGATTGCTGCTCGCGCTGGAGGCCGATCAGGAAGCCGACGCCGATCGCGACGCCCAGCCCGGCGAAGAGTTCCGTCTGGTCCACGCGCCCAGCATCCCCGCTCCCGTCCCCCGGGTCAACCTCTCCTTGGTCCCGCACATCGCCGGAACGCTCGCCGTAGGCCGCGAAACGGGCTAATGGAAACCGGAGCGTTCAGCTGGTGCTCCCCGCCGAGGGGGCGTCTCAAAACGAGTTGAATCTCAACTGGGTTGAGGAATCTGACCATCTTGAGGATACAGTCGAACGCTACGTCTCCCTACGGCTCTTTGGTGATGCGAAGGTCTACCAGTCTAGATGGAGACCCAATCGATTT
>Ga0187893_10006654_pt1 | contig 19586 bp, 12 predicted proteins | sample MA1701074metaG_FD_139574 | JGI IMG/M metagenome (GOLD analysis project Ga0187893, IMG submission 139574) | White microbial mat communities from a basaltic lava cave in the Kipuka Kanohina Cave System on the Island of Hawaii, USA - MA170107-4 metaG ... | reverse complement strand
GCTCCTGCATGACGTGCGTCACGGCGCTGCGCCGGCGAATGTCGCGCTGCTGCATGTCGATCTGTTGCCGCTTGGCTGCGAGCTCGCGATAGCTCTTGTCCTGATGGTTCAGAAAGTAGAGATTCAGATTGGTGCGCTCGACTTCAGTCAGCTGATCGGCAGGCTTGCTGAGAGAACGTTGAAGGTCTGACCAGGCAAAGGCCAGATGGGCCTCGTCTTCAGTGAGCGCTCGATTGAAGATGCGAAAATCCGCAATGGCGCCACCGTGAAAATAGCGTTTACCGTCGCTCCCCAGACGCAGGGGCTTGCCCGTTTGAATTTCCCCGGTTAGCCGGGTTGCTGTCTCGTTCCCCAAGGCTAGCATCCGTTGGCCGTTCAGATAAAGGCTCATGCCAGCCTGCTCACGGCTTCCGTCGTAAGTAATCACCAAGTGATTCCAGGTTCCGGGCTTTAGTTGTCGCAAATGCTCGATACGCGCGACAATCGATTTTCCCTCGTCGCCCGTTAGCCTCATCATCGGCACGCGTCTGCCGAGTTCAATCAGCCACCCCCGATTCTTGTCTTCAGGATTCATCTGGCTGGCAATCACGAAGTCGTCGTCATTTTCGGGTGATAAGATCCAACTGGTAATCGAAAACGCCTTGTCGGAACTGAACCCGTGACTGTCGGAGATCTCTATGTGGGCCTTCTCCCCGAAATGCAGAGCTTTCGAATCAGGTCGAGGGCCGTCCCCGAGCGTCAATCCATCCTTGAGCTCAACTTTCTCGGTTCGTCCCCGATATTGCAAAGAGGGATCGGACTCCAGAGATAAGATCGCCAGTTGAACAGCAGGGTCTACCGGAGCAGCCAGCTCGGAGTTGCTTTTGGAAAGCAGCCACTTTCCGAACGCCTTGCCTGGGTGCTTGCGCGCTTGCTGCATGCGCTCAAGCAGCGCTCGTTCGTCACGCTTCAGCTGCTCCCACTTCTGAATGTCCGGGCCCTTCGGCACGACAAGAATCGGCGGGGTATCAGGAATATTGCCATCCATGGCGTCTTGGGTCGTGTTGCGGAAAAACGCCGCCATGGAGTAGAAGTCTTTGGTGGAGATGGGATCGAATTTGTGATCGTGACAGGTCGCGCAACCGACGGTCAGTCCCAGCCAGACCGTGCCAGTCGTGTCGACGCGATCCTTGGCATAAATCGCTTCAAACTCTTCTGGAATCGCACCACCCTCGTTCGTAGTAACGTTACAGCGATGAAAACCGGAGGCAATCTGCTGGTCCATCGAGCGGTTCGGCAGCAGATCTCCCGCCAACTGCTCAATGGTGAACCGATCGAAAGAAAGATTACGATTGAAGGCGTTGATCACCCAGTCGCGGTAAGGCCACATCTCCCGATAGTTGTCGATGTGGATCCCGTGAGTGTCCGCATAGCGGGCGGCATCCAGCCAATAGCGGCCGCGGTGCTCGCCCCAATGTTTGGAAGCCATCAACCGGTCGACCAGTTGCTCATAGGCCTGGGGGGACGAATCATTGACGAACTGCTCCACTTCTGCGGGAGTGGGTGGCAACCCGATGAGGTCGAGGGAAAGACGGCGAATGAGAGCCCGACGGTCGGCTTCGGGAGCCGGCTCCAGCCCGGCAGCCTCCAGTTTTGCGAGAATAAAGGCATCGGCTGGATTTCGGACCCAATCTTTCTTCTTCACCACAGGCAGTGAAGCCCGCGAAGGCGGAACAAAGGACCAGTGTTCTTTCCACGTCGCTCCGTCCACAATCCATCGTTTCAGGATGTCCTTCTGGCCATCCGTCAGCACCTTGTGAGAGCTTTCAGGAGGCATCCTCAGGGCTGAATTTTCGTGCGTGATGCGCTGGTACAAATGGCTTGCCTGCAGGTTTCCAGGCGATACAGGGGTGCCGTTTTCCCTCTTGGCGAACACACCTTCGCGTGTGTCCAACCGCAAGTCGGCCATGCGTGTGTTGGCGTCAGGGCCATGGCAATGAAAACAGTTCTCAGACAGAATGGGCCGTACCACCCGCTGAAAGTCGACCGGTCCCGCACTTGGGCGGGATGATTCTTGAGCCTGCAGAAACTGCACAAGAAAACCAGAGAACAAGAGGATGACTCCCGGTAGGAATGATCGCATGCCGAAAAACCTCTAAGCAGCAAATGAACTGGATTCTAAAAGGGGTAGCTCAGACTGAGGCGACATACTCTTTTGAGATGAGGCCCCTCGCCGTCCCCTAACAGTCAGAGAACCTGACTCCGGCAATTTTGTCATGTTTTGGGTTCAGACGTCTACGGCTATGCGACAGCGGTAGTGGGTCAAATTTTAAATCAAACCGACCCACCACCGCGACAGCTGACCAGGGCCGCATGAAAGACTGACAGCTCGTACATGTCGCAACCGGGCTTGAAACCCTTTTCCGTGACGCACGGCTTTGCACTCGTCTTTGTCATCCTCTCTGATTGGGTATATCCTTGGCTATTCCCCGGATTGTAAAGCTTGAGAAACGGACTGAAGAACAGGAGACCTATGAATTTGCCGGATGTGGAACTGGTTGCCGCCAAGGTGCATGAAGCCTGGATGGCACAGAAAAGAGCCGCCGGAATCACTTCGCGGAAGTCGGAAAGGGGAGAAGAGTTGATGGTGCCCTACGAACAGCTCAGCGAACAGGCCAAGGACCTGGATCGCACGACGGTGAGAACGGTTTATGAGGCGATCGTGGAAGTGGGTGGATAGTCGCCCGCGAGTTCGACCTCTGGGGGTGGAGCGTTCTAAATGCGCTCATTGCGTGTAGGGTTTGCCCCCGACTCCAACGTCCAGGCGATGAATCGAGTGGCGTTCGGCAACCGTCACGTAGACACTCTTTCCCCAGAAACAAAGGTTGGTTACATTTGAGCCGCCGGCGGGAATCGCCGCGACGAGCTTTCCCTCAAGAGTGAGTACGTCAACCGTTGCGTTCGACCAGCGCGCCACCCAGAGGCGATCGTATTCGTCAAACATAATTCCATCGACCGAAGAATTGGGGAACTGGTAGAGCGTTTTGGCGGGCCCCAGCGAGCCGTCGGCCTGGAAATCGAAGGCGAGAATCCGATTGGTCATGGTTTCGGCGACGATGAGCTTCTTCTGGTCGGGAGTCACAGCGAGCCCATTGGGATACTTGAGCCCGGTTGCGAGCCGGGTGACCTTCTTTGCTGCATCGATTCGATAAACGGAGCCAATGGGAGCTTCCGGGGTTTCGTTCGAGGGATCGGTGAAGTAGATGTTTCCTGCCAGGTCCAGACACACGTCGTTGGGGCTGAGGTAGGATGCCCCCTCGAACTTGTCAGTCAAAACCTCAATCGGGTTTCCACTCGGATGCACGCGGATGATCCGTTTGGCGCCGGCGTCTGCTCCGACGACGTATCCTGCTGAATCAACCTTTAATCCGTTTACCTGCCCGCCCGTCTCGCACCAAACTGCGACGGCCCCTTGAGGAGTCATTTTCCCCAGAGTTCCATTGCGCAGATAGTTCACGAAGTAAAGATTGCCGTGACTGTCGAAGATCGGGCCTTCAGCGAAATCGATGTTGGCGACCACGGGATAAGGAACTATTTTCTCGGGTAAAGCGGGAGGTGACTTGGTAAGCAAGGCAAGACCAATGGCAGCGATCGAGAGAACGCTGGTGGTGAGCAGATTGTCCAACGGCTACCTCCTCAATAGTGACGTACAGAAGAGAAGTAATCAGTGCTGAGCACTAAAGAAACCAGATTTCGCGCAAGCGCGTTTGCGAAGCCATGCACCCGAGGAAAAGAGTTTCTCGCTCTTGCGAAGAGAGGCTCCCATGAAAATCCCTCCGTCGGAGAGGAGCTGTAACGCGCGCTTGCCCGGCCTTCGGCCCGAAGCGGCTCCTAACGGAGCCGAAAGCAGTCGCAGGTTCTGGCCGGCGGTGTCCGTATCAACCCTTGATTCACCGCAGATCACCGTTGGGACCTTTCGTAAGGGGGAGAAGTTGGTCGGCGGCCTGGCGAGCCGCAGAAGTCCAGCCCACGGTTGAGCGGGACGGCGCAAGCCGTTCCAACCGAAATCCTCGGTATTGAAGCCCCATCCCACCCGGCCTGAAGGGTCGCAGATTAAGCATCAATTTCCAGGATACGCAGACTATCGCGGTAGAACATCTTCTCCATAGCCTCCATGTTGAGACGGGGAAGCGCGGTTCCAGCCAGCATGTCGTTCAACTTGCGCATTCCATCCAGGCTCGCGTCGACGGTGGTGAAGGGGTAATCGGTGCCAAACAGCACTTTGTCCCAAACGCCATACTCTTGAACCAGCATCAGCGAGTGATAGAGCTGGAAGGGGCGATAATGCAGGGCAGAACAGTCGGTGTAGACATTCGGATGCTTGCGGATCGTGACGACACACTCGCCTTCATAGGGATGGGACAAATGCGCCATGATGATCTTGACGTTCGGGTGGCGAATGGCTACATCATCCAGCAACCTGGGCAGCGTGCATTCCAGCGGCGCTTTGTCGATGAAGGTGGTTCCCGTATGCAGCAGCACTGGCAGGTGGTGTTTGGCAGCGTACTCCCACAGATAATCCAGCTCAGGCTGGTTGGGTTTGAATCCGGCATACATCGAAAGCAATTTGATGCCTTTCATCTTCAAGTCTTGATGGCCTTCGATGAGTTCTTCCTGCCATCCGGCCTGAGTTGGGTCCAATGACATGAATGGAATCAGCTTGTCGGGATGCTGGCGTGCATAGGCGGCAACGTCAGCGTCGGGCACCCAAAGACCTGACAGTTTGGCTTTTCCTCCAAACACGATCGTCTTGTCACATTGCTTTCCGGTGGCTTGATACTCCTCCCACCGCACGGTCAGGTCCACCTCCACTCCGGTTCTCGCACGGCGCGCCTGGTTGCGAAAATCTTCAGTGAAATGCTCGGGATACTTAAAGAAGTGCGTATGGACATCAACCAGCATGATCATGCCTCCTTGCGTCAACTGCGGTCGCAGCCAGCCAAGTTTAACCTGCCATTTCCGACCGGCATCCAACTCGCTCAACGTTTTCTGGATTTGAATCCGTCCAGAAAGCTGGACGCAACGCTAACAGAATCACCTTGACACTTCAACAGGACGATATAGACTTCCGTCCCTTCAAATAGTCCCGGTGTCCAGTATTCTGGACACAATGCGCCATTGGATACTTGCTGGCGGGAGTAAGGAAATGACTCAAGTCGTTTACAACCCCTCGGATATCGATTTCGCGAAGCCGGGGAAGCATCACTATCAGGTGGCCTTTCAGCTGGACTCAAACTGGGGTTCGTCTCTGGTTCCGCTCACAGTCATTAACGGGCTGAACGGGTCCTGCGACAAAAACGTCGTGGCGTTCGGCGGCACGCATGGCAACGAATACGAAGGCCAGGTTTCTGTTAAGCGCCTTTGTCGTGATCTCGATGCCGCATCGATGCGCGGACGCGTCATCCTGATCCCGCAGTTGAGCCAAAGCTCCTGCGTGGCCAATCGGCGTGAGTCGCCCCTGGACGGCGTCAACATGAATCGGGCCTTTCCCGGAAACCCACGCGGAACGATCTCTTACCGGATCTCGAATTTCGTGAAGACGCAAATTTTCCCGCAGGTTCATGCGGTGCTCGATATCCATTCAGGAGGAAACGAAGCCATCTTTCCATTGTGCGCTTCGTTCCATCCGATTCCGGATCCGCAACAGCGAGCGGAGATTGCCCAGGTCGCGCAGCTCTTTGATACACCGTTTGTCATGCTCTATTCCAGCCAATTGCACTCGGGCTTGCTGACCGACGAGGCGGAGGCCATGGGTAAGATCACGATTGGCGGCGAATTTGGATATGCCGAGTCTGCTCACCGAAAAGGGACGTTGCACGCTTACGAAGGCATCAAGAACGTGTTGCGTCATTATGGCCTCTTGCCTGGGGACATCGTGAAGATTGATCCGGCACGGCCTGCGGCGCCCCGCTTTGTGCAAGCGACCAATCTTGCCGACTATATTCCCTGTCCAAAGGATGGTGTCTGGGAGCCTACGATTGATCTGGGTGTTGACGTATCGCAGGGAGAGTTGCTGGGTCGTCTGCATGATTTCTCCGATCATTCGTCCGATCCGCTGGAGATTCGGGCGCACCGCTCCGGTGTGGTCACGATGCTTCACTTCGCGGCACAGATCAAGAAGGGGTTCACGCTTTACGTGATTGCGCAGGAAGTCCAGCTCTGATGCGGCAAGAGCCGGGGGTGGCGCCTCAGGAACATATGCCCCCCAGAAAAGGGGGCGGCGGCGCGTAGCGTCAGGGGATTGTCAATTCGGTCTTCCCGTGAATGAAGCAACACAACGACAGAACTCCCTAGGTTCACCGGCACCTCGGGTTGTCGTTAAGAAACAGCGTGGAAGGATGAAGTTTCAACGAGGCCGAGCGCGCCGGCGAGGACGAGTTTTAAGAGAAACACATGCACTTTAAGAAACTGAAATGGCCAGAAGTAAAAGCTCTCGATTTCGCAAAGCTGATTGCGATCGCTCCGCTCGGTTCAATTGAGCAGCACAGCCTGCATTTGCCGCTCTCAGTGGATACGGACATCATCACAGAACTGTCGGAACGCGTGGAAGCTGCCCGGCCTCAGACTGTGGTCTTGCTGCCAACTCTATGGCTGGGGCATTCGCCGCACCATCGCCATCTGGCGTCGCTCAGCCTGGAGATTCAGCCTTACATGGAAGTGATCAAAGGGCTCTGTGATTCCCTGATCTGCGCGGGTTTTAGGAAGATCCTGTTTCTGAACGGTCACGGGGGTAATGAGATTGTGACCAAAGCGGCGATGCGGGATGTAAAGAGCAAGTATGAAGGCCGTCCGGAGTTGAAGATCGGGTTTGCCTCGTACTGGTCCCTGGGGCGCGACACGGTTTCTGCCGTTCGTGAGTCTCCGGTGGGCGGAGTAGGACATGCGTGCGAGATGGAAACTTCCATGATGCTGAACCTTCGGCCCGATGCCGTCGAGATGGCCAAGGCCCGTACGGGCGGGCCCTTCGGGACGACCAACAAGTACAAGCGGCTCGATAACCAGTACGCGCCTCCAGTTTACTTTGTCGATGAATTCAACGATATCTGTGAACATGGTGGTATCGGACGCCCCGAGATGGCTACGCCTGAAAAAGGACAGCAATTTTTTGATGGGTTCGTAAAGGATATTGTTGAGTTCGTTGACGAATTCTCTACCTGGTAGGTCGTGAGCTTGCTCAGGCTTCCATGATGCTTCCTTGAAAATCCCCTCCATCGGAGGGATGACTGCCTGCACCAGTTGGGGTGGGGCCCTCCGGTGGTGCACAACTCACCCCAGTGCCCGTGGCACTTGCCCTTGACAGGAGCGGAACAGTTTCATCGCACGTGGCGCCGCAACGCGGCATGAAAGATTCCCATGAAAATCCCCTTTGTGGGAGGGGTGGCGCGGAGCGACGGCGGTCGCGGAGCGCCGGCGGTCGCGGAGCGCCGGGGCGGGCTCGCTGCTTTCTCGACAAACTGCCCAAGGGCCTGACGGCCCTTACCCCTCCCGAGAGGCGAATCCTTAGGCGGTTTTCAAACTCTGTGGTGCTCCGCCCGAGCATGGACTGACTCCTCAGCAAACGAAGGCTGTGGGTGCGTTTCCATCAATTGCTGAGACGTGAGGCTGGCTGCGGCCGCAAGAAGCGTGCGCAGGAGCGCCCGTGCCAGCCACGCGGAATGCGTCGCCTGCTCGCGTTCCGCTGGGACTACGAGCGGCGGGCGTTAAGGTTGCCGCGATTCAGACTTTCTGAGTTTATAAGAGGATTCGAACCATGAACCAAATCACCCGACGATCGATGATGAGGAGAGGCGCCCTGGGGTTGGGAGCGTTGGCGCTGGCTGGAGAGAATCTGCTTCCAGCTGCGGAAGGGAAACCCACACCACCTGCGGCCAAGTTCCGCCACCGCGGCTACCTGGGGTGGATTACCGATCTTGCTTCTGAACCGGACCGTTCGGCAGCCTGGCCGTCCATGCGCCTGGATGCGCAGCTTATGAAGGACTACGGGGAAAGCTTTACGGCGATGCAGCGGCTTGGTTTCAACGAGATCTCCATTTGGGGTCTCTACGTTTCCCGTGCCTGGCCGCTCGATATTGCGAGCTCAGTCCCAAGGGAACGCGGCGCGCAAGTCGAAAAACTGATCGAAGTCGCGCACCGCAACGGCGTTCGTGTCTATTCGGGTCTTGGCGTTTATAGCTGGGGATTCGACGACATCATCCAGGCGAACCCCAAACTCAGCCGCGGCAACGACAAGGCCATGTGTGCCAGTGAATCTGAGTCCTGGCGATGGATGCAGAAAGTGGTCGACTTTGTCTTTCAGCGATTCGAGATTGACGGCGTCAGCTTGCAGTCTGCCGACCAAGGCCGCTGCCGTTGCGGGCAATGCAAGGCTTTCAGCGATGCCGAGTATCATGCGCTGTTAAATGTCCGCGTCAGCGAGTACATTCGCAGCCGATGGCCCGCAAAAACCATTGGCGTCAATAGTTGGGGAATGAAATTCGAAGAACCCGAGACGCTGCCTTCGCTGAAGAAGATTAGCGAGAAAGTGGATTATCTGATTGACGTTCATGACACCAGCCGCAAGCGGGACTTGGGTTATCGCAGGAAGATTATTGAGTCCGTGAGCTGTGACTTCGGCACCCTGGGGGGACCGCAGGTTGAGCCTCCGCAGCATTGGGAGCGGGACCGCTGGTTTCTGCCCACGTTGAAGAACGTGGCAGTGCATCTGCAAGAGCTGTCTGCGGAGGGAGGCAGAGCGTGCGAGTACTTCTTCCATATCCTTGCCAACCCCGGCGACGAGATTTCCTTATGGCTGGCGGGAAAGGTGTTGTCTGATCCTGCCCGCTTTTGGGAGAAGCATCTGGAGGATTCCGTCGAGGAGCTGTACGAGGTTCGAAAGAAACCCATTCGAGACGCGCTGGCTCAGATCTTTCTCGATGCCGAACAGGCGTACTTTCGACACCTGCCCGCACGGATGAGCGGCACGATTTCGATGGAGCCTCTGGTTAGCGACAAACCGGGGCCACCCGTATACCTGACGAAACGTTTGTCGGCAGCGCAGCGTGCTGCCTACGCTATGGAGTTGGCTGGCATCAAGTCGCGTGCGGAGAAACTCCTGCCCGAAATGCCGCAGCCCGCAAAACCCAGGATGGAACGGGTGATTCGCTGCTTGAGCAATGCTGCGAAGGATGCTGGCAACGCTTGAGAGGTGGGTGAGTCCCCCGCAAAAAACCCACCCCGGCTGGCGGAGCCAGCCACCCCTCCCAAAGGAGGGGATTTTAGGAGTTAAATGCCTGGGAGTTGTTGCTAAACGGCGCGCCTCTATTCACCTGACGGGTAATGCTGACAAGTGAGAAAAACCAACTGAGTTTGCGATTGCGTGAGTGCAGTTGGAAGCCGTTAGCGGCGCGTCTGGTCCGAGCCCATGCTGGAGCGTGAGAGAGTTGCAGAACCCTGATCTTTAATCCCCTCCACGGGAGGAGTGGCGCGGAGCGACAGCGGTCGCGGAGCGCCGGGGTAGGAAGATGTGAATTGCACCGGCACTGCGCAGATTTTCTCTTATCCAACTCCGTTACCGTGGCACGTAGAAGGATCATTCCATCCAATCCCCGTTTGAAAGAGCTGGCTCGCGAGCTCCGCAATCACAGCACTCTTGCGGAAGTATTGCTGTGGAATCAAATCAAGAACAAGAAGTTACTAGGCTGCGACTTTCACCGGCAGAAGCCGATCGACAGATTCATCGTCGATTTCTTCTGTCCCAGGCTGATGCTCGCGATTGAAATCGATGGCGTCAGCCATCGGCAAAAGGGCCAGGCTGATCTCGAAAGACATCGCCGATTGGAAAGTCTCGGTGTTCATCTCATCCGATTCGAAGACAGCATGGTAAAGCGAGAAATGCCGAAGGTGCTTAGCGCTATTGAAGGCTGGATTCTGGCGCGGGCGAAGCAAGCAAAGAGCTGATCTGGTGCCCTCAGCCCCCGCTGGCAGAGTCAATTCTGCAATTGTTCCTGGATTGCGACCTGACCGTCCGCTGCGAATTCTCTCACCGGGCGCGTGGCGCGATGCACCCGAAGGTTGCATGCAACACCCACCCCGGCTGGCGGAGCCAGCCACCCCTCCCAGGAGGGGATGTGGAAATTGCACGTTTTGGTGAGGCCCGGGACCCAAGTCCCAGCTTCACTGGCAACGTTGCTTCTTCGGCATCATCCGAACGGGATGCCGATGTACCCGGGACGGCCTCCAACTCACTACATCTGGGCCAGCGGCCCCGCTCTCCCTCACAATTCTTTTAAGGCCCTTGAGATTCGGGTAGAACCCTCTTTCACTGTGGCACCGAGATTATCGAAGCCGTCCGACGAAATCTGGGCAGTTGTTCCGGTGACACTGAGAGCAGTCACCAGTTCACCCAGTGGATTGAACACTGGCGCGGCCACGCAACGCACGCCCACTTCTTCTTCCTCGTCGTCGATGGAATACCCTTTCTGCTTAACCCGGGCCAGCTCTTTTCTAAAATGGGCGGGAGAGGTGATAGTTGCTTCCGTGTACTTTGCGAACGATCCGGTGGACAGGCAGTCACGAATGATTTGTTCATTGCTGAAGGCCAGAAGCGCTTTGCCCAGTCCTGTGCAGTGAACTTCGGCGCGCTTGCCGACGTAGGTGTCGAACTTCACCATGCCCGGACCATCGACTTTCTGAACAAAGACAATGTGTCCCTTCTCCAAAACTCCCAGGTGAGCGGTGAGCCGCGTGTGTTCTGCCAGCCAGCGCATATGGGGCAAAGCAATCTCGGCTAGCGCCAGGTCGTTCATGAGGCCGCGGCCGAGGCTGCAGATCTTCAGCCCCAACTTGTAGCGCCGGGTTCCATTCTCACGCTTCAGATAGCCGAGCCGTTCCAGCGCCAAAACGATCACGTGAGCGCTGCTCTTGGGAATTTTTTGTTTACGGCTGATTTCCGAGATGTTCCAGCCTCTTCGCGTTCCGTCCAGCATTTCCAGAATCGAGAAGGCTCGTTCAATGGAGGTAGCATGAGGCTTTATGGCGAGTGTCATGGAATGGCTCCGTCTGCAGGGAATGTCCAAGATTGTGGACGAAGCCTTAAAGAAATGTCAATCAGGTTCAACTGCGCCTGAAGTTCTGCCCTTCGTGGCATGAGTGCATTCCCTGTCAAGAATCCGAAGTTGCTGATTTTTCAGGTGACGGCGTCGGATGCCCTCCCAGGCTGCCGCCAATTGATTGATGATTGAACCATTCTGCCTTGTTTTACCCCTCTACGATTGTTTCCATTATTCTGGACGAAATCGAATTAGGGCTTGACTGAAACCGTTGGTAGGATTACAAAAGGCCCATAAAACAGACTCCATGTCAGAGATCTGGTCAGCCCAATCAGACTTGGACCCAACAGACCCAGTGGTCCCACTCTCGGAATGGAAAATCGGCAGTCTCAGTGCCAGTAGGCAGGCCCGCCCCCCCCGAGCCGGTTGGGCGGTGATTAGATCTACTTGATGTGCTTCAACTTAATCGAAAGCACCCACGCGAGGAGGATTGCATGAACAGGCAGTTTTGTTGGATAAGGACGGCAGGATTTTTCCTGATTGCTTTTCTAGTATTTTCAACCAGCCTTTCCGCCCAGGTGGGAACTGAAGGCGCGATTCTTGGTGTGGTAACCGATTCCTCGGGCGCGGTTGTGGCTGGAGCCGAGGTCACAGTGGTGAACCTGGGAACCAACCTGACGAAGACGGCTGTTTCTAATTCGCAGGGAAACTTTGAAATCCTGGCACTACCCAGAGGAACATACTCGGTGACGGCCGCGTTCTCCGGCTTCAAGACCTGGGTCATCGAGAAAACCGAGTTAACGCTGGGAGAGCGCAAGCGCGTTTCTCCGGTTCTGACAGTCGGTGAGATATCCGACAAGGTTACCGTTGAAGCTACAGCGGACCTGATTCAGACGGAAAAAGGATCGTTAGAAGCCACAATTGAGCAGAAACAGATTCTTGACCTTCCCCTGAATGGAAGAAATCCGGTTGAACTGGTTCGGCTGGTTCCCGGGATGCGCTATCTAGGCCAGCAAGGTGGAACGGAGAGGGCGACCGTCGTTCAGGGCCTCGGCAGCCGCGACGACGGCACCGAGTTCCAACTCGACGGATTGAACGCGAATGCCGGGATGGATGAGGGCGGCTTCGGATTTCCTAACGTCGACACCATCGCGGAGTTCAACGTGGAAACGTCCAACTTCAGCGCCGAACATGGCCGCAACCCCCTTCAGGTGCTGGCGGTCACGAAGGGTGGCACAAACGCTTTTCATGGGTCGTTGTGGGAATTCCACCGCAACAACAAGTTGGATGCCCGGAATACGTTTGCTTCAGTCCGGCCGAAGCTGATTCGCAACCAGTTTGGCTACAGCGTGGGCGGGCCGATCATCAAAGACAAGACTTTCTTCTTTACCAGCTATGAAGGACTGCGGATTCGGCAGGAACGTATCTACAACTCAGTGACTATTCGCCCGGAGATGTTGCAGGGCAATTTTTCGGGCCTTACCAGACTCATCAGGGACCCTCTGCGAACTGGGGCATGTACCGCCTCGGACCAAACGGCCTGCTTTCCAGGCAATATCATTCCGCAAGACAGGTTCAGCAGCGCTTCCCGCTTCTTGCTTCCTCAAGTGCTGCTGCCCAACTTCGGTGCCGACCGGTTCCGTGCAGTGGCCTCGGTGCCCACCGATAACGATGAGTTTACCATTCGCATCGACCAACAGATCACTCAGAAACAGCGTATTTACGGGCGCTACGTGATTAGTGACTACCAGAACCTCAGCCGTGACTATAAGCCCGATGTCACCCGAACGGACGATATCCGGGGGCAAAGCTTGGGAGTCAACTATTCCTACTCCATTAATCCCACCACCCTGTTTACGCTGGGCGCAAACTACCTGCGCAACTTGAATAGCTTCGTGACGCCTGTTGCCGGGAAGGAAAACCTTGCCGTTCAGGCAGGAATTCAGGGATTTCCTACCGCGGGTCGGGAAGACTGGATCGGGTTGCCTACGGTTGGATTTACTGGATACACTGGCTTCAACGCGCCATGGGGTACTCCGGGCCGGCTTTGGTTTGAGTCTCGTGGAGGCAAAGCCAGCATCAACCTCATTAAAGGCGTGCACTCACTGAACATTGGTTATGAATTCCAGGACCGAACCACCTACGGACGGCACGGGTCAGGGAACTCCCGGGGTTCGTTTACATTTAATGGCCAGTACACGGGTGATGGATTCGCAGATTTCTTATTAGGTTATCTGCAGAGCTCCGGCAGGAACTATCCGATCCAGACTTTCGGAATGGCAAACACTCCTTACTCTGGAATCTATATTCAAGATTTCTGGAAAGTTTCGCCCAACATCACCGTTAATCTGGGAGCTCGAATTGATATCTGGCATCAGCGCGCAGCCATTCGGGGGAACCATTCGGCGTTCGACCTGAAGCTGGGCAAAGCCATTGCAGGTGAGAATAAAGAAGGGAAGGTCGATTTGACGGCCCAGCCAGTTGCACCCTTCCTCGCCGCAGCCACTACAGGCTTGTGGGTTCCAGCTTCACAGGCAGGATATCCGCGAGGGCTTTTCGAGGGCGACAGCTACCTTGCCCCGAGGTTGGGCATTGCCTGGCGGCCGAAGGGAGGGAGCGACTTGGTCATCCGCGGCGGGTATGGCATTTTCCTAAGTCAGATCCGCGGCAACACGATTGCGTCAGCCATCATCGGACCTCCCTACTGGACTTTCGAAACGCAAGGTTGGGGACCCAATCAGTTGCAGCGCTGGGAAACCGCCTGGCCAAGCGATCCGACGGCGTTTGTAGCACCGTCTGTGACAGCGCCTGTCATCGATCTGGAATCGAACAAGTACCACCAGTGGAATGTTTCGGTTCAGCAATCACTACCGGGAGAGTCGGCTGTGACGGTTTCCTACGTCGGCAACAAGCTGCTGGACGGCATTGCCCAGTACAACTACAACAACGTTGGCCCTGGGTCCTATACGAATTTGCAGGCAGCGAAGCCCTACCCGCTGTTTGGCGACGTCAACTTGTACGACAACTTGGGGCGATCCTGGTACAACGGGCTGCAGGTAAAATGGGAGAAGCGATTTAGCAAGGGTCTCTCCTATACGCTCTCCTACTCTCTATCAAGGCAGATGGACGAGAACGGCGGCGAAGGGATCTGGGACACGCCCACTCCGTTCGCACCGGAGGGGTATAACAAAGGACGGGCCTCACTCGATCGCACCCACATTCTGGCGATTAACACCGTCTATGAGTTGCCTTTCGGAAAGGGCCGCCAGCATCTGACCAATATGCATCCAGTGGCCAACGCCATCCTGGGCGGATGGCAATTGGCCGGAATCTATAACTTCGTATCGGGCCAGCCGCTCAGTTTCATTGTGCCGGGAGCCACATTGGGGAACGGCTGGAATACTCGGGCCAGTCTCAACGGCTCGATCGACAGCTTGAAGGTTTCCAATCCCGGGCCCGACGGGTGGTTTAACCCGGCGGCATTGTCGGCGCCTGCCCCGCGCACCTTCGGAAACTCGGGCCTCAATATCTTTGAAGGTCCGGGCAGCCATGTCTTAGATACGAGTTTAACGAAGAACTTCTACGTGACCGAGCGCAAGTATCTGCAGTTCCGTTGGGAAATGTTTAACATGCCGAACCACGTCAATCTTAACAACCCGAATACGACGATTGGTCTTGGTGTGACAGGCAGGATCGTAGGGGCCGGGCCTGCGCGTTCCATGCAGCTGGGGATGAAGTTTATCTTCTAACCACTGAGGGCTTGCCTCGGAAGTGAGCCTGGTATTTGCGATTCAAATACCAGGCTTTTCTTTTTTAGAGATGATTCTGAATTCGGCTACCGCGAGCAATCCCCCGGTTTCTTTCATCTGTCTGGGAAGCAGGATGCGTGCCGCAAAGCCAGCTTTCGGGCCTCATTTATAGGCTGAATAGCACCAATAAAATCCCTGAGAGTCACGACAACGGTCGCGAGAGTGACCTGGCTTGAGATCCGCTCTCTAGTCCGTTGCAACAAATGGGAGCCGAGAAGTGTTGCTGATCTCATCTGCCGCTTTGTTTGGCCGAAGGCACAGCCTAGCGAGTACCGACCCCTTTTCCTTCCTCGAGGGTCAGAATCTGATTCGGCCGAATTTTCGAGAAGACTTCCTCTCTGCCGCTGGGCCAGCGTACCTGTACCTCAACTACCTCCTCCGCAGGGCCCAGTCCGAAGTGGACTCGTGGATCATTGCCAGATAAATAGCTTTCGCCGGAACGCACTGTCGCGTATTGCTGCCGGTTTCCGGACTTGATCCGCAGTCGCGCGCCAATTCCGTCGCGGTTACTGCTCCGGCCGACCGTCTTGATCGTAAGCCACCGATTGCCGCTTGCTGAGAGGTTCTCCAGTAGTGTGGGTGCCGCGTCCAGGTTCGCGTAGGCGATGTCGAGATCGCCGTCATTATCGAAATCGCCATAAGCTGCCCCTCGGGAGGAATGACTCTTGAGCACCGGCAAGCTACGCTCGCCGATCTCGTCAAACACCCCGTTACCAGTCTGCCGAAGAACCAAGGGACGCTGGGAATACTTCTCTCGCAGGCTGGCGACTTTGTCGGCCGGAGGGTAAACGTGGCCGTTGGCGGTGAACAAATCCAGGCGGCCGTCGTTGTCCAGATCTGCGAAGAAGGTCCCCCATCCCAGGAAGGGAGTGGTCGGCGTGGCGATGCGGCTCTCAGTGGACACGTCCATAAAAAGCTGGCGGCCGGCATTCTTAAACAGTGTGTAGTGCTCTTCCGCAAACGTGGTTACCAGCACGTCCATGAAGCCGTTGGCATCGTAGTCGCCAACAGCCACTCCCATATTGGCCTGAGCGATTCCTTCGATTGGATAAGCGACACCCCAGATTTCTCCGACTTCTTGGAACCTTCCGCCACCCTTGTTGTGATAAAGGTAGTTTCGCGACCGGTCATTGGCGACGAATAAGTCCACCCTGCCATCGTTGTCAAAGTCCTCGAACGTGGCGGTAAATCCGAACAGCAGATCCTTGTCCGTGACTCCAGCGATCGAGGTCACATCAGTAAACGTTCCATCGCCATTGCTGTGGTAGAGGATGTCGGGAGCACCCTTCATGCCGGGTGGTCCACAGTAAACAGGGTGCCCTTTCCAGTTGCATTCCTTCTGAGGCGCCAGCATCTGTCCTGGATCCAGGTATCCGGAGACAAACAAATCGAGAAACCCGTCGTTGTCGTAGTCTCCGAAAGTCGCACCCGAATGCCAATTGAAGCGGCCCTGCACTCCTGCCTGTTTAGCCACATCTTCAAATGTTCCGTTGCCACGATTCCTGAAAAGTCGACACTCTCCCACATTCGTTACAAACAAATCGACGAAACCGTCGTTATTGTAGTCGGCCGCGGCGCAACCCGTTCCCCAGGCTTTCGACGAGACGCCGGCTTTCTCGCCCACTTCGGTGAAGGTGCGGTTGCCATTGTTTCTATAGAGATAATTTTGCGTTCCGCGATGCGGCGCCGTGCCGCTCGACCGCAATTCCTGCAGCGTTGAGCCGTTGACGACGTACAGGTCGAGGAAGCCGTCATTGTCGTAGTCCAACCAGCACAGACCACTGCCGTTGATCTCGATGACTGCGGTCTTTTGCAAGCTTCCGGACCGGGTGATTCCATGGAGTCCTGCGTTATTGGCAATGTCTTGGAACAGAATCTCTCCTGAACCCTTCTGCAAAGAGGCCTTGTCGCTGCTGAGAACCACGATTGCGACGAGAAGCGCAACAGCGACCACCTGTAAGGAAAACCGGCAGCACAGTCTTTGCAACAGGAGTGCCCTGGAGTAACCCTTTACTGACATTCGGCTGATCTCACTGGGACGTGCCCGGAGGAGAGGGTTGGGCTTTCTGGAGTGCTTTGGCGCGAGCCAGCGCTTCCTGTGAACCCTTCAGATCTCCCTTGTCCTTCAGGGTCATGCCCACCGCCAGCTGGACTTGAGGATTCCGGGGCGCCAAACTAGCGGCTCGCTGGAAGGCCTGGAGCGCTTCATCGAGTCGATTGCTGGAACGAAGTGCCAGTCCCATATTGAAGATTGCTTCAACGTATCGAGGATTCAATTCCGCAGCCTTCTCAAAATGCTCGACGGCTTTATCAACCTGCTGGTTTCCGGAAAGCACAAGTCCGACGTTGTTGTGCGTCTCTGGAAAATAGGGATCCAGCTTAAGAGCGGTCTCAAACTCCCGGAGGGCTGCATCCGCCTTGTCCGTCTGAAGCAAAACGGTACCCAGGTTATGGTGGGCTCGTGCGTTCGTCGGATCCAGTTGAACGGCCTTCGACAACGCCTCAATCGCTCTCGGCAGATCACCCTTGGAGGCCAGAGCCAAGCCCATGTACATGTAGGCAGGCGCGTGAGTGGCGTCCTTCGCCAGAGCCTCGTTGAAGCTCCCCAGACTGTCCGCAATGGCTCCTTTCCTGAGGTTGGTGACGCCTTGATTAGTGAGTCTATCGAGCTCTTCCTGGAGCTGGCGCTTTTGACGGTCTGCCTGCGACCTTTGAAGTTCCTTCCGGCCCTCCTCGGTCAGACCTTTGCGTATCAGCGTTTGTCCATACGTGTACCGGATGTCGGGGTCATCCGGTTCCCGATTCAAGATCCGCTCACACTGTTTTGAAGCCTCGTCCCAGCTTTCTTCCAAGACCAAAATCGAAACCAACTGTCGCCTTGGCTCCAATGCCTCAGGATTAAGCTCTATCGCGCGTTCAAACGAGGCGACCGCCCTCTTAGACTCTCGGGCATTCCGGTGCAACAGTCCCAGATTGAAGTGCGCTTCCGGATTTTTCGGATCCAATTGCAGAGCCTTTTCCAGTAGCTTTCTCGCTTCAGCGCTCTGCTGGTCGCCCATGTTTACGGCCAAATTGACGAGCGCATTCACATCCTTGGGATTCAGCTGCAGGACCTTCCGATATTCATCGCTGCCCAACCCCTTACCGGGTCTTGAGCGGTCGAGGGTTACTCCGAGATTATAATGAGCCCTGGCGGAGCTGGGTGCCAGCTGAACGGCCTTTTTGTGCAGACGAGTAGCCTGCTCCCAGTCTTTGAGTTCGCCGTAAGCGATACCCAGTTCAATGAGAATCTGCAGGTTCGTGGGTTCATGGCGTAAAGCCCGGTTCAACTCCAGAACTGCCCCGTTCCAGTCCGATTTCTCTGAAAACGCGATTGCCCTGCCGTAGTGCTCTTTGGCTTGGGCGGTGCGAAATGTTGGTCCCTGAGCCGCCAGTATGGGCCCCACAATCGATGGCAGCCCCAAAGCCAGAATCATCAGAGTCTTCCTGCAGGCGAAGGCGGCGCCCAAACCCATGAACACCCTGTAACGCAGACTGTGTCTTCCGGAGGCGGCTTGTCGTGTCCAGATCGTCCTGAAGTCAAAGACCTCCTTGAGAACCGGGGGGGCTTTGCTCCACAACGTCATTCTCAGGAGATCTGATGCGAACATGCCGGCGAGTATCGAGTTGAGTTGTCGTCTCACTTCTGCTCGATTACGAGAACGCTGTTGATTCTGGGAACAACTTCGACTTGAGGGGATCTGGATCCAGGCCAAAGCACCTCGACCCGGTCCACCTTCGTGTGGTTTCTCAACCCAAAGTGGAGCACCGGGCTGCTTTGGGTGAGATAACCTCCACTAGAATGAGCTTCGCGATACTGGACGAGGTCGCCCGAGACTACCTTGATTCGAGCGCCAAAGCCGTCACGGTTGGCCTTTTTGCCCCGTAGTCGAACCTGCAGATAATGCCGCTTCGAACTGTCATTGCGAAAAAGATAGGGTTCGTGATTGAAGTTGTTTGTCACCAGGTCCACGTCTCCGTCGCCGTCAAAGTCCGCTGCAGCCGCAGCCCGTGAGCTTCGGGAACAAGGCTCGCCCTTGATCTTAAACCCCTCGAGGTATTTGCCCCGGCTTGGGGGTTCGAGACCTGCGGCCTCTGCATTGTCAGTGAAGCGGAGCCCTCTTCCAGTGTTCATCATCAGCAGGTTAGGCCAGTAGACAAAGGGATAGCCCATGCCGCCGGGCACAAAGACGTCCAGCCAGCCGTCATTATCAAAGTCTTCTGCCGCAATTCCCCAAGGCCAGAAGTTCTCCAGGGCTGCTGGTTCCGAGCGCTCGACGAAGGTTCCGTTACCGCGGTTGACAAAATAGGTGTTGCCGAAGAGAACCGACTTTGCGCGAGTATCTGCAGGCTCTCTCACGACCTTCCAACCCTTGGCCATTTTCCCCCGGGGCGTGTCATATTTGGCTCCAGGATCAAGTACGCTGGTCGGATCGTGGTGCGTCCACATGTCGGAGTGCATGTCGACGACATAAAGTTCGGGATAACCGTCGTTCGTTGCGTCGAAGAACAAAGCTCCCATGGCACCCCATGAGGTTCGTCCCAGCACCTTCTGAGTGACGTTGGTGAAGGTCCCGTCATGGTTGTTGTGGAAAAGATTATTGGCCCCAAACATGTTGGACGTGTACAAATCGGGATATCCGTCGCTGTCGTAGTCACCAACCGTCACGTC
>Ga0187893_10006653_pt1 | contig 19591 bp, 18 predicted proteins | sample MA1701074metaG_FD_139574 | JGI IMG/M metagenome (GOLD analysis project Ga0187893, IMG submission 139574) | White microbial mat communities from a basaltic lava cave in the Kipuka Kanohina Cave System on the Island of Hawaii, USA - MA170107-4 metaG ... | reverse complement strand
TTTGGCGTCCTTAATAATCTCTTCGGTCATTACCTTGCGCTTGAAGCGCCGTAATGCACTCTCAATTGACTCACCTTGATTAACCGTAACTATTGCCATTCAATCTCCACTTCTTTCATTCAGATCCAAAGTCCAGTCGACTATTTAACACGTTCGAAATCCGTTCGGTCAAGTCAAGTCGAGTGGTCATGCCCCTGCAATCCCAACGGGCTGTGTTGATAATCTGTAGGGGCGTCCCTGTCGAGAAACTGATAAATCTAGCTTACGCGAGCAGGGCGGCCAAGGAGTTCACCAGCAAGCTGCCGCCTGCAGATGTCCTATAAAAACCACCTGGTACCTCCACAAGCTTTGGTGCTCGTTCGTGTAGTTTCGTGTGAGTTCGTGGATCGTTCGTTTTTGCCACGCAAACAGACGATCCACGAAATCACACGAAATTCACGAAACTACACGAACATACGCAATTAGGCGTGGTGGTTTCTTGGAAGGGCTGCCCCTACAGTAGATCGGCCACGGAGGGCCGCGCCGACAGCAGTTTCGGGGCTGGGCTCGATTAAGCGACTGCGACCTCGGCGGCTTCCGGCTTCTTGCGGCCCAGCCCCTGGATCTGTACGGGCTTGTCGGTCTCCTTAGTATTTAACTGCTGTTTCAGGACCATCTCCTGGTACAGCTTGCGCATCATGACGGCTTCTTCGTGAGCCGTCTTAGGACCTTCCATCTCTGGTTTGTGGGGACGCATTAAGTCAACTTCATTCAACACCAGATTGTGCGTAGCATCACTAAGCTCTACAGACTTACCGCCAGCAAAGATCTCGTGGCGACCATGTTCCTGGTACCACTTCGCCACCGTGGCATTCTGGTGCATGTTTTCGATGATGTTGCGCCATCCAATGCCAGTGTTATAAGCGCAGAAGGAAATCTCACCCTCCTGAGTACCGTAGGGGATGATGCACATCTCCGTGCGTCGAAAATCGTAGTTGAACAAATCTTGAAACCACATTCCGGCGATAAACAAGAAATTCCAGCGATCGGATCGACGCTGTTCGATGTCGTCAGAAGTACGATCGCCGCTGACTTTGCCGTAATTCTTTCCGGTCAGGCCGAACGACTTATCGAACTTCTTAAACAATTCATAGAGCGAGAACTGGGACGGCGCATTATAGGGGTTGTAATGCTTTAAGAGGGTCAGACCCATCATCAGGTTTGACATCCACTTGCCCCGGGCAGCATCCGTAATTTTCTGCATATCCTTAACCAGACCTGGAATATTCAAAAACTCCGGGACCGGTCGCATTTCCTTGGTTTCCTTGTCGACCATCACGGCGGTGCCGACACCACAGTTAGGATGGCAGCCGCAGGAGACCTGACCCCACTCGGCCTGTGGGCCATGCACCAGATCGGCAAAATCCGCGAAGGCACCCATGAGTGAGAGCGGAAACCAATCACGTGTAGGTTCAGTGATGCCCACCTGGTTCTTAACGTCATGGGCGAGGTGCGAAAGCGTGTAGCGCTGTTGCAGCCGGCGCTGGGCAGTAATCTCCTCATCGCGGCCTGTAAAGGACACCGGCTGAAAAGAAAGAAACGCAATCTTCTTGGGATTGTCGAGCGCGAAGCGAATGATTGAACCAACCTGATCGTTGTTAATTCCATTAACGAGGGTGGTCACCAACACAATCTCCACCCCAGCCTCATGCAGGTTGTTAATGGCCCGCATCTTTACATCAAAGAGGTTGCCGACCTGACGGTGGCTGTTCGCATCGTTTCCGATTCCATCAAACTGGAGATAAACGTATCGCAACCCTGCTTCCGCAGCCTGCCGGCAAAACTCCTTGGACTTGGCAAACTCGATTCCGTTGGTGGCCGCCTGAACGCTGTTGTAGCCAACCTGGCGCGAGTACCGGACGGCTTCCAGAAAGTGTGGCGAGATAGTGGGTTCACCACCTGAGAACTGGACCGACATCTGTCGCCGGGGTTTAATGGAAATCGCGTTGTCCAGAATCTCTTTGATCTCGTCCATGCTCAACTCGTGGACAAAGCCAACCTGGTTGGCGTCCATAAAGCATGGATCACACATCATGTTGCAACGATTGGTTAAGTCTACGGTGAGTACCGCGCCGCGGCCATATTTGATAGTACTGGAACCGTGGTTGTGCAGCTTCTCGTCGCTGTGAGCGTCGATATCCCGACCGGGAAACATCGCTTCGATGTGCTTCAGAAACTTCGAGTCGATGGCCATCATGTCCTCGAAATGCCCATGAGTAGGACAATCCTTAACCATCCAGATCTGGCCATCTCGCTCGACAATCTGGGCTTTGATCTCGCCAACTTTCTCGTTGAGCAGGACACTGACATCTTTTTTGCCAGTGATGATCTCTTCCCTGGCTTCAATTACGCAATTCGGGCAAAGCGAGTCGGTAGTCCGGGGCCAACCAAGGGTTGGCTTACTCTTCTGCCAGGACTTCAGCAAAGGTTTATCGGACCACTTGGGGGTAAACGAAGGGTTTGGTTTAAACTGATTGATAGATTGAACGGCATTAAAGGCACCCTTCGCCACAAAGGTCAACGCCTTCTCAGCATGCTTAATCGGTCGCATTCCGGCAGAGTCTCTACTTTCTTTTTGTCCTATATAGATAATGTGCTGGTAAGTCTGCCCTGGATAACAGACTGGGGCCCACACTCACGGGATTAGCAGTTGGGCAAGGAGCGTGCCGCTGGTCGCAACCCGACGCATAAGTTGCACTGCCGCTTGGCTTTATATCTATGTGTAAATCAACAACTTACAATGATTAACACTCCTTTATTCGTATCGTGGTGCCACAGAGGTGGCACTAAGTTCTCGGGTGTAGCATTTTGACAATTGGTGGGGATGTTTTAGTCTACTCCGCGGATCGTTCTTTTTGCTGCGCAAACGATCCACGAAATCACACGAAATTACACTAAAAATTCCCCCAATTAGCCGTGGTGGATCATTGGAAGAAGCTGGCAAAAAAGGATCACTCAGCTGGGCAAATTTTCAGGTTGGGAAGGGTGGCTTGCCCCCGCTGTTCCGCCAGAGTCCAGTTAATTGGAAAGAGAGTTTTCCTAAAGATTGAGCCTTGCGAAACAGCGGGGGGCAAGCCACCCTTCCCAACCTGAAAATTTTCTCAGTTGAGTGATTTCTATGGAGACCCAATCTTATCAAAGCTTCCGAGGGCCGCCGCCGCGGGTGTGTTAGAAGAGTTAAATCGGGACTTATTTTCGGGAGGGGTAATAGCCGATGCGAGCTGAAACTTTGAAGCCGGGGTCGGTGGTTTCAACTTTTACCTGGCGAAACTTCCCGTCGCGACTCTTGTTTGAAGGTGAGTAGTAAAGCGCATACTGATGTCGCAATTCACTGGCGACCTCAGCGTAGACCGCGTCCAGATCGGAAAACGAGTTGGGACGGTAAAGCCTCCCGCCGGTCGCCTCAGTCAATTGTTGCAGCTGTTGTTCGCTCTGGTTCAAAGCCGCCAGACCCATTCGCAGGTCCTGTATTTGCAACTCGTTAAATTTTATCGATGCGCTCGTACCGGTAAGCAGCGAGTTCAGCTGCGACTGCTTTTTAGCTCGCTCAATTTCCGTATTGCTTACTACGTAGATAGTTGTTTGTGACTGTAGCGCAGCACGTAAAGCGTTCGCGAAAGTAGTTCCGCGGCCACTGTCAATCCCGTCAGTCAAAACTATAATTGCATGCCGAGCATTATTGCGCGGCAATTGTTCCCGCGAGGCCAGCAGCATGGCATCGTGAAAGCGTGTAAACATCCCGGGCGCAACCCGTCGCAAAGCCCGACGCAGCTGAGCAACACTCTTGGTCCAGTCCTGCAGCAACAACACCCGGTCGTCAAACTGAATCAGGCTGATCCTGTCTTCCGTCGTAAGATGCCTGGCAAACCCTTCAGCAGCACGACGGAAATCATCCAGGTTGTCAGCCACGGATGACGAGGCATCCACCATTAAAACCACATCCACCGGCACCTGTCTGAGACTCAAGTCGCTGAGCGTCTGCTCACTCCCGTCTTCAAATACCCTAAAATCCCGAGCCAACAGGTTAGACACCAGGCGTCCATTCGAGTCGCGCACCGTGACGGGCAAAAGAACTTCAGCCGTGTCAACTGAGATGACATCCTCTGGATCAATCTCCTGGTCCTCAGGCTTAACCGTGGGACTGGGAGAAGGACTGGGGACCTGCGCGGCGAGCGGTCTGGCACACGCCATTACAAACAGCACCAGGGACGCACAGAAGATTACCTTGATCGCAGGCAACGCATGAGAAATCATGCTCCGAATCAAGGACATCGCGGTCAGTTCTCCTTACTGCCAGAAGAGCCCGCCTTCGGCGCATCATCACCCATAGCCGCAGCCATGGCAGTAATGATGGGCTCGCTCACCCGTCGTTTGCGCAGCTCTTCGAGTTTGCCCGGTGAAAGGTTAAACTCGGCGGGTGAATCCTCAATTCTCTTAATAATCGTGCCTTCAGAGAAACCCGCTTCGACCAGACGAATAACGCCTTCGTTATCCAGCGTCGGAGTGCGCTCTAATTTGGTCGCTGCCCCGCCCCCTGCTTCCACCGGCGGGCGAATGATTCTGACTGTGGCAGTACCAGTGGTGGTGGTCTCGCCAGCGTTCGAGCCGCGCGCGCCACGACTACTGGATTGATTCTTCGATCCTGAGCTGGAACCAAAAATGTCTGTCCCTCCATCCGGCGCCTCAGTCTGCGAACCCTGTTTCTTTCCTCCACCGAAGAATGGATCGCTGCCCCAATCGTCGTCGCCGGCAATAAAGGAATCATCCTGGGAGAGCATCACCAGGATCACGTTTTCGCTAACTCCATTGCGCTTCAACTCGATCAATTTGTCCGGATCGAGGTTAAAACGATTAGGACGACTGCGAATGATGGCTATAACCGTTTTGTCTTTGAAGCCGGCGCGGACCAGTTTGATCACTGAAGTGTTCGTCAAAGGGGCTTCAGAGCCCTGCTGGGCAGAAGCTGCTGCGGTCCCAAAACAGCAAAGCGTCAACAAGAGGACTGCTCGGTAAATTGACTTCATGGTAGGAAGCTCTCCGTGCCTGAACGGAACTATTTGCCGCCTGCGGCGACCGGGGTTGAAGGGCTGGCGGCCGGCTTAACTGGGGATTTATTGCTCTGATACCGCTTGCTTATGTTCCGGACGTAGTTCCTGGTTTCTCGATAAGGTGGAACTTTGTGACCGTACTTGATTACGGTACCCTCTCCGGCATTATAACTCGCCAGGACCAAATCCACTCGGCCTTTAAAGCGATCGAGCAGTTGTCGCAGGTAGCGGGTGCCTCCGGAAATGTTCTGGGCGGGGTCAAACGGGCGACGAACTCCAAATCGGGCGCTGGTGCCGGGCATCAATTGCATCAGACCCTGCGCGCCTTTAGGAGATACCACGCGCGAGTTGAAATGTGATTCCTGCTCCATTACCAGGAAGATCAGATAAGGATCAACGTTATATCGGGAACCATTCTGCTTAATCAGTGCATCCAGCCTTTTGCTACCGGTACTCCAACCCAGGTTCCGCTTCTCAGATTTAGCAACCGTCTCAGGATCTTCTCGCTCGATGCGGTCAATCCGGGCTCGGTCGATGAAGATCGAAAGCGAACCACGCCGGTACCAGACACCCGCCGCCGACTCGCTGGCGCTTTCGGCTTCAACTCGAGCTCCCCCTTTGAGGTAAATCCAGGCTGGCCCATCCGCCGTACCCGACTGCGCGGGACTCACTTCGGTAACTTTTGCGATTTGGACTTCGCTTTTGGGAGCCTCTTTGGAAACTCTTTCTATGGCGCTGGCTCGATCTCTGGTTAACAGGTAAGTGATCCCACCGCGCCGGTACCAAATGCCCTGCTCACTCTCCCAGGCGTCGTCTACAACTAGCCTGGATCCGTCTGAGAGTTTCAGACGCACCTCAGAAACACTAGGTTCAATTTTCTCTTCACCAGGAGCTTCTGTCGCTTGAACCCCTTTGGTCGTCGGATTACTCGGATTCTGCGCAAAGATCTGGGCGCGACCGCTACAAAGAAGGAGAGTCGTGCAAACCAGGACCAGAATCGAAAGTTGTTTTGCTGCCATCTAGGGGACATCCGTTTCTTCGACGCGTATCGTCGGTTGACTTTCGCCCAGCGTTTCAACGCTGGGATCAGGTCGTAAATCATCCGTCGCGGAGAGGGTGTGAATATTTCCAGCTACCACTGTTGAGCTCGGCTTGGCCGTGCGTTGTAAGGCGTGGCTCCCAGACTGTGTCAAAACTCGCTAATCCCACCCACGGTAGTGGGTGGATGTTTTCAGATCCTTTCTACGAACGTCTAAATCAAACACACTCAATTGCCCTGCCTCCTATAGAAAGGATTTGAACAATCCACCCACTACCGTGGGTGGGATTCCTCGCAGATTGAAGACCGCCTCTTTTAGAAACGATCAGAACAATCCACCCACTGCCGTGGGTGGGATTCCCGAGTTCTGACACTCCCTCTCCGCCACGCCTCGCAATGGGTGGCCAAGCCGTGACGAAAGGAACTAGAGCTCAAGCGGATCGGCCAGTGTCCTTTCAATCATCGTCTCTTGCGTAGGTACTGGAGCGAACGTATGCGAAGTGCCAAAGTAATTGCGCCAGGCAATATCAATGACCTGCGGCGAAAGCTCGAGCTTCTGCCCCTCGAACAGACAAATGTCCGTAACCCGGTCAAGCAAGTCGCGGGGCTCGCACCCCTTCATCATCTTATGTTCAATGCGATACTTGTTGAGGACGTGACTGATGATCGCCTGATCGCAAGGAATGCCTCGATTGTAGGCGACGCGCTTGAAGATTTCTGCATAAGCTGCTGGTGTGGGTGGCTCGACCCGCGCGCGATAGCCCATCCGTCGCAGGAACGCCTGGTCGGCCAAATCTTTCTCGTCAAGGTTAGTTGAGAAAACGACCAGCTGCTCGAAAGGTACCTCGATCTTTTTCCCGGTATGTAGTGCCAGGTAATCCACCCGGCGCTCGAGCGGAACGATCCAGCGGTTCAGCAAGTCTTGCGGTGCGACTCGTTGCCGACCAAAGTCGTCGATTACCAAAGTGCCACCGTTTGACTTCATCTGGAATGGGGCTTCGTAGAACTTGACCGCCTCGCTCCAGGTTAAGTCCGCGTTTTCGAGAGTCAGCTCGCCGCCGACCACTACCAAAGGTCGTTCAATAAAGACCCAACGCCGATCGTATTCGGACGGGGTGACATCATCAGCCGCCCTTCGGTGACAATGCGAGTCGAATACGCGGATGACGTGGCCATCTATTTCAACTGCAAAGGGAATCCAGATTGCCCCACTAAGCGCTCCATTGATGCGCTCGGCCACGGCGGTTTTACCGGTACCGGGCAAACCGGTGAGAAACAGCGAGCGGCGGGAATTGATCACACATCCCAAGGTTTGCAAAAGCGTTTCGGGAAGGATTAGATCGTGAAACGCTGCCCTTACGGTGTCCATCGTAGCCGGGTCGGCAGGGATCGACTGCAAGCGCATCATGTGTGCGTAATCGTTCAGCGAAACTGGAGCCGGTCCGGTGTAGCCCGAGATGGAGAGCACCCTGGCCAGTCTGTCCCACCCATGGTCCAACATGGCATACCGGGTCGCGCCAATCGTGGTTTGCACGCGCACCTCAATCAGCTTCTCTTTTTGCAGCTTATGTAGGATTTCCTCTGTCAGCGTCTTGGGCAGGCAAAGACCCTCAGCCACAGCTGCGGTGGTGGGCTCGGGCAACATGGCCACGTGCTTGAGCGCCAAATCGCAAAGAAATCCAGTAGCTACGCCAGTGTCCGCCAACTCCTCAGGATTTGGCGGACCCATGGTTTCAATTTCAACTCGGTTCAGGATGGTGGTCTGCGACATTGCAAATTATCTCTTTCCGTTTAACAGGATCTATCTTCCTGAAATTACCGCAGTCGCTTCAGTTGCAACCCCGGCGAAGGGGTTTTGCACAGTGTCGACTGGAACAGCTTTGCCTGTGCGCTGGTACAGATCTGCCAGGCGGCGCTGAGCAAAGGAGTTGTTGGGATCAATTCGGCGGGCCATCTCGTAGTATTTAATGGCCTCTTCCTCACGCGCGAACCGCTCGAGCATCTTGGCGGTATTCAAACTGCCGGTCAGAGGGCCAGCGGCCCGAGCGAAATTCTTGTAAGCATCATCAAACTTGCCCATGCGGCAAAGCGCCAGGCCCAGATTATTCAGAATTCGCTCGTCGGCAGGCGCAAGCTTGGCAGCGCGTTTTAACTTATCGATAGCGGCACGATAGTTTCCGTTCTGATAAAGCGAGAAACCAAGATTGTTAAGCGTCTGGGCATCTTCCGGCTGGGCCTTGACGGCACGCTCGTACGACTCTCTGGCGCGCTCAGGCATTCCCTTCTTATCGAAAGCCACACCCAGCAGGTTGTGGGCTTCAGCCAGTTTGGGATCGAGTGAAGCGGCCGTCGACAGTTCCGTTATTGCCTGATTAAGGCGACCGTTCAACAACAAGGCACGACCCGCGTCGAGATGCTCCCTGGCCGAGCCGGAGACGGAAAACTTTTTCTGCTCGCTGTCGGTGCCGTCCTCAACGCGAGCAACGCCTACGCTCTCGAATTTTTCTGCATCTTCCTCAGTCATGCGCTGCAGTTTGTTATCGTCTTTGCGGCCGAACAATTTCCCAAAGGCCTTGAAAGGCGCTTTGAAGAGCTTTGCAACCTTGTTGCCGCCGCTCTTCTTTTCCACTCTGCTGGTTTCAGAGCCTTCGAGGCCGGCTTCGGAACCTGATTCTTCGATAAAGTTTACGTCCGCGTCGCCTTCGCGCTCGAAGGTCATCGCTGACCACATGGCCGTGACACCGAAGGTAATTCCGATTGCGATAAGAACTGCTAAGAGTCTGCGTTTAAGCATGGTTTCATCCCTCACATATTTCCCAGAGTATCCATTAACTGGAGGAGTGCAGGGCCAAGAATTGCGATAAATAACGTCGGAAAGAGGAAGCAGGCCAGAGGAAACAGGAGTTTGACAGCTGCTTTCTGGGCCGCTTGTTCAGCTCGCTGGCGCCGTTTGGTGCGCAGCGAATCTGAAAAGACTCGGATGGCGCGGGCGATCGAGGTTCCGAACTTATCAGTCTGGATCAGCATGGCCACCAGACTCTTTAGATCATCCACCCCGGTTCGTTCGGCCAGGTTACGTAACGCTTCATCGCGCTCGCGGCCCACCCTAATTTCCAGGTTTGCCAGTTCGAATTCTTCGCTGACCTCCGGATGTACCCCTTTCAACTCCGTACTGACCTTCACCATGGCTGCGTTCAGTCCGAGCCCTGCTTCAATGGAAATCACCATTAGATCAAGGGCATCAGCCAAACCCCAACGCACACGGAGCTGGCGTGCCTTGATGATCCGCGCCAGGACATAGCGAGGTAAGAAGAATCCGACTACAAATGCTACTACGATCCAGACAAAGGCATTCTTGGCCGGACGCGTCATTAGGGCGCACAAGAACGCCACCGCGGCCGGAAAGGTAACCAGGGAAATTAGTTGAATCGTGCGATAAATTAAGGGGGCGTTTTGAGAGCGAAAGCCGGCATGCATCAGCTGCTTTTGCAATTTCTTCGCTTCAGCCGCCGACGGAGGCAACAAACGATTGATAGGTTCAGCGATGCGCTCTGTAAACTTTTCACCTGGCTGGGGCTCAAGAATTGACACTGGTGTGGCCATGGTGGTGTTGCCCTGTCCAAGTTTCCTTAAGCGTTCAGTGGCCGCGCTTTGAGGACGATTTAGCAGCCAGTAAGCTCCCATCAGCGCCAGCGTGATACAAATGAAAGTCGAGAATCCAATTAATAGAAGCATGGTCTTTTGTCAGTGGTCAGTGGTCAGTGGTCAGTGGTCCGTAGTCAGTGGTGAAAGAGTTTTTAGGGAGCCTGTTGCCAATACCTACTACTGACAACTGACCACTGACTACTGACTCGTGTCTAAATCTTGATATCCAAAATCTTGCGCACGATCAGCATGCCAGTTACCTGCATCACCAGGGCTGTGGCAATCAAATAATGGCCGCGCGGATCTCTCCAAAGGACAGCCATGTAATCGGGGTTTAAAAAGGTAACGCCGATGGCCACGAAGATCGGGAGGCCACAAAGCAACCACGCCGAGATTCGCGAACTGGTTGTTAGCGTCTTCAAGTCACCCATAATGCGAAAGCGTTCGCGAATTGTGTAAGCGACTTTCTCCAGAATCTCGGCCAGGTTTCCGCCCGTTTCCCTCTGAATCATGACTGCAGTCACGCACATCCGCAGGTCCAGCAGGGGAACCCGGTCTGTCAAGTTTTCCAACGCCAGTTTCAAAGAAAGACCCAGATTCTGTTCTTCATAGGTTTTCCTAAACTCAGTGGCAATCGGATCCGGCATCTCAGTGGACACCATGTGCAGGGCTTCCGAGAAAGCGTGACCTGCCGAGAGAGCGCGGCTCATGAGATCGAGAGCGTCGGGTAGAAGTTCCAAAAAAGCATCGAATCTCTTTTTGCGCTTCCACCAGACGTGCAAAAAAGGCAGGGCCGCAGCAACCACCCCAGCGACCACCGCCAAGAAAATCGAGGGTCGGACCACAGTGATAGCTAATGCTCCCAGGATACCGGCCATCAACGAAAACATCACTAGCCGCGAAGGTGTGATGTGAAGATCGGCCTGGTCCAACATCCGTTTCAGTTGTAAGGCTGTTTGAAGGCGCAGCAGTGAGCGGTTCACCCAGGGTATTTCACTCAGCAATTCATTCCGCGCCAGAACAACTTCAACGTCATCAGTGTGCGCTGAGTGCAGGAGAGCTTCTGCCAGCCTTCGTTGCAGTCGGGCGCGTTTCTTTTCAGAACCGTGTGTGGCCACGAGGTAGGCGCCCAGGACCAGAAATAGCGCGAAAAGAAAAACTATGAGGGAGATAAACATAGTTAATTACATGTCCTCGAAGAAGATTCTGGGCAGTTGCATTCCACAGGCTTTTAGTTTTTCGGCAAAGCGAGGACGAATTCCAGTGGCTCGGAAGCGACCGATCACCTGCCCCTGATTCATGCCTGTCCGTTCGTACTGGAAGATTTCCTGCATGGTGATGGTGTCACCTTCCATGCCAGTGATCTCCGAGATTGAAGTAACTCGCCTCGTGCCATCTGAGAGCCGGGCTACCTGAAGAACCATATCAATCGCGGAGGCAATCTGCTGGCGCATGGCCCGCTCCGAGAGGTTCATGCCGGTCATCTGAATCATCGTTTCCAGTCGTGACAGCGAATCTCTTGGTGTATTTGCGTGAATTGTTGTCAAACTGCCATCATGGCCGGTATTCATTGCCTGAAGCATGTCAATTGCTTCACCACCACGCACCTCGCCGATCACGATTCGATCAGGCCGCATGCGCAAGGCGTTGCGGACGAGCTCTCTCTGGCTAACTTCTCCACGACCCTCAATATTCGGTGGACGGGTTTCCAGTCTGACCACATGAGGCTGCTGCAACTGGAGCTCGGCTGAATCCTCAATCGTGACGATGCGTTCGTCCTCGGGAATGTATGCCGATAGGGCATTTAGCAAGGTCGTCTTTCCGGCACCGGTTCCACCCGAGATCAGCACGTTAAGACGGGCATTGACACACATTTCCAACATCTCGGCAATTTCTTTGGTGAGCGCCTTGTGTTCGATCAGCGCTGACATCCGCAATGGTTCGGTGCCAAAGCGCCGGATCGAAAGGACAGGTCCATCGATAGACAGCGGCGGAATAATGGCATTCACACGCGAACCGTCCTTCAGGCGGGCATCAACCATGGGCGAAGACTCGTCGATACGACGACCAACAGTGGAAACAATCCGTTCGATGACTCGCATGAGATGCTCGTCATCCTTGAACTTGACGCTGGTTAATTCCAGCTTGCCCCTTCGTTCGATATAGATTGTGTCGTGGGTATTAACCAGGATATCTGAAATAGTCGAATCAGCGAGCAAAGGCTCGAGCGGACCAAGTCCAAAGAGCTCGTGCTGGACTTCATTAACCAGCCGTTCACGTTCGGATGCGGAAAGGGGAGTTACTTCCTGGGCCAGCATACTTTCAGCCAGCCGCGACACTTCCTCTTTAACCTGCTCCGGTGTTAACGTCGGCAGCTTTGTTAGGTCCATCTTATTGATCAGCGCACGATGCAGGCGAGACTTCATCTCCTGGAAGGTATGCTGACCACCATGCTCCGAGCCGTTGCCGTTCCCGGAACCAACCATACCGGTCTCTCTAACTAAACGCTCACGAAGGGCCATGATTTACTTAGACCTTTTCCATTGATGTTTGAAAATTAATCTGAGGGCGGGGGGATTCGTCACTGCGTTTAAAGAACGTAGTCCAGATGGGGCGTTTTGCCTGTGGTTCTTCGATGACCACGGTACGTCCAGTGAAGACATGGGCAATCCGCCTGATCTCGGCAGCTATCTTGCAGTTGGGGTTGGACTGCACCAGGGGAGTACCAAGATTGATCGAGGTGACAGCGGTCTGGTAATCACTCGGGACAAAGCTAACTACAGGTTCACCGAGAAATTTTTCAACCTGGTGCAAGTCGAGATCGATCTGTTTGCTCCAGCGGTTGACCACTATGCGAACCTTCTTGCGCGAATAACCCAGCCGGTCAAATATTTCCAGCGCGCGTTGAGTGCTCCGGATGGCGGGTATGTCGAGGGTCAAAACCAGGATAATTTCATCTGACTGATCTAGGGCTGCCAGTGTAATAGCGTCGAAAGTATGTTGGGGATCCAACACAATGTATTCGTAAGTCTCACGCAGTCTTTGCAGCACCTCAAATACATGCTCGGGCTCAATTTCATCTGCTGAGTCGGCACTTTTAGGGGCCGCCAGCAATGAAAGCTTCGATGAATAAGGAGTCATAAAGCTCGTCACGAGAGCGTCATCTAGTCGCGAGCGATTCTCAACTATGTCGGCGATCGAATACTTCGGATCGACTCCCAGGAACAGGGGTAAGTCTCCAGCCTGCAGATTGAGGTCAACGAGCACAGTGGGGGCCCCGGTTGCTACGGCTAAGTTTGTCGCGATAAATGAAGTCCCACATCCGCCCTTGCTGGAGAAAACTGAGACCATCCGGCCCTTCTTTTTGGGCACTTCAATCTGACCCTCAGAAAATGCGCCCACCCGGTCCAGGACTGTTTGCAGCTCGTCTGCGCCTATCGGTAGATTTAGAAATTCACGAGCGCCGGCTCGCAGGCTCCCCAGGATCAAGTCTCCCGAAGCTCTTTCGGCCGCGGAGATAATGGCGGTCGCCGGACACTCGACCGTCATCCGTCGAATTAACTTTAAAGCTGGCTCGGGATTGGCACCCAAGACGATAATTGCCGCAGCCGGTTTTAAATGCAGGACCTCCTCATAAAGCTGCTCGGCCTCAGTACCGCCCGCCAACAGGCGGGCCCTCGTGTCTCCGGACAAAGCAGCCCGAATTTCTTTAAAGTTATCGAGGCTGGAACTAAAGACGACTATCGAGATGTGTTGACTCATTAATGTTTCCTTTGCCGGGTACCCAGACGTTTCTTTGACCTCAAAACCTTGACGTCATAGGACAGGAATGATGTTACAAGGCGCCATGGGATTTGCGGTGGGCACATCACATGGAACAAAACCAGCGCTCTCACCCACCTGGGAAGTGCGATAAGCTGGCATCGTCATCGTGCCCCCAATCAGAGGCACCGCAAATTTGAATTGGAAATTACTGATACTAACCGTGGCTCTTGAACTTAGCAGGACGCCGTTGTAGTTGCGGTATTCGACGTTTACTGCTCCCATGGTCAGACCATTTACCACGGGCGTGGCGGTGGCTGGGTTAGCGTTCGGGTCTCCATAAACAACCATTTTCTTGACGGCATCGATTCCGGCCGAATCGTTCTTGCGTATCGTTGCATAGCGCACACCGCGTCGCGCTGCATCTCTAAGCGCGTTGTGAGTCCAGTAGAGTCTCCCAAACTCAAGTATTCCAAACAGCACTGTCAGAAACACGGTGGCCACAATCGCAAACTCCACAAGTGCGGCACCACGTTGGTCTTTATTGAATTTGAATAGCATGATTTCCTCCCTCGGTTGATTCCGCAACCCCAAATTTCAGGGTGCGCTCAAAGACCTTGACCAGCAACACAGGTCCTACCCCGCAGTAGGACCGTTATAAAGCTGATGCATAGTCGCGCTGGCATTCATATTTATGTTGAGCGAGAGCGCCGAAATCCCAGTGAGTTTGCCCAAGTCAAAGATTGGCTGATAGGCGTAGTTCTTTATGCTCACCGTAACTGAATCTATGTTATTGACGGATGGTCCATTGGCGGTAATTTGCACATTGCTGGTGCTAAGACCAGGCAGGATTGGTCCTTTGGAAGTATCCGTGTAGTCTCCGTAGACCACCATCTTGCTGGTCTCCGGGAAAGTCCAGGAAGCGTTTTTCTCCCACTTACAGGCATGCCGGGCGCCGGCGCGCACAGCATTCGTGAGCGTTGTATAGGTGTAAAAAAAGCGTCCGAACTCAGCGAGAGACGCAAACAGCACCAGCATTATTGGTAGTGCTATTGCCAGTTCGACCATATGAGTTCCCTGCTCCCGCTTAAGAAAGCGACGGAGCCGTTCAAAAGATATTCGTCGTGTTCGCATGGCTTCACCTCACTTGTAGAGAACGGGAATGCTAATCGTGCTCATCTGCTGACCACCTGGTGCATAAGTACCCTCAGGCACGGCCATGGGAGCGCCAATGTATTCGACCTCAAGCGTGCAGCTGGCACCTACCTTGCGCTTCACAAAGAAAGCGGCTAAGCGATTCGATACCACCGTTCGCGCCCCAACGTTATAGGTAGAATTCAAGGCAATCGGTACGGTTATAACGCGCCGGTTTTTCATGCCATCCGCTCTTTGTACCACCCCATCACCCTGCATGGTGGAGTACTGGTCAAAGGTGATGTTCTCTTGAATGATCGTATCGGGTGGGTGATCGGTTGGGTTTGCACCCGGATGGACCGAGTAATCCGCAAACCTTGTATTCATGCCGATCTTTGCATAACTGCACATGTTCGCTTGCGTCAGATTTGCAATGTTGTAGCTTGACCCGATGTAGCCATAGGCGTGGATCTGCCCGGTCAGGATCAGATTTCCGTCCGGACCGGCAAGGACCCGATAACTGGTCGGTGTAGTGTTGTTATGTGCCTGGGCACTCAGGCTGTAGGTTTGACCTTTAACCAGCGGCGCCGCACTTGACTCGATGAAGGCATAAGCAGTGTAGAACTTATTCATCGTCAGCCCCACCGACAGACCTGCCGTAGCGGTAGCGGAAATGTTTTTAGTTTTCGGGATAACTAGAGCCGACAAACTAGCAGTGACCGGCTTGGGTGAAAGGGTCACCTTGGCGAACCTGATCGACGCAGGATTTGCCATAGCTGTCGCCATGTCAACATATGTTCCATTCAGGTTGTTGGCGAAAGTTACGTCTGATGCCGCGACCGTGACGATGTTTTTGAAATCGTATTTATTTAAGGCCTTAGTCGCCTCATTTACCGCGGATTTGATTCCACCGGAGGTGGAGTTTATTTGCGAGGCTGCGGCTAAAGCCGCCGCATCGGCGGCGTTTTGGAGTTCAGCTTTTGCGGTGTAGAAGTGACTTATATCAATCGCTAATCCGCCCGCGAGCAGAAGGGCAAACATGCTGAGTGCGGTCATTGCCAGCACCGAGCCACGCTCGCCTTTTCGATTTGATTGCCACCCTTTTCTGTTGTGGTTCATTTTTCCCCCTTCTTGCTCCCACTGTTGTTAGCAAATTACTGGGGCCGAACAATCTCAAAGTTCATGGCGAGGTTGCTTCTCCCGACTGGCAGTGGCATGTTCCGGCGAACACCGCTGACTCCTGCGGGAGTAGCGGTTGTTTCGGCGCCACCTTCGGTTTTAGTTTCAGTCGTGGGCTCCGAGCCCTTCTTGCCTTCCTTGGTGGTTTCCGTGGGCATGGCGGGGCTAGCCTGTGACTCCTGCCCGGTCACTGAAAAGCCGGTCTGACCTTGAATGCCCTCACCTTTCGGCTCGAGACCCAAGGGTGAACCATTCTTCAGACCATCGATCCCGCGCATTTGTGGCAAGTCGTCGCGGTTGACAGGTTTGACCAACTGCGCCGTCACAATGAACATCAGCTCCGTCTCGTTCTTCTGGAAGTTTTTGGATTTGAAAAGTGAACCAAGAATCGGCACATCGCCCAACACCGGAACTTTGGACAAGGTCCGCGATTCATGGTTGTCCAAAAGGCCAGCGAGCGCGAACGACTGTCCGTCGCGCAGCTCGACACCAGTCTTCGCCCGCCGAGTGCGCAGAGCGGGAATCAGGAACCCATCGAATTTCACACCATTAGCAAAGTCTATGGTGGAAACCTCCGGCTCTAACTCCAAGCGAATGTGATCTTCATCAATAATCGTCGGTTTGAAATTGAGCCGTACGCCGTATTCCTTAAAAATGATTGAGACCGTGCTCTTATCAGAACCACCCTGTATCACCGGCACGGGAAACTCCCCGCCGGCCAGGAAGCTGGCCTGCTGGCCATCCATAGCGATCAGATTCGGCTCAGCCAACTCGCGCAAGGCGCCTTGCGTCTGCAGGGCGCGAAGCATGCTCATGGTGTTACCACCCATCACAAACAGATTGAGCGCGCTCGAGAGTGTGCCATTCATGACACCTTCCGTGACGCTGCCCAGCGAGCTTGGGCCAGAACCAGAATTGGCGTATCCACCGGAGTTGTTTCCCTGATAGGCAAAGGAGGTGCCCAGATCACGAACTCGGTTGCGGCTGACTTCAGCAACGCGCACCTGCAGCTGAACCTGCGACATGCCTTTTACTGGAGAGGCCAGCATATTGACGGTCTTGAAGCCGGCTGATTCCACCACGCTCTGAGCCTGGGCGGCAGTTGCCGGGCTCGAGACGCTACCGGACAGAACTACGGAACCGTTTGCCTGACTCAGGCGAATATCATCCTTGGGAAACAAGGCGCGAATCTGCGAATCAATCAACGACAGATTGGCCCGGACGTAAACGTCGAAGACCAAATACTGACTGCCTGACTGTTCCCAGGCGATAAAGTTCACCTGGCCAAACGCTTTACCGTTGACCAGAACTTGATCTGGAGTCACAAGCACAGCTTCCGCTATCTCGGGATTGGATACCGAAAAACGGCCCACAGGCCTGTCAAAGTTGATCACCCGAGACTGGCCCACCAGAACATTGACTGCTACTGGCTCAGCGTTCTGTTTGAACGAAGCCTTGTAGGAGTTCTCCTGGGCGTACGTCACGGAACTAGCAAGGACGATAATCAAAGACGCCAGAAGGATTCCTCGGCGACTTGTCTGGGAACGGCTGTGCATATCTTTAGCTCCTTTTGCTGCCTAATCAGTTAAGTATCTTCAAAAATTGCGGCTAATCGGTTGCAGCGGCGACCATCATTACGGAAAGTCAACGCTGCGTTTCTTCGCGCCTTCGATCATCTCTACAGACGCGCGCGGCGCCTGCGGGGCAGGCGCGCTCGCGGGTTCTGGTTTTGCCTCGGCCTGAACTCGGGGCCGGCGGGCCGGTCGCGGTTCGGGATTCGGCCGCTCGCTCTTAAGTGAGCCTGGCTCAGGTGCGGGCGTGGCCCGATCGCCATCGAGCAACCCTCGCTTGTCAACACCCTTGGTTTGTTCGTCTCCCTGGTCGATCGAGTTACGCATCACGAGTTGCAGCTTGCCTTCAGTCGCGGCCAAGGCCAGCTTCTCAGCCTGCTCGGGAGTAACCTGGAGAGTTACAGCCTTGACACTGCTGGTTTCGCGCTCACTCTCAGGCTTGTCGATATTTTGTCCGTTGGCCAGAACCTTTATGTTCTGCAGGACGATTTTCGAGATTGGATCCTGAGTTCCGCGGTCGCCTGGATCGATGACCACAACCACGTCGACAAGTGTGCCCGGCATGATGAAGCCGGAAATGCCCACGACGTCGTCGACCTTCACGGTCATCGCTCGGTAGCCTTCCGGAATCACCGCCGACAAGCCACCGGCTGTGCCTTCGGGCGCCAGCCGTGCTTCGGTAATCGGTTCGCGGGGATTAATGTTGGTTACCACCACGCGGCCCACAAGCTTTTCCACGCTCTCGAAAGTCCCGTCAGGCGTAGACTCCTTGGGAAAGGGCACCACGTTGATTTGGTCGGCCACAAGCTTGGTGCCGATTGGGATGACGACTTTCGCCACCGCTACCTGCTTCAGATCCTTTGAGTAGGCCTGGGCACTCGACAAGTACCGGCTCACAGTGACTGCGGCGAGTAAGCCGAACACCAAAGCGCCGGCTAGAACGACAAAAAAGCGTTTGTTGCGCATTGCTCAAATCTCCGTTTTGGGGGGGCATCCGCTGCCGGCCCGGGATAGTGCGCTTCGAATCAAGCGCGGAAAACTATGAGTGAAATGAAACTGCCAAAGGTGATGGCGACGCCGTAAGGAATGGTGAGTCGGCGATCCGCCGGGACGGGAAAACGCGGGACGCTGTGACCGGGCAGAATGCCCAGGATGATCTGCAGCACCCGCATCATCGTAAGTTTTATTTGGCCAGCTCGAACCATCGAGACGACACCAAGCACGCCACCGATAATTGCCACGACCAGAAATGTGGGCAACACGAGCTGCGCGCCCGTAACCGAAGCCACGGCCGCAAAAAGTTTCACATCTCCCGCGCCCATCGCTCCGAACAGGTGCAGGCAGAACATGATGGCAAAGCCGGCGGCACACCCAGCCAGGCTGGATAGAGTGCCACTTAAACCCGCATTAATAGTATTAAGAAAAATACCCACCAGTAGCGTGGCCAGCACGAACGGGTTGGGTATACGGCGATAACAAACGTCGTAATAAGTAATGATGAAGGCGAGCACCACGAGGAATGCTGCTGCAATAATGCTGAGAGGGCCTGACATCCAGTTTGTATCTCCGACTCGTTTGGACCGAGTCGCTCTGGCCTGGTCGTTGCCGATAGGGCCGACCGGGGGCCTGTTGCAAAGCTTACTTAATATTGCCGGCTAAGTTGCTGATAACGCCCGTAATATTGTTGCCGAGCGTGGTGAACACTGCCACTACTGCCAGGGTGATTAACGCCGCCGCCATTGCGTACTCCGAAAGTTCGAGGCCGCTTTCATCTCGTGCAAATGCTTTGATCACTTTAATCACCGCTTTTTCTCCTTGGCGACGAAGGAGGCGCGCTTAGCCAAAGGGTTAGGCGCGCGCTCCGTTCTCGCCTGTATCCGTTACCCTTACTTGATGTTGCTAGCGAGGTTGCTGATGACACCCTGGATGTTGCCGCCGAGCGTGGTGAAAACACCAACGACTGCGAGGGCAATCAAGGCCGCTGCTACGGCGTACTCTGAAAGTTCCAGACCTGTCTCATCGCGAAGGAAATTCTTAATCATTGTCATATGCTCCTTAAGTTTGTTTGGGTTAAGAGTTAGCTGGTCGCCCTTACCCACCACGCCTCTCTCTTGAGCCTGGCGGTAGGACCAATTTGCGAGAATTAGTAACCAGGACTAATGGTGGACACTCGT
>Ga0187893_10006652_pt1 | contig 19594 bp, 18 predicted proteins | sample MA1701074metaG_FD_139574 | JGI IMG/M metagenome (GOLD analysis project Ga0187893, IMG submission 139574) | White microbial mat communities from a basaltic lava cave in the Kipuka Kanohina Cave System on the Island of Hawaii, USA - MA170107-4 metaG ... | reverse complement strand
GATCCTGTAGGCCCTCGCGGAAGAAGAGGGTCGTCATGGCCCGACTGGTGGTCTGCCGCGCGATCAATTCGTTACCGGTCGCGAGGTATGGCGTCGCAATGCCGGTTCCGGTCAGCGACGCCCGGATGGCACGGTTCTGCCGTGCAGCGATCGCTGTTTGACATTGTGGAAAGTTCTCTGCCGTGGCGTGCAATCTAGATCGCCTCATCCTGGGCCCCCTTATCCCGAGCTTGTCGAGGGACGAAGGAAGAGGCGGCACGATCATGCAGCCCTTATGGTTCGTCCTTCGACAAGCTCAGGACGAGGCTCACCGTGAGGATCGGATCGGAAAGGGACTCGCACCACGGAGGCGCGGAGATCACAGAGAAGAGTAACCTCTTCTCGTCTTCCTCTGTGTCTCTGTGGTGAGAAAACCCGGTTGGGAACCACCCCCGCGCAGCAGACGCTACGTCCGCAACGCCGCGCCCGTCGCCTTCTTGACCGCGGCGACGATCTTCGCGGCGACCGCTTCGATCTCGGCATCGGTCAGCGTGCGGTCGGATGCCTGCAAGGTGACGCTGAGCGCCAGCGATTTCTTTCCCGCCTCGATCGACGCGCCCTCGAACAGGTCGAAGATCGCGGCCTGTCGGATCAGCGCCTTGTCGGCGCTCTTCGCGGCACGCAGCAGCTTCTCGGCCGGCACGTCGCTCGCGACCACGAAGGCGAAATCGCGCTCGACCGGCTGGTAGGGCGAGGCTTCGAGCTGCGGCCGCGCGGTGCCCTTCTGGCGCGGCAGCGGCACGCGATCGAGGAAGAGCTCGAACGCCACCGCCGGACCCTTGACGTCGAGCGCGCGCAGCACGCCGGGATGCAGCGCACCGAACTGTGCGATTACCGTCGGCCCGAGCCGCAGGACGCCGGACTGGCCCGGGTGATACCAGGAAGGCGCATCGGTCGTGACCTGCAGGTTCTCGACCGGCGCGCCGAGCTCCGCGAGCAGCGCGAGCGCATCTTCCTTGGCATCGAACGCATCGAGCGGACGCGGTTTTTCGGCCCAGTTCCGCGGACCCGACTTGCCGGTGCGGATGCCGGTCGCAACCAGCGACTGCCCTTCCGGTGTCGCATCTTCATATTGCGGACCGACTTCGAACAAGGCGACGTCGGCAAACCCGCGCGCGGCGTTGCGCGCGGCGGCGCTCAGCAGGTTCGGCAGGATCGAGGGCCGCATCGCATCGAGATCGGCGCTGATCGGATTGGCCAGCAGCAGATCGCCGCCGCCGAAGAGTTTCGCGGCACCCGCCGGCATGAAGGACCAGGTGACGGCCTCCATCATGCCGCGCGCGGCGAGGATGCGTTTCGCAAGACCCGCGCGCCTTTGCTGCGGCGTCACGGCCGCCACCGGCATCGACGTCAGGCGCGGCAGCGACACCGCCGGGATTTTGTCGTAGCCGGCGACGCGCACGATCTCCTCGACGATATCGGCCTCGCCCTCGACATCGTGGCGCCAGGACGGCACGTCGACCTCGATCCGTTCGCCCTTCGGGGTCACCGTGAAACCGAGCGCGCGCAGTGTGCGATGCATCTCGGTCTCCGGCACATCCATGCCGCCGAGCGCCGCGACGCGCGACGGACGGAAATCGATCCGCCGCTGCCAGGCCGGGATCGTACCCGCCGTCACGACGTGGCTCGCCTCGCCGCCGCACAGTTCCTTCACCAGCCGCGCCGCGACCTCGGCGCCCCAGACCGCCGATTGCGGATCGAGCCCGCGCTCGAACCGGTAGCGCGCATCGCTCTCGATGCCGAGCGCGCGGCCGGTGCGCGCGGTGCGCACCGGATCGAAGAGCGCGACCTCAAGGAACATTTCGGTCGTGTCGTTCGTGCAGCCGCTCTGTTCGCCGCCCATGATACCGCCGATGCCGTGCAGTCCCTTCCCATCGGCGATCACGGTCATGCCGTCCGAAAGCTCGTACTCGAACCCGTCGAGCGCGAAAATTTTCTCGCCCTGTCTGGCGAACCGCATGGTGAGATCGCCGGCCAGCTTCATGGCATCGAACACGTGTAGCGGCCGGCCGAGATCGTGGGTGACGAAGTTGGTGATATCGACCAAAGCCGAGATCGGCCTGAGGCCGATCGCGAGCAGCCGGTCCTGCAGCCAGCGCGGGCTCGGCCCGTTCTTCACGTTGCGGAAATAGCGTCCGGCGACGAACGGGCAGGCTTTCGGATCGGACGGAATCTCGATCCGCCATTCGATCGGGCTGTCGAACGTGCCGGCGACCGGCGCGCGGTCGAACGGGATCAGCTTGCCGGCGCCGGCGGCGGCGAGATCGCGCGCGATGCCGGCGATGCCGAGACAGTCGGCGCGGTCGGGTGTGATCGCGACGTCGAGCACCGGATCGTCGAGCCCCATCACTTTGGCGAAAGGCGCGCCGACCGGCGCGTCCGCCGGCAGGTCGATGATGCCGTCGTGATCGTCGCCGAGACCCATCTCGCGCGCCGAGCAGAGCATGCCGTTCGATTCGACGCCGCGGATGACACCCTTCTTGAGGTCGAGCCCGGTGCCGGGAATGTGGCTGCCGGCGGGCGCGAACACGCCCTTCATGCCGGTGCGCGCATTCGGCGCGCCGCACACGACCTGCACGATGCCCTTGCCGGTATCGACCAGGCAGACGCGCAGCTTGTCGGCGTTCGGATGCGGCATCGCCTCGGTAACGTAGCCGACCGTGAAGGCGGCGAGATCCTTCGCGCGGTCCTCGATCGCGTCGACCTCGAGCCCGAGCGCCGTCAGCTTCGTGCCGATCGCGGCGACGCCCTCCTCGGTCGCGAGATGGTTCCTGAGCCAGCCGAGCGTGAATTTCATCGCGCGATACCCGAGGTCAGCGAGGGCACATCGAGCGCCGCAAACCCGTAATGCTTCAGCCAGCGCAGATCCGCCTCGAAGAAGGTGCGCAGGTCGGGGATGCCGTATTTCAGCATCGCGATGCGCTCGATCCCCATGCCGAAGGCGAAGCCCTGGTATTTCGCCGGATCGATGCCGCCCATCGCCAGCACCTTCGGATGCACCATGCCGCAGCCGAGAATCTCGAGCCAGTCGCCGAAATTGCCGAGCTTCAGTTCGCCGCCTTTGCGCGAACAGCCGATATCGACCTCGGCCGACGGTTCGGTGAACGGGAAGAAGCTCGGGCGGAAGCGCAGCGGCAGGTCGGGAATGCCGAAGAACGCGCGGCAGAAATCGATCAGGCAGCCCTTGAGATGACCCATATGCGTCGTCTCGTCGACTGCCAGCCCTTCGACCTGGTGGAACATCGGCGTGTGGGTCATGTCGCTGTCGCTGCGATAGGTGCGACCGGGCGCGATGATGCGGATCGGCGGCCGGTGCGACTTCATGTGCCGGATCTGCACCGGCGATGTATGCGTGCGTAAGAGTAGAGATTCGCGAGCGATAGGGTTGGTGTGGCGGCTATCGCGCGCGGTAGCCAAATAGAAAGTATCGTGCATCTGCCGCGCCGGATGATCGGGCGGAATGTTGAGCGCGGTGAAATTGTGGAAATCGTCCTCGATGTCCGGCCCTTCGGCGACCGAGAAACCCATTTCGCCGAAGATCGCGACGATCTCGTCGATGGTCTGGCTGATCGGATGCAAACGGCCGTCGGCCTGCGGGCGCGGCGGTAGCGTGACATCGACGCGCTCGGTCGCGAGTTTCGCTTCGAGCTGCGCCGAATCGAGCGCGGCCTTGCGCGAATCGAGTGCGGCCTGCACCGCGTCCTTGATGCGATTGAGCTGCTGGCCGGCCTCGCGCCGCGAATCGGGATCGAGGCCGCCGAGCCCCTTCATGAGCCGGCTGATCTCGCCCTTCTTGCCGAGCGCCTCGACGCGCACGGCTTCGAGCGCCTGCGGATCGCTCGCCGCCGCGACGGATTTCTTCCAGCGCGCTTCGATCGCGTCGTAATCGGGTCGTTTGGTACCGCTCATCGCATCGTCCATCGCTCAAACAAAAAGGGCCGATCCCGTACGATCGGCCCTCAACGGTTCCGTCGAACTTCCGTGCCGGCGAGCGTCAGCGCGCCGTCGCCGGGCACACGCGCGCGGGATTGGGCCGCGTCCGCGCGCGTTCGCTGCTAAATCGGAAATCGGCCCGGAAATCCATCGAAAACCCCCGTTTCGTCGGCGCGGACTATAGGTGCGGCCCGCGCCGCCGGTCAAATTGGCCCTATTCGAGCTGCATCAGCAGCAGGTTGAGCACGCCGCTCACCAGGTTCTGTTCGCGACCGTCGACCAGCACCCGGTCGAGCAGGATCTGGCCGTTCTTCCGTTCGTGGAGAAACTCGAGCCGCACCGCGCGGGCCGGCCCGGAATCGGACGGCCGCTCGATGTCGGCGGCGACCCGCACCGTGTCCGCGCGGTCCTCGGCTTCCGTCGCCGACCATTCGACCGAGCCGTTTTCGCCGGCAATGTCGCTGGCGAGCTCTTCATTGCTTTTGCCGGGCGCCGTCTCCGCCGCCTGCACCGCCGCAATGTCGTCCTTGTAGCTGTCGCAGCCCGCGACCAGCGCGAGCGCAAGGCCGAGAGCGAGAACCGCGCGTTTCATCCGATGACGCCTTAGCCCTGCTTGGGCAGCGCCGCTTCCGCCTGCTTGACCAGCTCGCGGAAGGCGGCCGGTTCGCGCACCGCGAGATCGGCCAGCACCTTGCGATCGATCTCGATGCCCGCATTCTTCAGGCCGTTGATGAAGCGGCCGTAGGTCAGCCCGTGCTCGCGCGCACCGGCGTTGATGCGCTGGATCCACAGAGCGCGGAACTCGCGCTTGCGGTTGCGACGGTCGCGATAGGCGTATTTGAGCGCCTTCTCGACGCGCTCGAGCGCGATGCGATAGTTGGTGCTCGACCGGCCGCGGAAGCCCGCCGCCATGTCGACGATCTTCTTGTGGCGGGCGTGCGTGGTAACGCCGCGTTTGACGCGTGCCATGTCCCGGGCTCCTTACTGAAACTTGTCGCCGTAGGGCATCAGGAAGCGCTTCACCTTCTTCGCGTCCATGTCCTTCAGCGTCTCGGTCCCGCGCGTCTGCCGCTTCATGTCGGTCGGACGCCGGGCGAGCTTGTGTCGTTTGTTGGCCGGGTTCATGCGCACCTTGCCGGTGCCGGTGAACGAAAAGCGCTTCTTCGCGCTCGAATTCGTCTTCTGCTTGGGCATTTTCGGTCCTTGAGACAGGAGTTTGTCGACGCCGCGCGGTTGGGCATGCCCGTTTTCAGGCCCTGGGCCGCTGGGAACGGCGGGCGCGGGTTATACAGGCGGGGCTCCGGACTGGCAAGGCAGGGCCGGATTCGGCCAAAAAGCGCGGTTTCCGGCGACGATCCGCGCTCAGCCCCAGCTCTGATAAAGCCAAGCCATCCCGAGCCAGGCCCAGAACCAGAACGAGGTCAAAAGCCCGACGAGCGCCGTGCCGAGCCCGATCACGGCCCAGCCGTGATGGCCGCGCCAGCCGGCAATCAGCGCGAGAAAAATCGCCAGCGGCGCGAAGAACAAAGGCAGCTTGAAGAGCGACGCGATCCCGAAAATGACCGCGAGCCCGCCGGTGATCGGCGGCTGCCATTTTCCGCTGGCCGGCAGCGACAGGTACCAGCGCCGGCGCACGGGGAGCGCCGCGCCGAGTTCCGGATCGTCGTCGGTTGCGACCAGCGCGGCATCGGCGGCGCGTGCCGTGTCGTCGGCACGCGTCGCTTCGTCCGCAAGCGACACATCGTCGGCCACCGGCTCAACGCGACGCAACGGAATCACCCGGATCGACACCGGCGGCGCACCGTCGCTGCCGGGCGGTGTCGCGGCAGGATCGGCCGCAGGTTCAGGCACGGGTTTCTCCGCCATCTTCTCCATCTGCGCTGCGGCGCCCACGATGAGGAAACAACCGAACGTCACATCGCGTCAGAACCGACGGGACACGTACCCAGCAGTCGCCGGCGGGATCCGCAGCGAACGAACCGGCGGGACGCGCAGCGACGACGATCCGCCCGCGCTGCGCGTTACTTCGGCGCCATGATCATGATCATCTGCCGGCCTTCGAGGCGCGGCAGCTGTTCGATCTTGACCTTCTCGTCCATGTCGCTGCGCACGCGGTCGAGCACCTTGAGGCCGAGTTCCTGGTGCGCCATCTCGCGACCGCGGAAGCGCATGGTCACCTTGACCTTGTCGCCCTCGTCGATGAAGCGGTGGATGGAACGCATCTTGACCTCGTAGTCGTGGATATCGATGCCGGGACGCATCTTGATTTCCTTGACGTCGATCGTGCGCTGCTTGCGCCGCGCCTCGTGCTTGCGCTTGCGTTCTTCGTATTTGTACTTGCCGAAATCGAGGATCTTGCAGACCGGCGGGGTCGCGTTTGGCGACACTTCCACCAGGTCCAGTCCGGCATCTTCGGCGGCGGCGATCGCTTCGCGAATGCCGATAACGCCGATCATGGATCCGTCGGATCCGACCAGGCGCACCTCCCGGGAATTGATCTCGTGGTTGATGCGCGGGCCCTCGCGCGTTGGCGCCTGGGCAAAGGGTGGTCTGGCTATGGATACTTCTCCTCTGGTTGCTGAATTTTTTTACGGCTTGCATCGAGGTGCGGGCGACCGGGCCGACAGCGGCGGGAAACCCGGCCCTCAGGCGGCCGGGCGCCGGTCGGGCGAAACGGCCTCGGCGCCAAGTCTATTGACCGCCTCATCGAGCGCAAGGATTTCTTGCTTGTCGCCGCCGAGGCGGCGCAGGGCGACCTTCTTCTCCTCCGCCTCGCGCCTGCCCACGACCGCGATCACCGGCACCTTGGCGAGCGAGTGCTCGCGGACCTTGTAGTTGATCTTTTCATTCCGGACATCGGTTTCAACCCTGAGACCGGCCGATTTCAGCGTCGCGGCAACCTCGCGCGCATAGTTGTCGGCGTCGCTCGTGATCGTCGCCACCACCACCTGCAGCGGCGACAGCCAGAGCGGGAAATGACCCGCCGAGTTCTCGATCAGGATGCCGAGGAACCGTTCGAACGAACCGAGGATCGCGCGGTGCAGCATGACCGGCCGGTGACGCTGGCCGTCCTCGCCGACATAGGTCGCGCCCAACCGCTCGGGCAGCACGAAATCGCATTGCAGCGTGCCGCACTGCCAGGACCGGCCGATCGTGTCGCGCAGGTGGAAGTCGAGCTTCGGACCGTAGAACGCGCCGTCGCCCGGCGCGAGCTCGAAGGAGAGCCCCGTGCCCTCGACCGCCGTCCGGAGCGCCGTCTCGGCCTTGTCCCAGATCTCGTCCGAGCCGGCGCGCACCGCAGGCCGGTCGGCATAGCGGATCAGAATGTCGTCGAAGCCGAGATCGCGATAGATCGAGCGCAGCAGGTCGCAGAACGCAATCGCTTCCGAGCGGATCTGGTCTTCCGTGCAGAATATGTGCGCGTCGTCCTGCGTGAAGTTGCGCACGCGCATGATGCCGTGCAGCGCCCCGCCCGGCTCGAACCGGTGGCAGGAGCCGAACTCCGCCATGCGGATCGGCAGTTCGCGATAGCTGGTGAGTTTCTGGTTGTAGATTTGCACGTGGCAGGGGCAGTTCATCGGCTTGAGCGCGAAAATGCGCTGCGTCGGATCGGCCGCGTATTCCTTCAGCCCCTCCTCGTTCTCCGCGATGTACATGTTCTGGCGGAATTTCTCCCAGTGCCCCGACGCTTCCCAGAGCTTGCGGTCGACGAGCTGCGGCGTCTTCACCTCGACATAACCCGCCTTCTCCAGGCGCGCACGCATGTAGCGCTCGAGAGCGCGATAGAGCGTCCAGCCCTTCGGGTGCCAGAACACCATGCCGGCGGCCTCTTCCTGCTGGTGGAAGAGATCCATCTCCCTGCCGATGCGGCGATGGTCGCGCCGCTCGGCCTCCTCCAGCATGCGGAGATAGTCCTGGAGCTGCTTCTCGTTCGCCCAGCAGGTCGCGTAGATGCGCTGGAGCTGCCGGTTCCTGGCATCGCCGCGCCAGTAGGCGCCCGACAGTTTCGTCAGCTTGAAGGCCTTGCCGAGCTTGCCCGTCGAGGGCAGATGCGGACCCGTGCAGAGATCCGTCCAGTTGCCCTGCTTGTAGATCGTGATCGCCTCGTCGCGCGGGATCGTGCCGATATGTTCGGCCTTGTATTTCTCGCCGATCGAGTTGAAGAACCGGATCGCCTCGTCGCGGTCCCAGACATGGCGCGTGATCGTCTCGTCGCGGTCGACGATCTCGGCCATGCGCTTCTCGATCTTTGGGAAATCGTCGGGCGTGAACGGCTCGTCGCGCACGAAATCGTAGTAGAGCCCGTTCTCGATCGCGGGACCGAACGTGATCTGGGTGCCGGGATAGAGCTCCTGCACCGCTTCGGCCAGCACATGCGCGCAGTCGTGGCGCAACAGCTCGAGCGCGTCGGGATGGTCGCGCGTCACGATCTCGATCGTCGCGTCCTTTTCGATCGGGCGCGAAAGATCGCGCAGCTCGCCGTCGACCTTGATGGCAAGCGCGGCCTTGGCGAGGCCGGGACCGATCGAACGCGCGACCTCGTCGCCGGTCGCCGGACCGTCGAAGCGTCGTTCACTTCCGTCGGGAAGCGTGATCGCGACCATGGGGCTCCGGTCGGATTTCCGTCAGAAATCGCGCCCGAAACCGCGGTTTCCTGCGGCTCCGGCGCGGATGCCGCGGCACTCTACGGGCTAGCCTTGGCCTGTCAAGGCAGCGGTCGAATCCGGCAGCAGACTGTCGTAGAGATCGACCAGCGCATTGCCGACCGTCGCGCGGGCATAGCGCCGGCGCGCGCCGGCGATGACATCGTGCGCGCGATGCTGGCGCTGGGTCGGGCTGAGGTTGAGCGCCTCCGACAGAGCGACGCCGAAGGCGGCGGCGTCGCCCGGCGGCACCAGCCAGCCCATCGGCTGGCCCTGGACCTGCTCGATCGCGGCACCGTGCGCGGCCGCGACCACCGGCCGGCCCATCGCCTGCGCCTCGGCGATCGCGAGCGAGAACGGTTCCGGCTCCGCCGCCGGCACCGCGACCACGTCCGCCAGCATCAGGGCGGCCGGCATGTCGCGCGACGATTCCAGCACATGCACGCGCGCGCCGAGCTTGTGGCGCGCGACGAGCTCTTCGGTTTCGCGCTGCGTCGCCTCGATCGAGTCGGCCGGCGCGAACATCAGGCAGTAATGATCGCGCGCCGTGACGCGCGCGAGCGCCTCGACCATCAGGGCGGCGCTCTTGCGCGACGAAATCTCGCCGGCCATCACGACGGGCAGGCCGTCCGGCAGGCGCCATTGCGTCGCAAGCCGGATCACGCGTTCGGCGCTGACGCGGTTCGGATCGAACCGCTCGGTGTCGACACCGTAGGGAACGATCTGCAGCCGCCCGTCGAGCATCGGGAATCGCCGAACCACCGTGTCGGCGACGTATTGCGACACGGCGATGGCGGCATCGGCCATCGTCATCGCCTGCGCGCCGGCGCCGGAAAACAGGCCGCCCGGCCGGTAGGGCCGATGAAAGGTCGAAACGAAGGCGACGCCGGCGCGGCGCGCCGCGCGGGCGCCGCTCCAGGCCGGCGCGCGCCCGTGCGCATGCACCAGCCGGACGCCCTGTTCGCGGATCAGCGCCTCGACCTTCGACGCGTTGCCGCGCTGGGCCATCGGATTGTCGCGGTCGAGCGGCAGCGGCACATGCGTCGCACCGGCGCGCTGAACGTCGACCGAGGCGCGGCCGGCGGGTGCGGCGACAAGGGCCCGCGCTCCGAGCGCCGTGACCGTCGCCGCCATGTCGATCACGGCGCGCGAGCGGGCGCCGCCGTCCAGTTCGGGCAGCAGATGCAGCACGGCCGGCGCGGCAGGGTCGCCACGACCGGCGGGCGTGCGATCCGTCTCGAGCGTCGCTACCATGCGATTCCGCACCAACCCGTTTTCAGCGGCCGACCCGCGACAGCCATGGCCACGCCTGCCGATTTCCCCAGCGACGACGGCTTCGCATACGAGAGTCTAGCACGCGGCGACGGTGCAACAATCGCCTACCGTCGGACGCGTGCGGCTGCCGCCGGCGGCCGGCCGGGCGTCGTGTTTCTCGGCGGTTACGGCTCCGACATGACCGGCAGCAAGGCAAGCGCACTCGAAGCGCATTGCCAAATGCGCGGTCTCGGCTTCCTGCGCTTCGACTATACCGGCCACGGACGTTCCTCCGGCCGCTTTGAGGACGGCACGATCGGACAATGGAGCGCGGATGCGATCCTTGCCTTCGATCGACTGACCGACGGGCCGCAGATTTTGATCGGCTCGAGCATGGGCGGCTGGATCATGCTGAACGTGACGCTCGCCCGGCCGGCGCGCATCGCCGGGCTGATCGGCATCGCCGCGGCGCCCGACTTCACCGAGGAGCTGTTCTGGCGCGGCATCTCGACCGCAGAGCGCGAGACGCTGCTGCGCGAGGGCATCTGGCACCCGGAAGATGGCGGGCTGCCGGTGACGCGCGCACTGGTCGAGGACGGGCGCAGGCATCTCCGGCTGCTGGCGCCGATCCCGATCGACGTGCCGGTGCGGCTGCTGCACGGCATGAACGACACGTCGGTGCCGTGGCAGGTTTCGGTGCGGCTGGCGGCGCGGCTCGCCGGCCGCGACGTCGCGGTGACGCTGGTCAGGAACGGCGATCATCGGCTCTCGGAGCCCGACGATCTCGCACGGATGACGGCGACGCTCGATGCGCTGGTTCAGTCCATCGTCGCGCGCAGCGCGGCCAGCCCTTCGCGGTAGGTCGGGTAGCGGAGCTCGACGCCGAGCTCGCGCCTGATGCGGTCGTTGCGCACGCGCCGGCAATCTTCGTAGAAGCTGCGCGCCATCGGCGACATTGGTGCGGTTTCGTAGGGTTCCAGCGGCGGCGGCGTCACGCCGAGCAGGCGCGCGGCATGTTCGACGACGGCGGCGGGATCCTCCGGCTCGTTGTCGACGACATTGTAGATCGCGCCCGGATTCGGTTTCGTCATCGAGGCTTCGAGCACGGTCGCGATGTCGTCGACATGGATGCGGCCGAACACCTGGCCCTTCTTGACGATGCGGCGCGCGCGGCCCTCGCGCAGCGCGACGAGCTGGTTGCGGCCGGGTCCGTAAATGCCGGCGAGACGGAACACGTGCACCGGCAGACCGCGGTCGCGCGCGAGCGCGAGCCAACCGGCCTCGGCCTCGACGCGCCGGCGATTGCGAGCGGCGTCCGCCGCGACCGGCGTCGTCTCGTCGACCCAGCCGCCGGCGCGATCGCCGTAAACGCCGGTGGTCGAGAGATAACCGACCCAGTCGAGATCGCGCAGCGCGGCGAGATCGGCGCGATGCGCGGCCAGCACCGGGTCGCCCGTCTCGTCCGGCGGCGCCGAGATCAGCAGATGCGTCGCGCCGGCCAGCGCGGCGGCGGGATCGGCAAGCGGCCGCCCGCGATCGAACAGCCGCGCCTCGAAGCCGCGCGCCGCCAGCGCCGCCCGCTTCGCCGGGCTGCGGCAGGTGCCGGCGACGGCCCAGCCCTCGTTCCGTTTCCGCACGGCCAGCACCTCGGCGGTATAGCCGAGGCCGAAACAGAACAAACGGGGCGACCCGGCTTCGGTCATGGTCAAACTTCCGGCACGATTGCGGCGGAGGATGGGTTGCAATCACCCATCGAACCGACGAGGCTCCGCCCCCACATCATGCCCCATATCATGCCGATGTCATCCGATACACCGTCGTTCGTGCCCGTACCGCTTCGGCCCGGCGCGGCACGCGCTTCGCGCGTTCTCGCCGCCGCGTTCGCCCTGGCGATGCTTGGTGCCGGCGGCATGGCCGTTGCCCAGGACACGACGACACCGCCCGAGCCGAAACCGGATTTGTTCCAGGATCCGAACCAGCGCTATGCGAACTGCATGGTGATGGCGCGCGGCGATCCGGCCGCGGCCGAGCAGGAGGCGATCGCCTGGTTCGGCACCGGCGGCGGGCCGGCGGCGCAGCATTGCCGGTCGGTCGCGCTGATCGGGCTCGGCCGTTACGACGAGGCGGGCGAGCTGCTCGAGCGCCTGGCGCGCGAATTGCCGGAAACCGAAAGCACGACCATCGCCGACCTGTTCGGCCAGGCGGCGCAGGCCTGGCTGCTCGCCGGCAGCTACGACCGCGCGGTGGCGGTGCTCGACCGGTCGATCGGGCTCGCGCCCTACGATGTCGAGTTCGTGCTCGACCGGGCGATCGCCTACGCCAGCGACGGCAAATACTGGGAGGCGATCGACGATCTCAACAATGCCGCCGCGATGGCGCCCGGCCGCACCGACATACTGGTGCTGCGCGCGACGGCTTACCGGTTCGTCGAGGCGCCCGACCTCGCGCTCGAGGACGTGACGCGTGCGCTCGAGATCGAGCCGCGGAACCCCGATGCCTTGTTCGAACGCGGCATGCTTCATGCGCTCGCCGGCGATATCGACTCGGCGCGCTCCGACTGGCAGCAGGTGGTGGCCGTCGCGCCCGATACCATGGCCGCCGAAGCGGCCAAGGCCAATCTAGAGGCGACGGCGGCGCAGCCGTAGGCGATCGAACGATTGAACCACAGAGGCGCAGAGGAAGCCGAGATCGCCGGCTCTTTCTTGCTGTTCTCCGTGTCTCCGTGGCGGTCTCTTCCGGTCCATCCCCACGGCCGCAATCGCGGGGCGTAACGTCCCTCAGAAATCCAGATCGGCGTAATGCGCGGGCGGCGGCGCGCCGGTGATGCGGTCGCCGAGCAGCGGCCGGAAGCTCGGCCGCGACTTGATGCGCTGGTACCAGTCCTTCGCCGCCGGCCGCAGGTCCCACGGCACGTCGCCGAGATAGTCGACGACCGAGAGATGCGCCGCGGCGGCGATGTCGGCGAGCGAGAAGCGGTCGCCCGCCAGCCAGTTGCGATGCTCGGCGAGCCAGGCGACATAGTCGAGATGGAGTTTCAGGTTCTCGAGCCCGGCGCGGATCAGCGTCGCATCCGGCACGCCGCGACCGGAGAGTCGGTTGGTGATCTTCTGGTCGAGCAGGTAACGCGTCACGTCGCGGTCGAACTTGTTCATGAACCAGGCGACGAGCCGGCGCACCTCGGCGCGATGCGGCGCGCCGATGCCGATCAGGGTTTCGCCCGGCGTCGTCTCGTCGAGATATTCCGCCGCCGGCACGGCGCCGACGACGGCGGCGCCTTCCGATTCGACCAGCACCGGCACTTCGCAGGACGGGTTGAGATCGAGAAACGCCGCGCGCCGTTCCCAGACGCGCTCCTCGCGCAGCGCGAACTCGATCCGGCGTTCGGCGAGCACGAGGCGGACGAGTCGGGAGGCGGGATCGACGGGGAAGTGATAGAGCAGGCGCATAAGCGCTCACTCTAGCGGAAGGCCGGATCGCATGACAGGATCGGCCGGCCATGAACCCGCGATCCGACGACGGCACGCAGGCGCGCGAGGCAGGGCTGATCGAGGCGGTTGCCGCCGGCGACCGCAGCAGCCTGCGCCAGCTTTACGACGCGGCCGCCCCGCAACTTTTGGCCGTCGCCCTGCGTATCGTGCAGGATAGGAGCCATGCGGAGGACGTCTTGCAGGCGAGCTTCCTGGCGATCTGGCGCCATGCCGGCCGTTTCGACCGGCAGCGCGGTGCGCCGCGCGCCTGGCTCGTCCGGATCGTCCGCAATCAGGCGATCGATTCCCTGCGCCGGCGGGGCCGCGAGACCGCGCTCGACCCGGCATTCGACGAAACCCGGCCGGATCCGGGCGCCGATCTCGAACGGCTGGCGATGGCGGGCGAGGATGCGCGTGCCTTGCGGCGCTGTCTGGACGAGCTCGAGGCCCGGCCGCGCGAAAGCCTCCTGCTCGCCTACTGGCAGGGCCTGACCTACGAGGCGGTGGCAACGCAGATGGCAACGCCGGTCGGCACCGTGAAGAGCTGGATCCGCCGCAGCCTGGCGCGGCTGCGCGACTGTCTGGAACGCTGATGGCCAACGAACGCGACAGCATCGACGAACGGGCGGCCGAGTACGCGCTCGGCACGCTGCGCGGCGACGAGCGCGCAAGGTTCGAGCGGCTGATCGAATCGGATGCGGTGGCGGCCGATGCCGTCGCGCATTGGGAGCGGCGGTTGCAGCCGCTGGCCGATGCGCTGACGTCGATCGAACCCGATCCGGCGCGCTGGCCCGCGATTGAGCGCGCGCTCGACGGCGCGGGGCGGCGGGCGGACGCGACGACGCGCAAACGAGGGCTCGGCGCGTTCCTGTTCGCGCGGCCGCTGGGCGCGGTGCCGAGCGTGGCGACGGCCGGTCTCTGGTACTGCGTCGGATTCTGGCGCGCCCTCGGTATCGTCGGTATCGCAGCAGCGATCGTGCTGGCCGTGTTTACGCTTGGAAGCAAGCCCGCGAGCGGACCGTCCTACGTTGCGGTGCTTGAAGCCGAGAATGCGCCGGCGGCCCTGCTCGCGGAATACGATCCGAATTCGCGGTCGATCGCGCTCAGCGCGCTGGGCCCACCGGAGTTCATCTCCGACCAGTCATTCGAACTCTGGCTGATCGCACCTGGCGAGGCACCGGAATCGATGGGGCTGGTGGTCGACCGCAGCCAGCGCTTCGCGTTGCCGCGGGGCCGCGACGATTTGCCCGATGGGGCGGTTCTCGCGATCAGCGTCGAGCCCGCCGGCGGCTCGCCAACCGGCCAACCCACCGGCCCGGTCATTTTGCAGGGCGCTTTCCACCCGATTGAACAGAACTGACGGGCGGCGGGTGCATCCGCCCGCCGCGCCCGTGCGTAGGACATCCATCGGTGCCGATCGGCATCGAGATGGATCCACGCATGGAGGCCAAGAATGTCCGCGTCAGAAACCGTCCCTGCCCGTTCGTCCTCGAGCCTGATCGCGCCGCGCCGCACCCTGCTGGTGCGGAGCGGCCAGGCGCTGCTTTCCGCCGGCGCGCTCGCGCTGCTCGCGGGATGCGAATCCGTCATGTCGGCGCAGCAGGCGAGTGCCGGCACGACCTCGAACGACGTCGACATCCTCAACACCGCGCTCGGCCTCGAATACGAGGGTATCGCGGCCTACCAGGTCGGCGCCGAAAGCGGCCTGCTCGAGCCGGGCGTGCTCGCGGTCGCGGTGCAGTTCCAGGGCCATCACAAGGAACATGCCGACGTGCTGGCGCAGACCGTCGCCAAGCTCGGCGGCGTGCCGGTCGAGCCGATGGCAATGTACGAATTCCCGGTCGGCCAGTTGAAGTCGCAGGCCGACGTGCTGCGCTTCGCGGCCGGGCTCGAGCAGGGTGCGGCGAGCGCCTATTACGGTGCCGTGCCGCTGTTCGAAAACTCGGACCTCGCACAGGCCGCCGCCAGCATCATGGCCGACGAGGCGATGCACTGGGCGGTGCTGCGCGGCGCGCTGGGCGAAAACCCGGTGCCGGCGGCGTTCGTCTCCTGACCCCTCCGGCGAACGTCATCGGGCAAGGCAACGATCCTGCGTTGTGTGCGGCGCGGGATCGTTCGCCCCGGATCGGAGCAATCGTGCGAAGCGCTCTCGCAATGGCCGTGATCGTCGCCGCGTTCGTCGCAGCCAGTGAGGCGCGCGCGCAGACGGTCGGCGACCCGACGGCGGGCGAAACGATTTACAAACGCTGCCAGGGTTGCCACTCGATCGACCGGAACCGCATCGGTCCGATGCATCGCGGCCTGTTCGGCCGGACCGCCGGCAGCGTCGAGGGATTCAACTATTCCACGGCGATGAAGAATTCCGGCATCGTCTGGGACGAAGAAACGCTCGACGCGTTCCTGGCGGCGCCGCGCGAATTCGTGCCCGGCACGAAGATGACCTATGCCGGCATCAGGGACGCGCAGGAGCGCGCCGATCTGATCGCCTGGCTGCGCAAAGCGACGGCACCCTGACGGCGGTTGCGCCGCCCTTCGCCTTTCCGCGCACCGCCCAAACCGGATTAACCTGCCCGTCCGAAACGTCCTATTATGCCGTCCGGCCCGCTCCCGCGTAAGCCAGGACGCCCGAAGTCTCATGGAACGCCGCCTCGCCGCCATCATGCTCGCCGACGTTGCCGGCTACAGCCGCCTGATGGGCGAAAACGAGGCGGCCACGCTGGAACGGCTCAAGCAGCGGCGGCGCGAGATTTTCGCACCGCAGGTTTCAGAACATCAGGGCCGGATCATCAAGCTGATGGGCGACGGCGCGCTGGTCGAGTTCGCGAGCGCCATCAATGCCGTCACCTGCGCAGTCGCCGTGCAGAAGCGCATGGCGGAGGCGAACGCCGAACGGTCTTCGGGGCCGCCCATCGAACTGAGGATCGGGATCAATCTCGGCGACGTCATCGTCGAGGGCAGCGACATTTACGGCGACGGCGTCAACATCGCCGCCCGCATCCAGACGCTCGCACCCAGCGGCGGCATCTGCATCTCCGGCAAGGTTTTCGACGAGGTCAACCGCAAGCTCGATTGCCGGTTCGAGGATCTCGGTGTACACGAGCTGAAGAACATCCCCGAGCCGGTTCGCGTCATACGGGTCGATTTCGGCAAGCGGCCGGCGGCAGGTACGGCCGAAAGAGGTCCGCGCCCCGCGGCACCCGGCGCGAAACCGTCGATCATCGTGCTGCCGTTCCTCAACATGAGCGGCGATCCGGCGCAGGACTTCTTCGCCGACGGGCTGACCGAGGACATCCTGACCGCGCTCTCGCGCTTCCGCGACCTGTTCGTCATCTCGCGCACCACCTCGTTCAAGTTCAAGGGCGCGGACATGAGCGCGCAGCAGGTCGCAAAGGAGATGAAGGTCCAGTACGTCGTCGAGGGCAGCGTTCGCAAGGCCGGCGACCAGGTGCGCATCACCGTGCAGCTCATCGAGGCCGAGACCGACAGCCACGTCTGGGCAGAGCGTTACGACCGCAAGCTGGAGGATATTTTCGCGGTCCAGGACGAAATCACCTCCGCGATCGTGGCGACCCTGCCGGGACGAATCGAAGACGCGAGCCACCGCCGCGCCAGCCAGAAGCCGACGGAGAGCATGGTCGCCTACGAATGCGTGCTGGCGGGCAAGACGCTGCATCACCGTGCGACGCGCGAATCCAACGAGAAGGCTCTGGAGTTTCTCGACCGCGCCATCGCGCTGGATCCGTCCTATGCCCAGGCGCACGCCTGGAAAGGGTGCACGCTCGGCCAGTCATGGGTCTACAACTGGTGCGCCGATCGCGATGCGACGTTTGCGAACGTCGGCGAAGAGCTGACGATCGCCCTGTCGCTGGACGACAAGGACAGCGATGTTCATCGCATCCTGTCGGCACTTCATCTGGCGCGCGACGAGTTCGACAAGGCGCGTTACCACCAGGAGCGCGCCATCAACCTCAATCCCAATGACGACCTGATCGTGGTGCAGCAGGGCGAATTGCTGACCTGGCTCGGACGACCCGACGAGGGCACCGAGTGGATCCTGCGGGCGATGCGGCTCAATCCCTATCATCCGGAGCGGTTCTGGCACCATCTCGGGCGCGCGCATTTCGCGGCGAAACGCTATGACGAGGCTATCGACGCGTTCCGCCGCATCGCGTCACCGGATCACACGGTTCACGCGTTCCTGGCGGCGAGCCATGCGATGAAGGACGAGGCAGCGGCCGCCAAACGCCATTGCGAAGCGCTGCTCGGCCAGAAGCCGGACTTCACGATCGGCGGTTTCATAGAGACGCTGCACTACGCCAACGGGAACGATCGCGACCATCTCCGCGACGCGCTCGCCGCGGCGGGCTTTGTCGCCTGAGCGGGCAGTAAGCGGCTACTCCGCCGGGCGCGCCGCGGCGGCGGGATGATCGTCGAGCGGCTGTTCCAGGCGTCCGATCAGCTCGCGCGGCACCACCTGCCAGAACCGGTCGCGCTCGAGCGGCCAGTCGTTGAGCAGCCGGGCGGCGAATCGCGACTGCGTCTCGGCGACATGCTCCCCGATCAGCGCGCGCAGCCGGTCTTCCCAGTAGGCGGAAGCGAGCCGCCGATGGACGACGCTTTCGGGATTGACCGCGAGCCGGAACGAACCGTCCGCGTCGTAGACGAAGGCCATGCCGCCTGACATGCCGGCGGCGAAATTCTCGCCGACCGGACCGAGCAGCACGGCGGTGCCGCCGGTCATGTACTCGCAGCCGTTCGAGCCGCAGCCTTCGACCACCGCGTCGGCGCCCGAGTTGCGCACCGCGAAACGCTCGCCTGCCTGGCCGGCGGCGAACAGTTTCCCCGATGTCGCGCCGTACAGCACGGTGTTGCCGATGATGGTGTTCTCGTTGGTCGCGAGCGGCGACGAGGGCAGCGGACGCACCACGATCGTGCCGCCGGAGAGACCCTTGCCGACATAGTCGTTGGCGTCGCCGAGCACCTCGAGCTTGAGACCCTGCACCGCAAAGGCGCCGAGCGACTGGCCGGCCGAACCGCGCAGCCGAACCGTGACATGGCCGGGCTTGAGGCCGGTCATGCCGAAGCGGCGCACGATCATCGAGGAGAGCCGCGTGCCGACCGCGCGATGCGTGTTCCGGATATTGTACTGGAGCTGCATCTTCTCGCCGTCGGCGAACAGGCGGCGCGCATCCTGCAGCATCTGCGCATCGAGCGTGTCGGGCACCTCGTTGCGACCCTCGAGCGTGCAGTAGCGCGGCGCATCGCCCGGATCGGCCTGCGCCAGCAGCGGGTTGAGATCGAGATCGTCGAGATGGGCGGCGCCCCGGCTCACCTGCTGCAGGAGGTCGGTGCGGCCGATCACCTCGTTGAGCGAGCGCATGCCGAGCGAGGCAAGGATCTCGCGCACTTCTTCGGCGATGAAGCTGAACAGGTTGACGACCTTCTCGGGCGAGCCGCCGAATTTCTGCCGCAGCCTGGGATCCTGCGTGCAGACGCCGACCGGGCAGGTGTTGGAATGGCACTGCCGCACCATGATGCAGCCCATCGCGACCAGCGAGGCGGTGCCGACGCCGAACTCCTCGGCGCCGAGCATGGCGGCGATCACCACGTCGCGGCCGGTCTTGATGCCGCCGTCGACGCGCAAGGTCACGCGATGGCGCAGCCGGTTGAGCGTCAGCACCTGGTGCGACTCGGAGAGCCCCATCTCCCACGGCACGCCGGCGAACTTGATCGAGGTCTGCGGGCTGGCGCCGGTGCCGCCGACATGGCCGGAGATCAGGATCACGTCCGCCTTGGCCTTGGCGACGCCGGCGGCGATCGTGCCGATGCCCGAACGCGCGACCAGCTTCACGGTCACCTTGGCGTCAGGGTTGATCTGCTTGAGGTCGTAGATGAGTTGCGCCAGATCCTCGATCGAATAGATGTCGTGGTGCGGCGGCGGCGAGATCAGCGATACGCCCGGCGTCGCATGGCGCAGCTTGGCGATCTCGACCGTGACCTTGAAGCCGGGCAGCTGGCCGCCCTCGCCCGGCTTGGCGCCCTGCGCGACCTTGATCTCGAGCTCGCGGCAATTGTTCAGATACTCCGCCGTGACGCCGAAACGGCCGGAGGCGACCTGCTTGATCGCCGAGTTCGCGTTGTCGCCGTTCGGCCGCGGCCGGAAGCGCGTCGGATCCTCGCCGCCCTCGCCGGAGTCGGATTTCGCGCCGATGCGGTTCATCGCGATGTTGAGCGTGCCGTGCGCCTCGGGCGAGAGGG
>Ga0187893_10006651_pt1 | contig 19594 bp, 21 predicted proteins | sample MA1701074metaG_FD_139574 | JGI IMG/M metagenome (GOLD analysis project Ga0187893, IMG submission 139574) | White microbial mat communities from a basaltic lava cave in the Kipuka Kanohina Cave System on the Island of Hawaii, USA - MA170107-4 metaG ... | reverse complement strand
TGCCTGCCGTCGGACAGCACGATGAAGCTCGCCTCCTCGCCTTGCAAACACTCCTCGATCACGACCCGCGCGCCGCCTTCGTTATGCTGCACGCCGGGGCCTTCCTCGTGCAGCATCCAGTCGATCGCCTGGTGCGCCTCGGCGCGCGTCGCCGCGACGACGACGCCCTTGCCCGCCGCGAGCCCGTCGGCCTTGACGACGATCGGCGCGCCGTGGCGCTGCACGTGCGCGTGCGCCGCGTCGGCGTCGGAGAAGCTCGCGTAGAGAGCGGTCGGGATCCCGTGGCGCTGCATGAAGTCCTTCGCGAACACCTTCGAGCTTTCGAGCTGCGCGGCGGCCTTCGTCGGGCCGACGATGCGCAGCCCGCGCGCGCGGAACGCGTCGACGACGCCCGCCGCGAGCGGAGCCTCGGGGCCGACGACGGTGAGCTCGACGTTGTCGCCCTGCGCGAAGTCGGCGAGCGTCTTCACGTCGCTGATCGGCACGTTGCGCAGCCTCGCGTCGCGCTCGGTGCCGCCGTTGCCCGGCGCGACGTAGACGATCTGCACCTTCGGCGACGCGGCCAGCTTCCACGCCAGCGCGTGCTCGCGGCCGCCTGAACCGATGACGAGGACTTTCATCCGAGCGATCCGTGATCGACGATCACCGCGTTGTGATACACGTCCTGCACGTCGTCGATGTCTTCGATCGCGTCGAGCAGCTTCTGCATGCGCGCCGAGTCGTCGCCGCTCAGCTCGACCGTGCTCTCGGGGCGCATCGTGACCTCGGCCAGGTCGGGCTTCAGGCGCGCGGCTTCGAGCGCGTGCTTCACCGCCTCGAAGTCGTGCGGCGCGCACAGCACCTCGATCGCGCCGTCGTCGCTGATCACGTCCTCGGCGCCGGCGTCGAGCGCGGCTTCGATCACCTGGTCCTCGCTCGCGCCGGGGGCGAACACGAACTGACCGACGTGCTTGAACTGGAACGCCACCGACCCATCGGTGCCTAGGTTGCCGCCGTGCTTCGAGAACGCGTGGCGCACTTCGGCCACCGTGCGCACGCGGTTGTCGGTCATGCAATCGACGATGATCGCGGCGCCGCCGATGCCGTATCCCTCGTAGCGCACCTCCTCGTACGACACGCCTTCGAGGTTACCGGTCGCCTTGTCGATGTTCTTCTTGACCGTGTCGGACGGCATGTTCGCGGCCTTCGCCTTGTCGACCGCGAGCCGCAGCCGCGGGTTGGCCGCCTGATCGCCGCCGCCCTGTCGCGCCGCGACCATGATTTCGCGGATCAGCCGCGTCCACACGCGACCGCGCTTCTCGTCCTGCCGGCCCTTGCGGTGCTGGATGTTGGCCCACTTCGAATGACCGGCCACCGGTGACTTCCTGCGTTGCTAGACTGCGATTTTACGGGCCTGCCCTGGAGACGATCATGGCCGAGCCGATGCTGGTCGCCAAGCGCGAACAAACCGAAGCCCACCTGCTGCCGGCGCTCGCCAACCGGCACGGGCTGATCACCGGCGCCACCGGCACCGGCAAGACGATCACCTTGCAAACGATCGCCGAGAGCTTCAGTGCGATCGGCGTGCCGGTCTTCATGGCCGACGTGAAGGGTGACCTGACCGGCATCAGCCAGAAGGGCCAGCTCGGCGAGAAGATCGCCGCGGTGCTGAAGGAGCGGCAGATCGAGGCGCCGGCAGCGACCGCGTGCCCGACGACGTTGTGGGACGTGTTCGGCGCGCAGGGTCACCCGGTGCGCGCGACGATCACCGACATGGGCCCCCTGCTCCTCGGCCGCATGCTCGCGCTGAACGAGACGCAGGCGGGCGTGCTCAACCTCGTGTTCAAGATCGCCGACGACAACGGCCTTGCGCTGCTCGACCTGAAGGACCTGCGCTCGATGCTGCAGCACGTCGGCGACAACGCGAAGGACTTCACCACCGAGTACGGCAACGTCAGCGCCGCGAGCGTCGGCGCGATCCAGCGCGGGCTGCTGCAGATCGAGGAGCAGGGCGGCGACAAGTTCTTCGGCGAGCCGATGCTCTCGATCGCCGACTTCATGCAGACGGTGGACGGGAAGGGCGTCATCAACGTCCTCGCCGCCGACAAGCTGCTCAACTCGCCTCGCCTGTACGCGACGTTCCTGCTGTGGATGCTGTCCGAGCTGTTCGAGACCCTGCCCGAGGTGGGCGACCTCGAAAAGCCGAAGCTCGTTTTCTTCTTCGACGAGGCGCACCTGCTGTTCAAGGAGGCGCCCGCGGCGCTCGTCGAGCGCATCGAGCTGGTGGTACGGCTCGTGCGCAGCAAGGGCGTCGGCGTCTATTTCGTGACGCAGAACCCGCTCGACATCCCCGACACCGTGCTCGCGCAGCTCGGCAACCGCGTGCAGCACGCGCTGCGCGCGTTCACGCCGCGCGACCAGAAGGCGGTGAAGTCGGCGGCGAGCACGATGCGCGCAAACCCCAAGCTCGACATCGAGGCCGCGATCACCGAGCTGGCGGTCGGCGAAGCGCTCGTCAGCCTTCTCGACGCCAAGGGGCGCCCGAGCGTCACCGAGCGCGTGTACGTGATCCCGCCGGGCAGTCAGATCGGCCCGATCACGCCGCAGCAGCGCAAGGCGCTGCTGCAGGGTTCGCTCGTCGCGGGCGCCTACGACAAGGCAGTCGATCGCGAATCGGCGTACGAGAAGCTGAAGAACCGCGCCGCGGCGACGGCCGAAATCGCCGCGGGCATGGCCGAGGAGGCGAAGGCCGCATCCAAGAAGAGCGGCGGGCCCGCGGTGAAGCAGGGCCAGGCCGAAGGCGGCGTGATCGGCGGCTTGAAGGACGTGCTGTTCGGGTCGACGGGCCCGCGCGGCGGGCGTCGCGAAGGGCTCGCCGAATCGGCGGCGCGCAGCGCGATGCGCAGCGTCGGCTCGGCGGTCGGGCGCGAGATCATCCGCGGGGTGCTGGGGTCGATCCTCGGCGGCGGGCGGCGGCGCTGACTTCGACAAGCGCATGCGCCACGGATGATCTTGGCCCGCTGCGCTGGTCGATCCCCGCTGCGCGGGGCCCCTCGCCCTTCGCTCCGCGGTCCCATCCGAGGCGTGCTGGGGTCGATCCTCGGCGGCGGGCGGCGGCGCTGACTTCGACAAGCGAAATCGCAGGTCCTGCTGCCAAGCGGCCCTGAAGGCGCTCTCAAGCAAATGTGGCTTTGCCACTTTGCTTGACCCCCCGCGGGGGGCGGGCCGGGCCAGGCCCGGCCCTGGGGCGCTCAGTACGGGGCCGGCCAGCACAGGCGCCGGCAGATCCGCTCGTACCGGGCACGCAGGTCGGCCTCGTCGTGGCCCGGCATGTTGAGCACCGCCCAGCGGTGCGAGCCCAGCCATTTGAGATCGCGGCGCAGCGAGCCGCCGCGTTTGGGATAGATCTCGAGCCGCGCCTCCGGGTATTCGCGGGCGAGCCAGGCCAAGTCGTCAGGGGTCGGCGTGCGCGGGCACGACGTCGCGTCGAAGCTGCGCCAGACGAAGCTGCCGGCCGCGCCGAAGCGCGGTGCACTGGAAAACGGCAGCGGACGTCCCAGCGCCATCGCGAAGCCCAACTCGTACGTGTCGATGCCAAGCACCCACTCGTAGAACTGGGCCAGCTGCGCGGCCAGGCGCGGATTCACCTCGATCAGCTTCAGCGAATCGGCGCGGTCGTCGACGAAGAACTCGAGATTGAAGAAGCCGTGCGCGAGGCCGTACCCCCGCACCACCCGTTCCGCGGCATCCTGCACCCTGGCGGCGAGCGCCGGATCGGTCTTGCCCGGATACGCGAAGCGCATGAACGACATCGTTCCCGGATACATCACCTCGTCCGTGATGCCGAGCAGGTGCACCCGCCCGCCATGCGCAAAGCCATCGACGTTGATCTGCCGGCCTTCGAGCACGTCCTCGACGACCAGGTTGTGCGAGCCGACGCTGAAGCGCGGAAAGCGCTCCAGCGCCTGGTTGTGCGGTTCGATCAGGCGCTTGATGATGTGCTTCTCCCACGGCCGGAACCGCAGGTGGGCGACCAGCTCCTCGGGGTCGTCGCAGCGCCGCGCGAGCACCGAGAACGTGGCCTTGACCGGCTTGACGAACAGCGGATAGCGCAGCGCGCGCGCCTCGTCGAGGGTCAGCGTGTACGGCACGAGCTTGAAGTCCGGGCACAGGTCGGGAGCGAACTGGCGCAGGCGCAGGCGCGCTTCGTACTTGTGCTGCGAGCAGAGCAGCGCCTCGGGGTCGGCGCCCGGCAGGCCGAGCTCGCGCGCGACCAGCGCCGCGGCCAGCGCGCCGAACTGCTCGTTCGAACTGAAGACCGCATCCACGCGTCCCCGGTACCGCTTGACCATGCGCTGCACGAAACGCCACAGGTCGAACCACATCAGCCGCGCGTTGCTCGGGAAACTGAACAGGTCGAAGCCGTGCTGGTGGAACAGGTAGCGCCCGCTGCGTTCGTAGCGCGGCACGAGCTGCCCGTCCCAGTCGGCGCCGAACAGCAGCAGGACCCGCGCCGGAGCAGCCGATCGGACCGCGCCCGCCGCGGGCAGCGGCGCGACGGAATCGCTCAGCGTGTCGGCGACGAACGCGCTGGTCGCAAGCGGCTTGTCCGGGAGCATCGCGTGCGGTACGCAGGCTAGTCAGGTGCGGATGCGGTCACGGCTCCGGCCAATCCCGCTTGCCGTGCCTGCTGGTCGGCGTGATAGCTGCTGCGCACGAGTGCGCCGACGGCAGCGTGGCTGAAGCCGAGCGCCGCGGCCTCGCGTTCATACAGGCGGAACGTGTCCGGGTGCACGTAGCGCCGCACGGGCAGGTGATGAGCGCTCGGCGCGAGGTACTGGCCGACGGTCAGCATGTCGACGCGGTGCGCGCGCAAGTCGCGCATCACGTCGAGAATTTCGGCGTCGGACTCGCCGAGTCCGACCATCAACCCGCTCTTCGTCGGCACGTCCGGGACGAGCGCCTTGAAGCGGTCGAGCAGCTCGAGGCTGCCTGCATAGTCCGAGCCGGGCCGGGCCTGCCGGTACAGGCGCGGCACCGTCTCGAGGTTGTGGTTCATCACGTCCGGCGGCGCCGCGGCCAGGGTCTCGAGCGCGCGTTCGGCACGGCCGCGGAAGTCGGGAGTCAGGATCTCGATGCGCGTCCCGGGAGAGAGTTCGCGCGTCTTACGGATGCACAGGACGAAGTGGGCTGCGCCTCCGTCGCGCAGGTCGTCGCGATCGACGCTCGTGATCACGACGTACTCGAGCTTCAGGGCGGCGACCGCGCGCGCCAGGTTCAGCGGCTCGTCGCCATCGAGCGGATCGGGCCTGCCGTGGCCCACATCGCAGAACGGGCAGCGGCGCGTGCACTTGTCGCCCATGATCATGAACGTCGCCGTGCCCTTGCCGAAGCATTCACCGATGTTCGGGCACGAGGCTTCCTCGCACACGGTGTGCAGCTTGTGCTCGCGCAGGATCTGCTTGATCTCGTAGAAGCGCGTCGCGGGCGATGCTGCCTTGACGCGAATCCAATCGGGCTTCTTCAGCGTCTCCGCGGCCACCACCTTGATCGGGATGCGCGCGGTCTTGGCCTGCGACTTCTGCTTGAGGGTCGGGTCGTACGGCGTCATGGGTCGAATTGTGCGGCCAGCCGCGCGGCGAGGCGCATGCCGGCCTCGTTGCAATCGGTATCGATGCCGAGACGCGACAGATCGATCACCTCCAGCCCGGCGTACCCGCATGGATCGATGCGCGAGAAAGGCGCCAGGTCCATCGCGACGTTGAGGGCGACCCCGTGCCAGGCACAGTGGCGGGTGATCCTGACGCCGACCGCCGCGATCTTGGCGAGCCCGTCGAACGCTGCGGGCTCGCGGGCATCGCGCCACAGCACGGCATGGCCGCGCGGATCGGCGAGGCATACGTAGACGCCGGGCGCGCCGCGCACGCGGTACCCGGTCGCGCCGTAGCTTTCGAGCACCTTCAGCAGCGCCGCCTCCAGCCGGAACACGTACTCCTTGGCATAGATGCCGAGCCGCCGCAGGTCGACCAGCGGGTACGCGACGACCTGCCCCGGCGCGTGGTAGGTGACCTGCCCGCCCCGGTCGGCGCGCACGACCGGAATCCCGCCGGAGTCGCGCAGGTGCTCAGGCCTGCCGGCGATTCCGATCGTGTAGACCGGGTCGTGCTCGCAGAGCCAGATTTCATCCGGAGTAGCGGCGATGCGGCGCTCGGTGAAGGAGCGCATCGCATCCACCGTCGATGCATAGCCGGCGCGCCCGAGCACAAGCACCTCCATCGCTTACAGCACCACCTTCACCATCGGGTGCGCCGAGAGCGCGCGATACAGGGAGTCCAGTTGCTCGCGGCTCGTCGCCGTGACGGTGATCGTCACGCCGAGGTAGCGGCTCGCCTTGCTCGCGCGCATCTCGATCGTCGCAGCGTCGAACGACGGGTCGAACTGCCGGGCGATCCCGGTCACGGCGTTGACGAAACCATCCACGTTGGCCCCCATCACCTTGATCGGGAAGCTGCTCGGATACTCGATCAGCGAAGCGGGCGCCGATTTCATACCGACTGGGCGGCCTTGGCGCGCTGGTACGCCGCGTAGAGCCGGGCATAGACCGGCCCGGGCTTGCCGCGCAGCGCGCCGTGGCCGACCGGATCGCCGTCGAGCGTCGTCACCGGCAGGATTTCCTTGGTCGCCGAGCTCAGCAACAACTCGTCCGCGGCGGACACGTCGGCCTCGGGAATCGGTCGCAGGTTGTACGCGATCCCCTCTTCCTCGCACAGCTCGCGCAGCAGGTCGTAGCGGATGCCTTCGAGCAGGTGTTCGCTCTTCGGCGGGCCGAGCAGCGCGCCTTCGTGCACCACCCACACGTTGCTCGCCGACGCCTCGGTCAGAAAGCCGTCGCGAAACAGGATCGTCTCCGCCGCCCCGTGGTCGGCCGACATCTGGCGCGCCAGCACGGCGGGCAACAGCGACACGGTCTTGATGTCGCCGCGCTCCCATCGGAAGTCGCGCGCGCTGACGCACGCGACGCCGTGATGGCGCTGCTCGGCGGTCGGCGGCCGCATCGGGCTCGTCATCAGGAACACGGTGGGCGCAAGGCCGGCCGGCATCGCGTGGTCGCGCAACGCGACGCCGCGCGTCACCTGAACGTAGATCAGCTGGTCGTCGGCCGGCTGCGCCGCGACCAGCCTGCGGCAGCGCTCGAGCCACTGTCCCCGCGCGAGCGGATTGGCGATGCGGATCTTGCCGAGCGAACGCTCGAGGCGCTGCATGTGCTCGTCGAAGCGGAAGATGCGCCGGCCATACACCGGCAGCACTTCATAGACGCCGTCGCCGAAGACGAAGCCGCGGTCGAGCACGCTGACGCTCGCGCGCGCGAGCGGCAGGTACTCGCCGTTCAGATAGCACAGGGTTTCGGGCAGTGCGGACATGGCGCCGAGTGTGCGCTCGTCAGCGCATCCAGAGCCTCAGGGAATCCCACGCTCGGCCGAAGATGCCGGCCTGCTCGATCGGTTCGAGCACGATCAGCGGCAGCTCGGTGACCGGCGCGCCGCCCGCAGTCGCCACTTTCACCGTGCCGACGCGTTGGCCTTTGGCGAGCGGCGCGACGAGCGGTTCGGTGCGTTCGATCTTCGTCTGCAGCTTGGCGCCCTCGCCCTTCGGCACCGTGACGACGACGCCGCCCGAGGCGCCGAGCTTGGCCTCGCGCACCTTGCCTTTCCAGACTTCGGGTGTCGCGAGCGGCTTGCCGTCGTCGAACAGCCGCACCGCGTCGAAGGCGAGGTACCCCCAGTTGAGCAGCTTCTGCGCTTCGTTGGCGCGCGCCTCCATCGACGTCGTGTTCAACACGACGGCGAGCAGGCGCCGCTTGCCGTTGGGAAACTCGCGCACGGCGGAGGCGATGAAGCAGTAGCCGGCCGCCTCGGTGTAGCCGGTCTTCATGCCATCGACCGTCGGGTCGCGCCGCAGCAGCAGGTTGCGATTCGGCTGCGTGATGTTGTTGTAGCGGTAGTCGCGGATCGAGTAGTAGGTGTACATGCTCGGGAAGTCGCCGATGATGTGCGCGGCGATCGCCGCCAGGTCGCGCGCGGTGCTCTTGTGGCCGGCTTCGGTGAGCCCGGTCACGTTCTTGAAGCTCGTGTTCTTCAAGCCCCACGCCTCGGCCTGCCGGTTCATCATCGTGACGAACTGATCGAGCGTGCCGCCCACTCCCTCGGCGAGTGCCACCGATGCGTCGTTGCCCGACTGCACGATCATGCCGCGCAGCAGTTCCTCGACCTTCGGCCGCATCGTGGTGTCGATGAACATCAGCGAACCGCCGCCCTTGCGCTCGTCCCAGGCGCGCTTGGAGACCGGCAGCGTCTGCTCCAGCGAAAGCTTGCGCTCCTTGAGCGCTTCGAACACCAGGTAGGCGGTCATCAGCTTGGTCAGCGACGCCGGGTCGGCGCTCGCGTCGGCCTCGCGCTGGGCCAGGACCTGCCCGGTGGTCAGGTCGAGCAGCAGGAAGCTCTTGGCCGCCACTTCGGGCGGTTGCAGCAACTGCGCGTTGGCGAGGAGCGCGAACCCGAGACCAAGCAAGAGGAGGGTGAGTCTTTTCATCGGATCGACGGCGGTGCTGCGCGCACCACGATGTTCTTGAGCAGCGTGAGCTGCCCGTGAAAGAAATGCCCGCCACCGGGGATCACGGTGACGGGCAGCGCTTGGGGCCGAGCCCAGTCGAGCGTGGCCGCGAGCGGTACCACGTCGTCGCGTTCGCCATGCACCACGAGCGTGTCGGCGGCGACAGCCGGCAGCACGCGGTTCTCGGTGGCCGGACCGACGAGCACCAGCCAGGCGGCCTCGCTCGCTTCGAGCAGCCGCGCCGCGGCGTGCGCCGCGACGTAGCCGCCGAAAGAGAAGCCGGCCAGTGCCAGCGGCAGGGTCGGATCGCGCCAGGCGGCGACGACCGCCAGCGCGTCGTCGATCTCGCCCCGCCCGTCGTCCCACGCACCTTCGGACGCGCCGGCGCCGCGGAAGTTGAAGCGCACGCTCTGCAGGCCGAGCTGCACGAAGGCGCGCGCCAACGTGTGCGCGACCTTGTTGTCGAGACTACCGCCTTCGAGCGGATGCGGATGGCAGACCACCGCGACGCCGCGTCGCGCGGCGGCCGGTTCGTCGATCGCGCATTCGAGCCGGCCGGCGGGCCCCGCGACCGTCTCGCGCCGCGTCTTCGGCTTGATCGAGGCGGAATTCAGCGCCCGACCTCCGGCGAGAGCAGCAGCCTCTCGACCACCTTGCCGGCCTTCAGGTGCGAATCGACGATCTCGTCGATGTCGTCGCGATCGACGTAGCTGTACCACACTGCTTCGGGATAGACCACCGCGACCGGCCCGCCGGCGCAGCGGTCGAGGCAGCCGGCACGGTTGACGCGCACCTTGCCCGGCCCGCTCAGCCCCTCGGCCTTGACGCGCTTCTTGCAGTGCTCGAAGGCCGCGGGCGAGTCGTGATTCGCGCAGCAGGCCTCTCCGTTCTCGCGCTGATTCAGGCAGAAGAAGATGTGCCGCTCGTAGTAACTCATGGGCGCGATTGTAGGCAGCCCCTTCGAACGCTCGGGCACAGCTGCTACTCGGTATCGCGCCCGGCCACCCGCACCAGCAGCACCCACATTGCCGCGTACGGCCAGGCCCAGCCGATCCACTGCGCGACGCCGTGAAAGCGGATGAAGCGGCCCTGCTCCCACGCCTGCAGACTCTGGGCGTAGTAGGGATCGACGGGCGCCTGCGCGACGAGCGCGACGAGCGCCGTCAACACCACGAGACCGAGACCGGCGGCGGCGCGGCGCGGCAACGCGGCCAGCAACGCCGCGACGACGAGCGCGACGGCGAACGCCGGCTCGACCGCGTCGGTGCGCCAGCTGAACGCGTGCTGCGGCCCGAAGTTGAGCGCGGTCGACAACGTCGCGGCGGCGAAGCCGAGCGCGACTGCGCCGGCGACGAGCGCGAGGCGGCGCCAGCCGGGACGTGCGACCGATACCGCGAGCAGGCAAGGCGCGAGCAGGCCGAGCGTGATCGCGAGCCCCTCGGTGGCCGGTGCGAGAGGACGCAGGTTCGGGCGCGTTTCGGCCCATGCGCCGAGCGCCGTGCCCCACGCGGTTCCGGCGAACAGCTGCGCGCCCCACTCGGGGACGCGCACGATCGCCTGCCCGAGCCCGAACGGAACCGGTGGCGGGAACAGCAGGCCGACCGGCCACAGCAGCAGCAGCACCAGCGCAAGCCTGCTGCGCTCGACGAACCAACGGCTTCTGAGCGCATGCCAGCGCTCGAAATAGCCGAGCCGATCGAGCAGCAGGCCGAACAGCGTGCCGGCCGCGACTCCGATGCTGTTGAGCGACCAGTCGATGGCGGAGGGCACGCGCTCGGGCAGGAAGTGCTGCAGTTCCTCCATCAATAGCGCGAGGCCCGCGCCGCTCGCCAGGGCCAGCACGAACGCGCGCCGCGCCGGCAGCCCGCGCTGCACGAAGGCAGCGAGCAGCAAGACCCCGAGCGGCAGGTAGCCGAGCAGGTTCGACCACACGTCGAAGCGCGTCCAGCCCGGCGCCACGGGCAGGATCAGCCACTCGAGGAAGGTCTGACCCGACGCCGGGCGCCAGCCGCTGAACGGATAGAGACTTGCGTAGGCGATCAACGCCGCCCAGGCCCAGGCCAGTGGAGCGGCGGAGCCGCGGCGCGCCGGCATCAGAACGGCTTGACGACGACCAGCACCACGATCACCGCGAACAGCAACACCGCCGATTCGTTGAAGACGCGCAGCCAGCGCGTGCTCGTTCGGTTCGCGCGCTGCGCGAAGCGCCGCAGCATGGAGCGACACGCGAAGTGATAGACGACGGCCAGCGCCACCACGACGAGCTTCGCCGCGAGCCACGGTTCGCCCGCGCCGATACCCCAGCCGAGCCACAGCCAGAGCCCGAAGCCCAGCGCGGGCAGCATCAACAGGCTGGTGAAGCGATACAGCTTGCCCGCCATCAGCAGCAGGCGTTCGCGCTCGGCGTGGCTGTCGCTCGGGACGAGCGCCAGATTGATGAACAACCGTGGCAGGTAAAACAGGCCGGCAAACCAACTCGCGATGAAGATGATGTGCAGCGCCTTGACCCAGGCCATGAGGGATTATCGATGCGCCAAAAGAAAAGCCCCGGCATCGCTGCTGGGGCTTCAAAGCCTTATCGCTGTCATCACGCTAAGGCTCCTGCTCAGGGAGGAAAAGCAGGGAATGACCACCTTGCGGCTATCATTCGCCGGCTACTTTAACGGCACGCAAAACAGTTTGCAATGCTTCCCCCACCAAGGGGAAACCTGAATCGACGCTGGAGAGCATCGTTGCAGAGGAGCGCCCCCTTTCCGGCCACCCGCATGCGACGGCTGCGGCGCGACGCAGCGACGCGCGCGCTGGTGCGTGAGCACCGCCTGCACCCGAGCGACCTGATCCTGCCGGTATTCGTGCAGGAGGGTTCGAACCTGGCTCACGATGTCGCGTCGATGCCCGGCGTGCAGCGCTTGTCGGTCGATCGGTTGTTCGCGATCGCCGAGCAATGCCTGTCGTTGGGTGTTCCGGTGCTGGCGCTGTTCCCCGTGATCGATCCCAAGCTCAAGAGCGAGGACGGCAGGGAGGCGCTCAACCCCGACGGGCTGGTGCCGCGAGCGCTGCGCGAGCTGAAGCGCCGCTTCCCCGAACTGGGGCTGCTCACCGACGTCGCGCTCGACCCGTACACCAGCCACGGCCAGGACGGCATGCTCGACGGCAGCGGCTACGTGCAGAACGATCAAACGCTCGCCGTGCTGTGCGAGCAGGCGCTGCTGCAGGCGCGCGCCGGCGTCGATATCGTCGCGCCGAGCGACATGATGGACGGCAGGATCGGCGCGATCCGCAACGCGCTCGAAGGCGCCGGCCTGATCCACACCAGGATCATGGCGTACAGCGCCAAGTACGCGAGCGCCTTCTACGGCCCGTTCCGCGACGCCGTCGGCAGCGCGGCCAACCTCGGCCGCGGCAACAAGAAGACCTACCAGATGGACCCGGCCAACGGCGACGAGGCGCTGCGCGAGGTCGGGCTCGACATCGCCGAGGGCGCCGACATGGTGATGGTCAAGCCGGGCCTGCCCTACCTCGACATCGTGCGCCGCGTGAAGGACGAGTTCCGGGTCCCGACCTTCGCGTACCAGGTGAGCGGCGAATACGCGATGCTGAAGGCCGCCGCCGAACGCGGCTGGCTCGACCATGACATGGCGATGATGGAGGCGCTGCTCGCGTTCCGGCGCGCCGGCGCCGACGGCGTGCTCAGCTACTTCGCGCTCGACGCGGCGCGCGTGCTCGCGAAATCGCGCTGAGACCTCGGCGGTGACGCTGACGCTGCGGCAGGCAGCCGTGCTGGTGCTGCTGACGCTGATCTGGGGCTTCAACTGGCCGATCATGAAACTCGGCGTCGCGTTCTACCCGCCGCTCACCTTTCGCGCCGTCTCGATGTGGCTCGGACTGCCGCTGCTGTGGGTGGTGCTCCTGGGCCTGCGTGTGCCGCTCGCGATCTCGCGCGAGCACTGGCGCGAACTGGCGAGCCTCAGCGTGACCAATATGCTCGTCTGGTACGCCGTGGCGATCATTGCGTTGCCGTCGCTCGCGTCGGGCCGCGCGGCGATCCTCGGCTACACGATGCCCGTGTTCTCGGCGCTCGTAGGGCGTTGGTTCTTCGCCGAACAGCTGTCGCCACGCCAGCTTGCCGGAGTACTCGCCGCGACCCTCGGCGCGGGACTGCTGCTGGCGCACGAGTTCGGCACCTTGGCCGGCAAGCCGGTCGCGGCGCTCGGCATGCTGGCCGCAGCGGCCGCGTGGGCAGTCGGCACGCAACAGCTGCGACGCACGCGGATCGCCGCGCCGACGTTGGCGATCGCGTTCTGGATGACGGTGCTGACGACACCCGTCATCTCGCTGTTCGCGCTCCTGCTCGAAGCCGCGGACTGGCGCGCGCCCGATGCGGTCGAGTGGGCCGCGCTCGCCTACAACGCGGTGCTTGTGTTCGGCTACGCGCAGCCGGCCTGGCTCTACCTCGCGCGCTCGCTGCCGCCCGTGGCCTCGACCTTGTCGGTGATGTTCGTTCCGGTGCTCGGCGTGGCGTGCGGCGCGTGGTTGCTCGGCGAAACCCTGCACTGGCAGGACTACGCCGCCATCGTCTTGATCGTGCTGGCGATCGCGTCGGTGCTGTGGCCCCGTTCAGCGCCGATGCGGGTCGGCAATGCCGAGCGCTGACAACAGCGCGCTCTCGCGCGCTTGCATGCGCCGCGCCGCGTCGTCCCGATCGTGGCGCCAGCCCTGCGCGTGCAGCGCCCCGTGCACGACGAGGTGCGCGTAGTGCGCGGCGATCTCGATGCCCCGCTCGCACGCTTCGCGCTCGATCACCGCCGCGCACAGCACCAGGTCGGCGACGACGCGCGGCTCGCGCTCGTAGTCGAAGGTGAGCACGTTGGTCGCGTGGTCCTGCCCGCGGTAGTCGCGGTTCAGGCGGCGCGCCTCGGCGCTGCCGACGATGCGCACCGCGATCTCCGCCTCGCGTTCGAGCGCTGCGCCGAGCCACCTCGCGACGCGATGACGCGGCAGCAGCGCGCGGTGCGAACCGTCGGCGAAGCGCAGCGACAGCGCGAGGCGCGGCTTCACGCGCGATCGGGGCGCGTCGCGTCGTAGGCTTCGACGATGCGCGCGACGAGCGGATGGCGCACCACGTCGGCGGCACCGAAGCGCGTCATCGCGATGCCGGGCACGTTGCGCAGGACGCGCTCGGCCTCGATCAGCCCGCTCGGCGTGCCCTTGGGAAGGTCGACCTGGCTCACGTCGCCGTTGACGACGCAGCGGCTGCCGAAGCCGATGCGCGTCAGGAACATCTTCATCTGCTCGCTGGTCGTGTTCTGCGCCTCGTCGAGGATCACGAACGCGTGGTTCAGCGTGCGTCCGCGCATGAAGGCGAGCGGCGCGATCTCGAGCAAGCCGTTCTCGAACGCCTTCGTCACGCGCTCGAAGCCCATCAGGTCGTACAGCGCGTCGTAGAGCGGGCGCAGGTAGGGATCGACCTTCTGCGTCAGGTCGCCGGGAAGGAACCCGAGCCGTTCGCCGGCCTCGACGGCGGGCCGCGTCAGGATGATGCGCTGCACCGCGCTGCGCTCGATCGCATCGACCGCGCACGCGACGGCGAGGAACGTCTTGCCGGTCCCCGCCGGCCCGATGCCGAAGGTGATGTCGTGCGACAGGATGTTCTGCAGATAGAGCCGCTGGTTCGGGGTGCGGCCCTTGAGGTCGGCGTGGCGCGTGCGCAGCACCGGTTCGGCGGCGGCGTCGATCGGCCCTCGCGCGTCGGCGCGCGCCGAGCGCAGACGCGGGCGCGCGGCCTCCTGCCGCCGCGCCGGGCGCGACGGGAGTTCGGCGCGCGACTCGGCAAGCTTGAGGCCGAACTCGTGCTCCGCGATCGGCGCCTTGGCGCGGTCGTAGAGCCTTTGCAGCAGCGCGACGGCCCGCTCTGCGGCGCGCTGCGGCCCCTCGATCCGAAACGATTCGTTGCGCCGCTCGATCGTCACGCCGAACGCCTCCTCGATCGCGCGCAAGTGCTCGTCGAGCGGGCCGCACAGGTTCGCGAGCCGCGTGTTGTCGAGCGGGATGAAGGCGTGGCGCAGGATCACGCGGCATTGTCGCCGCAGCGCGCGTTCGATCCTGCACAATGCGCGGCCATGCTGAGAGCGATCGCCCGAGCGTGCGGCCGGCAGAGGTCGTGGGGCGTGCTGCTGGCCTTCCTGCTGCTGCTCGTCGGGTCCGCGCGCGGCGCCGTCACGGTGCTCGATCGCGCGCAGTCGGTGCAGGGCGATGCGGTCTGGTTTCCGGTCGATGTGCCGGCGACTGCCGTCCCGCTGCCGACCGAATGGGCGAGCGCGCTGCCGCGCGCGGCGGGTCCCGTCTGGTACCGGCTGCGATTCGATGCGCCGGCCGGCGACGAGCCGCTCGCGCTCCACGTCGAGCAGGTCTGCACGAACTTCGAGGTGCAGCTGAACGGAGCCCGGCTCTACAGCGGCGGGCGCCTCGTCGATCCGGTCACGCGCAACTGCCACTACCCGCAGTGGATCCCGCTCTCGCCGGCGCTGCTCAGGCCCGAGGGCAACCGGCTCGACATCAAGGTCGTCGGCCTGCCTTTGCAGCAGGTCGCGAGCCGCGAGCGATCGGGCCGGCTCTCCGCGATCGAGCTCGGCCCGCAAAGCGAACTGCGCGAGCGCTACGAGTCGCGCCTGTGGTGGAACGCGACCTTGCCGCAGATCGTCGCCGCGGCGCTGTTGCTGCTCGGCGTGCTGATGCTGGCGGTCGGCTGGCTGAACCGGCGCGAAGGACATCTCCTGTATTTCGGCTTGCTCGCGATCGGCTGGGCCGTGCTGTCGGCGCGGATCTGGCTGCGCGAGGCGCCGGTCGGCGGGGCGGCGATCGAATGGCTCGTGGTCGCCTTCGTGCCGCTCGTCGCCGCGTGCGCGGTGCAGTTCCTGCTGCGCTACGCGGGGCTCAGCCATCGCGCGGTCGACGCCGCGCTGATCGCGCAATGCGCGATCGTCCCGGCGAGCCTCGCCGTCGCCGGACCGGATCGGGTGTTCCTGCTCGCGCGCTCGTGGTACGTCGTGCTCGCGATCGAGGTCGCGATCGCGGCCTGGGTCTACCTGTGGTACGCGTGGCGGGCGCACCGGCGCGAGTTCTGGCCGATGGTGGTGCTGCTCGCCGGCGCCGCTCTCGTCGTCGCGATCGAGCTGGCGGTGCAGCAGCGCTGGCTCGCGGTGCCCGGGCTGCACGTGCTGCACGTCGCGCTGGCGCTCGCGTTCATCGCCCTCGGACTGTGGCTGATGCAGCAGTACGCGCAGGCGCTCGGCGCGGCCGAGGCCGGGCGCTCGACCCTCGAGAGCCGCGTCGCCGAGATCAGCACCGAGATCGAGCGCAACTACGCGCAGCTCGCCGAGTTGCGCGTCGAGCAGGTGACCGAGCGCGAGCGCAAGCGCATCGCCGGCGACCTGCACGACGACCTGGGCGCGAAGCTGCTGACGATCGTGCACACCAGCGAATCGGAGCGCATCTCGACCTTGGCGCGCGAGGCGCTCGAGGAGATGCGGCTGTCTGTGCGCGGCCTGACCGGCAAGCCGGTGCGGCTCGCCGACGCGCTCGGCGACTGGCGCGCCGAGGTGATGGGGCGACTCACGCAGTCGGGTGTCTCGGCCGATTGGTACGGCCCGCCCGAGGAGCCGCAGCAGACCTTGTCCTCGCGCGCCTACGTGCAGACGACGCGCATCCTGCGCGAAGCGGTGAGCAACGTCATCAAGCACAGCCGCGCGTCGCGCTGCACGGTCAACGGCGCGATCAAGGCCGGCGACTTCGTGCTGACGATCCAGGACAACGGCAACGGCATCCCGATGGAACTCGACGGCAAGCTCGACCGCGGGCACGGGATGGCGAGCATGAAACACCGCGCCAAGCAGTTGCAGGGGCAATGTCTCGTCGAGTCGGGCCCCGGCTACGGAACCGTGATCCGTCTCACGCTTCCGTTGTGAGCAGGGACTCGGCGCACGGGTCGGCTGCTACCATCGTTTCGCCCTGTGTCCAATCCCGCGATTGAGAGTCCGCCGACCATGAAGACCATCCTGCTGCTCGAAGACCTGCCCGAGATTCGCGCCTGGCTGAAGACGCTGGTGCTGCAGGTCTTCCCGCAGGCGCACGTGTCCGAATCGGCGCGCGTGCACGACGCGCTCGAACTCGTCTCGGCCGTGCGCTTCGACCTTGCGCTGATCGATCTCGGCCTGCCCGACGGCTCGGGCGTCGACGTCGTGGCGCGCTTGCGCGAGACGCAGCCCGAGGCGCAGTCGGTCGTGGTCACCATCCACGACGACGACGAGCACCTGTTCCCCGCGCTGCAGGCCGGAGCCTTCGGCTACATCCTGAAGGAGCAGGCGCGCGAGCTGATCACCGAGCAGCTGCAGCGCATCAGCCAGGGCGAGCCGCCGCTGTCGCCGTCGATCGCGCGGCGCGTGATCGCCTATTTCGCGGCGCAGGCGCGACCCGCCGAGCACGCGATCCCGCACGTCGCGCTGACCGAGCGCGAGAGCGAGGTGCTGCTGCGCGTCGCCAAGGGCTTCACGTTGCCCGAGATCGGCGTGCAGCTCAGCCTGTCGCGCCACACGATCGCCGACTACGTGAAGCAGATCTACCGCAAGCTCAACGTCAGCTCGCGTGCCGAAGCGGCGCTCGAAGCGCAGCGGCTCGGACTGTTCCGCAGATAGCTGCGCAATGAATAATGGCGGCCCATGATCGGTCGCCTGACCGGCCGGCTGGCCGAGAAGTCCCCGCCCCAACTGCTCGTCGACGTGAACGGCGTCGGCTACGAAGTCGACGTCCCGATGAGCACGTTCTACAACCTGCCCGCCGCGGGCGAGCCGATCACGTTGCTGACGCAGGCGGTCGTGCGCGAGGACGCGCAGCTGCTGTTCGGCTTCCTCACGCACGAAGAGCGCGCGACGTTCCGCCAGCTGATCAAGATCGCCGGCGTCGGCCCGCGCACCGCGCTCGCGATCCTGTCCGGCCTGTCGGTGGCTGAACTCGCACAAGCGGTCGCGATGCAGCAGAGCGGCCGGCTCATCAAAGTGCCGGGCATCGGCAAGAAGACCGCCGAACGCTTGCTGCTCGAACTGAAGGACAAGCTCGGCGCCGACCTGGCGCGGCCGCCGGCGGCCGAGACCGGCGTCGAGGCCGACATCGCGCAAGCCCTCGTCGCGCTCGGCTACAACGAGCGCGACGCCAACGCGGCGTTGAAGGCGCTGCCGGCCGGTGTCGGCGTGAGCGACGGGATCAAGCAGGCGCTGAAAGCGCTCGCGCGCTGACGTTCAGAGTCAGTGCTTCATGTCGTGGCGCATCGGCTCGCCGCGCATCGCCTCGACCGCCATCTGCACCGTCACCTCGCCCGCCTTCTCGAAGCGCAAAGTGAGAGGGAACTTGTCGCCGGCCTTGAGCGGCGCCTTGAGGCCCATGAACATCATGTGCAGCGCGCCGGGTTTCAGTTCGACCGTCTTGCCGGCCGGCAACTCGACCGCATCGAGCTGCCGCATGCGCATCACGTCGCCCTCCATCGTCATGCTGTGCAGCTCGACGCGCTCGGCGACCTGCGCGCGCGCGGCAACAAGCCTGTCGTCCGGGCCCTGGTTGTCGAGCCTGAGGTAGCCGCCGCCCGCGGCCTGCCCCGCGGCGGTGGCGCGCGCGTGCGGGTGCGCGATGCGGATCGAGCCGACTTTGTAGTCCTCGGCCTGCGCTGAGCAAGCAGTCAAGGCGATGGCACAGGCGATCGCGAGCGTTGGCGTTCTCATGGTCGAGCTGGCTGAAAGGCACGAAGGTAGCACGCCCGGGTGCGCCGGATAATGCCGCATGGCGATTCAGACCGACCAGTTCGCGCCCGAGCCGCGCCGCGTGCTGAACGCCGCGCCTGCATCGCCGAACGAGGAAGCGATCGAGCGCGCGCTGCGTCCCAAGGGCCTCGCCGACTACGTGGGCCAGAACCGGACCCGCGAGCAGCTCGAGATCTTCATCGGCGCAGCGCGCCGGCGCGCCGAAGCGCTCGACCACCTGCTGCTGTTCGGCCCGCCGGGGCTCGGCAAGACGACTCTTGCGCACATCGTCGCGCACGAACTCGGCGTCAACCTGCGCCATACGTCGGGCCCGGTGCTCGAGAAGCCGAAGGACCTGGCCGCAATCCTGACCAACCTCGAAAAGAACGACGTGCTCTTCATCGACGAGATCCACCGTCTCTCGCCGGTGGTCGAGGAGATCCTGTACCCCGCGCTCGAGGACTACCAGATCGACATCCTGATCGGCGAAGGGCCGTCGGCGCGCTCGATCAAGCTCGAGCTGCAGCCGTTCACCTTGGTCGGCGCGACGACGCGCGCGGGCATGCTGACCAACCCGCTGCGCGACCGCTTCGGCATCGTTGCGCGGCTCGAGTTCTACAGCGCCGACGAGCTGACGTGCATCGTCGCCCGCTCGGCGCGCCTGCTCGAGGTGCCGATCGACGCCGAAGGCGCGCACGAGATCGCGCGCCGCGCGCGCGGCACCCCGCGCATCGCCAACCGCCTGCTGCGCCGCGTGCGCGACTACGCGCAGATGAAGAGCGACGGCGCGATCGGCAAGGCGCTCGCCGAGCGCGCGCTCGCGATGCTCGACGTCGACGAGGAGGGCTTCGACGTGATGGACCGCAAGCTCCTCGATGCGGTGGTGCGTCGCTTCGACGGCGGGCCGGTCGGCCTCGACAACGTCGCCGCGGCGATCGGCGAGGAGCCCGACACGATCGAGGACGTGATCGAGCCGTACCTGATCCAGCAGGGCTACCTGCAACGCACGCCGCGCGGCCGCGTCGCGACCGCGGCCGCGTACCGCCACCTCGGCGTCGTGCCGCCGAAATCGGCGACGCCCGAGCTTTTCTAAATTTAGATCAGGTCTTCGATCACGAGGTCGTGGTACTTCTCGGCCAGCAGCGCGCCGTGGGCCTTCACGATTTCGCCGACACGTTGCCCTTTCGCTTCGTCGGGCGCGAACACGATCAGCCAGCTCG